>Ga0115567_10001764_pt1 | contig 21504 bp, 30 predicted proteins | sample COGITO_mtgs_1204_2_FD_88679 | JGI IMG/M metagenome (GOLD analysis project Ga0115567, IMG submission 88679) | Pelagic marine microbial communities from North Sea - COGITO_mtgs_120412 | ecosystem: Environmental > Aquatic > Marine > Epipelagic | place: Germany:Helgoland, sampling site Kabeltonne... | reverse complement strand
TAGCGAGAAGAAGGGTGCGACACTGATGAGTGCGCTCTCCTCTCCGATATTTCTCTGGGTTGACCAACAGAACGGGTTTTTTTCCAAGTACAGTTAATTAAAGTTGACAGCTGACAGAAGTTAATAAACGAAAACTTCAAACTTGGTTACCACTGCACCTCTGGGGGGCAGTGCCTCACCCGAGCGCAGCGCCCACGCCTGTGCGGGAACTTCTCACAACAGAACGCATCGAGGTAGCCGTAGGATAGTATTCCTGTTCGGAATCTTTACGTGGATTCAGGTTTCATCCCAGCCGAGAAGCTCGGCCCTGATTCGACGGTGTGCCGTGAAGAATGTCGGAGAAAGCCATGTGGAGCCAAACCGCATCTTCGCGGGCATATTCTTGGCAGACAACGAAGAGTCGGCAGAGTATTTCATCAGTGCCGAAGCCCATCTCAGATGCGAGCCGCAGGCTGCTGCTTGCTAGCCGAGCGGCGGAGAGCCCCTCACGAAAGGAGCACAGACCCGATCATACTGGATCCAGTGCTCTTGCTTCCAGAGTCAATGCACGCCCACTGCCTGTGGACATTTCCGCTGGGGGCGATGGGCGCGGGGCGCTACGTGTCATCTCAGGAATCTCTAACATGTACTCAAGCGCTGAGGTCGGTGAGTCACGGCCTTCGTTGGACAGGGCTTCGAACGCGGCAGGGGGAAGGACTCTTGCTGGCGGGCGCAGTAGGGATAGAACTGTCCCGTGGCCACGAATGGAGTCGCAGGCTGTCTTGAGCAGCGGGTATGAGGCTGGTCTATCCGAGTTGACGGAAGCGCGGCGCCGCAGCAACGTTTTTTCAGCAGCGGCGGTCGCGCGCCAGGCTCAGCTCTCGTCCGTGCTCAGCCGGGATCAGGATCCCAGTGGTTCGACATCTAGGGTCTCATCTTCTTGGGATGGCGCTGTGCCCTCGCTGCACGCTGCTGCAACTGCGCGCCCTCGGCACTGGCTCCAGGCCGCTTCTGCCAAAGGCTCCAACCCTCCCCCGAGCTGCTCCCCCCTTATGGCGTGCCCCTCCTCCACATCGCATGTGTACAGCGTGAGCGATCGACTCCTGTTTGTCTCACTACAACTGCATTGCAGAAGATGCTGTAGCTGAGGAGCAGCGGCAGCTTGCCGCTCAGCTCGTTCGTCTCTCTTCTCGCAACCTCAAAGCAAGCTCACTTCGTGCGCCAGCGCGTGGCGAGGGGGTGCGTGGCGCAGGGACATGGAAATCAGGGACTGGAGCGCGGATGGGCCTGCCCTCGGCGATTCCCGAGGAGCGGCGGCTCATTCAGGCTCTCGGAGGCCTCTACCTCTCTGCCCGCGTGTATCACCGCCTTGGCCTGCGACTTCCCGACGACCTTGCTGCCACTCTCGTTCAGGCCGTCTGGCGCGGCTACGCATTGCGTCGCGCAGCACCCGTGCTGCGGGACGTAGCACTTCGTGTCTGCGCGATCGTCGAGGACCACCGCAGACGAGAGGAGGTGATGCTACGCGTCCGGCGCCACCGCGAGCTCTCGACGGGCGGCGCTGCCGCATCCCCGCCGCGTGACAGCCGAACTCCTACCCCGGGCAAACATTCTGGTCAGGATGCTCCTGGTCAGTGCAGCGTCGCATGGGGGTGGGGCTACCATGCAATGGGCGTGCGGACACCGACAAAGCGACCGCGCGGTGCCACTGCATGCAGGGGACGGGCGCCCATCCCGCTCGCGTCTCTGCAGCGCCGCCGCCGCACGCTAGCGGCGTCATGGTCAGTGCGTCGAGTTGCGTTCCCCGCGCCTCCCGAGGCACTGGAGGGACTTGCGTGTGCGACTGCGCGCCTGCACGTGTGCATCTCCGTCTGCTTCGTCACGCACCTCATCGCCTTCAACCTCGAGACCGCCGCCGCGCCCCCCCCCGGCCACGCTGAATCGCCCTCCAAGCATGCATCCTTCCATGCGGCAAGCTGCGGTGCGTCTTCAAACGGCATGTTGCAGCCCCGGCGAGAGGCAACGGGAGACGATTCGTCAACGGCAGCTCTCATGACCGCAATTGCTGCTGCGGGTGCTGTGAGTGCGTCCCTCGCAACACAGGATGAGACTCTCGGTTCTCGTAGTGATGCTGGCGAAGTCACGGGCGCGGGAGGTTCGGACGGGCGTCCGCTTGCGCTCGCACGTCTCTACTCCATTCTATCCGCTGATCGCATACGGCGGGCTGCCCTGATCCAGGCAGCCTGGCGGGGCCGCATTGCGCGCACAGCTATGTTCGGAGTGCTGCCCCCGGGCACGGCATGGTGCGCCTTCACGTTGCGGGCAGCTCTAGTGCGGCGCAAGGCGGGCACAAGGCTGTGTGGGTTTCTCAAGCAGCGACTGAACAAGCAGCTGTGGGTGCACCAGCGCCGCGCTGTCGGCAGTCTGCTCGCCATCGTACGGCAGCACAAGGAGCTGGTCAATCACCTTGCATTCTTTTCGGCGCGCGTCATCGCCCCTCTCACGCCACCCGCTGGTGTAGACCATCTATACATGGCAGATTCTTCCGCAGCCCGTCCGCAGTCTTGGACCGCAGCGGCAGCGCAGGAGATGCATCCTCTTTCCACGCCAAGGCAGCAGTCCTCGATTCGAGCAACGCCGGCCTCCGCCCTGCAGTCCTCGGTTCGCCGGTCCCGTCGCGTCAACATGTCGCTGGAGTTGCTGGCTGAGTCCCGTGCGACTCTAAACTTCGACTCTCCTTCCGCAGCACGCGCAACACCGCCCCCTCGGCTCGCGCCCCGCGACGTTGCCGAGCTCTTTGCCAACATCCCCGAGATCTGCGAGCGCGCCGTGGCCCTCCTAGCCGCGGCGTCCTCCACGCTCAATGCTCTGCCTCGCCTGGACCTCTCTGCTTTCCTCGCCACCCACCAAGCGCTGCTCGACGCCCTCGCTCGCTACGTCTGCAACTACCCCCTCGCGGTCTTGTCCGCTCCTGTCTGCCCTGTAATCCATCAAAGCGGCCCCTCAGCACCTGTTCTTTGCGCACCACCACGCTACCAAATCACACTAGTGGACTTGAGCAGGTTGTGGCAGTTGCGCGGGTACGCAAGGCTGCTGGCTTTGCCCAATGGCTCAATGCGGCGGAGACCGAGCTGGGCGTGCCGCTGATGGCCGCGCTCACCGCGCCTCTAAACCATCTTGATATCGCAGTGAGCGGTGAGAGTTTGTTGAGCATCTTGAAACCCCCTGGCATAGTTACCGAGACAGCCGCCTGCTCAGATGTGTTGCAGAACCGTGCGGCACTCGCTTCCATTGCATGCTCCTTGAGACACGCAGCACCTTCTCCGGCAGGCTTGACGGCGCTGCGGAATTCCGTGCCTGCCTCGCTAGTGCAATTGCGGGATGAGGTGGCACGATGTGCAGCGGGTGCAGTCGAGGCCGTTGGCATGCTGCGTTACCGCAGGCGGGACTGCCTCGCCCTGGCGCGTCTCGTCAACCTTGCCAGGCAATTCTCAGGCCCGCTGGCAGGTGACCTGGTTCGTCCGCACCGGCGGCTAATCAAGAGCAGTAAGCTGCGGACGATGCAAGCACCCCCGCATCTTGCAGCGCATGACCGCTGGAGCGGCGCTGATTCGCTGCTCTTCTTCCTCTTCAGCGACATCCTCGTCGGCGCCATGGTCTGCCATCCAATACCCTGCTCGACCTTTCTATGGCGATCGGCGTGCTGTGGAAGCTTACCCAACGAATGAATCTGGTATGTTCGCTGAGCCTGTGGATGCAGGTATTTACGCGCACCAAGGCGGACGGGACGGTCACCCCGCTACGGCGCACGCGGCAGTCCGCATCGGGCGCGGCGGCGCCAGGGATGTTTGAGAAGCGGCGCGCGTCAATCATGGCGCCAGCGGTGCGCGAGGGCGACGGCGGGGAGCTGGTGTATGAGGCTCATGTGGTGGCCCCGCTCCTCGGGATGCGGGTGGAAGACGTGCCCAACGACCCCGAGCGCCAGGGCGAGCATCTCATGCGCTTCGTCGTTGCGCAAGATTGGCACATTTCAGTTGGCGCCGCCTCAGCTGCAGACAAGCAAGAGTGGATCGCCGACATCACGACAGCAATGGCGGAGCTGCAGGACACTCTTCAGAGCCCCTACATCCTGGATGCGACACAGGCGCTCGAAGCTACTTTACGTCGTTGACAGTACCCACGAAAATAAGAGGCGGGGTCGGTTTTCCATGGTTCTGCGCGCCACAATCCCTTGCCAGGCGAGTCTTTGCGCTTGAAATACACTTTCCATTTGAAAAGCTACTATCTGGCTTGCGTGCACACGTCCTAATTTCCCGCAGCTTTAACCTTCGAGGCGCTCCTTGACGTGCTTGGACATACGCTCGTGGTAGGCGGTGAGTCCCGCTTCCTGCACCATTCGGAGATAGCCCTGCAGCCGTGGCTTCTTACGTCAGCTGATGGAAACGCTACGCCCTGCACTAAACGGGGTGGAAACGAATGGAGGGGCCCTCGCGCGGGGCCGACCGGGACTCCTGCTTCGAAGTAGGGGCCGTAGGTTCCATGCAGCGAGATGTCGACCGCGCCGGGTGCAGCGCCGCCAAAGAAGTCCTTGCTCCCTAGTGCCGCCTTCAAGTTGGCGAGGTGCTCCGCCGGCTGTCCAACGTTCAGAGGCCTTTAGTGCCCTGAAGAATCACGTTTTTTGATACGCATGCGAAGGGGAGCAATGAGCGGTCTTTCGGGCGGGGGCAAAAACCGTCTTCATATCTGGGTTGCTCTCGCGCATCTTCTCCTCGGTCAGGGGGAGGACAGGCGCCAGCACGTAGCCGAGAATGCCACCGATGGGCCCCATACCCATAACCTTATCCACGGTAATCTGTTGTGCGTTCCGGGTCCGCCCATGGTTAGATAGTGCCAGCAGTGTTGTGGTGACTCCCGTCGGTTCCAGACGGCTGGAGCGCTATGATAAAAACACAGAATGTTCACCAATGCAACAATGTCCGAGTGCGGTTTTGGATGATTGCACCTTCATATCAGCACTGTTCTTGAACAGAACCACCTCGCCGGAGGGCTGCAGACCATACGCAATCTCGTCGTGCTCAAGCTTCGCCTCCTCCTCGCTCATCTTCTTGCCGCTCACAATCTACCAAGGCATGATTCAACATTCAATCGCAGGCCAGGGACTTCCAGACGCACCCTGAGAGAAGGCGACTCACCGGCCAGAGCTGCTTGAAAATCTCGGGCGAATCGCATATATGCACGTTGTTCACCACCGCCTGCGGAACCTTCTTGTAGGATGACCACTCAATCTCCTTCTTTCCCATGAAACTAACCGCCACGATCTTATACGGCACCTTGTGGTAAGCACAGAGGAACCTGCCAGCGTTGCCCTACGCTCAGAGCGCGGGTCAAGGGGGATACACGCGCTGAAGCGCGGCGATGGGTGTTACTTGATCTTTTCACAGGGCATGGAGCCCGGGAATACATAGAGAGTGATGTCAAGGTCCTCCTTCTTGAGGTTGCCCGGAAGTGGTCCGGGAACGAGGCCTTCAGGCGCCTGGGAGCCCTCGAAACTCAAGGCAAGTCGAAGACGAGTACGGGCAAACCAAGTACGTAAAGTCTCCTCCCAACTTGCGTGCCGTGGAGGCGAGTCAGGTAGCCGGAGAGAGGGGGAGTACCTTGGAAGCTGCGCCGCCCATCTCGAGAACGCGATTTTGCCTGTACACGTCCCCGAAATTTTTACTCCACGCACGAAATTTTCATTATCCCTGGTGTAAGGTGGTCACCACCACAGCTCATGGCCTGCCGCACGAGACGACGACGCGGGGCAAACAACCTGACGCCCTCATCACCGTGCCGCAGCCCCCAGGACCACGGACACAGCCGGTCTGACGCTTGATTTCACCGTCGTACATCCTGTCGGCAGGAGGGGCACGGAGTACACCTGTGACGAGAACGCGCTACACAGGGCCTACCGCGCCAAGGTGACCAAGCACCACGAGTGGCTTCAGGCTAAGAACTACTGGTTCGTGCCTGTTGTCGCCGCCACCTCCGGAGCTCTCCATCCCGAGACATTGCGCCTCTTCTACGACTTCGCACGCCTCAAGACGGACGCCGCCGAGCAGCACGCCGTCGCGAACTCCCTGAGGTCGCCCCTGACACCAGATCAACTCTGCCAGCGCCGCGGCGTAACGTTCGCTCGACTTCGGATGGAGGCTCAGCTGTACAGCCTCCGGGCCTCAGCTACACGGCTCACTGGGAAGCACTGGGCTGCGCCCTATGCCTCCTCAATACTCCCGAGATCTCGAGCACGGGCCCGGTGCGGGGTCGGGGCTTTTGCCCCAGCTCCCACCGCCCACGTGCTCGCGTCCCGTTAGTGGTGTGGGCCTGGGACCTTTTTGTTATGCGGCTTCCTTGCTGCGGTCTCCCGGCCCCTGCTCGCTCACTGTTTTTCGCTTTGCGATCTGTGACTGTTTGTAAATAAACGGATGTTTCTCTTGAACTTTGGCTTACTGGAAAACATAGGCTTACTGAAAACATAGGGGTGCGCTTCCTCACAACTGGCGGGAACTTGGGCACGGGCCCGAGATGGGGCCCGTGCCCCACGCCCATGCCGCCCGAGAAGCATCCGCTTCTCGTTAGTCAGTGTTGGCCTGGAACCTTGTACTGTTGCTTCATCAGCATCGTTTCCCTGCCCACACTATTTTCGGCACCACCTATCTTCTCGCACCACTAGTGCCCAGACCTCATTACATTCACATACAGGAAACATGCTGGCCTAAGCAGGTTCCCGTCTTTCTCCGCTATCAACATCCCATTTCGCTCCTCACGGCCCATCCTTCCATGACGCTTGAGAGAGGTCTGCCTCATCCGACGGCACCACCTCTGCGAACGCCCGCCCTGCTTCGGTTTCTCGCCTCGCCTTAACGTCGCGCGCAAGACCAACGCGGAGACCTGCCAGCTGCTCTGCCGCGTGCAGCAGCGCTGAAGAATGCTGCGCTGCCGCGGCCGCCTGCGCCCGCGCACGCCCAACGGCCTCTGCGCAGCCCGCAGCGTGGACACGCAAGGCGTTCGCGCGCTCTCGTGCCGTGCCCAGCGCGGTGCGTGCAACGCCGAGCGCCAGCTGGGTTGCTCGAAGCTCCTCCACGGGCGCAGCAGTCACCTGAGGTGCGCACAACGCACAAACCCATGACGCTCAGCGCGCACTCAGCGAAGCGGCTTCGGGTGTTCGGGCGCCTCGCGGGAGCCTCGCGGCTGACTAGCTGGGGACAGGATGCACCTCACGGTGAGCTTGCAGCGCCTCGCGCGCAGCGTGCCCATGCTGTGCCTGTCGCTCAGCTGCTTGAGCCCAGCATCTTTCCGTACCGCCGCCTCGCCTCTGCTCCAGCACGCGACCCAGCGCCTGCACTTGCCGATCTGCCGCATCAGCCGCCAGTTCGAGCCGAGCGCCTTCGGCAGCGAGCGTCGCCACCATTTGTTCACGGCCACGCACCTCGCCCTCCAAGACGCACACTGCTGCCTCAGCTGCCTGTGCTGCTGCCTCGTGCTCCCGAGCGGCGCCTATTTCTGCGGCGCATCGTTGCGCGGTGGCGTTGAGGCTGGTCATAAGACCCTGTGCCAGAGCGTGCACGGACAGGTGCGCATCAGTCAGCGCCATCAGAATTCCGGTCAATGCCCCGTCTTCTTCGTGTTTCGACTGCCCCTCACCACCGTCCTGATCCTTGGCATCCCGTTGGTCGCTGGCGTCGTTCCTATCCAACGCTCGCTGGGCAGAGGCTTCCGCGCTGACGCTCTCAGCTGCTGCGCTGCCCACTCCCCATTCAACCGCCGCGACCGCTACCGCCTCGAGCCCTTCAACCACGCTCTCCATCACCCCCTCGACCAGTGATGCGAGATCTCGAGGCGCCCCGCCTCCCTCTCCCTGTAAGCACGGAGATAGCACAGGCACCCCCTCCCAGAGAATCGAGGACGACTGCGGCGCCTCTGGCAACTCTTCTGACAGGCGCACCACGGTTGCACGCACTCGTAAAAGTGTAGCGCGCCGCAGCTGCCCTCGCTGCGCCTCAAGCACACTCTCTTTTGCCCTCCGCCACCGAGCCACCTCGCATCTGAGGGCCTCTGCGCGTGTGAGAGCTTGCAGATTCTCAAGAGCACTTTGCTTCTGCTGCAACGACAAGTCAATCCTCCGCGCCGACATCAGCGCCCTCCTCCGTGCTTTCGCCCGTGCGTCTGTCAGTGCTGTCCCCGAGCCAGCCTCTTTTGCGGATGCAACTCGCGTAGGGCCATCGTCATCTTCAATACCCGCCGACTCGTTCTTCTCCCCAGAACCAAGCGCTGTCGCAATGCGCTGGTGGGTACGTATTGCATGCCGGGTCCATGTGATATTCGAGACTAGTGTCGCTATTTCCTCCTTGCGCGCTCTTTGCTGCTCTGCACACCTTGCCAGGTCCTCGCGAAGCTGGTCGTATGCAGCGTTAGCGTCCCCGTCTGACAGCTGCGACTTGCTGCTGCTGCTGCTGCTCTTTCTGCCCCCCTCGTCCGCAGTCGCTGGAGGTTGGCTGCGAATTCCTTCGCTCCGCACGGCATGATCGATCCCCCGTAGCACTCGTCTTAGCGTACACGAGTACCCCACAGCCCAGGCCTGCTGTGGACTGCTCACGGGAAGTTCCCCAGCGACCCGATCTCGAGAAGCTGAGGGTTCAGGATACGAGCTTATGGATCTCTCTGCTGGGATATCCAGCGATCCATATCCCGCCGTCTTGCCGTATCTTGAATCTGGTAGAGCCGCGTCTTCGGAGGCGCTGTAGCGGACGTCAAGGAACGAGGGAGTTGCTTCCAGCACGCTATTTGGCATGAGGCGCAGGATGTTCGACCGCACAAGGCCAGCACCACCGCCAGTGATGTCAGCATCGTTAGCTATACGATAGCTGGCACCGGAGCCAGCCGGTGCGCTGTGCTGTGATGTGCTCGGTTCGGGATCTGTTTCTGCGATCGGCAGCAGCGCGATCATCGCAGCCAGCAAAACCCTCCGCAGCAGCACCGAACAGCCTGATCGGGAGTGACTTCTCTTTGGTGAAACAGAGCTAATCCCATTCTTGCAGAAAAGTCTTCTCATGTTGACACGCCTCTGCATCCCCGTCTCGCCTTCAAGTCCTGCAAGCCGCCATCGAAGAGCGCTGCCTCTGGCTTATCCGCCGCTCCTCGAATATTCAGACGCCCACGAACGTTTCATCACCAAGGATATCACAAACGAAAGTTCTAAGCCTCTGGTATATCGCCGTTGGAACTTCCAGTGAGGCGCAAGGCCACTGCGGGCCGGCCCGTAGCCATCACCAGGTCTATCCTCAAACGACTGGGGCGAACAGCTCGGTCAGTTTCGTAGTTGACTGAACTTTTGTTAACTTTTGTTGACAACTTGCATTGAAGTCGTCCTGTTTGAAGGTGGTTTTCCAGATGTCGGCCGACCCCACGGGGCAGCAGCTCCTGCTGCGCTCCAAGGTCATCGTCGTCGGTGAGTCCCTCAATTTGTGTTTTTGATCATGGACTTAAACGCATCTCTACATCATTGGATGCTGGAGCGGTAGCGATGTGGCAGGGAAAATGCTCTTTCTGGGTTCGGTCGAAATCTGCGTTGGTGCCCTTGCAATTGTTCAACGGTGCCACAGATTTACCTGCGCTGCCGTCCTTGGTAGCCAAACCATGGCTATCGATCAAATCACCATGTTTGAAAGGATGACTCTGAGACTTGTATCCCCGGTGCTGTGGATCGGACCCGATTGCCTCGGGATCCACAGCAGTTGGCGGGGACCCCGGGTGAGCTGAGGAGGATACTTGTTGGAGGGATTGATGCGATGGTGGATGGGTCAAGCGAGAATAGACTACACTTTACGTGCACAACAGAGCGCGGCGGTGAAAACACATTCTGCGCCTCCTTCGGATCATGGTCCATGCTGCTGAAGCGGGTTTTGATGCCCGGACGCATCGCGGACAGGTGATGCGGGTGTGGGAAAGTCAGCTATCGTGCAGATGTTCCACTCGAAAGGGACTCACTACCCGAAACAGTATGTGATGACGACGGGTTGCAATTTTGTAATGAAGGAGCTCAAGGTCAGAAATCCGCCACCGCCCCACAAGCTTATTTTTTTCATGGGCACTGACAGGGTGGTTTGCGCGGTTGGGACAGTGCCAGGCAGAGGGGTCGAACACTACAGTCGAGCTGCACATCTATGACTCTTCAGGGCAGGAGGTCTTCCGCGAGCTGACTTGCGAATATGTTGGGCACCCACCCTTGCACCATTCCGTTGCGTGCGCCTGCTCCACTGTGTGCGCAAATCCTAGGTGAGCCACGACCAAGGCGGCAGCTGCTCAGTGGGCGCGGGCGCGGGCGCGGTTGTGTGTGCAGTGGAAAAATGCCAACATGGTGATGCTGGTGTACGATGTGACCAACGAGCAATCATTTCAGAATTTGGGGTCGTGGCTTGACCTTGTCCGGAAACGGTGTCCCGACAAGGTTCTCCCAGGTGTGGTTGTTGCTAACAAGATCGATCTGGAAGAGCGCGCACGCGTGGGGGCTGCTGATGGCGACGAATTTGCGCGGGCCAATACTCTTGAGTTTTTCCAAGTATCAGCGGCGCGCAACACACACGGTGCGTGCCCTTCCCCGCCCCCCGCGAGTTCCGGTGCGGGAGCGAGTCGCGCGGATACTTGGGCTGACTCTGAAACATACGGGGATCAGTGGATGCACCCTTTCAGCAGCTCGTTGAGATGTTTGCACGGTCTTATGAGGAAAAGCTCGACAGCATGACGACGATGTGATGGTCTTCGATGCGAGAGGTTGACGGAGCGGTGCGAGCGTTCAAAACATCCAATTCTTGTCGAAACGGGATCATTTTGAAAACTGAAACGGTGCGTAAATGATATATACATTGTCCAGGTAGAACCCTGGTATAACCTTTGGCCCTAGGCTCTTCACAGGCCCTGCTCCTCTGCACCCCCTGGGGCGTCTGCAGCGTCGACCTCACTTTGCAGCATAGGAGCAGGCGGCGGCCCGCCGCCCAGGCCAACCTCAGGTATCTCCACCCAGACGGACTTGGCCGGATAGAGCCAGCGCCAGCGGCGCGCACGTGGCTCCCCCGGATTCCAGATTACCTCGGCGACACCGCAATTGGGGAACTCCATCTTTCGGAAGTAGTTCTCATCCAACCCAGCTGCCCGACACAGCATCGCCTGGTTGATACCATTGTGAGCAGCCACCAGGGTCCTCCGCCCGCCAAGTTGTCTCGAAGTTTTGTCCTCTGCAGCCTCCACCAAAATTTGCTGCCAAACGCCGTCCGCACGCTCCCACAGGTCTCGAATGGGGTAGACCCCCGAGTCAAGGCGAAGGTCTTTCGGGCGGTCTCCGCGCCACTGTTTATACACCTCGGGGTACCGTAACTGTATCTCCTTCTTCAGCATCCCCTCCCACTCATGCAGATCAATTTCACGAAGATCCTGTACAACCGAGGCTTTCGGAAGCCGCCGTCCAGCGGCCTCAGCAAGCTGCAGAGTCTCCTGCGCACGCGAAAGCGGCGAAACATAAACCGCATCGATTTGTAGCCCTGCAAGAAAATTTCCGACCTGTAGACACCCGCACTCCTCAGCAGAATGATAAGGGCACGTGCTCGCAGCGCTACTCGATCTAGCTCGAGAAAAGGAGCCCTGCGTCGTTCTTAGTTTCTACGGGGACTCGGAAGTGCGACCTCTGTGGCTTGACGAGCACCTTCTTCCGAGAGTCGCGAAGAATCCGTTGAGCCCTGCCATCTCGCGTATTAGAAGCTCGATATTGCCGATGGGTTGCGCCGGCTTGGGAGAAAAAGCCACGGTCCAGGACAGGATCTGCAAACTGGCACCGACCTGGACACGGCCCTCGGCATTGAAATTTGTCTGCCCGTGACGGAGTAGCAACCATGATTTGCCAGTAGAAATGCTCTGGGGATCCTTTCCAGCTCGGGCATGCAGCTCCTCGGATCCGGTCATCGCCCCCGGACGGCGAGTCGCGACGTTGAGCGGGTCCAGGTGCGATGGGAGGATTCGGCTGTCCCGCTGGTACGCAGAAGACTTCACCTTGGGCTGTGATGGGCCCTTTCCAGACGAAGAAAAGGACGGACGAAAAACGAACGCTAGCCGGTTCCCCGGACCGGCAGACTGCTGGTGCCCGCCGTGGACACGCTCGGATACCCAGGAATCAGGCTTGATGGCACTTACAACCACCGAGAGCAGCGCCGGAAAAAGGAAGGCAACAGTTCCCTTGAAGAGTAGTCCTGAGCTGCGTGTTCGGGCAAAGGAATCTTGACCTGCCCGCTCTTTGAGGCAACTCTGCGAAGTCTGACAGTGCTCAGGCCTTGTTACTTCACTGCTCCTCAAAAACCCCCAATTCCACATTCCAAGCCCAGGCAATGGCTTCGACGCAACACTTGTGCGCCAGGTTTTGCGTGCCCACAACAGCAGTTGAGCTGCACTCGAAGTGGAGACGCCGCAGGGGGTGGCCGCCACGTGGAGGGGGACACAAGGGGTCGGATATCGTAGTTTACAACTGTCACACAGGCCCGCCTCAGAGAGCCCCGTGCGTGGGGCTACTCGAGATCATGGCATCCTTGGACAAATGCCTAGCGTTGCTCGTGGTCTTGTCGATGATCTCAATGGTGACGGGGTACGTGGAACCAGAGGACCGTTTTCCCGAGGGCCTTAACTTGTATTGCCAGCGGAAAAATTGCTACGAGGTGTGCCGCCCGCCCGTGTTGAGATCACACAGCCACGGGAATCCGGACCGCGGGGCACTTTCAGCGGCGGGCTCCTTTCCCGTAGCCCCAGGACAAAACGTTTCGAGACACCGGACAGGCTTGATCGCCTATCGTGCGATCTTTTTGGGTGCGAATAGCGTGCCGACAAGTGTGCGCGTGGTGCTCAGGTGCTCCGTGTGGACCATGAGGCGACTGCCGCGGAGATAAAAAAAGCATATCGCAAGATGTCGCTCACGTACCTCGCCTGACCGAACTCCCCGCGGGATCGACTACTGTGCCGAAATGTTGGCAGAGCTTGCATGCAAAGGAGATACGTGAATAGGAACAAGCATGATGTTGCTTCTCGCAGGTACCATCCAGACAAGAGCGACTTGCCAAACGCACATGAGACATTCATGAGAATTGCGAATGCCTACGAGGTAAGAGCAGATGCCATTTAACTCGGCTTGTCGCGTCTTCTCACCTCACTCCTCCCTTCATGGCACAAAGTGCCGCTTGTCCTCCGAACAGCGCCTGCAGCAAGCTGAGATGGTGTCGCGGTTTGCAGGTTCTTGGGCGCGAGGAGGTGCGGACAGCATATGACGAGTTTCTTGCGAACCCGCAGCGGCATATTTGGCAGCACTACTCACGGTATTATCAAGCAGTATATGCACCCAAGTCGGACCTTCGTCTCGTTGTGCTTGGGATGCTCAGCGCGGCATCAGCTCTGCAGCTTGCGTCGTGGAAACATCGCGCTAAACGGATCCGGGAGGCGATTCTTGCCGCACCCAAGACGCAAACAGCGATCAAGGGGCGGCTAAAGGAGCTCCTATCGGATTGTGGGGCACTGAATCCCAAGAAATCCGAGCAGCTCGCAAAGCTGCGGCAGCTTGAGGCGCAGTCGGAGTATGACGTACTCTCGGGCATCCTGGTTGATGACCTGCCGTTGACAGCGCCCGGCAAGGGCTACCGCGACGTTGTCCTGGCTCGTGTGCTGCTTCTCCCGCTCGATCTGGCTCATGCCACCTACTTTCACGCCCGATGGCTCCTCCTTTTCTCCATCCTTCGGCGTGGTTCGGCCCAGCCCTGCACTTGTGATGTTACATAATCTCGATAAATAGTGTGAATGACGGGCTCATCTGTGCAGAATACGGCCCCGAAGAGGAAGAGATCGCAACGCGCAGCAAGATCGGCTACTCTGCAGGTAAGTGGGAGAGCCTCTCCGAAGAAGAGCGGCTGGAGCTGGTGCAGCGGCGGTTGTGGATTACTGAGAACTTGGAGGCCTACGAACAAGAGCGCGCGGCCGAGGTCAGCGTGCACATCTTTCCCTGATGCTGTGCATTTCCAGTCCAGCCTACGTTTGGAACCAGCAAGTGTGTAGACAAGGTCCTTTGCCACGAAATCCAACGCGCCAATTGCTCACGCGCTAGGGCACGTCACGTCCAGGTTGATAAAGCACGCCAGAAGATGATGGGGAGCAACAGGTACAAAATTTACAAACGCGCCATCAAGAAGCAGTAGGGGGGCAGGCCCAGTAGGAACAGTGGGCTAGGTAGGTGGGGAGTATTGATATCTCATGTGAATTGGAAGTGTGCCAGAAAAGAAAGGGTGATCAGGCAGAGCACTGACGCTCACTGTATTCACGGCGCGTGCTCGCACCGCTAGTGCCGCAAGGCCAGCTGCAAGGCGTAGTGACGCGGGACCGCGGACGCGATCAAGACGCAGCTTCAGCCTCGGCGCTCCACGAGATCTCGAGCGGCGCAGTCGCGCTGGGAAGGCGCGGCTCGCCGCGGCGTAGAGCCTCCGCTCGGCGCTTCTCGCGGTCCTCGGGGGCCTCGCGCCACCGCGGCACACCTAGAGGCTGCTTCCACAGCCTGATCGAGAGTGCTTTGCTTTCCTCATCGAAAAGGAAAGCCTCGGGGGAAAGCGGTTCGCCATTTGCCATCCCTTGCAAAGAACGCCCACTGAGACCCCACACTCCCAGCACGCGCACTTCCTCGACAGTCATGTCCTGCATGATGCGCGGGTCGGAATTAGGCGAGTAACTCCCCTCCGGCGACAGCGTGAAGTTTCCACTCTCGCCGCCCAAGCTCGAGTGCAGCGCCAGCCGCAGAATCGTCCGCGGTGCGTCACGGTCCGACGTTTCCCCGTCATCGAGCACGGCCCTTCCCGCAGCGCCCCCAGCACCATTGGGCGCTGCGAGAAACGTGAAAGGGGTTGCCCGTGCAGCCTGAGAAGTAAGTGCTGCGCGCTGCATCGGAACAACGTAGCCACCCCGCACGTGCACCGGAACCGTGTCAAGCGGCGCTTCAAGCTGCACCCGCCCCGGCACTGACCCACGCTCGGCCCCAGGCGCGCTTGAGCCCCACGGAACAGGGCGCAGTTCCTCTCCCGAGGCGAGCGCAAACCATCGCCCTGGCGGAAAATAGCCGGTGACATTTCGCGCCCCCTCGGCGAGCACCGGTGTCACGAGGAGCGCGCCGCCCATCATCACCTGCTCGTCCACTGCGGCGATCGCATCCAGCATCTCCCGCCCCCCGCCCACAGCGTGCAAAGCCTCTTCTTGGAACTCCAACAACAGCGACCGCGCGACCGGGATGCCCGTTGCGTGTGCGTCGTGGAATGCTGAGTAGAGGTAAGGCAGCAGGCGATACCGCGTTGCGATTGCCGCTCGCATCATCGCCGTCGCCTCCGCGTCCCATGCAGAGGGCTCCTGCGCTGGCGACACGTTGTCGTTGTGGTTCCGCGCAAAAGGATATGCAAGTGCACCGACTTGCGTCCAACGGATGCACAGCTCGCGCGTCGTCGCCCCCGCGAACCCGCAGATGTCCGCCCCGACAAGTGAAAGGCCGAACAGGCCCATCGTCAGAACCCCCGGGAGCGAAGCGCGCAGATCCTCCCAGGTTGCACAGTTGTCTCCTAGCCAGTGACCTGCAAACCGCCCTGCACCCGGAAACGTAGATCGTGAGATGATCAAGGGACGCACCGTTGGAAGGAGCGACTGCAACGCCTCGTGCGTCACCGCCGTCTCGGACAGACCATAGAGATTGTGCACGTCCAAGTGCGCAGCCTTGGTACAACCTGCCGCCGTACGCTGCGCTCTCCAGCGGTCTGCAACACAGTGCACGCTATCCATGGCCAGCGTCTTTTCCTCTAGCGGTCGCCCCCCCGGAATATATGGCAGCATCGCAGGTTCCCTTTTGCGTCCTCCCATCATTCGTAGTTTCCACGGCGCAAACAGCCGCCCCTTCCGCGCAACCTCGGCCTCCGTCGTGCCACCGCGGCAGGTCTTGTCAGCCTCGGCAAAGTCACCGCAAGACGTCTCCGGGCGAGTAGGCTTGTCGCAGGGGCCGTCGCAGAAGTTGGAAGGCTCGTTCATGTCGAGCCACAGGCCATCGAACGAAAGCAGCGCTTGAAAGCGACGCAATTGTGCAGTCCACCAATCGCCCGCTGCGGGATGTAGAAAGTCAGGGAACAGGGTGTCGCCTGGCCACACGCGACCCTTGACAGGAGCACCCGTACCGGCATCTAAAACAAACACGCCCGCGGCGAGGCCCTCGTCGAGCGGGGGATACGCTCCCGCGGGGAAGGCCGCGATCCCGGGGTCGACGATTGGCACAAATCGTTGCCCCTGTGCATGCAGCTTTGCAACAAAAGCACGCATCATGCCAAGTGGGTACGCGAGCGGATCGACTGAAAAGTCGTGTGCCTGCTGCATGTAGTCGATGTCCAGCCACTGGGCGTCCTGGCCGACCCCCGCCACACGCATGGCCTCCACCACCGCCGATGCCTTGTCCACACCCCCGTAGCCCCATCGGCAGAGATGGAATCCTAATCCCCAGTAGGGCGGAAGCGCTGGACGCCCCACAATGTCTGTGTACTGCGTTATAATTTCGCGAATCGATGGTCCCATCAAAACGCTGAAGTCCACAACGCCGCCTACGGCTCGAAATGCCACAGAATCTCGTGACAGCAACACGTCCATCGCTGCCGAAGACCGCAGAAAAATCCCGAATGCTGTTCCGCTCTCTGAAGAGACTGCGATGAGCAGCGGGTGGCTTCCGTATAGTCCAGTGCCGCCAGCGGGGTCATGTCTGGGCACCTGCTGGTCCTTGGCCAGCAGAGTGTACACGTCGACGAGCTCGGAGCCGTCAGCATTGAGGCCCCCACGCGGGAGGCGATGCGGCGCATTCTGCTCTCCGACGCCATAGAGCCAAAAAGTTTCCGGCACGAGCGCTGTAAGGGTGACGAGCTGCTCCTCAAAAGTGAGCCCGCTGCCTCTTCCCGCGGCCGGCGTTGCGTTGAACAAGAGCTCCCCGGTCGCGCGGCGCGTGACAGCCAGGCCAAACGGCTCTTTGCTGTAGTTCAGCTTATATACGCGGCTCGCAGGCTCGCGTGTGCTTCGTTCACTGGGCGGGACAGGTGGGAAAAGCGCGGGTGGGACCTCCCAGCGGTCCTCGGCCGGGTCTGTGATGCGCACCCTCACGCGCTCGGGCGATTCCATGGCAACCTCCAGTGAAAGCGGGCAGACTTCCGAGCCAAAATAGCCGATTCCCCGCCCATCTATGCCATCGCCCGCGCGGTGTGTCCCTCCGCAATCAACCACGCCGTGATCACCGTGAATATCGCGGGTCAGGTTTACCAGTCGCAGGGCGTTGGCGGGCAACGGATAGAAGCACTTGGCTGCAGACCCTGGCGCATCTCCCGCGCTAGGATCGAAGCAGCAGCCGCGTGCCTTGCACAGCTGCTCCGTCGCTTCACCGTCCTGGAAACAGTCGACGCGCTGTGCCGGTGACGCCGGAAAACACATGTTCGTGCATGCCAGAACACTGCACAAACGACGGGGTCAGATCTTTCTCAAGGACTGGCTTGATGAAGCCCCTTTCATGTAACTGCAATCGACTCTTTCACACAAAAGTGAAGACAAATAAGTGTGCCACGCGGATATCACCCGTCGCCGTTGAAGCCGTTTATACAGGAGCAGCGGAAGCCTCCAGGAGTGTTTTGGCACAGTGCACCTTCGAGGCAATTATGCGTTCCAGCAGCGCACTCGTTCACGTCCAAACAGTCTCCATCCGACCCAGATTCGTAACCTACTTCACATTCGCAAGAAAAGCTGCCCTCTGTGTCTTGGCAGATCTGGTTTGCTTTGCAAGGGCCCTCCCAGGCAGCCCTGCGGACCGTTCTGATCCTGGATCGCCCAGCCGCACACTCGTCGACATTTGAGCACTCCAATCCAGTCCCTACCCACCCAGTATCGCAAACACAGTGATATACTCCTCCACCGGTACTATTGCCTGCCAATGCTCGCCCGGGCCGAACTCCTGGAACGCAGGTAGCGTGCACATCGCAGCCATGGCTCACCGGACATATTACCGGTACTGCTTGACCTCCATCCGACCGTTCCCCGTCCCCAAGGCCAGTCCCCTCCTCTGGAACGTGGATGCCAACAGCTTGAAGTGCAATCAGTACTAGAATGCCCAGCTTAATTGCGAGGGAGCGCGTTGCAATTCTGCAGCTGAACGAACAGCAGTGCCAAGGAAGGGAGACTCGTCCTCGGTAATAGCCGAGGTTAGCATCCCGAGCTCCGGTGCAAAGCATCTCTTCAGATGTTATTTCCTGCTCTGTCGCTCCTTAAATTACTTCGGGGCGCTGATTGCGTCGTGGGTCCCGCCTCTCTGGTCCCATAGCGTCGCTCCAACCCTTCAGTTCTGGTAGGGTCATCTCTGGCTGGTCTGAGGCGGGCCCTCGGATTCGAGTCAGTCGACTTTTCCCAATCCACGGGGCCGCGCGCGAGGTTTGCGGTCGACAGATTGTCCGATTACGGGCCGCGCTGCGATGACGCCGTCCGGATTCTACATCGCAACAACACTTTCCCTCCTCGGTTCTTGCTTGGTATCCGCGGCATGTGCCCCATCAGCCAGAACTTGCTGCGTTCCACAGGCGGTTGCTGTTTTGCCTGAATGCACACGCGTGGGGCATTCGCTTCTGGCGCCACCGGGAACGCGTTTCTTCGCATTGCGGGGTGGCGGTCAGGCGATGAGTGCAGAAGGAGATGCAATCACAGAAGAGCAGGCTGGAGAGGAGCTCATCAAGGCAGCGGTACGTGCCCCCGAGGGCGCATCTGTGGGAATGGGCCTTTCCAGAGTTTCCGCAGGGCGAGTATTGCTCTTGCAGGTTGTGCAATTCGTCGTATTGAGTCGTACGCGTAGAGCCAAGAAAAAACTGATGCTCCGGCTGCGCTGCAGGTCGAGGCAAATATCGAAGGGCTTGACCCCCCAGGGCTAAACCTCCTCGTCCAGGCCGGCGCGCCGGTTAACTACCAGGATATGTGGAAGCGCACACCGTTGCACTATGCTGCACGGGAGGGGAAAATCGAATCCATCCAGCGGCTTGTGGATCTTGGAGGGGATCTAACGGCGCAGGACTTCCTCGGGCGGACTCCACTTCACCTGGCTGCGCGAAAGGGTCACGCAGATGCTGTTGTTCTCCTGGCTCAGCTTGGATCCGACCTCAATCACGCGGACAAGAACCCCTGGCCGAACAATAGTCTCACCCCAGCCCACTGACAACACCCGACGTTCCTTTTCCGCGCCGGCGAGCTCCGCCCTCATCTCTTGGCGATGCAGATGCTTGCTTGTGTTTGATTGCACGGGCTCGTTGGCAGGCGGGCGGACACCTCTCCACTGGGCGTGCTACAAAGGCCACCCGGAAGTCGTCTGGCGGCTTTGCGAACAGGGCGCGGACATGGAAGCACGGGATGCGATGTCAAGGACGCCGCTACACTGGGCGGGGCGGCGTGGGCAGCGGGACTGCGTGCAAGTGCTGTTAGTGATGGGCGCAGACGCGCACGCCGTTGACAACAAGAAGATGAAGGCCATCAATCTTGCCAACTCTAAGGAGAGTAACGCACCGACCCAGCAGCTCCTCCATACTGCTACGATTCGCGGACAGCTGCCGACCGAGCTACCTGTTTTCGTTCCGACTGCCGCATCGTCGCAAGCTCTGGAGCCTCGCGCGGCTGGGGGTAAGGCAGCTGCAGCCGCAGCCGCGGCGGCTGCGGTGAAAGGAAAGGCAACCACAGCGGACCACGCAGCGCCCCAGGATGAGCCGGAGTGGGCCGAGGATAAGAAGGTGGCCCAGGAGAATGTTTCTCCTGGGGGCGGGGAGGGGGGGGCACCTCAGGGTGCGCACGACATGCAAGCGGCGATCGCGCGTGCGCAAGCGCTTTACGGGAGTGGTGGGGCCGCGGCGGCAGCAGGGAACTGGCGGGAAGTCGACGACGATGACGACGGCGTGGAGTACGCCTAGAATGAGCAGCGTGCCGCTGCTAGGCTATGAGGCTCTTCTTCGAGAGCTATGCATGAGTCTGGGTGAAGATTTCTATTTGAGCTTTACAGAATTCATTTCCCTTTCTCACGAGGCAACGCTACCGCGCATCCTGACACCATGTACACCATCCCTCATGCGCGATGCGCTTAGTCGCTGTCTCCACCACCCTCGTCGGCGGCGTCGAGCTTCGCTTTCAGCTGCTCGCGCTCTCGCGCCTTGCGCTCTTTGATACGTCGCAGCTTCTCAGTGCGAGCCTCCTGCTCCTCGTCCTCCCCGTCCTCGTCGTCCTCGTCGTCCTCGTCGTCGTACTCGGCTGGCGGATAGTAGAAGATTGGGTTCTCGGCAGGCTGCGACAGCGACTGAGCCGACCAGACAATTCCTCCGCGCAGCACCGTTGTACGCCCGCGCCCTTTCAGGCACGACCGGACCGCTGTCCCGTCCTCCAGCTTTGGTGGTTCATAGTACACAGGCGTGTAGCCAACCTTTGCTCCTGGCAGACGCCTCCGTGCACCCTTCTTGCGACGCGACATTGCCTCCATCAGTTTTTCCTTTTCCTTCGCATCCTCCTGTTTGTCCTTGTCTCCGCGCGGCGAGGCACTTCCGTCCGGAGAAGAAAGCCCTTCCTCGTCCTCGTCCTCGTCTTCCTTCTCTTCATCTTCATCTTCCTCCTGCTCAGCGATTCAAATTTAAGCTTCTAGACCATGAAACATGAGCGCTATGGGCAGGCGCGGGCATGCTGTGTCCTGGCTTGCGCTGGAGCGGGGGGGAAGACCTCATCGGACTCATCTTTATCTGCAGCACCCATATTCGGGGCGTTGGACAGCAGGCCACGACGCTGCCGTCCAATCTGGATCGATGCAAGCATAGATCCGACATACCAGATCTCGACAACTTGCGCTCGCCCAATACTGTGCGTGCTGTGCGCTTCTGGGCGGGGTATAAAAGAGCCGAAGAAGAATTCGGACGGGTCCGCCTCACGAAAATCAACCCCCCAGGAAATCAGACGTTCGTCTTCTGGCGCGAATTTCAGACCATGAACCGGCCCTGCGTGTGCGGTCCAACATGCAAGCTGCTCCGACGAGAGCACAGAGGCAATGCGGATGCGCCCGTCGCCGGTACCCCACGCAATGAGTTGGCCGTCGCACGAGACATCGATGCAGTGCACGTAGTTGCCAACTCCTAGATCACAGCGAAGATTGTTTGAATGCCGGTTGCGATGCTTCTTGCAGTGCTTGCAGATTCCTCGCATGATGGTGCGACCAAAGAACTTGACTTGTCCGACAGGTGCATAGTAGGAGAAGTCCTCGCGGATGCTCGCTGGCCAAGTGGTTGGATTGCGCCTGTAGCGGATCGCACCCTTGTCACGCTCTTGCTCGGAAAGAAATTTGATTTTCACTTTGAGTTCTCCCTTCGCATCTGCCGCGCCGTCGATAGTTTTGAGCTTGAACCACTGGTCGCG
>Ga0115567_10001763_pt1 | contig 21508 bp, 26 predicted proteins | sample COGITO_mtgs_1204_2_FD_88679 | JGI IMG/M metagenome (GOLD analysis project Ga0115567, IMG submission 88679) | Pelagic marine microbial communities from North Sea - COGITO_mtgs_120412 | ecosystem: Environmental > Aquatic > Marine > Epipelagic | place: Germany:Helgoland, sampling site Kabeltonne... | reverse complement strand
CTGCGCCGTCAGCCCCGCCTGCTCCGCTGCCCCGCGTTGCCGCCAGCCGCGCCTCGAGCCCCTCAAGGGGGGCGATCCGCGCTGCGAGTCCCTCCAGCTGCGCGGCAAGCGCCGCGCGGTGCTGCTCGAGCTCCACGTGTCCCGCCAGCGTCGCCGTGCGCGCCTCCAGCGCGACGAGCGCCTCCCGCTGCGCCACCACCTCCGCACGGTCCGCCTTCTCGTCCAACCGCGCGCCTGCCTCGGCCTGCGCCGCCGCGGAGGCCTCCCCACCGTCCGCGCCCTCGCGCACGGCGGGGGACCCGCCTCTCTGCTGCTTGCGGAGCGCGCCCACGTCAGCCTGCACCTCCCCGCGCAGCGACGCCAGGGCGAGCGCCATCTCCTCGTGGCGCCGCGCCGCCTCCTTGTCCACGTCCCTCGCGCTGCCCGCGTGCCCCTGCAGGTCCCCGCTGAGCTGGTCCAGCCGGCCGGCCAGGGCCGCGTCCTCCGCGTCCAGCGCGGCGCGGTGCTCGTCCAGCGCTGCGCGCAGTCGCGCCGCCTCCGCGTCCAGCGCGGCTGCCTCCGCCTTGCCCCGCACCGCCGCCTCGATCGCCGCATCTACCACCTCCTTAACCTTGGGAACCGCCTCGTCCATCCGCGTCTCCAGCTCCGTGCGGTCTGCTTTCGCCCCAAGCTCCGCGCGGAGCGCCGCGACCGCCTCGAGGCTTTCGGCCTTGGCCATTTCCGCCGCCGACACGAGCTCGCCGCGCACTCGCGCCACGTCCAGCTCAGACACGCCCTTGCCCGCCCCGCTGGCCGCCGAGAGCGTGTCGAGCTGCTCCTCCAGCAGGCCAAGCTTGGCCTGCAGCGCCGGGACCTGGCGGGTGAGCAGCCCGAGATCGGCCTCGAGTGGCTCTAGCGCGTGGCGCATCAGGAACGGCGTCGAGTCGCCGAACGCCTCGCCCGCCACCTCCAGAGTGCTTGCCATGCTCTTCTTCACCTCCTCCGCCGAGTCCTGCAGCCGCCCGACTGACCGCTCCAGCCCCTGTTGCCGCTGCTCCAGCGCCTGCAGCTTCTCCTTGGTCGCGCGGTCCAGCTCCGCGGGCGCCGACGCCGGAGCCACGCCAGACTGGAACGCACCCACCATGGCAGCGACACCTCCGCCCTTGCCTGACAGCCGGCGCCCGGAACCATCCGCCGCCAGCGCCTGCACCTCGCCCCGCACGCTCTCCAACGCGCCGCGCAGCTCCGCAAGCGCATCCTCGGCCGCGAGCTGCGAGGCCTGCAGCTTCTCGACGGCGGGGCGCTCAGCGAGCCCGGCAACCGCCGCCTGCAGCGCGGCCTTGGTCGCCAGCGCGCTCAGCTCCTTGCGGTCTGCCTTGTCCGCGAGCTCGCGCCGATCCGCCTTGGCGTCGAGCCCGGCATCCGCAGGCGGTGCGGCGAGCCGCTCGCTGCCGCCCGCGCCCTTGTCGCCGCCGCGGAGCGCCTCCTGCACCAGGAATGCCGTGCGCTTCACCTCTGCCTGCAACCGCTGGTGGTCGCTCCGCAGCTGCTCCTGCTCTGCGGCAAGGCGCTCCACTTTCGCCTCCAGCTCCACTTTCGCCTCTTCGCCGCCAGCCCCGCTGCTCCCCTCCCGCCGCGTCTCCTCTCCTTCGGGCGCACCGATGCCCGGCGCAGCACCACGGCCCTGCGCCACCTCAGGTGCAGCGTCGGCGCCAGCTGCCGCGCCGGCTCCCGCACCGGCTGCCGCGCCGGCTCCCTTGGCAGCCTTCTGCAGCTGGTCTTGGAGCTCGGCCTGCCACCGCGAAAGCGCTCAGCGGCGTGCCGCGGGGCGCGGAGGGGGGACGTCGCGGGGGGGGCGGGCGCACCTGCTTGGCGAGAAGCCCCTCGATGGTGGCGGAGAGCCGCTGGACCCCCGTCACGAGGTGCTCTGACGAGGCCTCCGCCGCGCCGAGCCGCTCCGACAGCGCCCCCGCGCCGGCCTCTCCCGCGCCTCCGCCGTGCTCGACAAACTCCACGAGCGCCAGCTCCAGCCGCGAAACGCGCCCCTCCACCGCCCAGGGGTCCGGACCCGCCTCGCTGCCACGCCCCGGGGTCGCGGGGTGTGTGCGCGCGCCGCCCTCGAGCGAGGCGCGGCGCGCGCGCGCCTGCTCGCGCACTTCTTCGGCGAGGGAGGCCTGCGCCGTCTGCTGCGCCTCCAGCTGCGCCGCCAGCGACTTGATCGCGTCCTCCGTTGCCCGCAGCGCCCCCGCCACCACCCCCGTCTGCTCTACTTCGCCAACCCGGCCCTCGTGGCCTACCTGCCCACTCGCTGCTGCGGGCAGGGCCGTTTCCTCGTGCTCCGCAGACTCGCCGGGCGCTCCGGGCGAAGCGCGGGCCTCCGCGGGCGCTGCAGCCCGCCGCGCCTGCGCGTCCAGCTCCCGGACCTGCCCTGCCAGCTGATCCACCCTGCACTCCAGTGCCGCAAACTCCCCACCTTTCCCCGCACCCATGGCCGCTTGCCTGGTGGAGTCGCTTGCGTGCGTGCGATTGCTGGCGCCCTCGCGCTCCTCCTGGGCTGCCTTGATGCTCTGCAGGGCCGTCTCCAGCCCCTCCATGCGCCCACTGACCACCGACTCCAACTCTTCTATGCGCTCCCGCATGTCCTTCTCCTCAGCGCTGGCCAGAGGCGCCGGCGCGCCGCCCGGCCTGGCGGAGGCACCACCGGCTGGCAGCTCGCGCGCGCTCCTCGCCTCCCTCGTCGGGCCGGGCGAGTCGGCCTCCAGCGCAGGGACCCAGCGTAGCGCTTGCGCCTGAGCGCCAGCGGCGCCAGCTCGCTCCTCTCGCCCGCTCTGGTCGCCCGGACCCACAGGGTCGTACGCTTCCGCAGAGGCTGCGGCCTGGGCCGCGACTTGCGCCTCCAGCGCGGTGAGGCCTGCGCGCGCCTCGCTCACCTCGCGATGCAGCGTGGCGTCCAGCGCCGCCACCTCCCCCGCCAACTTGTCGAGCTTCTCGACTGCCGCGGTGAGCGATGCGTCGCGCGCTGCAAGCTCCTCCGCGACGCGGTCTTTGTTCGCCTCGTGCGGCGACCGCGGACTGCGAGGGCGCAGCGCGTCGTGCGGCGGGGCGATGTTCGACCCTGGTTCGGGGTGAGCAACGTCAACCTTGACCTTGAGTCGAGGCGACCCACCTTCGATCAAGAGGTCCCCGCCCGTCGATCTCGCGTGCCCTCGCTGATTTGCGAGCTGCTCGTGCAGATGCTTGTTCTCGCTGCGGAGCTGCTCGACCGATTCGCGGAGATCCTCCATGTGCGCAAGGCAAAGCGACTCAATCTGCTGCTGCACGTAAGTTTGCATCGCGATGTTGCTAATCGAAAGCTGCCGCTCGTACTCCACCGCGCGCTGCTGGATCGTGGTCTGCACCCAGCTCCCGAGCTTCTCCAGTCCGAGGGCCACCTCCTCGACGCGATGCTCCTGCTCCTCGACCCGTACGACGCGCTGGGTGAGCGACCCAAGGTCGTCTTCCTGGATTCGCATTGTCCGCTGATGCTCGCTTGCACTCCGCAGCTGCAGCGCATACACCTGTTCGCGAAGGTCCCGCACTGTTTCGGCCTGAACCTCGAGCGCCGTCTCCATTTCGGAAACCCGTTCCATTGCAGCATCTGCCTCTTCCCTCGTCTCAGCTGTTGTCGTCTCGACCGCGCGCAGCGCGCGGACAAGGTGTTGCCGATTCTGCTCCAGCTCGTCCTGCATCTTGCAGCTTTTCCGCGGAACCCGCGCCCAGCCCTTCACCTGGTGAGGATAATCCGCGCGCCAGAGGATGTGTGGTAACCTGCCTTTAGAGATTAATCTCTGGTAAAGTTGACCACTTTTGACGAAATTGCTTTATACTGGTCTCCTCTCGAAGTCCCCGAACCCCCCGCCACAAGGCCCTTCCGCAACGGTTGCAGGAGGGCACCAGCCCCGCCACGGCGTCCGGAACGATGGCGGCATCCCTGCTCCAGGCCTTCTCTGATTGGATGCGTGACCATCCCAGCACCGCGCCGCGAATTGTGGCAGTGTTTCTTAGCGTACTCGGCGACTTCATCGCTCAAGCCAGCACGAAGTCGCGGACCAAGGGTGCGGCATCGTTCCTCATTCCCTGTTGCAAATTGCAATTCCCGAGTTGGTGACCTGGCCAGTATCGCGTCTCTGCGCAAGCTAACGTCTGTGCGCCCTGTCTTGGCAGGGGCGGCGTGGGGGCTCTTCGAGTGGAACTTCTACAGCCCATCCCGCATCGCGATATGGTCCTATTGCATGACTCCGGTGATCAACCTGTGGTAGGCAATCCCCCGGCAGCGCTGATTTTTCAGTGACGAGCACACCCTTTGATTGGCGCCCGGGTCTTGCTGACAGTTCCGGCTATCTGCGCGCTTGGGCAGGCTCGAGTTCCTGGAATCAACTTTCGGGAGCGGCGACGATGTCGTGACGGTTCTCAAGAAGCTCATTGCCGACCAAGCCGGGTGCGGGCCGCTGCTCATGCTCGGCTTTTTTCTCTACGTGTCGATTCTTGACGCCCTCATGAGGCGCGCCACCCTATCGGAGGGCATCGCCACAGTGCGCAGGGAGGCATGGCCGGCGTACCGCAGCTCAGTTGTCTACTGGGTGCCCGTGAGCCTGTCGCTCTTCACGGTTGTGCCGGCGCACCTCAAGATCCTCGTCATCAACCTCGCAGGCCTCGGCTGGAACTGCCTCCTCGCGCTCCGCATGCAGGCGGCGGGCACAGGCAAGCCCTCTCGGGGGAGGGCCAAGGCGCAGTAGGCTCAGGCATGTGGCCCGCACGGTCACAGCGACCCGGCACCATGCGTAATCGCGTGTTGGTCCCTTGCCATATAGCAATGTTCAGAGTCTCAGTGCCATGCAACAACAACAGAATCCACAGAGCACGCGAGAAACGCCCCGCGCCTGCCCGCGTGTACGCAACGTTTCACTGAGTGAAAGCCCCCCGCTGCTCGACTGCCATCCGCGCGAGACGCACATGGGCTCGAAGCCGCGCGATTTCGTGGCGGAGGTCCGGCGAGGCGCCAGACACCCCCGCGAGCAGTGAGACGAGCTGCGTGCGCAGCGGGGGCGCGGCGCCCTGCGAGAGCGGCTTGGGATCGCAGGCGCCGAGGAGCAGGGTGAGCAGCTCGACCGAGGCGCGCGAGGCCCGCCAGGTCCCGACGCCCGACCGCACGAGCTGGTCCTGCAGGATAATGTCCACGCGCGCATAGAGCTGCGTCCCGCGCAGCGACCCCATGAGCGTCGCGAGGGCTCCCGCGTGCCCCGGCGCCAGCCCCTCCGCATGCGCGAGCGCCACCTCGAACTGCCGCAGCACGTGCACCAGGCGCGCGTGCGCCATCGCCGCGGCCACCAGCGCCGTCAGGGCGCCGCCCGCCTCGGTGGCGCCGGCCACCGCTGCGCCCGCGAGCGCCTCCAGCCGCAGCACCAACTCCTGCAGCGCTGGGCGCCCCGACGCCCCTGCCCCGCGCAGGCAAAAGGGCGCCAGCAGGCCCCTGCCCTCGTCGCCCGCGCCGTAGGACACCACGGCGAATCTGTGCCCCGCCCGCCCGCGCGCGTCGCGTCAGGCGCAAGGTGGCAAGCCAGGCTGCCCTCGCCCGAGGGCTCCGCGGCCCGGGCGGGGAGGGGGGCGCTGACCCCGTGCCGGCCGGCGACGCAGCGACCGCGACGTCCGCCGCGGCCGCGGCCGCGCGCCTGGTTTGGACAGGCGGACGCGGCACCGAGGCGGGTGCAGGCGCGCAGATAAGTCGCCAAAGCAGCGGGATTGGGAGCCACGCGGCGGGGAGCGGCGGGGCGGGCACGAGGAGACAGCAGTCATCGTCGCGCGCCACCGCCACCACGCAGCCCCACCCGGCCGGAAAGCCCGCGCCCGCGCCCGCGCCCGCGCCGGGCTGGAGGCCCCCTCCAGCGCCGACCGCACCTCCAGCAACGCCCCCGAAGCCTACCACCACGACCTGCGCCGCGCCCGCACCCTGTTCAGGTGTGCAAGGGTGCGATGGTATCACGCTGGCGCGGGAGGCCGGGGAAACGGTGGGGCTGCAGGGGAAGAAAGTGACAATGAGGGTGAGAGTACGAGGGCGGGGGATGCGTAGTACCTCAGTTTCCCGGTCGCTAGCGCGGCTCTCCCCCTTCACCGCACCTTCTTCTTCCTCTGTCAGAGCGTTGCGCAGCGCCGCACGGAAGCTCCCGAGGTCGGCTTCAGCAGGCGTCGTGGCTCGCGCGCGCACGCCGTTCGACTCGGCAAGTAAGGTGACCAGCGCGAGGGTCGGCGCCATCTCTGCCGCAGCTCGCGGCAGCGTGCGCGCGAGCAGCGCCGCGGAAAAGCGCCGTCGCGCGGCGTCCCACCCGTGCTCGGCGCCGACCTCCAGCGCGGTCAGTGCCATGGCCAGCGCCGCCAGCGCGGCTCCGCTGCGCCCCAGCGGCCTGGCTCCGCCTGCCGCCTCGAGAGCCCGCAGCGCGAGCGCTTCTGAAGCGGGCCCGACAGTGTGCAGCAGGCGGAAGCCCTCGGGCGAGGAGAGCGCTGCGCAGCCGTGCGGAAGAGGCCAGGCGTAGAAAGAGTCCTCCCCGCCTGTGTCGAGGGCGTCGCCGTCTCCCCCGCTCTCCTCCGCGGTCCTCGCCCACGTATCCCCAGCCTCCAGCTTCGCCTTCTGCCGCACCTGCTCCAGCAGATCCTGCACCGCCTGCATCCCCACCCACCGCCGCCGCCCTCAGCACGCACGCAGCCGGCGCCGCGGGCTCCGCCGGGGCCAGCTCTCGGCGCGCGCCGCACACGTCCGGCCGAGGCGAGGGGCGGGGGCGACCTGGGCCTGCCTGCGCAGCTCTGCGCGGCGATTGGAGGCGAACTTCTCGAAGCGGGCCCGCTGCCGCGTGAGGGCAGCGAGGTCGTCGCCGGCGAGCCGCGAGTCGCGCTCGAACTTGAGCTCCGCCATGCGGTACCCAGCAAACGTCGCCGCCTTGATCAGGCCGCGCAGGTCCTCGCCCCGCGCCCCACCCGCCTGCTCCGAGGACGCCACGTCCTCCTTGAGCTTCCGCATGACCTGCTGCTCCGAGCGCAGGCGCTCGGCCATCGCCGCGCGCTCTTTGCGCTGCTCCGCCAGCATCTTCTCCAGCTCCCGCAGCTCCTCAGACACCTCCTCCTCCTCCCCCTCCGCGTCATCCTGCGTCCCCACCTCTTCCGCCGCCGCGGCCCGCTCGGACTCCTCGTCCGGGGTGTCAACATGCTCGATGAGGCGGTGCAGCTGCGCTGAAATCTCTTCCGGCGTCGACCCGGCGGGCTGCGCCGCCTCCTCCAGCTCGCCGCTCAGGTCCTTGGTCGCCTCCGAGAACGCGCCCGCCGCCTCCGCTTGCCGGCGCCGGTACATGTCCCAGTACAGGCTCTGCGCCTTCTCGTCCGGCGTCATGCCCTCCTCGCGCTTCTGTCGAATCTTCTCCAGCTCGCTCTCGCTGAAGAGCGAGCCCTTCCAGAGCGTCGAGAGCCGCTCCGGCATCGCGAGCCCGAGGCCCGATGCAGCCTTGGACGTGATCACTTGCAGCTGCCCGGAGAGCCGCGCCGCCACGCCTGACGCCTTTCCCGCGCGGCCCGCCACATCGGCGTCCCCTCTCCCGGCTCCCGGCTCTGGGGCGAACAGGTCTGCTGCTGCTGCGCCGCCGCCTTCGGCGGCCTCTCCATCCTCGGCTGACACCCACGGGTCCTGCATCTCCAGCTCGGCCCCTGCTGGAGGTCGCATTCCACCTTTCACCGCGAGACTCTCCTCCAAATCGCCTGCCTCAAGGCCCGTGCCCGCACGGCGCGCGAGCGCGCCGGCGCCCGGGGCGACGCCCCAGACGCGGACGGAGCAGTCGCGGGAGGCTGAGAGGAGGACGGAGCCGTCGGGCGGAAAGGCGAGCGCCGTCACCATCTTGGAGTGCGCGAGCACGATCGCGCGGCACGAGGCAGGCACCGCGCGGCCGTCAAGCAGCCCCGAGTCCACACCAGCAGCTTCGAGGCGGGAGGCGGCCGCGGAGTCGAAGGTCCAGACCCTTACCGAGTTGTCGCTGCCCCACGTCAGGTTGCCCTCCCCACTCGCGACCATCCCTGGCACCGCGGGGTTGAACGCCACCGCCCGCACAACCCCGCGGTGCTCTCTGAAGGTGCTGAGAAGCGTGCCGTCAGAAACGCGCCACACGCGCACAGCCTTCTCGGCGCCGCCCGACGCGAGCAGCTCCCCCGACGCATCGAAGGCGCAGCACCAGATCTTGGCCTTGACGCGCTCCCCGAGCTTGCGGACGCAGCGCCCGTCTCGGGTGCTCCAGACTCGAAGCGTCCCGTCCGTGCTGCCCGACGCGAGGAGGCGTCCGTGGGTCGGCTGGTAAGCGAGGCAGGTGCCGGCGCCGGTGTGGCCCTGCAGCGCGCGCGCCACCGCCCCCGTGCTCACGCGGAACACTCGCACGACAGGGTCCGCCGCCGCGGCTGCGACTAGGTCGCCCGACCCGGGCTGGAAGGCCACAGCGTTGAAGCACGCGCCGGCGCTGCGCAGGAGCGCCACGCACTCCCCGGAGCTGCATGTGCGGGCGGCGCGGCGCCGTCAGCCGTCGCGGCGCCGTCAGCCGTCGCGGCAATCGCAGCGGGCTCCGCGGTCGGGGCGAGCACCTCACACGCCAGACGCGCAGCGTGCCGTCGTAGGCGCCCGAGCAGAGCGTGTCTCCAAAGCTGTCGAAGGCCAGGCAGTAGACCCACTCGCAGTGCCCCCTGGCCCTCGCAATATGTCACACAGTCTGGCCCTTACAGGGCAGCGGCAGACGGGCGGTCGTCGAGTGCGCTCGATGCTCACCTCAGGACGCGAAGGCACTCGCCGTCTAGACGCCACAGGCGGACAGTGCCGTCTGCAGATCCTGTAGCAACCATCGGCACAATCGGGTGCAAAGCGCAGCACCAGACGTACGAGTCGTGCGAGAGCGACCGCAGCTCCTCCACCTGACCAAGGCTCATTCTCTGAATCAAAAAGAAGCCGGGTGCATGCTGCGCCGCAGTTGCAAGTGGCTAATGTAGAACGCACCGCAACGTCACCCGCAAAGGGGACTGCGCGAGAAGGCGCTGGTAAGAGGCCATCGGTCGTCGGCAGCTCCTCCGCCCCTGCCTGCTTCGCATAGCCGCCGAGCGAGAGGTCGAACTCTGCACCGAAACGCTCAAGATGTGTGCGGGCCCGCGTCGGATGCGACATGAGCCACGTCACTACACTAGGCAAGCTTCGGTAGCGAACTGCCCTCTCTGCTGCCTGCGTGTGCCGAGTGTGTCATCCATCTGGGGCAGAATGCTGGGTCGACTTCGGTTCAGTCGCAGCGGGTGCGGTGGCATCACCGTGCCGCTGTCATCGACCCCCCCATTCGTGACTGTTGTATGAGTCCTGAGCTGGGAGAGAGCTGCCTCTGCTGCAGCAACTCGTTGCTTCTCGGCCTGGAGGAGAGTGAACGGGATGGGTTGAGCAGCGTCAAGGAGACAGCATGGAAGCGTGCACCTGGAGATAATGAGCTGGGATTTTTACCTCAAGGGCCGCAACAAGCTCCTGAATGCGGCGGCTGCTCTCACCGTTCTCCCCTGCGGCCTGACTCATCGCTTTCTGGCCGCTGGGTTCCTTCGCCCACACTATCGCGACTCAATTGATGAGTCACCTCAGCGATTTTGACCAGACCAGAAATTTGGGCCGAGAGTAATTCACCGCGCCAACTTCACACGTTGCGGCGACACAGACTGAGTACTGTCGGTACGGCACGGCACTGGATCAGCATTACGGATGTCCGCTGAAATCGTCGGTTCCCAGGCTGAGACGCCTGCGGCGGTGGGTTGTGCCGCATGCAGACACCCGGACGAGGAAAACGACGCAGCTTGTATGTGTGCGACGGCAGCGGCCGGCTGGGCGTGGTTCGAGTCGGTAGGTTCACCGCGCTACTGGCTAGCGCCGATGGTCGGCCAGTCGGAGGCGGCATTCAGAATGTGACTCTCGCGCCCCCCCCCCCAACCCCCCCCCGGTACTTCATTCCCGAAAGTCTGGCGAGAGAGAATAGTGCTTTCATGAGCCAAAGAATCTAGTCCACAGCAGCCACGTCTCAGCTCTCTCCGCACACATGACCAGGCTCTGCCGGAAAAGCGGTGCTGAGATATGTTCTACGGAGATGATCGACGCAGCGGGGTACGCCCGCAGTGAGAAGTACCGCGCTCTCTTCCCTTTCTACCCAGAGGACCAGCCCCTCGTCGTACAGGTACGTACACGCCCCTCAGCAAACCCACCATGCCAGAAGGCACCTGACGATGGCTGGAACGGGCTGCGCAGCTTGGCGGCGCGAACCCCAGCGACCTCGCGGAGGCAGCTCGCCTCGCAGCGCCATTTTGCTCTGCTGTGCAACCCCCGCCCCATCGGGACCCACTGGGCGCACCGGTTTGCAAGGATTTCTGCCGTCATGCCACAGCATACAGCTGCCGGCTGAGGGCACTGGGCGCAGGTGGAGCTCAACGTCGGATGCCCACAACGCTGCGCCAAAAAGGGGGGCTACGGTGCGTTTCTGATGGACAGGCGCCAGCCCCACCCCAGCACCATCGGAGTGTTCTCCGCCCTCGGAGCGAGGCAAGCCCAATCCCGAAGAGTGTGGTGGGGGGCGTCATTGGTCATCCCGGTTTGCGCACAGGCCAGAGCATCTTGAAGAATGTGTGCGTGCAATGGCTGCTGCGATCCGAGGCGCAAATCCTCGCTGCGCGTGCCTCGTAAAAATCCGCTGCTTCGAAAACAACGCTGCAACGGTGCCGCACCACAAACTTAAGCTGGCGTGAGATCAGCGTGCGCCCGGGGGTTGGCTTGAGCTCAAATCCACTGAACCTCTCGCACTCTCAGGTACGATTTGCACGCATGCTGGTGCGTGCGGGATGTCAATGCCTGACGGTTCACGGCCGCACGCGGCATCAGGCGATTGTCCTTGAAGCCGGAGACCCCCATTGGAAACGAACGCCCTGTCTGATGGTGCCCCAATGACGCCTAGGCTAACGCCACACGCACACACGGGCAGGGGGGCGGCGTGCGGACTGGCAAGTGGCTAGCGAACTGGGGTTGGATAAAGGGTGTTCGCCAGGGCGTACCTATCCCGGTTCCTGCCCGGCTCCCTCCATCTGCGGACGGCATGGAGTTGCTGTGTTCTAACGCATGCGTCGCAGGTGATTTCCAACGGTAACATCCGCTTCCACTCGGACCTTGGGCACTGCCTCGCTGAGACAGGCTGTGCTGGAGTCATGTCAGGATGCGGGGCCTTGAGGCGTCCCACGCTCTTCGCGCCGAATGGCCCAGGCCATCGCTTAACGGGAGCTGTATTGGCACTGGAAGTGGAGCGAAACGCCGTGGGCAACGACCGTGAGAGCGAGAATTCTGCGAATCTGGACGAGACACGTGATGACGAGAAGGGCGATCTTCCGCGGGTGCAGGCTGCCCTGCAGTACATCCCTCTCGCAGGCACGCCCTGCACTACCGAGTTAGCGTTTTCGGGAAACCGTAGGGAACCGGGCACCTCTCTACCGATCTCATCGCGGACATTTCTGAAAGTGTGCCTTGACGGCAGAGCGCTACGCGGCACACCCGCGCGCTGTCGCCAAGCACCTCACAGCGATGCTGCCCGCTCGTGTTGCCAGAGGAGGAATCGCCGCAGAGGTGAGTTTGCGCAGCGTGTCTGTTCAACAGCGGCTATCGTTCTGATGCCCTATCCTTGCCCGCAGCATATGGTTGGGTTGGTGCACGAGCTCGCGCGAAGCACCCGCGGGAACTGCACGTCGCAGGAGCTTGGTGCGCTAGCTGCGGCAGCAGAGAAGGTTGAATTCCCAACTCGCTGTCGCGTTCTACGCGACTTGCGCACTAATTCCGAGCCTGGGAGCAGGTTTGGCAAGAGTCCGTGAAACGTGAAGCCGAAGAGGGCGCCGAGGTGAGTCTGGAAGGAGATTCTGAGGGAAGCGACAACGAGGGAGAGTGACACGCGCACGCAGCACCCAGTGAGAATCATACTCGAGAATGATGAAATCAAAGTGCGAGCTGTGAACTTGTCACTGGCTTTGCGATGAGAGGTGTACTGGGAGGCCTTGCGCGCCGGACACGATCACAAGCTCTGCGATGCGAATCTTCTGCCATCATGATTCGGAATGATCCAACCAGAGTTGCGGCCTTGTGCTCCGCTACAGGGACCTCCACGGCCTCCAGCACTTTGCAACAGTCCTCGGCCCCTCTCCGCCTGCGCGTGCCACGCCACGCGCAGGCGGGCGCCGCGCGCTGCTGGCGGCGTGCTCCTGCAGCGGAGCCTCCAACGCCCTCTCTCCCGAGTCCAGGTGCACGCAGAAGTGCTGTCCCGTCGACCGCGACACCTTGACCTCCCACCCGCACGCGATCTGCAACTCGTCATACTTCCACACCGGGCCCGTATGCGTCGGCAACGCGCCCCCCTCCTCCTCTACTTCCCTCCTCCTCTACTTCCCCGCCCGGGCACCTCAGCCCTCGCCTGAAGTACGAGACCGCGACCGGGGAGACCAGCGCGTTGAGCGCTTGGGTGCCGTCACGCAGAGCATGCACTCGGCGTAGCTGGTCGAGAGGTCCATGCGTGCGTGCGCGGCGACAGAGAGCCCGCCACTAAAGGCGCCAAGTGTCTGGTCAGTGGTCAAACGAAGGCTGGTGTCCTAAAATCCCAGGGCACCTGGATTTACGTAAACCGGTCAAAGTTTCTTGTGCGGTTTCGTTTGAGGTTCGCAGAAACTGGAGGAACTAGACACTTCTCCCCACGCAAGCAACCTCGCGAAAGATGCTGCGCTCTGCCATCGCGCTCACGGCACTCGCGTCCCTCGAAATCGCCATGGCGTTCACCCCTCCGTCCGTTGGCGCGCGCCCGGCGCTGCGATCTGCCGCCCCTGCGAAGGTCTGTCTCGTTACCCCGGGTCAAATCCCTGCGGCGCTCGAGAGCACGGCCTCCGAATCACTGGTCGTTGTGGCTGGCCGTGGAGATAAGCGTACGCGCAAGGGAAAGCAGTTCGCCAAGTCTTACGGCAAGAGCCGCCCCAAGAGTGGAAAGGTCAAGGACAAGAGTCGCACGCTGAACGGAGGCATCCATGGCCAGCCAACTGGTGGCCCTTCCATGCCGTAAGAAACCACTCTGATGGAAGCATGAGTAGTCCACGTGCAATGCTAGCACCCTGCAGTTACACTGCACGCTTTAACTCAAAGATCAGAAGATTGTAATGAAGATCTGAGTATCGATCCAAGCGTGCTTCCTGGTCGGGAGGATTCCGACTCCACGCATTTGTGAAAGTGCCGAGTCCGCTGCGTTGATAGTCCGACAAAACAGTCAGAGCAGACTTCGATACAAAACTTCTGCGACTTGCGATTCTTTCCGACTTTTGTGTTCAACCTGAATCAAAAGCCAGGGCTGCAGCTGAACAGACGCTTGAATTGAGGGGCTGATAGGCAATCATTGCACAAATACCATGCTTCAATTTCACTGATCATGAGCCTTGGAATGTGTAAACCGAGCGCCAGTCTACACCATCGCGCCCAGGTCGGTCGGAACCCGGCTCTCTAACACGCGTGCATTGCAACGTAGCAATGGCAGAACCACCCTTGGATTCAGGCAGAGCGCGTCCCCCGAGCAACCCCCCTTGTCGAAAGATGCCTCCACGCAACGCTCGGGCTCCTGCCGCACTTAGCGTTGCCCAGTCCCGTGCCTTGTGGCTCTGGTCTTGGGCGGCGCTGTCGTCGTTCTCCCACCAGGGCTTGCGAGACACGTTGTGTTCAGGCTTGTCCTCAACGCATTGCACGTCATCACCAGGCTCCGGCTGTACTCCCGTCCGCCTGAAGCCACCCATCGTCGAAAAGTTTGCCGGAGGCTGGCAGTGATCTGCCAGCGCAAACTCGCCGATCCGCTCGCGCCGATCGACTCCCCAAGGCCGCGGCCCAGCACCCCTCGCGAGCGGGTCAAACTTGCTCCCGATCAGCCGGTGCCCATCCTCCAGCATGACCCCGCCGCCCAATCCAAGCGAAACCCAGCCCCACCCACCTCCGCCGTCTCCCCCGCGCCACTTTCCTCGCCCAGGGCCTACGCGTTCAACCAAGGGTCTCGCTTTCACGCCCAGGCTTCCCGCTGGACCGAGGGCCGCGCGGAGCTCTGGCGCGCAACTTTCGTCACCGGCGTCGTCCCCGGAGCTGTCGCCGGGGTCCGAACCGGACTTGCTACGCTGGAATCCAATGCCCCTCCGCCTCGCCCGCGCGTGACTCGCTGCCGCCCCCCATCGGTCCTGCAGCGTGCGCTCCCGCACGTCGTCCGGAAGCGCCTGCCTCCACCCAACCGCGAGCTGCTGTGCCAGCCCTTGCTCCCGCACACCCGTGCCCAATGGCTAGCCCTCCCTCCAGCCCATTTCGGCCATCAACCGCCCAGGCAAGCCTCCCCCGCAGTCCCGCTCAAACGCGTCCGCGCAGCGCGCCGCACTCGTCGCGGGAGCCCCCCCGGGCCCGAGCAGAGCAGGCGGCGACGCTACACGCTGGCGTGGCGAGGGCGGCGGCAGCAGACGGCGCCGAAACGCGTCCCGGAGTGCCGTCGGGACGCGGGGTGCCGCGTTTCGGAGGAGTGGCGGGGTGCGTGGTCGCTTGCGGCGGGGGTCAGGCAGGGCTGCAAGAGCCGTTGAGTGGATTTGCTCGGCGAGAGGGGCGCCCGCATCCCAGTCGCAAGCCACCTCAGGATCATCATCCGCCACATCTAGCCCATCGTATGTTCGTTCATCGAAGTCTGGCATCTGCGCGTCCCAATGTGCGTCGTCGGTGTAGAGTACGAGGCCCGATGAGCCCTTTTCCCAAACCTGCTCGCATTTGTCCTCAAACAGATGGTTCTCGCACTCAAGACGATCCGTTCGTTCCCAGCCATGTTCCGGCACCGGTCCGTGCGCCTCTTCATGCCGCTCCCATTCCTCTGCTCCCTCCTCGTCCCCAACAGCCCCCCACGCGTACGAATACTCTCCACGCCGTCGAACGCGCAAGTCAGAGGACAGCGCCACCCCGAGGGAGCGCAGCGCCGATGGTGGGATCAGACACCGCCCAGCCAGAGCCCGCATCTCTGTGGTCGGCGTTCCAACATTCCCCCGTGGAAGCCCCCGCGGTGGATAGAGCTCCCGTAGCATTCCGTTGTCAGTTTTCCCCCCTTCATCGTGATCTTTCTGCCTCGCAGAAACCAGCTTGCGCGCCTCACGCTTCTGCTTGCGGGACATATATGCACTCTCATTGTCTTGCGTGTGTGACTCACCAGATTTGCTAAGAAAAGCTCCTGTGGCATTCATCGTCGTTCGCACGTCTGCACGTAGTGGTGGAGTCGCACTAATGCAGCACCGCTCCTGCATCTCCTCATCCCGGCCCCGTACGTTTCGGATCCACGCTCGTCCACTGAAGTCTTGAACAAGTTTGCCAAAGTCACCCTCTTCTTGTAGTCGGACTAGGCAACAGCGCGGGCTCTCTGCTCCCACCGTCATGGCATCTCCTGGTGAAGGATGGTCCACTTCCACGACAACTAACGAGACACGGTGCTGGTAGTGGAAGAGTGAGAAGCGCCCAGCCTCCACCCAAGAAGAAAAGAACCTGCGTTCAGACAAATCAGCTCAGAGAAAACATGACTTCTCTCAGCTTGCACAAACTGTAGTGAAAACATGCTGCCAAGTTTGCTCCACATCAGGGCAAACTCGATTTCTTTCATTCTCACTTGTCTGAAGCTAGCCATCGCCAACAGCAGTCTAACATGGGAATATGGTGAGATGACGGGTACGCTAACCTGCGCAGGTCGCGAGAGCGGAGCGCTGCAGGGATGTTGTCGATGAGGGCATATCCAGCAGAAGCGACCGACTGACCTTCTCCACGTTTGGCAGGACCAGTACCACCGGAAACTACTCCTGCATGATGAGTGTTGGTGAGTGGAATGTTGCTATGCTCCGTGCCCTGCTGCGCATTCATCGGGCGAAATATCCCCCCCTGACCGCCCCCCTTGCACCGGCGCAGACCGCCCCCCTTGCACGGCAGACTTCCTGTCAGTCCCAAAAAGGTGCGCGAAATGTCAACTTCGGTGGTCAACCCAAATCACCGGAACCTGCTCGAGACGGCCTTGCTCGAGAGTCTTCCCGAGCCGCAGCAGCATCTCTCATTATGATCTCGTCTTCTAGAGTCTCCATTGCGCGTTTTACTGCCGCTGCTGCACCTGCAGCCAAGCGCTCTCTTTCTTCGTTTCAACTTGCGCCGATGCGCCGCACGAGCCTGCATGCTTCTGCAGCTCTCCGACCGGTATGGCTCCGTGCAGTCTATCCTGGTTACCTTCTGGACCAGGACGCAACAGGATCTACGGCAGGCATACGCCTCATGACGGACAAGGCGGAGAAGGCAGAGGAGAAGCGAGACGAGAAGAGTGGGGAGAAGGCAGAGGCGGCGCCCAACGGCGAGGAAGCTGAAAAGCCGAAGGATGCTGCCAGCTCGGAAGATCCTACTGCTGCGCTGAAGGAGAAGTGCGCGAAGCTCGAGGCAGAAGTTAAGGACCTCAAGAATCGGTGAGTGAAAATGAGACCCACTTCTCTCTTCTCGTAGTCTGGCACATGTCTTGCGCCTTATGCAGGGGATCCTCAAATTGAGCGTTGTGTATCGTTCGAGCCGGACAAAGTGTATCGTTCTGACCTTCTGCACTGCAGGGTGCTTACCGGTATGGCAGATGTGGAAAACATGCGGCAGAGGATGGTCAAGAAATCGGAGGACGACAAAAAGTTTGCGGTGCGGAAATTCGCGCAGGAGATGCTGGAGGTGGCTGACTGCTTGGAGAAGGCGCTGGAGTCCGTGCCGGAAGACAAGCGCAAAGCAAACGCAGAGCTGCAGACCATGTACGAGGGGGTCCAGTTGATCGAGACGGTTTTCCTAAAGGTCTGTACATAGTCTCGTTTCACTTTAGTCTCTGAACAGAGACATCTGCAAGGCCAGAGCTAATTCTTGTGTGTCCTGTAGGGGATCAAGAGCGCAGACATTGCCAAGTTCCACCCTCTCAACGAAAAGTTCGACCCGAACCTGCACAATGCAATGTTTGAGATGCCTACGCCCGAAGGAGGTGAAAAGGGCATCGTGGGGGCCGTCGTGAAGTCGGGTCCGTTCATCTCCACTCCCAGGACACCAAGAATTCTCCCGCTTCGCGCACTTGCCTGTATCTTCATGGCAAGAATAATAGGCTCATGGCTCTAATCTTTGTTCTCTGCGCAGGGTACATGATCGCCGACCGCGTGCTGAGGCCCGCCGAAGTGGGGGTCACAAAGTGAGTGCAATCATCGCAAGTTGGCTTTATGGGCAGGGGACATCCACATTGACGCGCCTATTGTGCCTTCACTATCATCATTGTCTCCATCGCGATTGTTACCTCGTCATCACCGACGAAAATGTGCTCTGTGCTCCCGGGCCAATGTTCGGAATTGTGAGCACGTGCATGGCGCGTGGCAGCCGACCGGAGAGTCTGAACAGCAAAATTGGTTGCTGATTTACTCGATTCATAGCGAATTGAAATTCCCTGAAATTCTTTGCACACGCATCACGATTGCCGGAGCAAGGGCAACATCGCAGTAATTTTGCTGTGCCGAAACCTGAGTCGAGAGAGAGAGAGAGATGCACCAGGGGAAACATCAGAGACACTGAAAATGCCCACAACCCTGGCAATTATTCAGTGCCATCTAGTTCTTTAAGCAGCGGCAACAGGAGGCACTGTTGCATGCTGCTTTGCCTTGGTGGCCCATTCGCGGGCCTTGGCGATGATGCCTTCTTCGTCGAGGGTGGTGAGCCTTCGAGCCTTAACAAGTTGCTTTCCGGCCACCCAGACGTCTGTGACTTGCGTGCGGGAGGTGCAGTAAACCAGGTGCGAGATGACCGAATAGAGCGGTACAGACTCGATCCCAGAGAGGTCAACAGCTTGAATATCTGCTTGCTTGCCGACCACGAGGCTCCCTACTGCATCATCGATGCCAAGAGCCTTGGCGCTTCCCATCGTCGCCATGTGCAGAGCCTGCTGTGCGGGGACGGAAGTTGGGTCCTTGCTCGAGAGCTTGGCAAGAAAGGCAGCAGATCGCATCTCGCCATACATGTCAAGGTCGTTGTTGGAGGCGCATCCATCCGTTCCCAGCCCGACATTGATGCCCGCTGCCAGCAGCTCCGACACAGGGCACGTCCCAGATGCAAGCTTCATGTTAGACTCTGGGCAGTGAATGATTGATGCCTTGGCTTCAGCAAATACATTGATCTCTTCGGTTGTCATTTGGGTCATATGCACTGCCACTAGCTTCTCATTGATCAGCCCCAGGCGTTTCATGGTTGCAACAGGTCGTTCTTTGTTGGACCCCTCCCAGTCAGAACACTCCGTCTCAGACTCATGCAAGTGAATATGAAGCGGCAGCCCAAGCTTATCCGATACCGCCTTGGCAAGCGTCATACCCTCGGATCCAACCGTGTACGGTGCATGCGGAGCGACAGTTACGCTCACCAAGGGGTACCTGGTTAGATTCAGGCGGCCACGCTCAGGGAACACACTATGAATCTGCTCACGGGTAAAATTGCGAGGCAAAAAGCAGCACACAGCCATGCACAGCAGACAACAAAACACTCGTGCTCGCTGCCGTCAGCGCTGGAATGGGTTGGGGTTGATGTGGGCAGAAACTTTGAAAACTCGGCTTCGGCGATGCCTTCGCCCTTGTCGAGGTAGGCCTTGATGTTCTCCGTCATCGAGGCGGCAGGGTCTCCACAATACGCCGATGGAAAGCCAATGCAGATGATACCCAGTGATGCACGCATCCCTGCCTCATTCGTGGCTTTGCCGACCTGTCCTTGCCACCAAGTCAGTGGCGTCCTGCAGGGGAGGTCTCAGCGGGGGGTTTGGGGGGGCACCGCGTCCGGGAAGAAATACATGTCATTGAAGCAGGTCGTCCCGCTCCGCAGCATCTCCGCCATTGCCAATTTCGTACCGTCGTAAACAAAGTCGGGCGACACCAGCGCACCCTCTGCGGGCCAAATGTGCTCGTGAAGCCAGGGCATGAGTGAGAGATCGTCTGCAATGCCTCGCAGGAGAGTCATGGCAGAGTGAGTATGGCAGTTGACGAATCCAGGAAGTAACACACTCTCCTTGCCCTCCCATCGCTGGCTGTCTGGCACACTGCCGTACTTGATCTTCGCCTCATCCGTCGGAAGAACATCGACAATCTTGCCGTCGTCTACTACCACCGTGTGGTTCTCAAGCACCTGCCCGCTGGGCTCCACCGTGACTACCCATCGCGCCGAGAGAAGCTGCATGCTCATTGTTGCCAGGCAATGCCTTGGGTTCGAACAACCCAGCCGATTAGTTGCACGAAACCGTGCCTTGGAACCGCCTACACTGACCGGAGGCTGGCGCGAGCCTGTGACGGCCCCCCGCTGTTTTTTTTGCCTGGGCCCGCCTCCACTGCTGATCTCCGGCACGGGTGCCGGCACCTCGGCCTGCGGTGGCGGGGTTTCATCTCCCGCGCCCAGCGACATATTCCTTTCGCTGGGCATTAGTCGCATCGTACAAGCCGCCTGAATGCGCGATCGAATCCTATCCCTGGCTCAGGAAAGGCCTTCTCACTTTGCCGGTTTGGGCCGGGTTCAAGGCGTTTCGGCGGTGGTGCGCGGGCCCTGACGAATTGCAGGTCTCGCATTTGTTTCGCCAAAAGCTAGGGCCCACCCATTTAACGCTGGGGGCTGAGCTGCATTGTTGGCACGGCTTGGTCATTATGGAAGAAGGACTTCCAGAAATGGGAATCGGTGCAACACCGCAAAAGCATCCTGGAGATGAAGATGCGAAAACAAGTACCGAACCGCACCTTGACTCGGACGCTGGAGGCTCGGAACATGCACATAGAAGTACTGAAACCTCAAAGCGCTGCTCACTTACGCATACGGGTCCGGTAATGGTATTCAACCGCGCCATTCTTACCTGACACCTTGCTCTGTTCCAAGTCTGGTTGGGCACAGTCCTCCGGGCGCAGAACCCAGCAAACCAGTGTAACCCAAATGCAAGGCGCCTTTTGTGCGAAATCTTCATTTTTGATGGGCAGTCCACATTTTTTTCACGCTCCACTCACACGTGAATCAGGTCGCTGTGGTCTCGTTTCATCACGAGAAGGTAGCCCAATGCCTTTGTCAAGTGTGTGGCACAGAGCAGACTGATTGCCTTATCTTGTGCATCTTTTGCATGTCAAAGTCAAGAACAGAGATTGCAGCGTTGAAATAATATGGCTGGTCACTTTCTGTCAGGGGCATCACGTAGAATGGACACATCCAGCCGTTCCCAACACAGACTTGGAGCATCTTGCAATGCTGTGCCTCCCTGAGGGTGCTCACACGGTGTCCAGCCAATTACCACTGGCCAAACATCTCAAAGCAGTCAGGGATGCCTGACTGTAGCAAGAGATAGCTTATCATTACCGAAATCGCCCTGACGTCACGGGTGAGCAAGGTTGACGCCTTGGAGAACGGGCAGGTTGACGGATTGGGCTTTGTGCATTTTTCGCTCGAGTTGGCCATGGAACCAGACAGGCAGCGAACCCTGTATTTCGGTGCGGCCGTGTTTGGACAGTTGCGGCGTGAAGACGTTCTGGATGTTGGGAAAGATGTAACGCGGTCGCACGTGCAAAAGGCTGTTGCACTACTCTCCCGTGAGCCGGTACCTTTTCCATTTGCACTCTCGATTCCTTTGATAGTCTCGCGATTGGTATCATCGTAACTTTGAGCCTTTTGCTGTAGTGTTTTGGGTGGCTAGAAGCTGTGCTTCGGCCGCGAGTCGTGGCCCTCTTCGCTGAACGAGATCTCGGAAACCGCACCCTGCTGACGCCTCTCCTTAATTGCGGAGCTGGTGACGAGTGCTGCAAGGCAGTCGAGCAACACTATGGTGTTTCACCTTTGCTGTTGTTTTCTCGCTTTGGGCGAGGGGCGCTTGTGCTGTACAAGCTCATGCTGCTGGAGGCACGTATTGTCGTCTTCGCCCCGCGGCAAGTACCTTACTTCTTTGCGATGGTGCTGACGCAGAGAAATGAATGTTTTTGATGTGCTCTAACGGAGAATGGGCATGCGGGTGAAACAGATGCAACGAGGCGAGCGGAATGGTTCTAGGCTTAGCTTCTCTTGCGCCACAGCTTCTGTCATCCCTCTCTCCCGCGTTGCAGCTAAAGCAACTGTCAGCTGAGGCTTCTCTCGGCGGACGCATTATGAAGTCAGCAGGTCTTCCCACTGTTCTCACATCGAGATTGGAACAACAGCTTTGGCCACACAATTCAGCTCCTCTCCGTGCATGCGCGTTTTCATGCCAAGCAATTGACATGTATCGGGTCAGGGGCGTCGCCGCGGGACCGTGCGACGCGGTCGTCCTCATCCTCCTCATGGGAAGGGGCCGTGGATCGAGGCGCGCATGAGGGTGGTCATAGCGAGCAGGCATCGCCTGAAGGAGCGGAGTCTCAGCAAGCCCGT
>Ga0115567_10001760_pt1 | contig 21529 bp, 19 predicted proteins | sample COGITO_mtgs_1204_2_FD_88679 | JGI IMG/M metagenome (GOLD analysis project Ga0115567, IMG submission 88679) | Pelagic marine microbial communities from North Sea - COGITO_mtgs_120412 | ecosystem: Environmental > Aquatic > Marine > Epipelagic | place: Germany:Helgoland, sampling site Kabeltonne... | reverse complement strand
TAAACCCCAAACCCTAAACCCTAAACCCTAAACCCTAAACCCTAAACCCTAAACCCTAAACCCTAAACCCTAAACCCTAAACCCTAAACCCTAAACCCTAAACCCTAAACCCTAAACCAATGGATCTCCACTCTAGGCGATGCAGGCGCCTCTGCATCAGCGAAGCAGCGGGGCATGCAAGCGACTGAACCCTAAACCAAAGCTAAACCCTAAACCGTAAACCAGGTGAGGGAACGCACGTTTTATATCATGGCCACAAATGAGCTACTTCAAGTCAGAGAGTACTCTCTGACTAAACAAAAAAGCTGCGTGTCGCGTGGAATGCACATCGCAACAGCTACCACCAGGCGAACACTCAATTCGGCCAGGGCGCCTTGCCACGCAGAATATCTTCGGCAAGCTCAGCGGCTGCCACACAGCGGTCCCTGCTGAAACTCATTGCCTTTGTCTCCGAAAATCCACCAGCAATACCATTTGGGCCCCAAACTGAATTTCCGCCCAGCCTTTGCGTCATGGCCTGGGGAGAATACGCAAAGCGGGAGCGCGCGCTAGATTTGCCCAGACCCGATTGCAGCGCTCCTGACAAAGTGCTACTGTCGATTCTTCTGGCAAATTTCTGATGATTTCTGCCATTCGCAAAGTTTTTGTGAGCGCGTGGCGGTTTGAGGCCGCAACAACGAAAGTCATATGCAACCCGCGGTAACATCAGGACCCAAGCACCAAGCATACATTCTTGCGCGGGGGGTTCCTGTCGAGGTTCTGCGCGAGCAACTCATCGATCAGGCGGCGCGACCCGTCCGCAACGCCCCCCGCCATTGCTCCACCAGTGCGGTCAGTCCCGAAGGAAAAGCCATGCTTTGCTTGCTCCTCTTCTGAATGCGATGATTCTGCTGCTCCAGTCGAGCTGCAAACATCGTCAGGGCTCCGATCATGACCCCGAGAGGGTGACTTGCTCAAGGTTCTGGGACTTCGACATTGGGCATCGCTAGATCCACCCGAGCGAAGACGTTCAATCGAAGAATCAGCCTTGGCACGCTGGATCTCAGCCTGCATGCAAGAAGGATTTGCATTATGTCTTGGGTTACGCCACATCACATCAAGATACGTGTTTGCGATAAAGACACTTTCCTCTTCGTGCAGATTATCCCAGTGAAAGTGCTGCTTCAGCATATCTGGATCAAGTCCGCTGACCGCCAGGGTCTTTGCGATGTAATTCCTGAGTCAATACTGTCGTTTAGTTTCCGACGGATGCAGGCAAAAAACCTGTACATTTCAACAATGCGCGATCGGACGAGCGCAACGAATAATCAATCGACAGGGAAGGGAGATTGCATGTCTGCGTTGCGTTTCAGAATAAGACCGATTGTGAATCGCCAGTTCTGTTCTGCAACCGTCAAGTCTGCCGGTGCAAGGCTTCCTTGCGCAATGGCATTGACGTTAATTGCAGCAAAAGCGCTGTGCTCGTGCAAAATTTGTCGAAGAGACTCGCTCTGCTCTTTCTCTGTCTCGTCACTTCCGCTTGAGGGCGCTCGTTGAGGGAAACCTCCCAGAGTGGAGTCATCTGCACATGCTTTAGCCAGACCCACACTCGGGTCGATGATCTGACGGTTACCTGCTGGCTTGTTACCAGCTACACCGTCGTCGTCGTCCGATTTCATATCTTCGTTTGACCTTACGGACACTGCAGCACCCAAATCCTTTGAGCTGGACAGCTCCATGGTTCCTGGCATCTCATCGAAACTTGATTTTGAATGTTTACGCGAAGTACACGTTCCTTCGAACACATCTGCATTCGACGCCCCCTGATCGTCAGTCGCTGGATCAGGGCCCAAAGACAGCCGCGACCTTGTGGGAGACCATTCGGGCGAGGATGAGAGGCTTCGAAACTTAGATTGCTGTGCGACTGTTGATTTGCTGTCTAGGGCCGAAAGTGGTGTGTCCACTTCGCTGTCTTTGCATCGGCCGCTGGTTGTCGGGATTTCTGATGACGCCTCTTTTTCGCAAGAAGCGATCTTGGAATCGGAAGGTATAAATTTGTTGAAGACGCGAGTCATAGTTGCCCCCCGACGATGGGATCGCAAAGCCACGGAAGTTGAGCCTGGAAGCGACTTGGAAACACGCAGCGGAGAGGGTGTTCGTGCGGGCGTGTTAGTCGACGATCGACGTCGCCTTGGACGTGATTCCTGTCCCTCCAAACGTACGGTCCAGCGTAGCTTGAATGGCTTTGCGAATGGCGATTGCGCATCCTTAAAGACCGGTACGCATTCGACAATTGTCGAGACCTGAGCCGCGAAAGAGAATCACAAGAAGAGAACCTGGCCCTGTTGCGTTGCAGCATGCAAAACGTTTTGACATATCCAGGACAGATTGGGTGTCAGGAAAACAGTAAGGAATACCGGTTTGAGGCCGCCCGATGGCCCACCCCAGGAGAGCAGACATGTTCGTGGGTGTACTGTATGTAACGGTGAGAGCAGGGCCTCCGCGACAGAATGAACATGCTCGGCCACAGGGTCTTTGGCGTTTGCAGGACCCTGGCGCCGATGGCCAGCCCGGGTTCAGCGCGACCAGCGAGAGAGACAATATGCGGGGAGGAAGGTTTGTCATAGCATATCTCTATGAGCACCAACGAAAAGTACATTGGGTTGGACCACACGTGGTGGAAAGCGCTGGGAAGGTCGAGGCCGATAGCGCGACCAAAGACATCCGACCACGCTTCGTTCTGATCCTCGAGGAAAAATGGCGGTTCGATCGTTGTTGTGCAGTGTGGCAAGTTTGGATCTTCTTCCTCCTTAATTTTCAAGATGTCCTTCACGTTTTGGAACCGCTCTGCAGAGTCCCGGGATTTGCGTTGGCTCTCATTTCTTGCCTCCGATTGCCTGAAGAGAAACAGCCATCACTTCCTCCAAATTTGTCACCAGCGATGGCAACCAAGCAATACAACCATCACTAATCTGCGGCTGGGCTGATCGCCTGTGCTTGAATTTTTCAGGAGCTTTGAAGGATCCAAAAATGTGTTGGTTTCCGCGAGACAGTCTAGCCTCGGTAGCTTGCGCTGGGGTCAGTCTTGGATCGTCAGGGTGCATCGAAAAGCTCCCATGTTTCGTTCCTACCTGAGTAGCACCTCCTCTGAAATCCGCCTGGGCTTTGAAACTTCGCCGAATGCTTTCCCCAGAATCCTCTAGGCGGAATGCAGCAGCCTTTCCAATGGAGCTTGAAGGTGGAGAAAGCTCCTTCGTCGCTCCTGCGGTAGAAGAGCAGAGGGTGGGGGATTCCTGTGGCTGCGATTGAGCGCGAGACATCTTCCTGAACGGCCGATTACTAGGATCCACCGCCCCAACGCTTTCTAATCCCGACCCCAGTTGACCCCTGCGCGGCAGCCGTCGAGAGTAAAGCGGCTCAGCCGTCGAGAGTAAAGCGGCTCAGCGGCTCGCTTTCAACGAACCAATCCCCACTACGAAACCAGAATATGTGCTGCCCGACCCCTTCGTACTTCGCAACGACCCTCCACGAAGAGAGGAGATTGTGACGGATCTTCCACAACTCCCACCTTGCCGTCAGGCTGTGATGGGACACCTTTTTGAGGGCCTAAACCCTAAACCCCTAAGAACGGTGCAGCAAGTTGGATTTGAATTTGGATGGCATCTGCGTCTGAGCAGATGCTGCGGCACTCAGCAGACGGCCTCAACATTATCCAGGCGTTTTCCTCACAGGAACACAGCGCCGGGACGAACCCAGAAGCTCAGCGCTTCTGCAACGCAGCTCGAGTACGCCTGGAAGGTCTGCGTGGAAGCTCGTGGCCAGGGACGGCGCGCAGGGGCCATGCAGTGGGCGCCGTGTCTTTGTTCGAGCGACGGCGCGGATGGCGCACAAGATTCCATCAAGCTCGACCTTCGTGCTGCTCTACACAGCCGTCCGCACGCCGCTTGACGTCCAGCGCGAGCCGTCGCGAGCGGCCAGGGACGACCGCAGAGGCTTTAGCACACGAGGTGATTCGGGTGTAGGCAAGGAGGCGTGCCGAGGACTCTGGGCACGTCTCCCGGGGCCGCAGTGACCTGACGGGCTATACTGTTGCCCGACGTCAGAAACCGCGCCACCCCAGCGTCTTTGGGTCGCGGCCATAGTCCGCATAGAGCTCGACCCGCCCTGTTTGCGGTGCATGTGGCCTCAGGACGGTGGGGGAGGGGGGAGGGCAGTTTCTTAAAATAAATTGAGGGTCACAGTGCTCCGTAGCTGTGTGAAACAAACACGTATGGGGGCAAGCCTGAGCGGTGGGGGTGCGCGCCCGAGTCATGGGCCACGTCGCGCGTGGCCATCACAGCGATGGCCCTGCCCGCGGGTGCTCGGTCAGAACCCCGCACAGCAGGGGAGGCGCCGTGCCCCGCAGAGCGTGGCGCTGGGTGTAAAGCGCTCCGACAAGAGGGGGGTGGGGGTTTGGGTGTGGGCGTGCCAGCGCGGCTCCGCGTCAGGGAGGGCGTTGACGGAGGGAAGGCAGCGGAGGAAGCGGGCGGGTGTGTCGGCGGGGAGCGGGAAGAAGCAGTAGGCCACGTCCGCCTCCCGCCCGTCTGGCCGGTGGTTCACGAGATGGCCCTCGGGCGGCGCGCCCGTCCCGCCGCGCACCCCGCGCTCGGCCAGCGCGAGCTCGCGCCGGTACCCCTCCTGCCCCGCCGGCGCCTCCCGCCGCAGCTCCAGCCACTCCTCGCTCGCCGCCTGCGCGCCCGCCCTCCCCGTCACGCCGCGCCGCCCCATGTCCCGCCCTGCGCACCCACGGCGCGCGGGAGAGGGACCGGCGGGGGCCTGGGCGGCGGTCTCGTGGAGAAAGCGGAGGGCAGAGGCGCCCAAGGGGCTGCCGTCTGCTACGAGGTTCACGTGCGCGACGCCCCCGCCGGGCTGTGCGACCGTGTTCTCCTGCAGCAGATAGCTGCCGCCGGCGCCGCGCCGCGCCGCATGCTCTGTCAGGCACGATCGACAGGGAACGCGAGCTCCGCCAGATGGCGCGAGCAGCCACGGCGCGGGGCCGCCGGCGCTGCAGCGCAACCAGAGGGCACTGATTCTGCCGGGCGGGATCGACACCGGTTCTCGTACATGAACATTGGGAGGGTCGGGCCTTGAGGCGGCCCTGTAGTCCGATGCGCATCGCTTAAAAATTTCTTGCGTGCTAGTTGCCCGGCAGGGGCGCCGCAAGAGCTTGCCAGGACCGGACGAGCTGCGCAATTGGGGGCAGGCCAGAAAAGGTGAATACCCATCATGTTGGAAGCAGCCTCCAGGGTCGCCATATCGAGGATCCTGTCGATCGTGTAGACCGTGCCTGGGCGCCCGGGCGCCCGCAGGTCGGCTTCGCCGCGGATGCGTGCGGAGGGGTGGGCGGGGCCTGGCGCGTGCGGGCACGCACCGGGGTAGAAAGCCAGGAGATCTCCGCGGCGGAGAGATGAGTGCAGGTCGAGAAAGACACCGCGGCCCGCCTCGGGGATCAGCGACGGTCTGGCAGAAAGAGAGAAGCCAAAGGCGGCCCGCAGCGCTGCCGCGGGGGGGGTCTGCCCGCGCTCTTTATAGAAGGCGAGCAAATCAAGCCGCTCGCGCGAGCGCGTCAACAGGTGTTCGTAGGTAAATCCATGCTTGGGAGATCTGGTTCGTTCCGGTTCCGTCGCATCACTTTCACGCGAACGTCCGGGAAGAAGCGACGAGATGTTCCACCAGAGCGCGCGTCGAGACCCGTAACGGGGAACGAGGCGAAGCGAGCGTGTGAACGACATGATCGAGTCCTGATTGAGGGTGCTGCAAAGGGACGCCGCACCGTGAACGGGATAGAGCGCGGACCAGGAGGCCGGGTAGGACAGCTCTTACTCCCTTTGTGTTGCCCTCAGAAAACCCTGGGCGGCTTACCAAGCACGGATTGATATAAAGTGACCAGTATGGCAGCTTCTCTCAAATCGATTTGAATTAAAAAAAACGCTATGCGCATGCTCTTGTTTCAGCATCACATAATTTGTACATATTCACGCAGCCCATGCTCAAGCGTACAGGTAACTCATGTCTCGAGCGGACTTCGTAAAGGACATGGAAGGCGCACGGCGCTTCCGCGACGAAAACAGAAGCTCTGTATCCGGCGGCACCACTCGCGGCGCCGACGCACGCGAGGTGGTGGAGGATGCAGAGCGAGCAGGTCGTGGAGCTCCCGCCGCAGTCTCCGCCGCCTTCACACGCTTGCTCATTTCAGCCATCTGGTCTGCGGGTGACGTCGCGGTGCGGCCACCGGACGACGACATCGCCCGCGCATCGACGTCTTTGAATCGTGCTGTTCTAGAAATCGTTCCACCGTTGACAGATCGATGCATCGAATTGAGCTGCCTGCCGAGACTCGACCGGGAACCGTAGTCACCTGGTCCCGGCTCGGCCTGCTTCTCCTCGTCGTACCGGCCACACGGCACGAGAGAAAGCATCATGCACCGCTTAGACGAGCCGATGCGCATTCTCGGCCCCGCCCGCACGACAGGATTCGTGCCACCGAGGGTCGTGAACAAGTTGGGCGAGTCCGAATTGATGTACTGCTGCGGGGGAGGGGCGTCCATACCGCGATAGCACATTTCGTCAATCTCTTTACTGCAGTCGCGAGCGCATTTCGATTAGTACCTCTCCAAATCGCGCCCAAAACACAGAAACTGTGCAAGAGTTGTACCCGCAGGCAAAAAGAATGCATAGTATGCGGCACGCAAACAGCATGCACAGTACATTGTTTGGGGCGCGACTTGATTCGGTAGTCGCCACGCGGGGCAAAATCCTCTCGTTTCGCAGGAAGCAAGCCGCGCGGCTTGGACGTCAAAGAGAAGCCCTTGGTCCGAAGAGGCGTGTGCACTGGCTTGGCCCGGGCGGGTACGTCCCGACCGTCTCCAGTGGCAGTTGCAGGTCGCAAGTGAATGGGGTCTCCATCACGCACAATCGTGTACGCGCCGGGTCCGGGGACCGCCGCCATCTCTCTGGCAATCAGATCAACAAATGCGGCCTTGGGGATGCTGCTGCCGTTGCCACGGCCTACACCTTTGTGGCCGGATGATGAGACAATTTCTGACATGTATATCGGACCGGGCGAGTCGTGGCCGCGTCCTTCAGCCTCTGAGTGAAGCTTGGAGATTTTCACCTGGTTGAGGGTCTTTTAGCGCCCGCGCCCTGCCTACGAGATCGCAAGGCGGCCTGGCGCGCACCTTGCGCTGGTCCTCACGCTTGACGGTGGACATGAAGGTTCCCACGGGATTCTTCCACTGTGATTGCACCTGCCGTGCCGCGCCAAATGCTCAAAATTGCAGTGGGAACGAATCGATCATGGAACGCATCTATGACGAAATTCGGACACACGCGCGGCCACATATATGCCGTGGCTTGACAAACCTGCTTGCCAATCGAACTTTTGGAACTGTATGCTCCAGGCCCCGGGTTTTGGGGGTTGAAAAATCCCTCCGTTGATGCCGGACGCATTCTGCTCGCGACCATCTCAAAGGTGAGCAGTGCGTAATATGACCCTCGAGACCGGAAATCGGCCATGTGTATCCTCGCTCGGGTCGGAAACGGGTGCCTCGTAGTCTCACAAAAGCAGGGGTAAGATGGCTGAGACTTTTCTGCTCTCGTGAAGGAGACACAATGTCCGGTACTGGGCCTGTCCATGAGCCCCTTGCCTTTGGCAGTCACAGAAGGATTGTACACCTGAGATGAAGTCCTCACTTCCAGGACAAACGCTCACCTTCGATAGATGCAAGTATTGTCAGGGCCCAAACCTGCGGCCCGGGGCTATCGCGCCCGCGCTGTTCCGCTGTATGGAGCGGAGATATGTAGACAGGGTCCCCAGACACTCTCTGCCGCCCCATCACCGCGCGGCTCCACGAGTAGGCAGGACTTGTCGGTCGATGCGACGACTGCGAGTCAAAAAGCAGCTCTGGATCACGTTGATTACAAGCATTTGCATAGCGCTGATCTTCATGGGCGATTTCACGTGGAGCTAATCTGCACAAAAATTGCCTGGCAATGCACCCAGGGCAACGGAGGAAATGTGCCTGCTGCTCTCCAAGTGACGAGAATGTGTCGTACGCACCAGGGGGAGGCGCGCGACCAGCGCGGGCGTCCTTGGGTGGTGAAGCTTGAGGAATGCAAGCTGTCGGCACCGGATAGTCCTCCATACTTTGTGCCTGCAGTTCACGGGTCTAGCTTATGGGCTAATCCGTCGCTCTGCTGACTCAGATGCAATTGCGGGATTGTATCGGAAAGCAGAACGTTTCAGTCCGGGAGGGTGACCTCGTAAGCGCCCGGGCCTGGAGTGGAGTGGGTGAACGGCACTGGATCTGGCAATTTTCCCTTCAAAGAGAAGGCGGGGCTCTCTCGCCGCAGCAACACCTAACAGCCGTTGAGACCAAGGTGAGATAGCAAGCACCATCGCGAGATCGGGGCAGATCGTGTGTGCTACCTCAGAAGTTGCGAATAGTGGCGTTCAAGTGGGGCGAGGAGTCATCTAGAGAGAATATGCACCTTGTCTGTCCCGACAGAGTCGATATTGGATGTGTCGTAGCCGAGCGGACCAGCGCCGTGCTTGGCCTCGGAAGGAACGATCGAAGGGCGCAATGCCTTTGAAAACGATACGGCTGGATTTGTCCTCTTGTCCGACTCTAGCTGCTTCCCCATGCTGTCAACCTATTTTGGGACATGATCAGCGTGCAGAACCCTCCCTCCCAGGGTAGTGCAACGGGGTTGCCCTGGCTGGGCGCACGGAACCCGATCATGAAGCCGCAGGCCACCTTCAAGAAAGCTTCGTTCGACAGCATCCTGCTCCCGCCCATGTGCCAGCCAGGGACCACTTCTGCCAGCCTCGCGCACCGAATAGTCCTTCGGAGCGCCGCCCATCGAGAATCCGTGCTTCGTTACCGAGTAGGCGCCAGGAGCGTCCCCGATCCCGACTGCTCCACCCCGCGCCGTGCGCCGAGGGTAGTAGCGCGCCGGACCAGGGCTACTGAGCTTGTCATAACCCATAGTGCGTGTGGAACTCCCCAGGAAGCTTGCGCTCCCTCTCGGACCCGATAAGTCGGGTCCGGCAATGGCAGCAATTTTTTCCCCACTTTTCTCTCGAGTCGCTTTACCATCAAAGTATCGCGTGCGCGGCGGGCGACAGGGTCGGTGTCGCCCTCACCATGGCCATGGTGAGGGCATCCTGCAGTGTTCTCATCCTCGCGCATACCATTATATGTACCGGCGCATTTGTTCCGACATCAGGTCCTCCGTGCCATTCCTCGGAGCTGTTGTCTTCGTGCAGTCTTGGGTGCTGTCTGCCAGCGACGAAACCACTGGTGTTACGAAGCACCTCCACGCGGGGTCGGGCCGACCTTGTCAGTCTGAGAGCTTCAGAGGACGAGAAGGATGGAGACTTCGAGGCGTTCTTTGCAGAACAAAAAGCACTTGCGCAGCGCGGGAAGGCGAGCGCGGGTCCAGTTGCCGTCGGGGATGTGCTGAAAAACGAGGGGCAGGACTGGACAGTTGTCGCGGAGCGCAAGCGAGAGAGATCCTCAAAAGTGCGAACGTATGATGCCATTGACAATTCGAACCAGCAACGCGTGCTGATCAAGGCGCTGTCGCTTCGCGACATGGCTGGTGCCTGGGATGTGCTTGACGATCTCAAGCGTGAAGCAAGGCTCTTGAAGTCTGTCCGGCACTCGGGCATCCCTGCCCGCATCGACGACTTTGAGGTGCGGCCATTGAAATCTCGACACTGGCACGCCCCTCATTATGACCCAACTGTGCCTGACACCAAGGCTGCATGGATGCGCTCAGAACGACAGCGCAGAGGATCGAACGTTTCTGCTGATCTTGGAGCGGCCCGATGCCGTCTCTCTTGAGGAGGCGCTCGTGCAAGGCTGGCGCCCAACCGAGGCAGAGGTAGTCAGTCTCGCGGAAGGGGTGCTGGAGATTCTTGACTTTCTCGCCCAGCTCCGCCCTCCGGTCTCGCATTCCACGCTATCCCCAGCCCGCATCCACATCGGCGCCCCGGGCTCGGCCCAGGGCGGCGCCAGGTCTGTCCCAGCTCCACGCACCCTGCACCCGCACTGCCTGCGGTCTTGACGGCGTTGTAGTGTTGTGTGATTGGCTCATTTATGTGTAGCGGCCGCGGCGGTTCAGGCGTGTGTGGGTTGACGGCTTCTGCGCCTCTTCTTCCGAGCGTGCGGCTGCTCTGGCGGGGGGGTATCTGCCGCCAAGCGCGCAGCTGTTCAGCGCCGACGGTTCCAACGGGTCCCCGGCGGAGGACCTGTACTCTCTTGGAGCAGTGCTCCTGCGCGTGCTTTCAGGGCAGGAAACCGCTGTCTTCCGCGACCCGCGCTCTGGCACGCTCCTCTTCCGCGGCCGCGTCTTCATGAATGTCCCGCTCGCCGAGGTACGTCTCCGGCCCATGCCAGCCCGACCAGCCTCAAACTGCTTCTTCAAGAATCCTCTGTCGCGCGCCCATCCTGGCAAATGCTCGACCTTCACATCGTTAATGTGGGTCCGTGCCATTGCCGGGCGCGCAGTGGTTGGAACGGATCGTAGCGGCGAGGGAGTCCGGCGAACGCTTCTCGTCGCCGAGGCAGGCGCGCGCAGCTCTTGCAGTGTTGGCCACTGCACCAGCGCAGACAGACCTCGACGTGTCGCAGCCAAGCAGTGTCGCTGTTGCAAACGGGCTGACGACGCCGGCGCGAAGGCCTGCGGGCACACGGGTCGAAATCAGAGAAGACGGCGGCACGCTGCTCGAGGGCGGATCGCTTGAGGTGCGCAGCTGCCGGACGGGGCGTGGGCAGAGCTGAGCGCGTGTGCTGCTCCGGATCCTCAGCGTGTTGGATCTTGACAGGTTGTGATTCCGGCTGCCGGGGTGACTGGGAGCACCGTTGCGACTGGCGCGTTCTCAATCGCGTGGACGGCTGGCATCGGGACATGGACCGCCGCCGCGCTCGTGGGGGCGCCCATCATGGCTGCTTTTTCCATTCCCTTCTGGCTCGTTGGGGCAAATCTCGTCAAAGACACGGTCAAGTCGGTTGCGGTGGGGACGCGCTTGCGCGTCTCGAGCGGGCGCTTCGAGCTCGTGCAGCAGGCTGGGAATTATGAAGTTCGGCGAGTGGACGGGGAGGCACGCGACCTTACGGAGTGCAGCGTCGCAACAGTGGGATACGTGAACGGGGTTCCTATGCGGGAAGTGCAGCTTGTGGAGGGCATCAACGTGTACAGCTTGGGAGGAAAGGGGGCGCTTGATATGGTGAGCGTCCACGCGAGCAGCCCAGAGAATGGTTGCCAGCTGCAAGCGACATGTCTTGTCTCAATGCTCGGGTGTGCCGAGCTGATGCCAGTGTTCCGTACGCAGGCCGAGCAAGAGTGGATTGCGAGTCGCATCCGAGCTTTCTTAGAGTTTCAGTAACTCACATGCTGCTAGTGAAAGCTGAACCCCTGGACAATGCCCCTTCCCCACCAGGGACACCCACCACTTTCCGAGAGGTTTACTCCGGCTGCGACCAGCCCTGCATCAGAAGCCAAGGAATTAGAGGGCTACTCGGCTCGTTGAAAAAGCCCGTCACTCAGAGCAGCTCTTTTGACATCCGTGTGTCAAGTGCGCAAGGGCTGAACTCAATACCAAGTGTGCGAAAGCTGAACTCAAGAACTATTTTGTTTTAGTGTGGGGCGCACCGTAGGCTGCGCCTGGTTCTGGAGCGAGGAATCATCGGTGGTCTGGAGCCTGCGTTCAGAAAAATCGCTCAGTCCTCTCTTCTGCCGTGAAGGCAGTTACAGTGTGTGACAGAAACTGGGAGCCAGGCAACACTTGTCAACAGAATGAAGGTTTGGTTGCGGGTTGCGGTCTTGACCAGGTGTCGTACTGCTGCTGACGGCCCACGTCAGACTTGAAGCTCTCGCCCAGGTCGAAGGGCGGCTGGGAAGAATACACGAGCTTGGTGAAGAGAGCGAACTGCGAGGATACGACGGGATCAGTTTAACCGCACGATCACAACGCAAATGTGGGGCATCAAGTCTCCGAAGCTAGGAGCAGCACACAGCAAGGCCGGTCGCAACCGTCCAGGTGTGCGGCCAGCCTCGCGCTGAAGTTCGACGGTCCTAGATTCTACAAACTACAAACACTGCGTGTGAGAGACCGTGCAAAGCAAAGCTGTGCAGTGATGTTGCTTGTTCGATCGCACTTTGCGGGGCAACGGGGCCGACTGGGTGGATTGTGGCCGCTGAGGCTTGGCGGGCGCCCCACCATTGCTTTTCTATTCTGGTAACGCAGAAGCGCGAAAGTCAATGAAAGTCAAGAACAACTTTTGAAATCAAGTGGCTCCAAGGGTTGTTGACTGTTCCCTCAAGTGGTATCGACGGCGGGCGGGGGCGTGTCACACCCCAGCGTCGACCAGAGACCTGCAGCGGAAGGGGTCCCAAGCCTAGATGGTCAAGTGCTGATCTACTGGGCAAGGACTGCTTCCACGCGGAATCCGGCGGGTTGGCCGTTTGTGAGAGCGCGGAGAGATCTTCGGCGACCGGCAAGCCTGAGCCATGGCCGTCGAGGGCGGTCCGGATCCCGCGAAACGGCGAGCACTGCAAGAGGAGCAGGATGTTGCTGCTGGGACGCCCTTCTACACCGGTTTACCTGGGCGGAGCGGGTTGGGTTGCACTTCCCTGTTTCAAAAGAGATCGTCTTCAGGCTTCGCGATTCGACGAGCAGCGCTGCTCGCGATTTTTCTGTTACTAGGCAATCCTCCCATGACAACTCCTCTTTTCCTGCGTGGTGTCGACCCCAATGTGTGCCGGTACCGGCTTCCATGCGATTCGCCTGAGCTGAAGGCCCGGTGGCGCAGGTTTGATTCGGGGCACGGCGGGCCAGTCTCAAGCGGCTTTCGTTTACTCAGTGAACCCGTCGAGTGCGCACGCTCTCGGTGGTACACAGGTAACGCTCCGAGGGGATATGCTGAACGGCACAGCCAGCAGATATAGATGCTCTTTCTCCTGTGGATCGACGTCCGCTGATTCTCCCAGGGTACTCATGTGAGAACCCCGCCCGTGCCACGTCCCGAGCGCCGGTTTAGGCTCTTGCCGTCCCTTGGCTGCAATCTCGGGCCAGAATCTCGGGTCCAAAGCTGAACAATTCACTGCGTGTGCAGTGAATCGTTACAAAGTATGGTATGCTCGGTGCCCTCGTGGGAAGGGCCGCCGTGCACTGCAAACGTCACAGCAGTTTACGATGGCGTGCCGATCGGAATGCTGCATTTTACTCTCACACCGGCTTGGAGTTCGCTCGGGCTAGCAGCCGGACCTCGCGCAGGCGGCACAACGACTGCTATTAATGGTGCTGGATTCGATAGCAATATGGATTACCTATGCGAGTTCTCGGACCAGGGGGGGGCTCTGCCAACGCTTCGAGTCCCGGCCAACTTTCTCACCTCTGTGCAGCTGGTGTGTACTTCCCCCACCTGGCCGTCCGCAGGGACCGCGCAGGTGCGCTTGCTTGAAGACGGCGCAGCAGTTCGCCTGGTGGGTCCGTCAAGCTTGAGCTTTCGCTTCACGGCGGAGGGCTGGACGTCAGGGAGCCCCCAGGAGGCTTACACTGACTCCAAGGGAAACCTTACAATCTACGGCTCGGGTTTCGATACGGCCTCAAGGGACTACTATGCCACCTTTTCGTATGCGGGGGCCCGCGAGCGTGGTGCGTGCAAGGTGGTGACGCAGCAGACATTGGTGTGCCAGCTTCCCGATTGGCGGCACGGCGACGCTGGGGCGCAAGTCGAGGTCTCTTCGGGCACTGGCCCGGTGGGAAAGTCCCAGGGGCCCTTCATCTTCGAATTTCTCACGCGATGGACAGACCTAGAGGGGGTAAAACGCGGACGCCTGCAAGGGGGCACGGTCGTCACGCTTCGGGGGCATGGCTTCCAGCCTGGACGGGTGGGCTTGCGCTGTTTCTGGAGAGGGGTCCAGGAAGCCTCGCGCGAAGTGATCTCACCTGGCACTGACGCTGTTGTCGTCAACTCGGAACGGATCACTTGCCCTTCGCCAGCGTGGTTGGAGCATGAGCAGACCGTGACGATTTCGCTCGTCAATGTTCAGCGTGACAAAGTGATCGACTATGTGGGTGACGCCGTGGACGCAAGGTTTGCCTACGTTGCAGAGTGGGACGACGCGGCCCTGCAGTTCACAGACGGTGTCGCCACACAAGTTTCCAGAGTACTGCCAATGTCGGGGGGTGGGAGCGTCACGGTGACGGGGAAGGGCTTTGACACAGCGAGCGGGACAGGACTGGTCTGTCGTTTCACATGCAGCCGCTCGCCCTGCTCGTCCAGCTTTGTAGAGTCTGCGCCACCAACAGTGTTGAATTCATCGATGCTGCTGTGCGGAGCTCCAGCATGGACGCACGATTCAGGGTCGGCAGCAGCGTTGCCAGTGTCGCTGTCAATGGTGCGCGCTGATGGCATTGCTCTGTATGCAAGTCAGGGGCTGGACCTCCTTCTCACCAAGGCAAGCTACATAGCACCGGGGACAATCGTGAAGTCGCATGTCGGGGGCGGTGTAGAGATTACTATTTCAGGGGAGGGATTTTGTCACACGCAATTTGGGCACACCTGTGACACGTTTTACTCGTGCGAATTCCGCGGTGCGCTGGACACGCAGCAGATCGCGCACCCTGCCGAATGCCTTTCGGGGCCTCAGGTCGGGAGCGTTTGTTCTGGCAACACGGATTGCCCCGGGAGCAAGTGCACCCACTACCTCTCGGCGTTTACGGCGCACGCACGCGTTGTCAATGACTCTGCCATCGTATGTGTGACGCCGAGGTGGCCGTATCCGCCGTCGCTGGCGCGGTTGACTGTGAAGGACGGAAGCTTTGGCGCCGATGCTGTGTTTCCTCAGGGGGTCCCTCTGCCATTTAAGGGCGAACAAATCCACACTCAATACTACCCGCAGCTCATTGCCATTGAGGATCGTGTGGCAGTGGCGGGTGGTGCCAACTTCTCGGTGCGCGCTGCTGGGTTGACGCTGGACGGCACCTATGAGTGCTTGGTCAGTCTGCCCTCGGGCGATGAGACGGTGCCTGCGATCGTGCTTGCCACGACCGAGCTTGTCTGCCTTGCGCCTGCATGGCCGCGGGAAGCAGCCGCTGGAGAAGTGGGCGTTCAAGTTTGGGACACCCGTAACTCAATTTGTCTCTCATGTCTCGGCGATGCGCTCGCGCTCCACTACGTTCCGCACTGGGAGGGATTTCAAAACTGTAATGCTAGCGGCCCTTTCAGTTGCAGCGAGAGTGAGGGGCCTGCGCTCGGCGATTTCGAACTCAACATCTCTGGCTTCGGCCTTGACAGTGCGGCAGAGTACAGGGTACGCTTTGCCGACGGTGAGAAGGAATTCTTGCTCCAAGTGGAATTCCAGGGTGGCTGGCCCCTGTTACGCGTCCCTTTGGAAGAGGCGTGGCCATTCGCAGCTGCGACGACGAATGTGACTCTCTACCGCCTTTTGGATGGAGAGTGGGACACGGTGCCACTAGGAGGCGCTTCAGCAGCAACCGTGGTATCCTTCGAATTTTTGCCGTCACTTGGTGAACGGGAAGGTACCGCGCCGTTGCCGTTGGAGGGCTGTGCAGGCGAGTGCTGGCCCGCGGTCATTACTATTAAGGGAGAAGGCCTCAATCCAGCTGAGCCGTTCGAGATTGTTCACTTCGGCGGGCAGCACATACGCAACTTCACTGAAATGGAATGTTTGCTCACCTTGGGTGAGGAAACGCTCGTTTCAACCGTTGTCACTGTGGACTCCCAATACCAGCTGCGATGCTTCGTGGGAAATTTCAGACAAGCCCCGAAGTACACAAGAGGTTCCGACTTCCAAGTTTCAGTTAGTCGGCGTGGGCGTCCCATTGATTGGTTGCAGGGTTCTGCTTCCGTGACACTACGCGAAGCCTGGACAGACTCATCCTGCTCGCGCAGCGTATGCAAGTTTTCATCCGCGGAAGGAGACACAGTAGATGTGGTTGGCTTTGGATTCGACGTCGATGCTGAATACGAATGCCGATTTGGCGATGTCGTGGCTGCAAGAACAGAGGTGGTCTCCGACAGGCTGCTACAGTGCGTGACTCCTGAGTGGACTTTACCTGCGACAGAAGTGGAGCTAACCTTGCACAGTTCGACAGACGGTGGTGCAGCAGTGGATTTTGAAGGACTATCAGATCTTCGGCACCGCGTTTCGTTTGATGCATCGTGGTGGTTTGACAGACTGCAGTATGGTTCCGTGCTCGGAACTGCCGATTCGCTCGTGCCCTCAGACGGGGGCTTGGAGCCCGTAAGTACTCTCACTGTACAGGGCCGTGGACTTGATCTCGAGGACTCCACCTTCTACGTGACCCTGACCGGTACTGACAACGCCGGGCGTGAGGTGCAAGTGTTGACGGAAGTTCGTGCTGCAGCGCAGGACGGCACGATAGTGTTGCCCGTTCCGGCCTTCTCAGGACACGAAGGATTGGTGCGTGCCGAGCTTTTCCAGTGCCGAAGCTACCCCTCCTGCAGTAAAGTTGCGCTCGGGACTGGACGAAGCCTGGCAGGTGGCCTACCTGCAGACCGCTTTATGTACGTTGCGGCGTGGACGCACGCGTGGATGAGCAAGCTTGGCGACGCGCGTCACGAGGCAAATTGCCTTCCAGCGGGCGGGGCGCAATGCTGGGGCGCCGCGGACGGCGGTGCGGCGTTGAAGGTGTACACCATTGGTTTGGAACTTGGCGCAGACTTCCCGTACCGCTGTCGCTTCGAAGCGCTAGACGGGACGCATGCTGCAGAATCGGATACGGCGGTTGTGCTCGGGAGCGACGAGCTCAGCTGCGTCTCTCCGAACTGGACATCGACAGCTGGGCTCGCGAAATTGTTGTTGCTGCGGAATGGGACTGCACTTCCTCGCGAGAGCACGCATGAAGCCACAAATTTCTTTTTCGCCCCCTCAATTCGCGCGGTCGCCACAACACGCGCCTCAGCAGTCGTGGAAAGTGTCGAAGTCCTTGGAAGTGCTCTCGAAGCTGACCCTGCAGACATCTACACATGCCAATTCTCTGCGCAAGACTCTTCGAGCCATGTGTGGCGTCCATGGCACCGCGTGCACGTGCCTGCGGAAGTCGCCGCGGATGGCAGCTCTTTGGTCTGCCCAATCGGCGACACCTGGGAGTTCCCTGCGTCAGACGTCACGTTGTGGCTAATCCGCCGCCTTCCGGCACTGACGCTGCTCAGCAACCTCTCTACTGAGGCAAATGTTTTGGAGTTTGATGGCGACAACGGGCTCGTCTCTGTGACCGACACACCGCCCGATTATATCTTTCCAGGGATGCATGCTCGTCAGCTCAGCATTGGCACCTATGTGCAAGTGGACAACGAGGTCATGCTCGTGAGCTCCCTTCCTGACACTTCTTCTGTGGGGGTACATCGTGGTATGCATGGCACTGTCGTCGTGCCGCATGCAGCAGGTGTTTCGCTGCACGTATTACTCGCTTTGCCAGTCGACCAGCCTGCTCTAACGCTGCGACTTGATACTACGGTGACTGAAATGAGCTTGTCTGAGTCGCCTGCGACTGGAGGGATGCTCCTTTCGCTCTCTGCTGGTGGACTCGAGCCGACTTTCCTCGCATCTCAACGTGTGCTACATGCATTTGCGGGCACGTCTGCAGACCCGAGTACCACGCGCACGTCGCCTGCTGGAAATCCAGACGTGGGGTTGCGCTACTGGGGACTTGCTTTCGATGTGCATGCTGTGCGCGGAATCCGCGTGCGGGCTCTCGACTTCGTTGCACGCGTCGCTGGGGCACAGCGCGTGTGGATATACGTACGCAGCCGTAAGCAGTGCGGCGCCGGAAAGGATTGCTCCCTCTGGGGCCACGAACTTTCTGCGAATGCTTGGGAGCTGGTCGGACCGAATGCCACAGTTGGACAGGAAGTGACGGTCGACGCTTCACTTCTCGCAACAGTCGAGGTTGGTGAGATTGCGCTTGCAGCAGGTGAGACCCGTGGCTTCTTGCTTGTAGGCTCTCTAGGCGTTGCGTATGCAACAGTCGGCGATGGTGGACGCACGTGCGATGCAGGATTCCTTCAGCGTTGCACCCTCTTCTCAGACTCGTTTGCGGAGATTTACCCTGGTAAGCTCGTGCTCACTCAGGCTCTAATCCCAGCACCAGCTCCAAATGTCCTCCTTGCAGCGGAGGGCAACGAGCGCTCTCCATTTTTCTATACTGGCACGGTCCACTACGACAATGATGAAATTGTTGGTGCAACGTACGTCTGCCGTTTTGAGACAACTAGTTCCGACGGCACTGTCAATGTAGCGGAGTCGCTACCTACGCGGGCCTTCACCGCAGCGCTGACAGACCTCAACGTGGCCACAAACTTCTCCTGCATCGTTCCAGCGTGGCCGTTCAACGAGGCTGTAACCAACTTTTCCGTCGTTTCGACTGGTTCGCCCGTTTGGTTTGGCGCAGCCATAACCGGAAGTGTGGATAGAACGATGACGAACTTTCGATTCTCAGCCATTTACACTGCACTTGCCTCGCATATGTGGGCAACTGCAGCGGGTGGGGACAACATCGGGATCACTGGTGCAGGCTTTCAGACGGCGACCGCTGCCTACGAGTGCGAATTTTCAGCACTAGATGGCTCGCACAGTGCATCCACACTTGTTGTCGTCGCCAACACTTCGTTCATGTCTTGCAAAACACCTGAGTGGCTCGCCTCATTTGCTGACACGGTCTTGAGCATCAAACGCGTTGCGGACGGCACAGCTCTCGACTGGGGCCCAGATGATGAGACACAAATCTTTGCAGTTGGCTCCGCTGGCGGGACAGTATGCTTAGGAGCAGCCTGTGCAACAGGCGCAGGAGATGGGCCCGCTTGCCTCTCATACCCCTGTGAATTGCGCTATCGCCGCTTGATTGCAGACCAGACGGAGCGAAAGTTCAAGTTTGTGGACGTAGTGGAGGGAATCACGCCGTCGATAGGCAAGGCTTCCGGTGGTACGCGCATAGACGTCTCAGGAGGTGGCTTCGATGCAAGTTCTGCATACATGTGTGTGTTTGCCCGACAGGCCGAGGAGCTTGCTTTTGAGGCCAATGTGGGCTCCGACACGTCTCTGTCGTGCATCACACCTGTCAATGAGTCGGCATGGGGTTACCTCTACACGGGTATCTCGTCGAATGAGGAGCTCTCTGACTCAACCGCAAACCTGCGAGTCTACCGCACGATTGATGCTAGTGGCTTGCTACGCTCCGATGTATCTGTGGATGGCGCCTCGCTAAAGGCTGGATTCCTTTGGCGTGGTCAGTCGAGTACAATCCGCGCACGCGTCGGTGGTGAATTTCTCGCGCTCACCGCCCCCTCGCTTGACGTCGCTGACAATTCGACCACTTTTGTCGTAGTCGAGCGCGGCATCTGGGGTTCTAGAGCGATGGACCATGCGGCGGGAGCAAAGCTTGAGATTCTTGAGCCTGTTCAGGTGGACGCCAACTATCGTTCGGAACGCAAGTTTGCGTTTGTCGCTGAGTGGAACATCGAGTCAGCTGTGTACGAACAGTTGACTTCTCGTGTGTCGCTCGTGATTCGCGGCGCAGGCTTCGGTTCGACCTCGCGATATTTTGTGCGTCTTACGGCAGGCAGCAATATTCTCGATTCGGCTCCGGTATTTGCGACAGCGGAATCGAAGCTTCTCATCCTCACTGAACCGTGGAACTTTGGCGTGGAGGTACCGGCAGCCATCACGGTGCACCGTGAGGGGTCTAACGAGTTGCTCTGTCGCACGGGCGTGCTCGGCAATTGTGCACCGTCGTCGGTGTATGTCAATTTTTTTAACGAGTGGTACGCGCTGGACCGCACTTTTGTGTGGGCCAAGGGAGGCGACGTGGTTCGCATCAGGGGAGTTGGCTTCGAAACCGGTGCAACAGGCTACACCTGCGAGTTCGCGACGTATGGCTATGCGCCTCCCGCGGTTGTGGGAAGCGCAACCTCCCCCATCGAAGTTCTGTGCATATCGCCTGTGTGGTTCAACCGCAGTGCCGCGGCCAATGTCACCGTCCTCAAAGACGGAGTACCTCTCCATCACGCAGGGCCAGCAGCCGACCGGATCCTTGTTGTGGCTGAGGGCTGGGACACAATCGCTGGAGGGCCCGTGTCTGGGCCAGCTTCGGGAAGCACTGTCGTGTCTGTACAAGGGTTTGGGTTCGACCCCACCGCGGCAGACTACAAGTGCGCATTCACGCGGGGAACGGACACGCGGAGCGTTTCGGCAACGGTTGTGACTTACGTTCTGATCGAGTGCGCTACCCCCGCGTGGGGTGCGACGCTGGTGGCCGAGCCAGGGGCTGTTTCTGTCTCGGTGACTCGAGGGGCGCAGCTACCGTACACAGCAAACGGGGCGACTGCTCAGGCCTGTGCGCTGGAGGAGGGTTGTGCCTTTCAGTTCAAGCCCGTGTGGTCGCGTTTTGCGGCGAGCTCTCCGACTGAGGGGAGCGGGTCAGGCGGGACTTCGCTCGTGATTGAGGGTTCTGGTCTCAATCCTGCAACGCGCTACCGTTGCCGTTTCGATGGCGCAGCCTGGACTGAAACATCCACTCTCTTAAACGCGGTCTCAGTGAGCAGGGTGCTGTGCACGACACCCCAGTGGAACGCGCCTGAATCCGACACGACCCTCACTCTTGTTGATGAGGCAGGCGTCGAGGTCACTCAGTCGGGCACGGCGAACCGCGTCTTTTCCTTCCTATCTGAGTGGTACTCAACGGACCTGCATGTATGGACTGCCAAGGCGCGGGCGTACATGACGGTCACGGCGTCCGGGCTGAACCGACTTGATGGCTATGAGTGTGTGTTTACTATCGAAGGTTTTGAGGCGTCGTCCCTTGCGGATGTTCTCGACGACAAGGCGCTCGTGTGCCTCACGCCCGTCTGGGAGGGTCGCGCGGGTGTCACTGCGCTCACATTAGCGCGCACGAAATCCGGAGGCAACCGCCAGACAGTTCCCTTCATTGAAGATGCTGGTGCCTTCCATGCATCCTTTGAGTTTCTGCCAGGATGGGATTCGCGCGAGGTATCGAGCCCGTCGATTGGCGCGGCATCAGGAAACGCGACCCTCGTCTTTCGGGGGTACGGCTTCGATAACGCGTCTGCAGACTATGCGTGTCTCTTCTCGCGTGGAGCTGAAAACGTGTCATCACCGGCGATAGCTTCCTCGAACCGTTTCATCTCATGCGCAACGCCCGCATGGGGTGAGCGTTTTGGCGATTCGTGGGGATTCGACGCGCGCATTGTGCCAGGACAACCGGATGTGCCTGCGTCCGCTCCTGTTTCCATCTCACTGCTCAAGGCAGGGGAAGAGCTTCCTTTCACCGATGGAACTCTCGAACCGTCGGCAACAAATCCGTGCCCGTCTGACTCGTCGCGTTCATGTGGTTTTGCTTTCTACTCAGATTGGTCAGGTGCGACGCTCCCGGGACTCCCTGACGGCTTCGCGGCGGCTTCCCTTGCAGGTCAAGTGTTTCAAATCAGTGCTTTCGGCC
>Ga0115567_10001753_pt1 | contig 21559 bp, 16 predicted proteins | sample COGITO_mtgs_1204_2_FD_88679 | JGI IMG/M metagenome (GOLD analysis project Ga0115567, IMG submission 88679) | Pelagic marine microbial communities from North Sea - COGITO_mtgs_120412 | ecosystem: Environmental > Aquatic > Marine > Epipelagic | place: Germany:Helgoland, sampling site Kabeltonne... | reverse complement strand
AGCCCGGGATTAACCGGTTGCGCAGGGTTTCGCCGACAGGTAGTTTTTAATTATCGATCGGTAAAAAACAAATAATGCCTGATCGGATACAATTTTGTTGCGGGGTGAAGCAGCATGGGGCGATTGACCACTCATATTCTGGATACGGCCAGCGGTGGCCCGGCAGCAGGTGTGCCTATCGAGTTATTTGCGTTATCCGGCGAACAGCGGACACGCATCGGTGCTGCGTCGACCAACGCCGACGGTCGCTGCGACGGCCCGCTTCTTGAGGGAGAAAGCTTCCAAGTGGGGGTCTATGAGCTCCTGTTCCACGTGGGACAATATCTGCGTGCACGTGGCGAGGAATTGCCATCGCCGGCTTTTCTCGATGTTGTGCCGATCCGTTTCGGGATCGCGGCGGCGGACGAGCATTATCATGTGCCTTTGCTGATCTCGCCCTACGGCTATTCAACCTATCGCGGGAGCTAGCTCAACATGCTGGAAATTGCGTATGCCGACTGGGTGAGCCTGATGTTCAGGTGGCTGCACGTCGTTGCAGGGATCTCCTGGATCGGCACGTCCTTCTATTTCATCTTTCTCGACCTGAGCCTGCGCAAGCACGCAAACCTGCCCGACGGGGTCGGGGGAGAAGCCTGGAACGTGCATGGCGGTGGTTTCTACCTGATGCGAAAATACGTTGTCGCGCCGGCAGAAATGCCCAAGGAACTGCACTGGTTCAAATACGAGGCCTATGTCACCTGGCTTTCGGGCTTTGCGCTGCTCGCGGTGATTTATTACTGGGGCGCCGAGAGCTACCTGATCGACAAGGACGTGCTGGATCTCGAATCCTGGGAAGCGATCCTGATCAGCATGGCCTTCTTCGCATCAGGCTGGATCATCTACGATCTGCTTTGCCGCTCACCGTTCAGTTCACACTCGCTTCTGTTGTCGGCGGCCGTATTCGTCCTGATCGCTTTTGCAGCCTATTTTCTGACCCATATTTTCAGCGGGCGTGCGGCATTCGTGCATGTGGGCGCCATGGTCGGCTCGATCATGGTGGGGAACGTGTTTTTCATCATCATCCCTAACCAGAAGAAGGTCGTGAAATCGCTTCTGGCCGGGGAAGAGCCAGACCCGCGGCTTGGTGCCATCGGCAAGCACCGCTCGACCCATAACAACTATCTGACGCTGCCGGTCGTCCTCATGATGATCAGTCAGCATTATCCGATGCTGTACGACAATGAATTCAGCTGGCTGGTCGTGACGCTGATCCTGCTTGTCGGCGCGTCGATCCGGCATTTCTTCAACCTGATGCATACCGGAAAGCCGATCTTTACGCTGCGGTGGCAGTGGCCGACCGGGGCAGCGCTCATGGTCGTTCTGATCGTTTTACTAAGCTGGCAACCGGCGCCTGATCCTAATGCGGAACAGGTAGAGGTTCCGTCCGCTGTCGATGTTCTGGCAATCGCGCAGTCGCGATGTGCGTCCTGTCATGCGGTGAAACCGTCCGATCCGGATATCGAGAAGGCCCCGGGCAGTGTGATGTTGGAAACCGTCGCCGATATACGTAAACACAGTGCCCGCATTCTGAAACAATCGGTCTTGTCCAAAGCGATGCCACTCGGCAACAAGACCAGGATGACAGATGAGGAGCGCAAGGCGCTGGGCGCCTGGATTCGGGCCGGGATGCCGGAGGGGAAAAAGGAGTGATCCGTTTCACCCTCAATGGCACAGCCCACGAGGTGGGGGATGTTTCACCCACAATGACAATGCTCGACTATGTGCGGGAGAACCTGCACATGACTGGCACCAAGGAAGGCTGTGCCGAGGGTGATTGCGGTGCCTGCACGGTGGTCCGGGTTATCGATGGACGGTTCGAGGCCGTTAATTCCTGCCTGATGCAGATTGGCCAGGCCGACGGAGTAGAGATCCTGACGGTCGAAGGCCTCGAAGCGGTGAATGGTGGAAAACTGACACCGGTTCAGGATGCGATGGCGACGGGAGACGGCACCCAATGCGGATTCTGCACACCGGGATTCATCGGCGCACTTTTTGCACTGGAACAATCGGGTGAAGACGTTTCGGACGACGTTATTCACGATGCGCTTGCCGGCAATCTCTGCCGGTGCACGGGATACCGGCCTATTGTCGAGGCGGCCCGGGCGGCCTGCGGGAAGATCGTTGATTATACGCCGAAGGCGGCGATTGTGCGCTCGCCGGAACATGCGACCAGCGGCCAGGTTTTCCATGCGCCTGAGACCCTGGCGGAACTGACGCGTCTGCGCGCCGAATATCCCGATGCGATGTTGCTTTCGGGGGGCACGGATCTCGGCCTGTCCGTGAGCAAGGACCGCCGGCAGCCTGCCGCAGTCATTCACACCGCGCATGTCGCGGAGCTTCTGATAATTGAAGAGACAGACGACACCTTGGTGCTTGGCGCGGCGGTAAGTTACACGAACGCTTTGCCCTATATCGACCGGCTGTATCCGTCATTTGCCGAGATGATCCGGCGTATCGGGTCGCGGCAGATCAGGAACCTCGGCACCATTGGTGGCAATATCGGGAATGCATCGCCCATTGGCGACACCCCGCCATGCCTTATCGCCCTGGATGCGACGCTGACCCTGGCATCAGCGTCGGGTGCGCGTGAAATAGCGATAGAGGATTTCTTTCTCGATTACCGCAAAACCGACCTTCGTGCGGATGAGGTCATCAGTTCGATCCGCATCCCGAAGCTGACGGCAGCGCAATCGTTCCGCACCTACAAGGTATCGAAACGCTACGATCAGGACATTTCTGCGGTGATCGGCGCTTACCGTCTGACGATGAACAGCAATACCGTTGCCGAAGCACGCATCGCGTATGGCGGGATGGCAGCAACGCCGAAACGGGCCAATGCGATGGAGGCGGCGCTAACAGGCGCGGCCTGGAGCGAAGAGGCTGCGAGCGATGCCGGTGCGAAAGCGGCCGAGGATTTTTCTCCGCTCACCGATCATCGGGCCACGTCAGCCTACCGTGCGCTCGTGGCCGCCAATTTATGCACGCGTCTTTACCGGGACCTGGCGGGAATCGAAGACAAACTTGAAGTGGTGAGGGTCTGATGGACGGTGGCGATATCCGCGGCGCAGTTCACACGAACATGCGCCATGACAGTGCGGTCAAACATGTTACCGGCCGTGCAATCTATATCGACGACATGCCGGTGCCGCAGAACTGTCAGGAAACCGCGCTTGTCCTCAGCCCTTATGCATATGCGCGGATTGTGTCGATCGATATTTCACAGGCCGTTGGAATGCCGGGTGTCTCGGCTGTTGTTTCGGCGAAGGATATAGAGGGCAAGAACGATATCGCGCCGGTGTTTTCGGATGAGCCGTTACTGGCGGAAGGCACGGCGGATTATGCCGGGATGCCCGTTGCGGCGGTTGCCGCTGACACCTACGATCAGGCGCTTGCCGCGGCAAGGCTGATTAAGGTCGAATACGAGGAACTGGAGCCGGTCCTGTCGATTGAGGAGGCCTGGGAGAAAGGTCAGTTCACCTATACGCCGCCCAAGATCGTCTTCGGTGATGCGGAAGCGACCATAGAAAAATCCCCGCGCACGATTTCGGGCGAAGTTCGCTGCGGCGGTCAGGACCATTTCTATCTCGAAAGCCACATCGCGCTTGTTGTTCCGGGTGAAGACCGGGATATGACGGTCTATTCGTCGACACAACACCCGACCGAAGTTCAGCATGGCGTCAGCGACGTGCTGGGCATTGCGCAGAATGATGTGACCGTTGAAGTCCGGCGTATGGGAGGCGGGTTCGGTGGCAAGGAAAGCCAGTCGACGATTGTTGCCGGGATTGCCGCGCTGCTCGCTGCCAGATGCGGCAAGCCCGTGAAGCTGCGCCTGCGCCGAGATGACGACATGATTGCGACCGGCAAGCGTCACGATTTCCTGTTCAGGTACCGGATCGGTTTCGATGAAACAGGGCGCATCGACAGCGCCATCATCGATATGGCAACCCGGTCGGGAAATGTCGCGGACCTTTCAGCCGGTGTCGTCGCGCGCGCGCTGTGTCATGGGAACAATGCCTATTACATCCCCAACGTTATTTTCCGTGGCTGGCCTTGCAAAACGAACACGGTTTCGAACACCGCGTTCCGGGGGTTTGGCGGTCCGCAGGGGATGCTGGCGATTGAGACGGCGATGGAACATATCGCGCGTGACCTTGGCAAAACCGTCGAAGACGTTCGGGCCGTAAACTGGATGGGGACGACCGATCGCAACGTGATGCCCTATGGTCAGACCGTCACCGAAAACATTATGCCGGAAATCGCCGAGCGGCTCGCGCAGGAGATCGATCTCGACGGCCGCAAGAAGGCGATTGACGCGTTTAACGCATCGCACACGACACTGAAGAAGGGCATCGCCCTGATGCCGGTCACGTTCGGTATTTCGTTCAATGCGCCGGTATTGAACCAGGCAGGTGCTTTGGTTCACGTCTATACCGACGGCAGTGTTCATCTGAACCATGGCGGCACGGAGATGGGGCAGGGGCTTTTCACAAAAGTCGCGCAGGTCGTCTCTTCGGTGTTTCAGGTTGATATCGATCACGTCAAGATATCGGCGACACGTACCGACAAAGTACCGAATACGACGCCGACGGCGGCATCCGCCGGCTCTGACTTGAACGGCATGGCGGCGTTCAATGCCGCGACCGAAATTCGCGAGCGCATGGCCGGAGTTGTGGCGGAGCATTTCGATGTGCCGGCCGACGATATCGAGTTTCGCCAGAACCGGGTCTATGCCGGGAATGAAAGCCTGTCATTTGCGGAAGCCGCGCAGAAAACCTGGTCCGAACGCGTGTCGCTGTCCGCCACGGGATATTACAAAACGCCGGATATCCATTGGGACTCCGAGACCATGACCGGCAGCCCGTTCTATTACTTTACCTTCGGTGCGTCGGTCTCCGAGGTGGTGATCGATACGCTCACCGGTGAATCCCGAGTGCTGACAACCGATATCCTGCAGGATGTGGGGTCTTCGCTGAATCCGTCGATAGACCTCGGACAGATTGAAGGCGCGTTTGTGCAGGGGATGGGCTGGGTGACATCGGAAGAGCTGGTCTGGGATTCAAGTGGACGATTGATGACGCACGGACCGTCGACATACAAGATACCGGGCAGCCGCGATGTGCCGCCCCATTTCAAGGTCCATATTCTGGAAGATATACCGAACCCCGTTCCGACGATCTATCGCTCCAAGGCGGTTGGCGAGCCGCCGGTGATGCTGGCGCTCAGTGTGTGGCTTGCGCTGCGCGATGCGGTCAGTCGAACCGGCGATCCGGCGTTGATGCCGAAGCTGGATGCTCCCGCAACACCGGAGGCGATCCTGATGGCGCTTGATGACCTCAAACAACGGAGCGCCTCCTGATGGCAGACACGCCGCGTCTAGAACTTATCGGCATCACGAAGGCCTATCCTGGTGTCATCGCGAATAACAATGTCAGCCTGAAGATCATGCCGGGTGAAATCCACGCATTGCTCGGCGAAAACGGGGCTGGCAAATCGACCCTGGTAAAATTTATCTATGGCGTTCAGAAGGCCGATGCGGGACGGGTATTGTGGGAAGGGCAGGAAGTCCAGATTGCAAGCCCCAACGCGGCGCGGAAGCTTGGCGTCGGCATGGTATTCCAGCATTTCTCTCTGTTTGATGCGATGACGGTTGAAGAGAATATCGCGCTCGGTATTTCGCCCGAACTGACAAAGGGCGACCTTTCCGGACGTATCCGTGAGGTCTCTTTGCAATACGGTCTGCCGCTCGACCCGAGCCGGTACGTTCACACGCTCTCGGTCGGCGAACGTCAGCGTATCGAGGTGGTGCGTTGTCTGCTGCAGGATCCGCGTCTGCTGATCATGGATGAGCCGACATCGGTATTGACCCCGCAGGAGGTCGACGAACTTTTCAAGACGCTCCGCCGGTTGTCCGAGGAAGGCGTCTCGATCCTTTATATTTCGCATAAGCTGGAAGAGATCAAATCGCTCTGCCACACCGCGACGATCATGCGCATGGGAGAGGTTGTCGCCGAATGTACGCCGGAGAATGAAACCGCGCGATCGATGGCGGAAATGATGATGGGCGCCGATCTGGTCAGTCCCGAACGGACCGGCCGGAAAGTCGATGGTGCGATCAAGCTCGAGCTGCGTGACCTCAACGTGGTTTCGACCCATCAGCACGGGACGGACCTGAAAGACATAAACCTGACGGTACGTGCAGGGGAGGTACTCGGCGTTGCCGGAATTGCAGGCAATGGTCAGCGCGAGTTGATGGAAGTGCTCACCGGCGAAGTATCCTGTGAAAATCCGACTGCGGTTCTGGTGGACGGTATCGCTGCAGGCAGGATGGACCCGAATGAGCGCCGAGCCGCCGGTGTCGGCCTGGTGCCGGAAGAGCGGCTCGGACATGGGGCTGTGCCGGATATGTCGCTGTGGGAGAACGCGTTCCTGTCGGCGGCAACCCGAATGAACCTGACGAAAAACGGTTTTATTCAGGTCGCCGCTTCTACCGAATTTGCCGAAAAGGTCGTTGAAGAGTTTCGCGTCAAGACGCCGGGTGTCACACATTTTGCGACCAGCCTGTCGGGCGGCAATCTTCAGAAATTTATTGTCGGCCGTGAAATCATGCAGGGGCCCGGCGTTATCGTCGTTCTGCAACCGACCTGGGGCGTTGATGCAGGCTCAGCCGCGGCGATCCGCCAGGCATTGATCAATATGGCGGCCGAGGGCGCTGCGGTGCTGGCTGTATCGCAGGACCTCGAAGAACTGTTCGAAATTTCCGACCGGATCGCCGTGATCTGTGAAGGGCGAATGTCCGAAGCGCGTCTTGCGGAAAACGTGACCGTGGAGGAAATAGGATTATTGATGGCCGGTATCGGCCTGGAAGGGGAGCCCGCTCATGCTGGTTAGGCTGGAGCAGAGGCCCGAAGCCTCCAAGTCGATGATCTATGTGTCTCCGTTGATCGCGGTTGTGCTCACCGTTCTGACGGCAATGGTGATGTTTGCCCTGCTGGGGGTCGATCCGGTAAAGGCGATTGAGACATTTTTTATTGAGCCCGTTTCCAGTCTCGACGGCTTGGCGGAACTTCTGGTCAAGGCGACACCGCTGGTGTTGATCGGGGTGGGCCTGTCGCTCGGCTTTCAGGCAAATGTCTGGAATATCGGAGCGGAAGGTCAGCTTGTGATCGGTGCGCTGGCGGGCGGGGGGCTTGCACTGGCTTTCTTCGACCAGCAGAGCATCTTCCTTGTTCCGGCGATGCTGGTCTGCGGTGTTCTGGGCGGGATGGCGTGGGCGGCGATCCCAGCCTGGCTCAAGACGCGCTACAACACGAATGAAATTCTCACCAGCCTGATGCTGACCTACGTCGGTCTGCTGGTGTTGAGTTACCTGGTGCATGGCCCGTGGAAAGATCCGCAGGGCATGAATTTTCCGGAATCACGGTTGTTTCACGATTCCGCTCTGCTGCCGATCCTGATTGACGAGACACGTTTGAATGTCGGGGCGCTTATTGCGCTGTTTGTGGTGGTGCTCGGCTGGATTTTGATATCGCGCCATATCATCGGTTTTCAGATCAAGGTGATCGGTATGGCGCCGATGGCGGCGAGTTTTGCCGGTTTCAAGGAAAAGCGGCTGATATGGCTGACGCTCCTGATTTCAGGCGGCTGTGCGGGCCTGGCGGGGGTAATCGAACTATCCGGCGCGATCGGCCAGATCGTGCCGTCCATATCACCCGGTTACGGGTTTACCGCCATTATCGTTGCGTTCCTCGGGCGCTTGCATCCGGTGGGTGTTTTGTTCGCAGGCCTGTTGATGGCGCTGACATATCTCGGCGGGGATTCTGCACAAATCACGATGAACCTGCCGAATGCGGTCACGGGCGTCTTTCAGGGCATGTTGCTGTTTTTCCTGCTCGCCTCCGATGTCCTCATAAAATATCGCGTTCGTTTTGGCGCACCCAAGATTAACACGGAGGCAGCGGAATGAGTGTCGACTGGCTGATCCCGGCCCTGCTTACAATCGTGACCGCGGCAACACCGCTGGTATTCGCAGCGGTCGGCGAGGTTGTGGTTGAAAAGGCGGGCGTGCTGAACCTCGGCGTCGAGGGAATGATGATCATCGGTGCGATTGCCGCCTTTGCCACCGCTGTTTCAACCGGGAATGAGTTCCTGGCGATCATTGCCGGTGCTGGTGCGGGCATGCTGATCGCGTTGATCTTCGGTGTTTTGACGGTCTACCTGCAATCGAACCAGGTTGCGACCGGGCTGGCGCTGACGATATTCGGTCTCGGTCTCAGCGCCCTGATCGGTCATTCCTATGTCGGCAAAACCTTTGATGGTCTGGCGAAACTCAATATCCCCGGCCTGTCGGATATTCCGGTGATCGGACCTGTGTTGTTCGGCCATGACGCGCTTGTTTACCTGTCGGTTGTGAGTGTGGCGATTGTTGCATGGGTTCTGACGCGCACGCGCATGGGACTGCTGATACGCGCCGTGGGTGAAAATCATGATGCCGCCCATTCCATCGGGTACTCGGTGACCCTGGTTCGGTTGGGCGCAATCCTTTTCGGCGGCGCGATGGCCGGCGTGGGCGGGGCTTACCTGTCGGTCGCCTATACGCCGCTCTGGGTCGAGAACATGACCGCAGGCCGGGGCTGGATTGCACTGGCGCTGGTGGTTTTTGCCTCGTGGAAACCGTGGCGCGCATTTTTCGGGGCGTATCTGTTCGGCGGTATCACGATTATCCAGCTTTACGCGCAGGGCATGGGTGTCGAAGTGTCTGCCCAGTTCCTGTCGATGTTGCCGTATATCGCGACAATCCTCGTGCTGGTGATCATTTCACGTGACAGTGCCCGGGCGCGGCTTGATGCACCGGCCTGTCTCGGGAAAAACTTCCACGCGTCCGGTTGACGAAAATGTGGGATAAAGAACCATCAATGAAACAGGGTGGCAAAGACCGCGCGCCCGGTTTCGTGTTTTATCAAAGGAGATAATTATGAAATTCAGATCAAAACTGGCGACCGCAGCGGCGGCAGTCATTCTTGCTGCGGGTGTGTCATCCGCGGTGCAGGCACAGCTCAAGATCGGTTTCGTGTATGTGGGACCGATTGGCGATCATGGCTGGTCCTCTGAGCACAACCAGGGCCGTCTCGCGATTGAAAAGGCGCTTGGCGATAAGGTCATGACGACATATGTCGAGAAAGTGCCGGAAGGCGCAGATGCGCAGCGCGTCATCTCGAAGCTGGCATCATCCGGTCATGGCCTGATCTTTACGACGTCATTCGGGTATATGAATCCGACCCTTCGCGCGGCAAAACGCTTCCCGAAAGTGAAATTCGAACATGCGACCGGCTTCAAGCGTGCTCCGAACATGTCGACCTATTCGGCACGGTTTTATGAAGGCCGTTACGTTGTCGGCAAGGTCGTCGGCAATATGACCAAGTCGAATGTTATCGGCTATATCGGCTCCTTCCCGATCCCTGAGGTCATTCGCGGCATTAACGCCACGTATCTCGCCGCAAAATCGGTGAATCCGAACATCAAGATGAAGATCGTCTGGGTGTCCACATGGTTCGATCCCGGTAAGGAAGCGGATGCAGCCAAGACCCTGATCGATCAGGGTGCTGACGTGATCATGCAGCACACGGATTCCCCCGCACCGGTGCAGGTTGCACAGCAGCGCGGGGTCTGGGCCGTGGGCCAGGCATCCGACATGACCAATTTCGGTCCCAAGGCGCACCTGACATCGATTATCGATAACTGGGCGCCGTATTACGTTGCACGCGCCAAGGCAGTGCTCGACGGGACCTGGAAGTCCACCGATACGTGGGACGGGTTCAAGCCGGGCATGGTTCAAATGTCTGCATTCAACAAAGCTATCCCGGCAAATGTTGTCGCCCTGGCGAATGCGACGCGCGACGGCATCACCAATGGAACGATCTTCCCGTTCGCGGGCGAGATCAAGGACCAGGCTGGTAAGGTTCGGGTCAAGGCCGGTGCGAAAGCCGATGACGGGCTTCTGGCCGGCATGAACTTCTACGTTCAGGGCATCGACGGCACGATCCCGAAGTAATGTGAACGATACAATGGAGCGGCGCGGATTGATCCGTTGCCGCCCTTTTTGTGCCTTGTGAAGTGAAGAGGACAAGCTGATTACCGCATCCGCCAAACCGATACTGCTGACCGGCCGGACATTGTCTATCAATGGCGATCCGACACTCGATGCGGATGCCGTGGAATATGCGGAGAATGGAGCTGTTCTGATCGTGGACGGCCTGATTGCCTGGGCCGGTCAAAGCGGCGACGAGCCCGCGGAACTCAGCGCGGCAGCCGAGCATCACGACTACGGCGAGAACCTGATCCTGCCCGGTTTCGTTGACGGGCATGTGCACTATCCGCAGATCGGCGTGATCGCATCCTTCGGCGCGCAGCTTCTCGACTGGCTGGAAAAATATACTTTCCCCGAAGAGGCCCGTTTCTCGGATGCAGATTATGCCGCCCAGACGGCAAAATTGTTTCTCGACCTGTTGCTGGCAAACGGTACGACAACAGCGGCGGTCTATTGCACGGTGCATCCGGAATCAGCCGACGCGTTTTTCGAGGAATCAAGCGCCCGGAACCTGCGGATGATCGCGGGTAAAATTCTGATGGATCGGAACGCACCAGAGAGTGTGCGCGACACCGCGCAATCGGGATATGACGAGACCAAATCGTTGATTGAAAAATGGCACGGGCAGGGAAGAAATCTTTATGCCGTGACGCCGCGCTTCGCGCCGACGAGCACGCCGGCCCAGCTTGAAGCCTGCGGCACGCTGATGGCTGAATTTTCTGACGTCTATCTGCAGTCTCATGTATCGGAAAACACCGATGAGGTGAAATGGGTCGCGGAGCTCTTTCCTGAAGCGCGATCCTATCTCGATGTTTACGACCGGTTCGGGATGCTCGGCCCGCGGGCTCTTTATGGCCATGCAATTCACATGGACGACACTGACCTTTCACTGGCAGCGGCGACCGATACAAAGTTCGTTCATTGTCCGACATCGAACCTGTTTATCGGCAGTGGTCTGTTCCGCCTGCAGGAGACCCGGGCCGCGGGCGTTGACGTAATGCTGGGGTGTGATGTTGGCGGCGGCACGTCGCTTTCGCCCTTTGCAACGATGAAGGCTGCCTATGAAATTGCGCAGTTCCGTGGATATTCACTGACGCCGGAGGAAGCTTTCTGGTTGTCGACATCCGGCGGGGCAGAGACGTTGTCGCTAGGGGACCGGATCGGAAAGCTGCAGGCGGGTTACGAGGCAGATATTGTGGTGCTCGACGTCAATTCAACGCCGATAATCCACCAGCGTATGGAGCGGGCGGAGTCCTTGCGTGATATGCTGTTCGCCCAGATGATTCTCGCCGATGATCGGGCTGTTCGTGCTACGTATTCCGCAGGCTGTCCGGTTTACCGGGCTTAGGATTGAAAAATGAGTGACAGGATGCAGACGTGACTGAACCCGTGACAAAATCAGAGCCGGTTCACAGCCAGCTTGAAAGTGCGGATTTCGGTACCATCAATGTTGTAGAGCGGAACTGTCCTCACTGCGGGCGTGACAATGCGGACCGGCCCGCCAACCGCTATTCTCACTCTGTATGGAAGATCAGGGATTGTGCCGATTGCGGCTTCGTTTATATCGACCGTTCTCCGGTCTATGAAGCGCTGAAGTCGGAGATGGCGTGGGAAAAAACGACTCTCATCGAAGAAAAACGCCGCGCCGATATCAGGCCAATTTCGTACAAGTTCAGCAAGCTGACGCGGGCGCGGATGCATTTGTTTCCGCGGACAAAAATGCCGGACCTTGTCGACTCGCATGCGCTGCCAGGCAGGGTAGTAGACTTGGGCTGCGGCGCTGGCGATCAACTGCGCGGGCTCGATGATCGCTTCATTCCTTTCGGGATAGAAATATCGGATCAACTGGCTGCGGCGGGCAATGCCTATTTCGGCGAGCGGGGCGGTCAGGTTATCTGTGCACCCAGCCTTGACGGTCTGCAGGCTGTTGAAGACAATTTTTTCAGTGCGGCTACGCTGCGCTCTTATCTTGAACATGAAACCCATCCGCAGGAGGTCCTGCAGGAGCTTCATCGGACGCTCATTCCGGATGGGGTGGCGATTATCAAGGTGCCGAATTACGGCGCGATCAACAGGATGATCATGGGCCGGAAATGGTGCGGGTTCCGCTACCCGGACTATCTGAATTACTTCACACCGGCCTCGTTGCGGAGAATGGCGGAGAAATGTGGTTACAGCGTGAAATCGGCCTTCAGCCAGCGGTTGCCGACCAGCGACAACATGTATGCAATTCTGAAGAAAACCGCCTGAGCGTGCTCTCCGATATTTGAAGCCCCGAGCGATCCTTCGTTCCTTACCTTTCGTTAACCCGACTTCGTAAAACTCTGCGTATGCAGAGAGTTTTCTATATTCCCGTGATGTGCTTGCTCGCGTTACCGGCATTCGCGGAAACGCGGACGATAACCGTCACGCAGGCGGATTGCCGGAACCTCGTCATGCATAGGCCCGATGCATCGGTTGCATATACCCCTGGTGTTACGGCGGATGGCTGGCGCGTTGCACCGGCAGAACTTCCGGGCAGTGGTTCCGGAATCAAGCTGCCGAAATCATTTTCAATGCCCGTCATAATCGATCTTCAGGAACGCTTTGGTCTGCCCGCGAATAAAGGGCAGTACATGGGCGAGCTGAACGTAGGAAATGTCGAATTCAAGGACGGGAAGATCACGTATAACGGCCAGGAACTGAACACCGGTTCGCAGAATGCCATTATCCGCGCCTGCCGGAAGCTGCGAGGCCGATAGCTGTCTGGCGCGGTTTGCGCCTGTACTGTGAAAAATTCCAACCTCGCCGCGTTTTTCGGTTGCCGCTGTGGCCCTGATAGCAGAGGATTTGGCCGACCAATCGCCCATAGAAGCGGTACAGAGAATTCAATGAGGAAACGTCCATGAGCACCCCCCACAAACCCCCATTTCGTGCAGACCATGTCGGCAGCCTTCTGCGGCCGGACAGCGTCGCGGAAGCCCGTAAGAAATTTTATACCGACACGCCGACGATCAGCGCCGAGGAACTGAGCGCGATCGAGGACGCGGCGATCGCGGATGTGATCCAGATGCAGGAAGACGCCGGTCTTCAGGTTGCGACCGACGGCGAACTCAGGCGCTATTTCTGGCATTACGATTTCATGGGCATGCTCGACGGCTTCGACATGGAGACGCGTGGTGAGGGCGTCCAGTTCGAAGGCGTCAAACTGCCGCCCCTTTACCCGACCATCAAGGGCAAGCTCGACTTTCCTGACAACCATCCCATGCTCGACCATTTCCGGTTTGTCGCGGCGAAAGCGAAGGTGACCCCGAAAATTTCCATTCCGGGGCCGAGCTGCTGTCACTTCCGCACTTCGCCGGAGGATATCCTGCCGGAAGAGTACAAGGACATGGATGTCCTGTTTGCCGACCTTGCGGCGACCTACAAGAAAGCCGTCGCAAAATTCTACGAGGCGGGCTGCCGCTACCTGCAGATGGACGATATCTATTTCGCCTATCTGTGCGATCCGAAACAGCGTGAAGAGAAGGCGGCGGCGGGGCAGGACCCGGACATGCTGCTTAAAAAATATGCCTGGATGATGAACGAGGCGATCAGGGACCGCCCCGACGATATGGTGATCGGCATGCATATGTGCCGGGGCAATTTCCAGTCCACTTACGCGGCGTCCGGCGGCTACGACCCGGCGGCCGAAGCCATTTTCAGTACCGGCGTGGATATCTTCTTCATGGAATACGATTCCGACCGGGCAGGCGGGCTGGAACCGCTTCGGCTCCTGCCGAAAGGCAAGCAGCGCGTGATGGCCGGCTTCGTGACCACGAAGACACCGGGGCTTGAGTCCGTCGATGAGCTGAAACGCAAATTTGATGAGGCATCCCAATACGTCGATATGGACCAGCTCGGGCTCGCGCCGCAATGCGGGTTCTCGTCCACCGAACACGGCAACAAGATCACCATGGACGATCAGCGTCGGAAGCTGGACCTGGTCGTGAAGACGGCGGAGGAGATCTGGGGCGAAGCCTGACGCTGACAGGACGGTTATTTTAGGCACCGAGCCTGTCGCATTCCCCGTTGCGACGGGGCATTGCGGGTGAGTGCGGGTTTGCCTATGTTCGCGTCGCACCCTCAGGAGGCTCGCAAACACCATGCGCATGTCGCGTTATTTTCTGCCGACCCTTAAAGAAGACCCGTCCGAAGCCCAGATCGTCTCGCATCGCCTGATGCTGCGCGCGGGCATGATCCGCCAGTCCAGCGCCGGGATTTATTCCTGGCTGCCGCTTGGCCTGAAAGTCCTTCGCAAGGTCGAGGCTATCGTTCGTGAAGAACAGGACGCGGCGGGCTGTCAGGAACTGCTGATGCCGACGATCCAGCCGGCGGAGATCTGGCAGGAAAGTGGTCGCTATGACGATTATGGCGCAGAGATGCTGCGTATCCGCGACCGGCACGACCGGGATATGCTGTTCGGGCCAACCAACGAGGAAATGATCACCGAGATCGTCCGGGCACATATCCGCAGCTACAAGGATCTGCCCAAAAACCTGTACCACATTCAGTGGAAATTCCGCGACGAGGTCCGGCCCCGTTTCGGGATCATGCGGGGCCGCGAATTCCTGATGAAGGATGCCTACTCGTTCGACCTCACTTATGAAGACGCCCGCGCCACCTATAACCGGATGTTCGTCGCCTACCTGCGCACCTATGCGCGGATGGGGCTGAAGGCAATTCCCATGGCGGCCGATACAGGTCCCATCGGCGGCGATCTGAGCCATGAATTCATCATCCTTGCCGATACCGGTGAAAGCGAAGTGTTCTGTCACAAGGACCTGCTGGAAATCGATGTGCTCGGCGAGAGCGTTGACTACGACTCCGATCTGCAGCCGGTCGTCGATCGCTGGACGAACATGTATGCCGCAACGGATGAAAAGCATGACCCGGCCGAGGCCGCCAAGCTTGGCGACAACCTGATCAAGGCACGCGGTATCGAGGTCGGCCATATCTTCTATTTCGGCACCAAGTATTCGAAGGCGATGAATGCGAGCGTCGTGGGTCCCGACGGCGACCAGGTGTTCCCGGAAATGGGCTCTTACGGTATCGGCGTGTCGCGCCTCGTTGGCGGGCTGATCGAGGCCTTCCACGACGAGAAGGGCATTGTCTGGCCGGAAGCGGTCGCTCCGTTCGGAGCGGGGATCATCAACCTGAAATCGGGCGACGAGGCTTGCGATACGGTTTCGGCCGACCTGTATGCGAAGCTGCAAGCCGCGGGATGCGATCCAATCTATGACGACAGGGATGTCCGCGCCGGCGCCAAGTTTGCCGACATGGATCTGATTGGTATTCCGTGGCAGATCGTCGTCGGTCCGCGCGGTGTCAAAAACGGCGTCGTCGAGTTCAAGAACCGGGCCAGCGGCGAGCGCGAGGAAATATCCGCTGAATCCGCCATGGCACGGCTGACCGCATGATCTTCAACGCCTTCGAACGCATGGTCGCGCTGCGCTACCTGCGCGCACGGCGCGAAGAGGGCTTTGTATCGGTGATCGCCGGGTTCTCACTGGCGGGCATCGCGCTGGGCGTGGCGACGTTGATCATCGTGATGTCGGTCATGAACGGCTTTCGCGCCGAACTGCTCGACCGCATCCTCGGCCTGAACGGTCATATGGGCGTCTACAGTCTGACCAATCAGCCGCTCCGGGATTTCGACCGGGTGGCAACGGAAATCAAAAAACTCGACGGGGTCATCCGCGTGATCCCGAAGGTCGAGGGCCAGGTGCTTGTCAGTGGCAACCGCGTGGCGGCAGGCGCCATCGTGCGCGGTGTGCGGGAATCCGATATCCGGGCGCGGAAAATTATCTCTGACAATATCCGCGCAGGAACGCTGGATAACTTCAAGGGCAAGTCCACCGTCATCATCGGTACGCGCATGGCGCAGAAATTCGGCGTCCGGCCGGGCGACACGATCCGGCTTGTGTCACCGCAATCAAATGCAACCGCGTTCGGCAGTGTCCCGCGGTCAAAGAAATATACGATTGCCGCTCTGTTTGAGGTCGGCATGTTCGAATACGATTCCGGTTTCGTGTTCATGCCGCTGGAAGCCGCCCAGATTTATTTCCAGTCGAAAGGTGCCGTCACCAATATCGAGGTGTTCCTCGACAACCCGGACCGCGTCAATTCCATCCGCATTGAAATCCTGCGTGCGGCGGGGGTGCCGTTGCGGCTTGTGGACTGGCAGCAGGCGAATGCCAGTTTCTTTAATGCGATCAAGGTCGAACGGAACGTCATGTTCCTGATCCTGACGCTGATCATTCTGGTGGCCGCGTTCAACATCATTTCCGGGATGATCATGATGGTGAAGGACAAGGGGCGCGATATCGCGATCCTGCGCACCATGGGTGCGACCCGGGGCATGATCATGCGCATCTTCCTGCTGGCGGGCGCGTCGGTCGGCATTATCGGCACGGCGGCGGGGTTCGGGCTCGGTGTCGCCTTTGCAGGAAATATCGAAACCATTCGCCAGTGGATACAGGGACTGACCGGCGCGGAGCTGTTCGCCGCCGAAATTTACTTCCTGTCGCAACTGCCCTCCGTGGTGGAAACCAGCGATGTTGTCAGCGTGGTCGGCATGTCGCTGGGTCTGTCCTTCCTCGCAACACTTTACCCGGCATGGCGGGCTGCACGCCTCGATCCCGTGGAAGCGTTGCGTTATGAGTGAGGGCGGGTTGAGTGACGCGCTCGTTCTGAGCGATATCCAGCGCACGTTTCATCAGGCGGGGAATGACCTGCAGGTGCTGCGCGGTGCTGCGGTATCGATAGCATCCGGCGAAACGGTCGCCCTTGTCGGGCCGTCCGGCGCGGGCAAGTCGACGCTGCTGCATATTGCCGGACTGCTGGAACGCCCGGATGGCGGTGAGGTGATCGTCGACGGTGAAGCCTGTTCCGACCTGTCGGATGACCGGCGCACGGCGCTGCGGCGCACGGCCATCGGCTTTATCTATCAGTTTCATCATCTATTGCCCGAATTCACGGCGCTCGAAAACGTCGTGGTGCCGCAGATGATCGCGGGTGTCAGCAAATCGGCGGCCCGCAAACGGGCATCCGAGCTGCTCGGCATGGTCGGATTGTCAGAGCGAGAAGGGCATCGCCCGGCGAAGCTGTCGGGCGGTGAACAGCAGCGCGTGGCAATTGCGCGGGCGCTCGCCAACAGCCCGAAAGTGCTTATCGCGGACGAGCCGACGGGCAATCTCGACCAGGAAACGGCCGAGCGCGTGTTCGAGCTATTGATGCGTCTGACTCGTGAAACCGGCGTTTCATCCCTGGTCGCGACCCATAACCCTGACCTCGCGGCCCGTATGGATCGGAAACTAACCCTGAAAAACGGGCTTCTGGTCGCTGGCTGAGGCTATGCCTGCGCACGATTCGGTCTAAACTGGTCGCATGACTGATTCAGGCTTTATCCATCTCCGCGTTCACACCGCCTATTCGCTGTCCGAGGGCGCGATCAAGCTGCCCAAGCTGATCCAGCTGGCGACCGAGCACAAAATGCCGGCGGTCGCGGTGACCGATACCAATAACCTGTTCGGGGCGCTTGAATTTTCGCTGTCGGCAGCGAAGGCCGGTATCCAGCCGATCATCGGCAGCCAGTTCGATGTCGCCCGCGAAGGCGAGGCGGCGCGTCAGGGCGGTAATAACGCATCGTCACGTAGCCACGACCGTCTTGTGATGCTGGCACAGAACCAAGCGGGCTATCTGAACCTGCTCGAAATTTCGTCCGAAGCGTTTCTGACGACCGAACACGGCGATACCCACACGACGCTGGAAAAGCTCCGGGAATGCTCTGAAGGCCTGATCTGCCTGTCGGGTGGACCTGATGGACCGCTTGGCCGCCTGATCGGCGACGGACAGCTTCCCGCGGCCGAGGAAATGTGTGACCGGCTGAAGGATATCTTCGCCGGGCGGTTCTATATCGAGCTGCAGCGACACGGGCTCGCGTCAGAGCGCCAGATAGAGCCGGGCCTGCTGAAACTCGCCTATGAGCGCGATATCCCGCTCGTCGCCACCAATGACGCTTATTTCGCGACCCAGGACATGTATGAGGCGCATGACGCATTGCTGTGCATCGCCGACGGCCGGTACGTGTCGGAATCCGAACGCCGCCGCCTGACCGACCAGCACCATTTTCGCTCCGCCGATGAAATGCGCGAATTGTTCGCCGATCTGCCCGAGGCCATCGACAACACGGTCGTGATCGCGCGGCGCTGCGCCTTCATGCCGACCGAGCATGCGCCGATCCTGCCGTCCTTCGAGGTTGAAGGCGTGTCGAACGAGGAAGAAGCGCTGAAGCTGATGGCCGAAGAGGGGCTTGAAGGACGGCTGGAGACGCAGGTCTATACCGACGATATGGATGCCGCCGCGCGCGAGGAAGTGGCCAAGCCCTATCGCGACCGACTGGCATTCGAGCTGAACGTTATCATCGAAATGGGTTTTCCCGGCTACTTCCTGATCGTTGCCGATTTTATCCAGTGGTCGAAGGACAAGGGCATTCCCGTCGGGCCGGGTCGTGGTTCCGGCGCGGGCTCGGTTGTGGCTTGGGCACTGACGATTACCGATCTCGACCCGCTTAAATTCGGGCTGCTGTTCGAACGCTTCCTCAACCCGGAACGTGTGTCGATGCCTGATTTCGACATCGATTTCTGCCAGGACCGCCGCGACGAAGTGATCCGCTACGTTCAGGAAAAATACGGCGACGACAAGGTCGCCCAGATCATCACCTTCGGAAAACTGCAGGCCCGCGCGGTGCTGCGCGATGTCGGCCGTGTGCTCGGCATGCCCTACGGCCAGGTCGACAAGATCACCAAGCTGGTGCCGTTCAACCCGGCCCATCCGCCGACGCTGCAGGAAGCCATCGACGGCGAGCCCGAACTGCGTCACATGCGCGACAGTGACGAGACGGTCGCCCAGCTGATTGATAACGCGTTGAAGCTGGAAGGCCTGTACCGCCATGCATCGACCCATGCGGCGGGTGTCATCATCGGCGACCGGCGACTGGCAGAACTTGTGCCGCTATACAAAGACCCGCGTTCCGACATGCCGGCGACGCAGTTCTCGATGAAATACGCCGAAGCCGCCGGGCTGGTGAAGTTCGATTTCCTCGGCCTGAAAACGCTGACGGTGCTGCAGCGCGCGATCGAACTGATCGAGCTGCGCGAGGAAGCGCCGGATCTGCTGAACTTGCCGCTCAGCGACCCGAAAACGTTCGAAATGCTGTCTCGCGGCGAGACGGTCGGTGTGTTCCAGCTTGAAAGTTCGGGCATGCGCGACGTGCTGCGCCAGCTCAAGCCCGATACGTTTGAAGACATCATCGCCCTGGTCGCGCTCTACCGGCCGGGTCCGATGGACAATATTCCGCGCTATATCGCCTGTAAGCATGGCCTGGAAGAGCCGGATTACCTCCACCCGGAGCTGCAGCCGATCCTCGAGGAAACCTTCGGCGTGATGATCTATCAGGAACAGGTGATGCAGATCGCCCAGGTCCTGTCCGGCTATTCGCTCGGCGGCGCCGATCTGCTGCGCCGGGCGATGGGCAAGAAGATTGCCGCGGAAATGGCCGCCCAGCGCGAAGCGTTCGTCGAGGGTGCCGGGGAACGCGGCGTCGACAAGGCGCAGGCGGGCATGATCTTCGATCAGGTGGATAAATTCGCGGGTTATGGCTTTAATAAAAGTCATGCGGCGGCCTATGCGCTGGTCGCCTATCAGACAGCCTATCTGAAGGCCAATTACCCGGTCGAATTCCTCGCAGCGTCGATGACGCTCGATCTCGGCAATACCGACAAGCTGAACATCTTCCGCCAGGAGCTGGATCGCCTCGATATCCCGCTGCTGTCGCCGGACATGAACAAGTCGGGCGTGACCTTCACGGTCGAGACGATCACGAATGGGACGACGACCTATGCCGTGCGCTATGCGCTTGCCGCGATCAAGAATGTGGGCCAGCAGGCCATGGCCGATGTGGTGGCGGAACGCGATGCCAATGGCACGTATGCCGATCTTGCCGATTTCGCGACCCGGCTGGGCTCTTCGGGTGCGAATAAACGCCAGTTCGAAAACCTGGTCAGGGCAGGGGCTTTTGACAGCATCGATTCCAACCGCAAACGCCTGTACGAGGGCGCCGAGGGCGTGATGCGCCTCGCCAATGCGTCCGCGCAGGAACGCAATAGCGGCCAGGACAGCCTGTTCGGCGGTGCCGTGGCCGAGGACGACAACGCGCGTCTCCGCCTGCCCGATACGCTCGACTGGCCGGTGATGGAACGCCTCACCCATGAATTCGAAGCCGTGGGATCGTATCTCTCGGCTCATCCGCTCGATGCCTATGCCGGGCAACTGCGCAAATTACGGGTGACACCGGCCGCCGATATCAGCGCGCGCATGGCGGGGACATCCCCGAATGTTGCCGGGGTGATCATCAGCAAGCAGGAACGCACATCGGCCAAGGGCAACCGCTTTGCCTTTGTCCAGTTGTCGGACGGCTCCGGCGTGTTCGAGGTCGTGCTGTTCTCCGAAGTTCTGGCGACGTCCCGTGAATTGCTCGAACCCGGCCAGCGCGTGATCATCACGGTCGATATCCGCGCCGATGACGGAGATGCCGCACGGCTGTCAGGTACCATGGTCCGCCCGCTCGACGAAGTGCTCGCCAACGCCTCGACCGAGCTGAAAATCGTCATCGCCGACGCGATCGCCATCGACGGCGTGAAACAGGCGCTGGAGACCGGCGAGCCGGGCAAATGCAAGGTAGCGCTGATCATGGAGGTGGGCGACCACCAGGAGGTCGAGATCAAACTGCCGCGCAAGATTGCGCTGACAGGCAATTTCCGCGCCGCGGTGGCGCATCTGCCGGGGGTGGCGGCGGTGCTGGATCCTTAGGGGGCAGGGCTTGAGTATTCTCTCTACGAATTGTTTTGGTTTTTTGTTTGCGACTTTTTGTTTCGTGCAGATCGTTCAGCCAGTACGTGCAAACGTTGATGTGGTCGAATTTACAACGTTTGGAGAGCAGATAATTTCTGTGGAGAGAAAATATGTTGGAAGATTTATAAATGAAAATACAAAATTAAAATACCTTTGGTTGAATACTGATCAATTAGGTTTGAATTATAAAATAATATCGGTTAGTCTTCTTTTGAATACAGAAGATGATTATATTATAAATATTATAAATATAGTAAATGGAAATAGATTGGTTCGGGATTCATTTACTCGTAAGTATTATATAGATAAAAAATATAATTTTGTGACATATTGCTTGGTTGGTCATTTTACTCAAAATTGTAGAACTAAATTTCAGGTCAATAAAATTTTAGTATCTTTCGTTTATGAACAAAAAAATATAGAGAATGTAAATGAATTGTATCACCAGGTAAGACAAAAATTTGACGAGATTTTTGATATCCGCAGAAATATTCAAAAGTAAGT
>Ga0115567_10001745_pt1 | contig 21613 bp, 20 predicted proteins | sample COGITO_mtgs_1204_2_FD_88679 | JGI IMG/M metagenome (GOLD analysis project Ga0115567, IMG submission 88679) | Pelagic marine microbial communities from North Sea - COGITO_mtgs_120412 | ecosystem: Environmental > Aquatic > Marine > Epipelagic | place: Germany:Helgoland, sampling site Kabeltonne... | reverse complement strand
CCTTCAAAACAAGGCCGACCTACATTAAGCTTCGTTAATTCTCGCTGCGTTTCGGCGGGTGAATTACCCTATTTCACGGTCGATATCGCCAAATGTTGAGTTGGATCAAATCCCTAAGCAAATCACGCAAGCGTTTGATCATGCTGATCGGCGATTGCGTGCTGCTGCCCGTCGCATTGATGATCGCTTTTGCGGTGCTGGAACTGCCCGGTGGCGTGCTGGGCAGCCTGCTTAGTTATTTGCCGGTCTTTCCCTATACATTGGCGATTGCTGTGGGTGTGTCCATCTGGATGGGCGTGAGTTCGATCCAACTGAACGCTTATGAGGGCGCGGTGGGGGCTACGGCCGTTTTTGTGCTGCTCGTCACCTGTGCATCGATTACATTTTCCAATGTGGCGGGTCTTGGATTTCCGTTGGGAACGCATCTGGTGTTCGGTGGTGCGTATTTCGTGCTGGTCGTGGTCAGCCGTGCCTTGCTGTTGCAGGTGGTATTGACGATTTACCGTCGGGGCGCGCCGCGCTGTCGGGTGTTGATTTACGGTGCCGGTACCACCGGGACGCAACTGGTCAGCGCGCTGCGCAATCATGAGAACATTGAGGCGGTTGCTTTTGTCGATGACAACCATGCTTTGCACGGGCTGCGCGTGGCGCGGTTGCCGGTCTATCCACCGCTGCGGATTTCCGAGGTGGCAGTGGAAAAGCAGATCGATCGTGTGTTGTTGGCCGTTCCGTCACTCAGCGCGCCCAAGCAGGCGCAGATCGCGCGACGTCTGCAAAAAATGGGCCTGGAGGTGCAAACGCTGCCATCCTTTGCCCAATTGATCGGTGAGGAAACACTGGTCGACAAACTAAAGCCGATATCCGCGCAAACATTCCTGAACCGTGCCGAGGTTGATCGCAATCTGGGCGTGGGCCGGGAAAGCTATGCCGAGAAATCCGTGCTGGTGTCGGGGGCTGGTGGGTCCATTGGCTCAGAGCTTTGTCGGCAGGTGTTGGAGTGCCGCCCCGCCAAGCTGGTGCTGTACGAGTTGAGCGAACTGGCGCTGTACAATATCGACATGGAGTTGCGCCAGCTGAGCGAGGGAGTCGAGATCGAGATTATTCCCGTGCTCGGCTCGGTCACGGATACCCGGCAGGTCCGCAAGGTTTTGGGCCGTCATAAGGTTCAGGTTGTTCTGCATGCGGCAGCTTATAAACACGTGCCACTTGTCGAAGCGAATCCGCTTGCGGGTCTGGTCAACAACGTCTTTGGCACGCAGACCCTTGCCCAACAATCTGCTGCGGCTGGGGTGGAACGGTTCACGCTTATTTCTTCCGACAAGGCGGTGCGCCCTGCCAATGTGATGGGTGCGTCCAAGCGGCTTGCTGAGCTCGTCATTCAGGATCTGGCGCGCCGTCAGCCCAATACCGTCTTTTCCATGGTGCGATTCGGCAATGTATTGGGGTCCTCGGGGTCGGTCGTGCCGCTGTTTCAGGATCAGCTCAGCCGTGGTGGGCCGCTGACGGTGACGGACCGCCACGTCGCGCGATACTTCATGACCGTCCAGGAGGCCGTAAGTCTTGTATTGCAGGCCGGTGCCATCGCACAGGGCGGCGAGGTGTTCGTGCTCGACATGGGCAAACCGGTTCCGATCCTGAGCCTTGCACGGCAAGTCATCGAAAGTGCGGGCTATACCGTGCGAGACGAAGAAACCCCGGATGGCGATATCGAGATCAAGATTACCGGGTTGCGCCCCGGCGAAAAGATGACCGAAGAACTTACGCTCACGGGCGAATTGCTGGGGACAGTCCATCCCAAGATCTTTTCGACCCGCGAGGCGGGCCTGTCAGAAATCGAAGTCGCGTCCGCCCTGCGCCGCCTGCGCGAGGCATTCGTAGCAAGCGACGAGGACATGGCCCGCGAAGTTGTAAAACGCTGGGTCGAGGGGTTCGAGAACAGCCTGTCGGTGGCTGTCGGGGACTAGCACTGATTTGTCACGTTTGCGGGCGTTCATCGCCGATCCTGGGCGATGCAGTTGATTTGCCTGCCTGACGAGTGCAATACATGGCAAAACATGCCGGGCAGAGGGTGCATGATGATCCGCAAACGGACCAGCAAGATTACAGGTATGGCAGCAGTTCTTGGCGTAACGCTTGCGCCGCTGAGCACGCATGCCCAAGACCCCGCGCAGATGTTTGAAATGCGCGACCGTCCGACGCTGAACTTCTACGGTTCACCCGGGATCATCGACATGCCATCCGGCGAGGCACTGCCGGATGGACAGTTTACTCTCGGTGTTTCGCATTTCGGTGGTATCACGCGAAACACCCTGACGTTTCAGGCGACACCGCGTATTTCCGCCAGCTTTCGCTATAACGGCATTCAGGACTGGAACGACGACGGCTTCGGCACCTACCGCGATCGCAGCTTTGATGTGCGGTTCTTGCTGCACCGCGAAACATCATCGCTGCCTGCGCTGACGCTGGGTTTGCAAGATTTCGCCGGAACGGGAATCTATGCGGGCGAATATGTGGCTGCGACTAAGAATTTTACGCTCAACCGGGTGCCGGGCACGTTAAAGGTTACGGGCGGTTTGGGTTGGGGCCGTTTGGGGTCATCAGGGGCGATTGGTGCGCCCTTTGGATCGGACAGACCGGGTTTCGTACCCGGCGATACAGGCGGCGAATTGGGCGCAGGCCAGTGGTTTCGCGGTGATGTGGCCCCCTTTGCCGGTGTCGAATGGCAGGTCAACAATAAGCTGGGCCTGAAGGCCGAATACAGTTCGGACGCGTACCGACCAGAGACGCGGCGCAGTGTGTTCACCCGCAAGTCCCGGTTCAACTTTGGCGCTGAATATCAGGTGTCTAATGCAATCCGTTTGGGCGCGTATTACCTCTATGGGTCCGAGCTTGGTGTGAATGTGCAGGTCCAGTTGAACCCCAGGCGACCTATTTCTCCGCTACGGCTTCCGGCACCACGGCCCTATGACATCCGACCGGCGCGCAACGCGAATCCGCAGACGTATAGCGCAGACTGGGCCGCATCGACTGAGGCCGCATCAACGGCGGTGCGGGACGCCCTGATACCGCTGCTGGAGGCCGAGGGGTTGACCCTTATCGAAGCGCGGTCAACAGCGCGCGAAACCGAAGTGCGTTTTTCCAATCAACGCTATGCCGCGCGGTCTGTCGCGGTCGGACGTGTCGCACGGGCGATGGCGCGCGTGCTGCCGGCGTCGGTCGAAACGTTCCGCATTGTGCCCGTCGAGAATGATCTGGCGCAATCCACAGTGGTTTTCCGCCGCGCCGATCTGGAGCGGCTGGAACTGGCACCTGATTCGACCAACGCCCTGCTCGTGCGGACCCGGTTTCAAGAAGCAGCGCCGGGTTTGCCCGGCAGCGCCTATAACGACGATCTTTTCCCTGATTTCTCTTGGTCCATAGGGCCTTACCTGTCGCCAAGTTATTTCGACCCGGACGAACCTTTCCGCGCCGATGTTGGTGTCAAGCTGAACCTGCGCTATCAGCCGGCCCCCGGTTGGGTCATTGCGGGTGAGTTGCGTCAACAACTATTTGGGAATATCGGAGATTCGACACGCATTGCGCCGTCTGCCTTGCCTCGGGTGCGGACCGATGCGGCTCGTTACTCCCGAGAGGGGGAAACGTCGCTGAACCGGCTTTATGTTTCGCGCCAGTGGAAACCACGTGAAGATTTGTACGCCCGTGTGACCGCCGGCTATCTGGAGCGGATGTATGGCGGTGTCTCTGCCGAGGTTCTCTGGAAGCCTGTCGCAAGCCGATTGGCTCTGGGGGTTGAGGCGAATTACGTTAAACAGCGCGATTTCGATCAGCGCTTTGGATTCAGGGATTATTCCGTCGCGACGGGCCATGCGTCCGCCTATTACGAATTTGGTAATGGTTATACCGGCCAACTGGACGTAGGGCGCTATCTGGCAGGCGATGTCGGCGCAACGTTAACGCTGGAACGCGAATTTTCCAACGGCTGGAGGGTCGGCGGATTTTTCACCCTGACGGATGTTTCCGCCGATGATTTTGGCGAGGGGTCATTTGACAAAGGGATCAAGATCGAAGTGCCGCTAAGCTGGTTCCTCGGCAAGCCAGAACGGCGAACTGTGGGGGCCACGATCCGGCCTATTCAACGCGATGGCGGCGCGCGCCTGTACGTTCCGGGACGGCTGTATGAGCAGGTGCGGTCGGGCCACCGTCAGGCGCTGGAAGGCAATTGGTCCGGAGTTTGGGAATGAGCAGCGTGCGGCATATCGGCATGATGATGGCAGTTGCGGCGACGCTGGCTGCGTGCAGTTCTGACAGCAGTGAGCGCAAGGGGCTTCCGACGGTGATCGCCGGGACTTTGAAAAGTGCGATTGCTGCCCGCCGGGCCGGCAAGGCGGAATCAACACAGGTCACGCCCAAGATGCTGGCAGAGACAAAGATTGCCGCATTGCAAGTGAACCCCGAACGCGCAGGCGGTAGCGATTTCCTACGCCGCATTGCGCAACGGCGTGATTCGAACGGGATGCTTAACGAAGTGTGGCAATCCTCTGACAGCGCGCAAATTTTTCTCAGAAATGGGGTCTTGGTTGGAACCCGTGGCGTCGGCACCGATATCATTTCTTCGGATGCCAGTGCGATCATCCGGGCGGTCGATGCCAAGGGATCTAGACGCGGCACGCGGCGCTATGTTGTGTCAGATGGGGACAACACCTCCGAAACTGTGACCTTCCGTTGTGCTATCGATAACCTTGGTCAGGAAGGTATTTTCATTGTAAATCAATCGTTTGATACAGTTCACCTGCGAGAGACCTGTATCGGTGGTCCCTCTGGCGAAGTATCAATTTCCAACGACTACTGGGTGCTGTCACAAAGCGGATTGGTGAAGAAATCACGGCAATGGGCGGGGCCTGCATCGGGATACTTCGAGATGATCCTGCTGAAGAACTAGGCAAATTGGCCACAGTGCGCGGAAACCTGCAGATAATTGTGGCCTGGCTTTTATGAGGGCGTTGTTTTCGCTTATTGTTTCAGTTATCTCTCGTCCAAGAAACGAAATGGGCTATATAGTCCCTCACAGGTTGTAATACAGGATAGATACTATGTTCAAAACACTCTCGGTTTCCGCAATGATCGCCGCAATGGCGACCGCATCGTTTGCTGGTTCGCTGACAGATGCGACAGTTGAAACAGCGCCTACCGACGAAGGCGTCTTTGTTCCAGTCACAGGCTCCGGCATCGGCGTTCCAGTGATCATCGGCGCAGTTGCAGCCATTGCAGTTGTTGCTGCTATCGCGTCCAATGACGACGACGATGAAGGCGCGGCAACAACAAGCACGTCAGTAGCAGACTAAATCTTTTTTCCTTTTGGGAAAACTTGCGGCCTCCCCGTTACGGGGAGGCCGTTTTCGTTTCTGTAGGCTGAATCGGGGCCGCTGATATGAAGAACGTTCTTTTGTCGATCGGCCACGGTTTCAGCGCCCGTGCCCTGGCAGATATTCTTGTACCGCGCGGCTGGCACATCATCGGGACCACGCGCAGTTCGGAAAAGATGGCAGACATTGCTGCAACAGGGGTCGAACCGCTGCTATGGCCCGGCACCGATATTGCACCGCTGATAAAAAAATTCCCCAACATCCTGCTCTCGGCAGCGCCGGGATCCCGCGGCGATCCGGTTTTGGTTGAACAAGCGCAGGTCTTTCGCGACGCGGCGCGCGACCTCCGTTGGGTCGGGTATCTATCGACCACAGGGGTCTACGGCGACCACCAGGGTGGCTGGGTCGATGAAACCTCACCGCTGACGCCTGCGACCAAGCGTGGCCGTGCCCGCGTCGAGGCAGAGGCGGCGTGGCAATCGATCGTAAATCTACCGCTGCATATTTTCCGTCTTGCCGGAATCTATGGCCCCGGTCGCGGCCCATTTGCCAAGGTGCGCAATGGAACGGCTCGGCGTATCATCAAGGAAGGTCAGGTTTTCAGTCGTATCCACGTTGAAGATATCGCGCAGGCTCTCGCGCTTTCGCTCGCCACGCCCAATGCGGGTGCGATTTATAACCTGTGCGATGATGACCCCGCTCCGCCACAGGACGTGATTGGCCATGCAGCAGAACTTCTCGGGATACCGCCCCCGCCCGCGATCCAGTTCGAGGATGCTGACCTCACTCCTATGGCCCGCAGCTTTTATGCCGAAAGCAAGCGCGTCAGCAACGATCACATTAAGGCGGATCTTGGCTGGCAACCGATATATCCAGATTATCGCAGTGGCTTGGCGGCAATGCTTCTCTGTGATCCTTGACGCCTTGCCGCGCTTGGGATGCATCGCCATATAGGGCGAAACGTTTCAAAGGGCCGCTTAATGATCTCGTCAACCCGTCTCATCGTGTTCCTTGAATCCAGTCGGGTGCGGAACTTCATCCTTGGCGTGATCATCTTTAACGCAGTGATATTGGGGATGGAGACATCGCAGATAATCATGGCGCGTGCGGGTGATCTGATCCTGCTGCTCGACCAGATCTGCCTCGCTATTTTTGTCGTTGAACTGGCGCTAAAACTGATCGCTTACCGGGTTCAGTTCTTTCGCAACGGCTGGAACATCTTTGACTTCGTGATCGTGGCAGGATCGCTTGTCCCTGCCGCGCAAGGGCTTTCGGCCCTGCGCGCCCTGCGAATCCTTCGGGTGCTGCGTGTCATCTCAGCCGCACCCAGCTTGCGGCGCGTTGTAGAAGGCTTTGTGACAGCGCTCCCTGGCATGGGGTCGGTGTTTTTGCTGATGGCGCTGATTTTTTATATCGGGTCGGTCATTGCGACCAAACTTTTTGCCAGCACCTTTCCCGAATGGTTCGGCACTTTGCCGCGATCAGGATATTCGCTCTTTCAAATCATGACGCTGGAATCATGGTCGATGGGAATCGTCCGCCCTGTCATGGAGGTGTACCCGCTCGCTTGGGGGTTCTTCATCCCGTTCATCATGGTGACAACATTTGCAGTGGTAAACCTGTTGGTCGGTTTGATCGTGAACTCGATGCAGGACGCCCATTCAGAGGAATCGAACGCGGAAACCGGTGTATACCGCGACGACGTTGCCACGCGTCTGGCGCGGATCGAGGTGCAGTTGGAGAAATTGGCCGAGCGGCCTTAAGCCCGCTGCGCACCAATCTGCGCGATACCCAAAGCGGTCAACACCTTTGCCTCGATGTGTTCGGCGTTCATACCGGCCACGGCGTACATGTCTGACGGGCTCATCTGATCGATAAACGTATCGGGAAACACCATCGAGCGGAACTTTAGGCCGGTGTCAAACACGCCTTCTTCGGCCAGGAATTGCGCAACATGACTGCCAAAACCGCCTATAGCACCCTCTTCGATGGTGATCAGCGCCTCGTGGTCTGCTGCCAGCGTCAGGATCATCTCGCGGTCCAGCGGTTTGGCAAAGCGGGCATCGGCGATGGTCGGGGTGATACCCTTGGCAATCAGGGACTCGGCAGCTTTTTCCACCTCGGCAAGCCGGGTTCCGAATGACAGCAACGCCACGCGCGTGCCCTGTTTTATGATGCGGCCCTTACCGATTTCCAACGGAATGCCGCGTTCCGGCATGTCCACACCCGTCCCATCGCCGCGCGGAAAGCGGAAGGCGATCGGCCCGTCATTGTGCGCGGCGGCGGTGGCAACCATGTGCTTAAGCTCCGCCTCGTCTGCGGCGGCCATAACCGTGAAACCCGGCAAGTTGCTCAAATAGGCAACATCAAATGCGCCCGCATGGGTTGCCCCGTCGGCCCCCACCAGCCCCGCGCGATCAATCGCAAAGCGGACGGGCAGGCGTTGAATGGCCACATCATGCACCACCTGATCGTAGCCCCGTTGCAAGAACGTCGAATACATCGTGCAGAATGGTTTCATCCCACCGGCGGCGAGTGCTGCGCAAAACGTAACACCATGTTGTTCGGCGATGCCTACGTCAAAACATCGGCTGGGATAGCGTTCGGCAAACAGGTTTAGCCCAGTGCCATCGGGCATCGCGGCGGTTACGGCACAGATCTTGTCGTCGTCTGCGGCCTCCTGCAGCAAGCTGTCGGCGAACACGCGGGTATAACTGGGAGCGTTACTGGGGGTTTTCTTTTGTTCACCAGTGACAACGTTGAATTTGGCCACGCCATGACCTTTGTCGCGCGCCTTTTCGGCAGGGCCATAGCCCTTGCCCTTTTTCGTGAGGACATGGATCAAGATTGGTCCGGTTGCACGCTGCTTTACGGTACGTAGCACCGGCAACAGCTGGTTCATATCGTGCCCATCAATAGGGCCAAGATATGAAAACCCAAGCTGTTCGAATAACGTGCCACCAACGGCCATCCCTTTGATCATGTCCTTGGCGCGGCGCGCTCCCTCGCGGAAGGGTTCGGGCAACAAGCTTACGGCACCCTTTGCGGCAGCCTTGAGGTCATGAAACGGCGCTTCGGCATAGAGACGACTGAGATAAGCGGACATCGCGCCGACAGGCGGTGCGATAGACATCTCGTTATCGTTGAGGATAACGATCAAACGCTTCTTCAAGGCTCCGGCATTGTTGAGCGCCTCATACGCCATACCGGCGCTCATCGATCCATCTCCGATCACAGCAATCGCATCACCCAATCCTTCGGGAATGTTCCCACCCAGATCACGTGCCACGGCAAATCCGAGCGCTGCGCTGATGGAGGTCGAACTGTGCGCGGCCCCAAACGGATCATAGGGGGACTCGCTGCGCTTGGTGAAGCCGCTCAGTCCATCCTTCATCCTCAAGGTACGGATCCGGTCACGGCGTTCGGTCAGAATCTTGTGCGGATAGCACTGATGGCCCACGTCCCAGATGATCTTGTCGCGCGGCGTATCGAACACAGCGTGCAGCGCCACGGTCAGCTCGACCACGCCAAGCCCGGCACCCAGGTGACCACCCGTGACGGAAACGGCATCGACAGTTTCAATGCGCAATTCGCGCGCGACCTGTTCAAGCTCACGATCCGTCAGACCATGCAGGTCAGCGGGGCGGGCGATCTTGTCGAGCAGTGGCGTGTCGGTCATATCGTTTTCCCTCAGCTATCGCGCGCAATAACGAAACGCGCGGTATCCCTCAAGGGTTCACCTTTTTCTCCATACACAGATAGAGCGTCGCAAGCCGATTGCACCAATTCCTCGGCGCGGCGCTTTGCCCCGTCCAATCCCAACAAGGAAACAAAGGTCGCCTTGCCCGCGGGCGCATCTTTGCCCGTGGCTTTGCCCACGACCGCCGCATTCCCTTCGACATCCAGAATATCGTCGGCAATCTGGAACGCGAGGCCAAGCGCCTCTGCATAGGCCGTCAACGGACCCGTATCCGCGCCTGCCATGCGGGGACCGACGAGCGCGGCCCATTCGATCAGCGCGCCTGTCTTGCCTCGTTGCAGGGTCGTAACCTCGTCTAACGTCAGTGGTTTGTGAGCGGTTTCCGCCGCGATATCCGATGCCTGGCCTCCGACCATACCGCGTATGCCGGCGGCACCGGCCAGCCCTCGTACCAGCGCCAATCGCGCTTCCGCAGAGCACTCACACCGAACGAGCATATCAAAAGCCAGCGATTGCAGCGCGTCCCCTGCGAGTACCGCCGTGGCCTGATCCCATTTGCGGTGCACTGTCGGCACCCCGCGCCGCAGATCATCGTCATCCATGCAGGGAAGGTCGTCATGGATCAGTGAATAGGCATGCAGTGCCTCGATGGCCCCCGCTGCCGGGGCTGCTTGTGCAGAACGCAGCCCATGCAGTCGCACGCCCTCCAGCACCAGAAATGCGCGCAGACCTTTGCCGCCCGCTGTGGCATAGATCATCGCTTCGGCTACCTGGCCGCTAACGCCGCCAAGCGCGCTGCGAATCTCGTCGTTTGCGATACGCTGCGCGCGGACGAGGGTGGTTTTCACGGCCGACACGCTTTCCTGCACCGGCGATTCACAATCCTTCGACAGGTGTCGCGCCGGTTGGATTGCCGTCGCCATCAAGCGTGATTGCGGCAACTTTTTCTTCAGCCTCTTTCAGCTTGGCTTCGCAACGCGCCTTCAGAGCTGCACCGCGCTCATAGAGCGCAATACTCTCGTCCAAGGCCACGTCGCCGCGCTCGAGTTTGCCAAGAACGGTTTCAAGCTCGGCCATGGCGGCTTCGAAACTCATTTCCTCTACGGGCAATTCTGACATGGCGGACTTCCTTCAGCGCTTGTTTGACAAACCATACCGACAAGCCGCCAAGCTTGCCAGACGGTCCCATTTCTTTTGGACATAAATATTCTTCGGGGGCGCACGAACTGCGGAGGCGGACAGCCCGCTTTAGACGTAAGCGTTAATCCGGTGCAAGCATATATCCCGCACCGCGCACCGTTTGCAGATAGCGCGGTTGCTTGGGGTTTTCTTCAATCTTGCGGCGCAGGCGCGTGATTTGTACGTCCACCGCGCGCTCTTGGGCCTGTCCCCGGTCGCGGCCAAGTTCTTCGACCAGCTGCGAGCGGCTCAACGCGACGCCGGGCTTGCCTGAAAATATTTTCATCAGTTGGATTTCGGTCGCTGTCAGACGCACCAGTTCTTCGCCCTGCCACATCTCGCCGCGTTCCATATCATAGCGGATGGGCCCCAGCGTCAGCACCTTGGGCGCATTTTCCTGCGGGTCCGCTTCGGGCATGCGCCGCAGAATTGCATTAATCCGCAACAGCAGTTCCTTTGGCTCAAACGGTTTTGGCAGATAGTCATCCGCACCGGCCTCAAGTCCGTCGATCCGATTGCCTGTTTCACCCTTGGCAGTCAGCAACAGGATTGGCGTCGTCCGTGTTTCGCGCAAGGACCGCGTCAGACTCAGCCCGTCTTCGCCCGGCATCATCACGTCCAGAACGATCAGATCGAAATCCAACCCGGACAGGATTCTGCGCGCATGCGCCGCATCCCGTGCGGCTGTCACCAAGAATCCGTGCCGCATAAGGAACTTCTGCAACAGCGTGCGAATGCGTTCATCGTCATCAACGATCAGCAGATGCGCGTCGACAGCGCTCACAGTCCGCTCTCCTTGAGGCGCGTATAGCTCGCGCGCATTTCAGGGTCCATCATCGCCTCCAGCACGGTGCGGAAACCGGCGACCGCATCCGGGCCGGCATTGCGGAATGCCGCGCGCATCCGGGCGCGCTGGGCGTCCGACAGGGTCTGTTCAAGCGTACGTCCCAGCTTGGTCAAGTAAAGATGCCTCTCGCGTTTGTCGGCCCGGCCGACCTTGCTTTCTACCAGACCATCCGCGATCAGGCTGCGCAAGACACGGTTCAGCGATTGCTTTGTGACGCCCAGAATGCTCAGCAGGTTGTTGACGGTCGTTCCCGGTGCGCGGTTGATGAAATGAATCGCCCGGTGGTGTGCGCGGCCATAGGCCATGTCCGACAGGATACGATCCGGATCGGCCGTAAACCCCCGATAGGCAAAGAACATCGCCTCGATGCCTTGCCGCAGCTGCTCGTCAGTGAGAAAGAGAAGCGCCTCGCCTCCCGGTCGCCTGTCCATCATCTTTCCCCGCCTCATGTTCCGGCTCGACAGTAAGTCAGTGTTGTTGACATTCCAACCCTGAAAGGCTATCGAATCGCAAGTTTGGCGCAATTAAATGTCTATTTTTTGATGTCATACGCAATTATTGAAAACTGGCAGGATAAGAAAGGAACGATCATGGCTGGCGCATATGATGACCGCGACGGAACGATCTGGATGGATGGCAAGCTGATACCATGGCGGGATGCCAATGTTCATGTCCTGACTCATGCGATGCACTATGCATCCTCAGTGTTCGAAGGCGAGCGCGCATACAACGGCAAGATCTTCAAAAGCCGCCAGCATTCGGAACGTCTGAAACGCTCGGCACAGATGATCGATTTCGAGATTCCCTATACCGTGGATGAAATTGAGGCCGCCAAGGTCGAAGTCCTTGCGGCAAGTGGCTTGCAGGATGCCTATGTCCGCGCCATCGCTTGGCGTGGCGTAGGCGAAGACATGGGCGTGGCGTCCGCACGCAACCCTGTGCGACTGGCGATCGCTGCGTGGGAATGGGGTGCCTATTACGGTGACGCCAAAACCAAGGGTGCCAGGCTGGATATCTCCAAATGGAAGCGCCCCTCGCCAGAGACGATCCCAAGCCATGCCAAGGCTGCAGGTCTCTATATGATATGCACCATGTCCAAACACGCCGCCGAGGCCAAGGGATGCAGTGACGCGATGATGTTCGATTACCGTGGCTATGTTGCCGAGGCGACGGGCGCGAATATTTTCTTCGTCAAGGATGGTGAAGTGCACACGCCTGATCCTGACTGTTTCCTCAACGGGATCACGCGGCAAACGGTCGTGGGCATGCTGAAAGAAAAACAGATCAAGGTGCACGAGCGTCACATCATGCCAGAGGAACTGGAAGGCTTTGAGCAATGCTGGCTGACCGGGACTGCCGCAGAGGTCACGCCGGTGGGTCAGATCGGGGATTACAATTTCGAGGTAGGGTCGCTGACGCGCGATATCTCGTCGAGCTATGAAAAGCTGGTTAGGGAATAGAGTTTTCAACGCGCAAAATTCAAAGCGGCTCCTGATCGAAAGGTTCAGGAGCCGCTTTTTGCTTAGTAAAGCGCCACAGGATTGATCATCGCCTGTACAGTGCCCTTGATCCGGGGCTGCCCCAGCACGAACATGAATTCGTTCACGCCTTCGCGCAGCAGCGGGCCGGTGTTCATCGTTTCAAGGATGTAGATGCCGTTCTCCTTCAGCAAGGTGACGTGGCCATAGAACACCTTGTCCCCTTCGGGGGGCGGTACGGCGTCCAGACCCCATGTATCCGCGCCCACGGCCATCGGATTAAGGGACGCAACATAGACGGCACCTTCGTTGGAAATTCCCGGTTCTGTCGATCCCCATTCGACAGGTGCCGATTCGAGCATTCCTTCGGTCCAACCCGTGTGGAAAAGGATGATGTCACCCTCGCCCATTGTGACGCCCTGCGCTTGCGCGGCGGCTTTGATCTCGGCAGAACCGAAACTTTCCCCCGCGGCCAGAATTTCCTTGCCAGCATGTGCTGCCATATCAAGGATCACGGCCCGACCCACCAGAGGCGGCACAGCGTGCGTGCCCAGTTTGGTCAGACCGGTGATGGCGCTGATCTCTTTCTCCTCGAGGCAGTTGTAGTACTTCCCGCCTTCGCCCAGATGCCCCAGTCCGTCAAGTTGCGAGCCGATCCCAATCCAGGTTTGCAGAATGTCGTCGTTGTAGTTGCCCTCATAGCCAAAGCCCGACAGCTTTTGACCGCCCTGCTGGTTAGGCTGCACCACTTGCAGATTCAGCGAACGGGGCGGAAAAGCCGGGGTGTCGGGCCCGATGGTAATACCGAGCGGCATGGATTTACCCTGCTTGATCAGTTTGGTCGCGGCCAACGTCCGTTCAGGCGTAACCAGATTGGCGGACCCGATCTGATCGTCAGCACCCCATTTAGAGGGCGCGCAATCTTGTGCCAGCGCCGCTGTACCGCCAAGGGCGATGGCCGTGACCATAGCCGTGATGAAATGTCTGTGCATAGTTTCCTCCCAGAATATGAAGCTGCATCAGCAACTTCGCAGAAGGACAGGCTAGCACGGAAACAGATTCTGCAAAGAACTAGATACCCGCCCAGCGGGAACGGGCCGTCAATAATCCATCCCGCGCTGCGCTTTGATCCCTGCTTTGAAGGGGTGTTTCACCTCTGTCATTTCAGTTACCAGATCGGCGTATTCACACAACTCCGGCTTGGCATCACGGCCTGTGAGGATTACGCCGGTCCGTTTATCACGGGCGTCAAGCCCGGCCAGAACGTCGGCAACGGACAAGTAGTCATAGCGCATCGCGATGTTGATCTCGTCCAGCACAACAAGATCATAGTCGCCGCTTTGCATCATCTCACGCGCGCGCGTGAACGCCGCCTGCGCTGCGGCGATGTCACGGTCCTTGTCTTGGGTGTCCCAGGTAAACCCTTCGCCCATCGTGGCCCAGGTCACTTCGCCGAGACGGTCAAAGAACTGGCGTTCGCCGGTTTTCCATTTGCCCTTGATGAATTGCACGACGGCAACCTTTTGTTTCCATCCCAGCGCGCGCACGACGACGCCGAAAGCTGACGACGACTTGCCCTTGCCCGCACCTGTATGGACAAGCACCAGACCCTTTTCGGGATCCTTCAGCTCGGCAACCTTGGCGCGCTGTTCGGCCTGACGTTCCTGCATCTTTTGTTTGTGGTCGGTATCGCTCATGAGGGCCTCTTCAATCTAGGTGTTTCAAGCTTTCGGATCGGAAACGGATCGTGCCTTGGCGCGTTCCAGTCCCAATTGACGTTCGCGCAAGATAACCAGCGCACCGGCGGCGATAACAAGGCTTGCGCCCGCCAACATTACAAAAGTCGGCAATTCGCCAAACCAGACGTAGCCGATGATGATCGCAAACAGCATTGACGCATAGTCATAGGGGGCCAGCATCCCTGCCGTGCCAAAGCGATAGGCAGAGGTGACGAGGATTTGCGCCACGCCGCCCACCACCCCGGCCGAAATAAGCAACGCCAGCATTTCAGGTTTCGGCATGACCCAGCCAAACGGAATCGTCAACAAGGCCAACAGCGACGCGGTCGCTGAGAAGTAGAAGACAATCGCAGCGGTATGTTCAGTCTGGACCAACTGGCGGATATGAATCTGCACAAGGCTGCGCATCATCGTCGCGACCAAAATCAGGATCGCGCCGATTGTTGCCTTGTCTTCCAGCGACGCGGCTGTCCCAAGGCGCGGGAACAGGATGATCAGCACGCCGATCAGTCCGATCCCGACTGCCGTAAGTCTGGTCATACGGATCCGTTCCCCCAAAAGAACCGCAGCCAGCATCAGTGTGAAGATGGGCGTGGCAAACCCGATGGCAGTAACTTCGGGAAGCGGGAGCAGGCCAAGCCCGGTGAAAGTCAGGCCCATGCCCATCGTACCGAAGACCCCCCGCCAGACATGACCCATCGGGCTTTCGGGAATCAGTCCGACACGGAGTTGCTTGCGCTGGGCAAGCCAGATCAGGATCACCGGGATCGCAAAAAATGAACGGAAAAACACAGCTTCGCCGGCGGGGATTTCTGCCGACGTGGCCTTGATCAAGGCGGCCATCAACGTGAACAGAAAAATTGCGCAGATCTTGAGGCCGACGCCAAGTGCGGGATTGGCGGAAAAATCCTCTACCTTCATAGGCTCAGCCTGTTTAGTCGGGAGGATCGCGCACAGGGCGGGAGAGGAAAATTGAATTGCGCCATGTGCCCGTATTTGCGCTTTGGCGCAGCAAAGATCAAGCGCGCGGCAGGCGTGGGAATTGCCGACGCGCGCCCGGTGCTCAGTTCAGCGCGGCAACGCCCAAGGGAACAGCGAATTTCAAGCACCAGATGTAGATTTCGTTGAAGTCGTCCACATCAATGGAAGCCGGCACCAGAAATACCTGTTCGCCAGTCAGTGACGTCAGTGGGCCAACATCGCTGCCATCTGCGAATTTGCCGTCATTGCCGAAACCAACGCGCGGATCAGGAGCGCCATCGAGGAAAAAGCCCGCGTCTAGGGTTACCGTCGCGGTGCCATCGGCATTTTTGCTCACAGTGACGCCACCCTTGGTGACATGTCCACTTGCGCCAGTGAAGGTGCCCGAACCATCGGCAAAAGCAGTTGTTGCAGTATTGAGTGTGAAAGCTAACGCGATGGCAGCTAGGATGAATTTCATGATGCAGTCCTTTTTTGAGCGTCGGTGAGCCAGTGATAGAGTTCGGTACCATTCAGTACAATAAACGTTTCCGTGAGTTGTGTAACGATAGGTTCCTAATTACAGGTTGGGTGAAAGAAGGGGCGAATGATGGGCAGGCCACGCGAATTTGAGAAAGAGGAAGCCATCGAAAAGGCGATGGGTGTCTTTTGGAAACACGGCTACCAAGACGCGTCGTTACCTGAACTGCTTGAGGGCATGGGTCTGACGCGGGGGAGCCTGTACAAGGCGTTCAAGGACAAGAAGAACCTGTTTTTGATCGTGCTTGATCATTATGAGACAGCGGCCGTTGATGTTGCTGTAACGCAGTTAACCGATCAGAATGAGCCGGTTGGCACCACGCGCATCCTGAGCCTTTTCGCCGGAATCTACGGTGCCGTCGCACGCGGAGAGCATCATGGGTGTCTGATGTGTACCGCCGCCGCAGGACCGGAAATGGAAGACCCTGAGATCGCGCAGGCTGTCCATCGAGGTTTGTACCGGATTCAACAGGCCTTTGGTACTGCGCTAAACGCCTCCGCACGGCACAAGGCGCTTAGCGAGCAGGAACGGCTTAACGTCGCAGATGTATTGCTTACCCAGTACGTCGGGCTTCGTGTTCTGGCGCGGTCGCAGCTGCCGCTTGGCGTTCTGGAAAATAGCGTTAAAGGGATAGAACTGATCCTGCGCTAACCGATGATCCCGCGATTTTCGCCAATTTGACCGCGATGCAGCAACAGATGATCAAGGATCACGCACGCCATCATCGCCTCGCCCACCGGGACGGCGCGAATACCGACACAGGGATCGTGACGGCCCTTGGTGATGATCTCGGTATCCTCGCCCTGCTTGGTGATGGTCTTGCGGGTGGTAAGGATGCTGGAGGTCGGTTTGACGGCAAACCTTACGACGATGTCCTGACCCGTGCTGATTCCACCAAGGATGCCGCCCGCATGGTTGGACGAATACGCCGGTCCATCAGAGCCCATGCGTATCTCATCCGCGTTCAACTCTCCGGTGAGCATGGCGGCGGACATGCCTTCGCCGATCTCGACGCCCTTAACGGCATTGATGCTCATCATCGCGGCGGCCAGATCGGTATCCAGTTTGCCATAGACCGGCGCGCCGATGCCCGCAGGAACGCCCCGTGCGGTGAGTTCGATAATAGCGCCGACGGACGAGCCTGATTTGCGCAGACCGTCAAGGTATTTGGCCCAATCCGTCGCGGCCTGCGCATCCGGTACCCAGAACGGATTTTGCTCAATCTGATTCCAGTCAAAGGCTTTTCGGTCAATCTTGTGCGGGCCCATCTGGACCATGTAGCCGGTGATTTGTACCGCAGGCGCGATCGCCTTGATCGCTTCGCGCGCCAGCCCGCCTGCGGCCACGCGCGATGCCGTTTCACGCGCGGACGACCGCCCGCCGCCGCGATAATCCCGCACGCCATATTTCTGGAAATAGGTGATGTCGGCATGTCCCGGGCGGAACTTATCTTTGATATCGCCATAATCTTTTGACCGCTGATCGGTGTTTTCGATCATCAGCTGGATGGGCGTGCCTGTGGTGACGCCTTCAAACGTGCCGGACAGAATGCGCACCTCATCGGCCTCGCGGCGTTGCGTCGTATATTTGTTCTGACCGGGTTTGCGCTTGTCCATCCACTGCTGGATCATGCTCTCGTCGATGGGCACGCCGGGCGGGCAGCCATCGACCGTTGCACCCAAGGCGGGCCCGTGGCTTTCGCCCCATGTGGTCACACGAAAGAGATGGCCAAAGCTATTGATCGACATAGGGGGCGCTCCTTTGGTCCGACCATTATCGGGCCGGACCAAGTGTCTCAAGGTTTTTCGACATCGGGTCAACCGCCGGCAGGTTTGGTGTAGACGCGACCGGAATTCCTGCGGGAAAGATCCTTGGCGGTGACGCAGAACTCGATCAGGCCCATGTCACAGAGCACGAAATTTGCGCCCAGATTACTGCCTATGCCCAACACACGCGCGCCAGTGCCGTGGGTCGAATTGGTTTTCAACTGCGGATGCCACAGCATGACGTGCTGAGTTTGATCGACGCGCGGACGCAGATCGACGTCCGGTGCATCGGATACAGGCGCTGGCAGTGCGTCATGTATAGCAGGATCTATAACCGATTGTCGCGCGACCGGCAGCAGCGCGCCTTTCAGCGCCTATTCTGCCTTGCGCGCATTTTCAAGCATCCGGATCTTGAAGGGAACCGCCTGTGCGGGATCACCTGACTGGATGCCTTCAGCACGTGCCCAATTCGGCGTGGGTTTCGCAAGTGCATCAATCCGATCCCTCAGAGTCGCGATCGTCGTATCTAAGCTCTTTCGGCCTGCAGTAAGCTGTTCGTCAGATTCGTGGAATTTACCGCCTTTATGTCAGCCCAGCTTCATCTTGGTGGTGGCCAAATCAACCTCCGTTTTTCCTATACCGTGTAAAAGGTTCGCGTCATCACGGCAAAGCGGGGTCTGATGTGATATTTGCTTTCCAAGTGTGAATTTCAGTACGGTTGCCAGCGACATAGCTTTGGATCTTTTTAGTCCGGGCCATGTTCATCCTTTTGCTTGATCAAGACCAATCGGGAAACCTCCCTAGATCGCGCCTTCGCAATTATGCGCACAGGCTTGTCAATGTCGCTACGGTAGCCTAACTCTGAGAATACCTCGGGGGGCTGTAAAGCTGAGATGCGAATGATCGCGGACCCGTTGAACCTGAACCGGTTAACACCGGCGGAGGGAAGGTCTGGACATCCATCCAACACTTTCTCACGCCGCATATTGGAGGATGCCATGAAGTATCTTGCGTTTGCTGCTGCAACTATGACGGCCACTTCAGCACTGGCCGAAGGGCCTGAACTGATCGTCTACACCTACGACAGTTTCGTTTCCGAATGGGGCCCGGGGCCCGCGATTGAGGCCGCGTTCGAGGCGCATTGCGCCTGTGACCTGAAATTTGTCGGCATGGGTGATGGTGCTGCATTGCTGGCACGCCTGCGTCTGGAGGGGGCGCGGTCGGACGCGGATATCGTGCTGGGGCTGGATACAAGCCTGATCGCCGCAGCGAAAGAGACGGGATTGTTCGCCCCAACGTCCGTAACCGCAGAATACACGCTGCCCATCGCATGGGAGGACGACGTGTTCGTCCCTTATGACTGGGGCTATTTCGCTTTCGTTCACAGCGCAGAACTCGACGCGCCTGCGAATTTCAAGGCGCTGGGCGAAAGCGACCTGAAGATAATTATCCAAGACCCACGTTCATCCACCCCCGGTCTGGGTCTGCTGATGTGGGTCAAGGCAGCATATGGTGACCGGGCACCCGTCATCTGGGGTGATCTGGCCGACAATATCGTGACTGTGACGAAGGGTTGGTCAGAAGCATATGGCCTGTTCCTCGAAGGCGAGGCGGACATGGTGCTAAGCTACACAACCTCGCCTGCCTATCACGTGATCGCCGAAGAAGACGCCAGCAAGACGGCGGCCCATTTCGATGAAGGGCACTACATGCAAATCGAGGTACTCGGTAAGTTGGCAGGGTCCGATCAGGACGCGCTGGCAGATCAGTTCATGGCGTTCATGGTCACAGATGCCGCGCAGTCCGTGCTGCCGACGACCAACTGGATGTATCCGGCGGTGTTGCCTAATGCGGGTCTGCCTTCGGGCTTTGATAACTTGGTGATGCCTGACAAGGCGTTGCTGATCCCGTCAGCCGATGTGCCTGCAATCCGAGATGAGGCATTGACCGAGTGGTTGACCGCACTTTCCAAGTAACCCCCCGCGCAGGTGCGGGCGCAGCGGCATTGCTTGTGGGGCTCGTGCTTGCGGCATTGGTCGGGGTCTTTTCCCGTGCCGAAGTTGGCGCGGGCCTGAGCGCGCCGGATTGGGCAGCGATCCGGTTCACAGTTCTGCAGGCGGCGTTGTCTGCGGTGCTTTCGGTTGGTTTGGCGATTCCCGTGGCGCGGGCCTTGGCGCGGCGACGCTTCGTTGGACGTGAAATATTGGTGACGTTGCTTGGCGCGCCGTTTATCCTGCCTGTAATCGTCGCCGTGTTCGGTTTGCTAGCGGTGTTCGGGCGGTCTGGATGGGTGAATAGCCTCCTTAGTGCATTTGGACTGCCCGACGTGTCGATCTACGGATTCCACGGTGTCGTGTTGGCGCATGTGTTCTTTAACTTGCCGCTGGCGACCCGCCTCCTGCTACAAGGCTGGACCACGATCCCGGCAGAACGGTTTCGCCTTGCGGCGCAGCTGCGGCTCAGCCCGCGCGTGATCGCGCGCACCATTGAACGTCCGATGCTAAGTCAGGTCGTTCCCGGCGCGTTGGCGCTTGTGTTCGTGATTTGTCTGACCAGCTTTGCAGTTGCGCTGACGCTGGGGGGCGGTCCACGCGCAACCACGGTCGAACTTGCGATCTATCAGGCGTTCCATTTCGATTTTGACCTTGGCCGCGCGGCGCTTTTGTCGTTGGTGCAGCTTGTGCTGGCTGGCGGAATGGCGGTGCTGGCGCTGCGCTTCGTGCCTGAGATCACTGTGGGCGGTGGATTGGATCGCCCCCTGCGTCGATGGGATGCGAAAGGTGGATTGCAGCGGCTGATGGATGGCCTTCTGATCACACTTGCTGCGGCATTCCTGTTGCTGCCCTTGGCCGCAGTTGTCTTGCGTGGCCTGAATGGACTGCCGGAGATGCCGGGGTCCGTCTATCTTGCCGCGGGCAATTCGTTGATGGTCGCCCTGCTCAGTGTTCTTGTGATGCTGGCGCTGGCGCTGCCGATGGCCGGATGGATCGCCACGCGGGCAAAAGGTGGAATGGAGGCGATAAGCCTTCTGGGCCTCGCCGCGTCGCCGCTGATGATCGGGACAGGATGGTTTGTTTTGATAAATCCGCTGGTCAGCCCCGCAGCGCTGGCATTGCCTGTTACGGCGATGGTGAACGCGATGATGGCATTGCCTTTCGCCATCCGCGTGCTTGTTCCGCCGATGCGCGAAATTATGCAGCAATATGGCCGCCTGAGCGTAACGTTGGGCCTGCATGGCCGGTCGCTCTGGCGTTGGGTCATCGTGCCACGTCTGCGCCCCCAGATCGGGTTCGCTGCGGGGCTGACGGGGGCGCTGTCGATGGGTGACCTGGGCGTGATCGCGCTGTTTGCCGATCAGGATCGTGTGACCCTGCCTTTGCAGATGTATCGATTGATGGGGGCATACCGGATGGATGCGGCGGCGGGTGCGGCAGTTTTGCTGCTCGGCCTTAGCCTCGGGGTTTTCTGGATATGCGACAAGGGAGGCCGCTGGCGTGCTGAAACTTGAAGACGCGATCATCTCACAAGGTGATTTCGAGATGCGGGCGGATTTTACGCTGGAAGCGCGGTGCAAATATGCGGTCATCGGACCGTCAGGTGCGGGCAAGTCCACGTTACTGAACGCGCTGTGCGGGTTCGTCACGCTGACGTCGGGACGATTGCTGTGGGACGGAGCCGATATCAGCGCGATGCATCCCGGCAAGCGGCCAATGACGATGCTCTTTCAAGACAATAATCTCTTTCCGCATTTGGACGTACGCCAGAATGTCGGACTTGGAATCCGGCCCGACATGCGGCTGACACCCGAAGACCAGCGTAGGGTGTCAGCCGCCCTGACGCGCGTCGGTTTGTCCGATCACGCAACTGCCAAACCGGGCAACCTGTCTGGCGGACAGCAAAGCCGGGCAGCGTTGGCGCGGGTTTTGGTACAGGCGCGTCCACTGGTGCTGTTGGATGAACCTTTTGCAGCTTTGGGGCCTGCATTGCGCATGGAGATGCTGGATCTGGTGCAGGATCTGGTGACCGAAACGGGGGCCTCT
>Ga0115567_10001740_pt1 | contig 21670 bp, 18 predicted proteins | sample COGITO_mtgs_1204_2_FD_88679 | JGI IMG/M metagenome (GOLD analysis project Ga0115567, IMG submission 88679) | Pelagic marine microbial communities from North Sea - COGITO_mtgs_120412 | ecosystem: Environmental > Aquatic > Marine > Epipelagic | place: Germany:Helgoland, sampling site Kabeltonne... | reverse complement strand
GGCATGCCGGTCAAAAAGGTTAAAATCTAATGCAGTACGATGCTGTGATAATAAATCGCCCGCTACAAAACCTTCATAACTTATTTCGTCGCCATAGTTATAGATTACTTGTCGTAACAATAAACTAGGTTGTACACTATTGGGAGCATTTGGGTTGGTGTTAATTTCTTCAAAGTCCTTTGTACAGCTGCCAGCTGTAAAGAGTATAAGAATACCTGTTATATATAGTATGTTTTTCATCTTTTATGTTTTAAAAATTTAATCCTGCCTTAAGTCCAAAACTTCTGCTCGTGGCATAACTCAAGTCTTCGACACCACTTACAAAACCATTGCCTTGCACGGCTAGTTGTTCTGGGTCAAAGTGTGGGTTCTCTGTAATCACAAATAGGTTTCTTCCTATAAAAGACAGTTTAAGATCGGCTGCTTCGTTTAGGCCTAAAAAGCCATCTTTTAGATCGAAGGTGTATCCAAGAGAGAATTGTCTCAATTTTAAATAAGACGCGTCATAAATATTGTTTTCTTCGTGGTTTCGGTCATAAAATTGACGGTAATAACTTTCTGCGGAAACTGCTACCGTGTTTGGTGAGCCGTCTGCTGTAACACCATCGGCGATGATGCCATCTTCTGGTCTAAAACTGGTTTCTGCGAGTTGTCCTCCTACGTTACCCAATGCTCTTGTGCGAGAAACTAGCTCACCACCTTGGCGCCAGTCGAATAAGAAACTGAAATCCCAATTTTTATATTGAAAATCATTATTCCACCCTAACATAAAGTCTGGATTGTAGTTCCCTAGTTTTTGAAGTTCGTTATCGGCAATAAAACGGCCGTTACCATCAATTATAAAATCGCCGTTCTCATTCTTAAGATATCCTGTGCCGTAGATGTCTCCAACCTCTCCACCTTCTTCTACTTGAAAGAAGACAGTCTGGTTGGCACTGTCATAAATTCTACTAAAGGCTAAGGTTAACCGTCCGTCATCTTGTGGAAGATCTTCTACAATTGCCTTGCTTGTACTAAAGTTGAAAGTTGAACTCCAACGAAAGTCTGCTGTTTCTACAGGTGTAAAATTGGTAATGATTTCAACCCCTTGCGACCGTACTTTACCGCCATTTACAACTTGCTGGTTATAGCCTGAAGATACGGCGATAGGCAATGATATGATTTGGTCTTTAGTTAGCGAATTGTAGTAGGTAAAATCAAAATTTAAGCGTCCTTTAAAGAATCTAAGGTCTGTTCCTAGTTCAAATGAAGTGACTTGTTCGGGTTTTAGGTTGGCATTCGGTATAAAATCCTGATTGCTAAAGGTAGGTTGTCCATTAAAAGTGGTTTGCGAAACAAACGCACCCGATGTTTGGTAGGGTCCGGTATCGTTACCTACTTGGGCAACACTGGCTCTTATTTTTGCAAATGAAATTTCTTTTGGTAAATCCACTACGTTAGATAAAATAAAACTTGTAGAAACCGACGGATAGAAAAAGGAAGTTCCGTCTACCGAGAACGGAGTTGCCAAGGCACTAGACCAGTCATTACGGCCAGTCACATCTACGTATAAGAAATTTTTATAGCCTATTTTAGCTAAGCCATAGAGCGAGTTGATTCGCTTTTCAGACTCAAATTGAAAGACCTCAATGGGTGATGCAGCATTGTTTAAGCTGAAAATACCCGGCTGTGCTAAATTTACGGTTTGTGATTGCTTTGTACTGGCAGATTGATCCAAGCGGTTACCGCCCGCTGAAATATCTATCTTAAAATCACCAAAGGTTTTAGTGTAGTTTATTAAAAAGTCTGTATTCACTTCCCGGTATAACACATCGTGCTCTGCATAGGCTCCATTTCTAAATCGATTAGAACTGAAGTTTCTTAAAAAACGTCTTTTTTCAGAGGAATAATCCATTCCTGTTCTTAGGGATACACTTAGCTCGTCTGTAAAACTGTGCTTGATAGAGACATTTCCGAAGACACGGTCCCGCTCAAAACTGTTTCGGTTTTCTAACAGTATAAAGTAAGGGTTATCAAAAAAGGTATAGTTAAAGGAGTACTGTTGAACACCTTCCAATCCTGGCTGCCAATAGTCCCGCAAGCTATCGATATTCAAAGATCGTGGTCCCCATGCAACTAAAGAGTAGTTTACATTTTCACTTCCATAGCCATTGGAAGGACGATTGTCACTACTGGAATTTACATAACTGATGGAACTCGAAATGCGTGTTTTTTCAGAAGGGTCAAAATTCAATTTTGTACTTACCGTCTGGCGATCGAGGTTTACCCCAGGAATAATCGATTCGCTACGAAGATCTGTGAAGGAGAAGCGATAATTCCCTTTTTCAAAACCATTGGAAACCGACGCATTGTTGATGGTGGTAAACCCAGTTTCATAAAAATCCTTTAAGTTATCTGGATGGCTCACAAAAGGAGTAGGGGTAATAGGTAATCCATTATAGAGTGCTGTATCTCCACCACGTACGACCGAACCGTCTGCCAAGGTTACCGGGCTGTCAAATTGCGGAATGAGGTTCCCTACATCTAATCGAGGTCCCCAAGAGTAGGAGATATTATCGTTAATTCCGCCGCCAAGACCATCTACATATTCGAACTGACCAGAGTTTCCTTGACCAAATTCGTTTTGAAAATCAGGTAATCGGAACGCTGAATCCATAAAAATTGAGGTATTGATACTAATGCCCAATCCTTTGGTATTTGCACCACTCTTTGTCTCTATTACGACAACGCCGTTCGAGGCACGCGTACCATAGAGCGCTGCCGCACTGGGACCTTTTAAAACGGAAACTGATTCGATATCGTCTGGATTTACTTCCATGGCTCCGTTTCCAAAATCAATTTCCTGAAAGCCAGCAGCGGCTTCGTTTGTAAAGTTGAAAACTGTTTGGTTGTTGATTGGTATTCCATCTACCACAAACAAAGGGTTGTTATTAGAGAAAGATGCTTCCCCTCGAATGGTCACTTTAGAAGAGGAACCTACACCTGTTGCTCCTTGCGAAACGGTAACACCTGCTAGTTTTCCAGAAAGATTGTCTAGGAAGTTAACCGATTTGACGTCAGAAACGGCTCTGGAATCAAGTTCTTGTACGGTATACCCAAGTTCACGGGTTTCGCGCTTGATACCTAAGGCTGTTACAACCACTTCGTTAAGTCCTTCGGCAGATTCTTGTAATAACACAAAAATAGCTTTGTCATTGCCAATGGTGTAGGTTAGTGACGAATAGCCTATCGATGAAAATTTGAGCACATCTGTAGCAGCATTACTTATAATAGAAAAATTCCCTTCGTCATCTGTAATCGTAGCGTCTTCACCATTATTGAGGATGACATTTGCAAAAGGGATTGGGGCATTGGTCTGGGCACTTTTAACGGTACCCGTTACCGTTGTTTGAGAATAGCCGATTGCTGAAAATAGCAGCAATAGGCCAATATATAATTGCTTCATTAAGTTGGTTTTAGTTTAAAAAATGGATGTGTTAACTTAAAACTGAAGTTTAAGAAACCAGATAAGAATTCCTATAAATGAAGCAATACAGGAGAACCTTTGTTGAAGTAATTTTCCTCTTGAAAAGAAGAAATAAAGAAATCTATTTTTTGAATTATAATTTTTTCCGAAGCAATTACAGCGCAAAGTATGGCCATAATCGTACTGGAAAGTTTTTTGAAACCATCTATAAGCATTTTAACATCACTAATAGTATCGATGTCTTGAAGTACTTTTAAGAAAACTACTTTACTCTTTTTTGATGATAGTAATCGAGAAATGCGCTGTGTTAAGTGAGATGTTTGCCATGGTAACTTTAAGAAAGTTTCGGCATTAAATTGAGACTTGTGCAGTCCCATTAAGTAGTAGCCACCATCACGAGAGGGCCCTAAAACAATAGGGTTCTTCTTAAGTTCGGCAACTGTTTTTAGTAATTGACTGGTCTGTAAGTGAGGGGTGTCATTACCAATTGTGATAATATTTTCAAAGCCTTGGTCATATACAAACTGAATAGCATTTGTATACCGTTCGCCAAACGAAGTCCCTTTTTGCTCCTTTTCTGAAAAATGAAAATAGGGTAGACCGCTACGTTTTACTTTATCAAGCGTCTGCTTATTTAACGCATCAAATAAAGCTTCAGAATTATTGAAAACCTTACTTGAACTCTCTTTTTCAGCAGAATTCGCAAAAATTAATATTGCAGTGGTCTGTTTAATGGTCTATCTATTTATTGCTATTGTTTGTTGTATTATTCTGCAACAGTTCCTTGACAACTACTTCCTGCGCCAGCTGTACAGCCGTAACAGTGTTGTGAAATAATAATATCTCTATCTGTTAATATATCTTCGTTGTAATCTTTTATGTGCTTTACTGGGCTAGCCACTTTTAAGCCGAGCATCTGGTTAAAATCACAGTCATACAGCCAGCCATCCCAACTAATTGAAATAGTATTGCGGCACATCACATTCTTAACGGCTGCAGGGTTGTAAGCCTCGACTAATTGATACATGTAATCTTCATAGTTTTCACTCGCCAGTAGATAATCCAGAAAACGTGCGATTGGTAGGTTTGTGATGGCAAAAAGATCATGAAACTGGATGCCAAAATCATCTAATAATGCGCTCTTAAATTCTTTTTGCATACTGGCTTGGTCGCCGGGTAAATAAGCGCCATTAGGATTGTACACAAGGTCTAATCTCAAGTCGCTGTCGGGCATTCCGTAACCTACTGCATTTAATTCTTGCAATGCTTTTATGGACATGTCAAAAACACCTTCACCTCGCTGCTTATCGGTCTTGCCACGTGTCCAGTGCGGCATCGAACTTACTACGTGGACATTGTGTTTTTTAAAGAATTGTGGAAGATCATGATATTTCTTATTAGCACGAATGATTGTCAAATTACTTCGTACTATAAAATCCTTGATACCAGCTTTGCTAGCTTCCTCTACAAATCGTCTAAAAAGTGGGTTCATTTCTGGGGCGCCGCCCGTAAGATCGAGTGTATGTGCCCCTGTGTTTTTTATAACCTCCAGACATTGCTCCATGGTCTCCCAGGTCATTATTTCTTTTCGGTCCGGACCAGCATCGACATGGCAGTGCTCGCATACTTGGTTGCACATATACCCTAAGTTAATTTGCAGAATCTCTAGTTTTTTAGGCCGCAAAGGAAACTGGTGGTCGTCCTTTATTTTTTTGGCAAAAGTAGGAAGTTCACCTGTTTTAAAAATTCCGTTTGAAAGTATTTCGAGCTGGCGGTTTGTATTAGCTAGCTCATTATCACGCTTTTGAAGCGATTGTTGTTTTAATTTTCCCATAAACATTACCTGCAAAGGCAGGTATCTCATTTTTTTTATTGAAACGTTCTAACTGAAACGTCTTTACTTTTTTTAATACAAGCTGAAAAACAGAAGTGTTACCTTACATTTCCAGTTTATTAACCTTGTTCATCATCATCGTACCGTGAACTAAAGTGGCACCACTTTTAATGGCAGCGCCCACATGGATCGCTTCCATCATTTGTTCTTTGGTCACTCCTCTTTGTAAGGTATCTTTAGTATACGCATCTATGCAATAAGGACATTGCTCTGTGTGGGCAACGGCCAAGGCAATAAGTGCTTTCTCGCGCGCTGTTAGGGCGCCTTCTTCAAAGACTTTACCGTAGTAATCAAAAAATTTGGTGCCGAGTTCCTCGCTCCATTCGGTAATATTTCCAAATTTGCGAAGGTCTTTAGGATCGTAGTATGACATAGTTGGTATTAATATAAAAATGTACGTAACAGAATTCTTTTTGGTTTTCTGCCGCGTAAATATACCGAAGTAGTCTGTGCAATGGCAAGAAAATTACAGCATATCTTATAAATAATTTTATAAATTCAATTTATTTAATCTGTTTTTCAGTCAAAAAAATACGCTATGCCCGTTGTAAAAGTATATTGTGAATTTGGGATGCCGAGCGCTGGCACAGCATCATAAACAAATGTATAATCTAACTTCAGCGCGAAGTTAGTAAAAAGACCCACTGCCAATGAACTCTGACTCGAAATTCTATAATCACTAAAATTACCGAGGTCTGGCTGGTAATAGGTGGTGCTTGTGATGGAAATCTGATCGGTAGGAAAGAGGCTGAAAGACAAATAGCCGCTGCCGCGAATGTCGCGTTGTATGGGTGTTACCCCATCAATAACGTCTTCGTATTCGTACATGACGAGTGTACCCAAATAAAATTTATATTTTTCTGATTTGGTCACTTTAAACCTTGGTCCTGTTCCGGCCAATGCTCTAAAATTTATGAGATTTACTTTGTTGTACTGCCCTTGTGTAAAAACCTCCCAAGCAATTCTGGGATGAAAGCGATAATTGTAACGTAAGTGCGCAATGAAACTGTTGCTAAATTTTTCGGCTTCGATTTTCTGAAAATCGATATCGCTCTTAAAAAGCACCAGATGGGCATTCATTTTGTACTGAAGGTGTACGTCGCTTCCCAATGTGATAAAATCGTTTACATTTCTTTTTAAAGCAAAATCAACACTCGCCGTACCCGAATAACCGGAGGTATCGGTTACCTTTCGTAAGGACTCTGCGTTAAGTATTTGAGCGTTAGTACTTACAGAGCCTAAAAAGAATAAAATATAAATAGGAACGCGTTTCATAGTTGATTTTGTTAGTTTGCAAAAATAGAATTTTCTGTAAAAAAGTTACTATACATTAAAATTATAGAACTATAAGTTAAATATTTGTTTAAGTTTATGCTAGAAAAAACAAACAATATATATTTGCCTACAACAAATTAGTAGTAAGTTATAAATACTAGTTAGAAAACTTTGACAGCATGGATATTATAAACGAGGCGCTCGAATTTGAGCAGCAGAAGACAAGCTTTAAGACCACCAGTGATCGTATTAAGGCTTCACGAAAAGCAAAAGAACTTATCCTAGGGATAAATGAGATTTATAAAGAAAGTAAAGACTCGACCTTAATGGATTTAATGAAAAGACTTACCGTAGTCAAACAGAAAATAGAAAAACGTCTTAAAGGGCGTGCTTTAGTAGCATAAAAAAAACCCGAAATGAAAATTTCGGGTTTTTTTATAGTTGAATTTTTGAAGCATTTGTGGGTCACAAAAAATAGTGTCTATATGAGCTACGCTTTTTTTCTTGTTTGTCACACCTGACCCTGGGGCAACGTAAAATATGAGCCAAAAACAAAAAACCCAAACTCGTAAGAGTTTGGGTTTTAAAGTGGTACCTCCAGGAATCGAACCAGGGACACAAGGATTTTCAGTCCTTTGCTCTACCAACTGAGCTAAGGTACCATAGGTTAAGGTCTTCACCTGCCATGCAAAAAGAAAATCTCTCTGCGTAAGCGGATGCAAATATAAACCTATTTTCACTTTTGCAAAATAATATTCAATAAAATATTATGAAATATGTGTTTTTCATTTAATGTAAATTTTACGCGGGCTTTGAAATGTTGTTGTATTTTTGTCGTCTTTAGTCCGAAATGAATTTAATAATCGATGTTGGTAATACGCTCATAAAGCTTGCGGTGTTTAACGCCTCAGGTATGGTGCAGAAAAAAGTGACCGTAAAAGACGAATTTTTATCCGCTTTTAATGACTTTTATGGTTCGTATCCCAATATCACAAAATGTATTGTCTCTTCAGTTGGAGATTTTTCAGCAGAAGCATTGACTGTTTTACAAAATAATTTTTCGGTTTTAAAAGTAACGCACAAGACAAAAGTCCCGTTTAAAAATTTATATGCGACACCTCAAACATTAGGGGTAGACCGTATTGCGCTCGTTGCGGCGGCGGCTATTACCTTTCCTAAAAAAAACATATTGGTCATTGATGCAGGAAGTTGTGTTACATACGATTTCTTGTCAGATCAAAATGAATACTTAGGAGGTGTGATTTCGCCAGGGCTTAGAATGCGCTTTAAAGCGATGCATACTTTTACTGTGGGACTTCCATTGCTCACATTAGAAATCCCAAAAAAGGATATCGGGGATTCAACTTCAAAGGCGATGCAAGTGGGTGCTTTTTTAGGACTTGTGAATGAGATTGATGGTTTTATTACTTCTTATTCAGAAAATTATGCGGATTTAACAGTTATTTTAACAGGTGGTGACGCAGAAATTTTGCGAGATCGCTTAAAAAATGACATCTTTGCGAACTCAAATTTTTTATTGGAGGGATTACATTACATTTTGGAATATAATAAGGATTAATGTTGAAGCAAATAATAGTAGTGATTTTTGTACTCGTAACGAGTATTTCGGTAGCCCAAGAAGGGACTACCTCGCCATACTCATTTTATGGGATAGGTACCCTGAAATTTAAAGGCACAGCAGAAAACAGATCGATGGGTGGTATTGGGGTTTTCTCAGATAGCATTCACGTTAATTTGCAAAACCCTGCGGCTGTAGCAGATTTAAGATTAATAAACTATACTGTAGGGGCTAGCTTTAAACAAGTGACCCAAAAGACCGAAACCGAACAACAAAATGCACATACCACTTCGCTAGACTATCTGGCTATTGGTGTCCCAATGGGTAGGTTTGGTGCAAATTTCGGGATTATCCCTTATACTTCGGTGGGATATGATATTCTAGATGTTAATGATAATGATGTAACACAGTTTACAGGAAGGGGAGGACTTAATAGAGCTTTTGTAACACTTGCCTATAATGTAATGCCAGGCCTAAGTGTAGGGGCAGATGTAAACTATAATTTTGGAAATATTCGCAATACCGCGATAACGCAACAAGAAGGTGTCGAGTTCGCCACGCGTGAATTTAATAGATCAGACTTAATAGGTTTTAGTTTTAATTTAGGAGCCATGTATAAAACAATGGTTACAGATAATCTACAATTATCCACTTCTATAACCTATACCCCCGAAACAGACTTTCAAGCTGAAAACACAAGAAATATTGCGAGTGTTCGTTTTGCTCCAAGCGGTGCTACTACTATAGATTCTAGAGATATAGATGTTTCTGATACAGACTTCACATTCCCTTCGCAATATACTCTTGGAGCGGGTATAGGAAAACCTAAAAACTGGTTTGTAGGGTTAGAATATACAGATCAAAAAACGAGTAATTTTAACAATAGAACATTCGAAGTTGATAATGTTACTTTTAATGATGCTTCAAAATTTAGGGCTGGTGGGTTTTATATTCCCAACTATAATGCTATTGGAAACTACTTTCAGCGAGTGGTTTACAGAGCTGGAGCTCGTTTTGAAGAGACAGGGATAAATATAAATGGTGAGGATATAAACGAGTTTGGCATATCTTTTGGAGTTGGTTTACCCGTAGGACGAATTTTCTCTAATATAAATGTAGGTTTTGAAGTTGGAAGACGCGGAACGAAAAGTTCAGGATTAGTACAGGAAAATTTCTTCAACACATTTTTAAGTTTGTCACTAAACGACAAATGGTTCGAAAAACGATATTATGATTAACTCAATAAACACTACCACAATGAAAAAGAAGGCAATTTTATTATTTACATTGGCACTTATAACCTTCAGCGGCAATACATTTGCTCAAATGGCAGACGATTGTAATGTAACATTATCTCTATTTGCAGCGCCAGCTCAAGCTAAAAATTATGATGAGGCCCTAAAACATTATGATAAGTTAATAACTGAATGTCCTAAATTTAATTTAGCGACCTATCAGTTAGGCGAAAGAATGTTTAAACATTTTATTGATGAAGGTGATAAAACGAAGGTTAAAGATCTTATAAAGGTCTATGAATTGCGCTTAGAGAACTTTCCTAATAAAACCGAAAAAGGCGAAATATTGGGTGATATAGCGCAGTTAATGTACGACAATGATATGGGGACAAAGCTAGAGCAGTTTAATGCCTTTGATAAAGCGCAAAACGAAGACCCAGATAACTTTACAAGTGCAAAAGGAATGCTTACTTACTTTAACCTTATTGTACAATTACAGGAAGCGGGTAAAAAAGAACTTCAAGATGTTTTTGATCTTTATGATGTCTTAAACGAAAAAATTGAAGGGAAAGAAAATGATATGGCTAAAATATTAGAGCCATTAATGGAAAAGCAAGATAATGGCGAGAAACTAGGTACTAAGGAAGATAAGAAAATGCAAATTGCAGAAAGGAACTTAGAAAACTACGGCAAGATAAAGGGTAGTATTAATGCCATGCTAGGTCAAAAGGCAGATTGTGATAAATTAATTCCTTTTTATGAAAAAGATTTTGACACTAAAAAGAATAACGCAGACTGGTTAAAAAGAGCTGCAGGAAGACTGGATGGTAAAGAATGTGAAACACCATTGTTTTTAAGAATGGTAGAGCAGTTACATACCTTGGAGCCTTCTGCAAAGTCTGCTTTTTATTTAGGTAGATTGGCAGATAAAGAAGGAGATGCTAGTAAAGCATTAGACTATTATAACCAAGCAGCCGATCTTGAAACAGACAACAATGCAAAAGCAAAAATTTACTATAACATTGCAGAGAATAAGCGCAAAGCGGGTAGTTTTGGACAAGCGAGAACATATTACAATAAAATGCTTGAAGCTAAACCATCTGCAGGAATTGCTTACTTGAAGATTGCACAAATGATAGGAAGCAGTGCTAGCAGTTGTGGTAGTACTACATTCGAGAAACGTGCTATAAACTGGAAAGCGGCAGAATATGCAGATAGAGCTGCCAGAGTAGACGGATCTATAGCGAGTAATGCAAGAGCTGCGGCGAGTAGTTACAGAGCAAGAGCACCACAAAAAAATGATATTTTTAGTCAGGGAATGGCTGGAAAAACAATCAGCTTTAATTGCTGGGTTGGTGGTAGCGTGAGAGTTCCTAACCTATAAGAATGACCTATATAAATCATAGTATAAAAAGCGTGATGGTGCTATTAAGTGCCATCACGCTTTTTGCATGTGAAGGGAATTATAAGAATGTGCAAAAAATGAATTTGGCAGATAATGCTCCTATTATGGAAGGTAAGGGTCTCAATTTTAAATATACAGACTCGGGGCGTGTTGTAAACAATCTGATTACCGAAGATTTCTTGGATTATTCAAACCTTGAGGAGCCTTATCAGGAATTTCCTACGGGTGTTACGGTATACTTTTGGGACGAAGAAAATAAAAAAAACACCATTACTTCAGATTATGCTATTAACTTTGTAAATGCAGAAATTGTAGATTTGCGGGATAATGTTGTGCTTGTAATGAGTGATAGTACCGTTCTTAAAGCAGAACAATTATATTGGGATCAAAAAAACGAATGGGTTTTCACAGACCAGCCATACCAGATTAGGTTAAATAATGGTACTGTAAACAATGGAGAGGTGGGTTTTGATTCGAGCCAGGATTTCACTTACTTTTTCTCAAGAAAAAATGTAGGGGTTCAGATCATCGATAATTCAGAAAAAAATAATACGACCAATGAGAAATAAAATTTATCAACTTTTTGAATACGCATACCTAGTGATGGCGGTTTTTGCATCCTATTTAGTGTACGAAAATTGGACAGCCAATAGAACAAGAGCCTACTTATTCGCCTTTTTTGTTGTGGTTGCTATTTTCATGTTTTTCTTTAAAAGGAATTTCAGAAAGAAAATTGAAGAACGAAACCGAGAACAATAACCTTTAAGAAATGGTATATTTAATTAAAGTTGAATATATACATTTTTCATCCTGAACCACTAACCTTGGATTATACTATTATAATTATCATAGCTTCGCTAATCCTATCCGCCTTTTTTTCGGGGATGGAGATTGCGTATGTTTCTTCAAATAAGATCCATATCGAGATCGAGAAAAAGCAGAATGACTTCTTGGCAAAAGTGCTTCAGAAAATAACGAAGCGTCCTTCAAAGTTTATTGCGACCATGCTGGTGGGTAATAATATCGCCTTGGTAGTGTATGGTTTTTTTATGGGTGATCTACTCATGGAGTATGTCCCGCTCACAGGTTTTTCAGGATTACTTGTACAAACCTTAATTTCAACCGTTGTCATCTTGTTGACAGCAGAGTTTTTACCCAAAGTTTTCTTTCAGATTTACGCCAACAGCCTGGTGAAGATCTTTGCGGTCCCGGCATACTTTTTTTATATCATTTTTTCATTGATTTCTGAATTCATCATCTGGATTTCAGACCTGGTCTTAAAACTACTGTTTAAAACCGAAGGTGATATTGTCCAGTTAAGTTTCAGTAAAGTAGAATTGGGTAACTATATCACAGAACAGATGGAAACTTCAGAGTCTTCTGAAGATTATGACACCGAAATTCAGATATTTCAAAACGCATTAGACTTTTCCGAAGTAAAATCGAGGGAAGTCATGATTCCACGTACCGAAGTGGTTGCTGTAGATATAAGCAACACTCCAAAAGAGCTCACTAAGATATTTATTGAAACAGGGCTTTCTAAGATTTTGGTTTATAAGGATAATATTGATGACATTTTAGGATATATACATTCTTTTGAGCTTTTTAAACAGCCTGCTACCTTAAAAAAAGTATTAATGCCAGTGGTTTTCGTCCCAGAAACGATGCTCGTAAAAGATGTGCTTAATATCTTAATAAAGAAGCGTAAAAGTATGGCGGTTGTTATAGACGAATATGGTGGCACCTCTGGTATTATGACGGTAGAGGATATTATTGAAGAACTTTTTGGAGAGATAGAAGATGAACACGATTCTATGGAATTGACCGAAGAAACTTTAGGAGACGGTCACTTTAGGTTTTCGGCTAGGTTAGAAGTAGATTATATAAATGAACAATATAAATTAGAACTGCCCGATGGCGAGAACTATGAAACCTTAGGAGGATTAATCGTAGATTTTACTGAAGGAATCCCCCAGCGGGATGAGACGGTTTTAATTGAAGATTTTATATTTAAAATAATTGAAGTCTCTAGTACTAAAATAGAATTGGTAGAACTAATGCTGAAGGCGGAAGAATAGTTCATCTTTTTTTTCACTTTTTTATTACTAACCTTTTATTAATGTGAGGAAAATGGTATTTTCGCCCACTGAATTAATAAGAAATTAACACCTAAAGATCCGTAGGTTCATATACAGTACGGTTTTTAGAATTTTAAACTCAGTCCGCTTGTGAGTGATCACATATACTAAGAAGGACAAATTTGATAGAAAGATGGCAGTTTTAAACAAAATTAGACAACGATCGGTATTTTTAATTATCATTATTGCATTAGCGCTTTTCTCCTTTGTATTGGCAGATGTAATTCGTAATGGAGGTTCTTCTTCAACAAAAGCTCAAACCACCGTTGCAACCGTGAACGGGGTAGATATCCCACGACAAGAATTTGCTGAAAAAGTAGATGCATACCAACGTCAGGTAGGTCCTAACGTTTCTTCTACGCAAGCGATGAATACAGTTTGGGAGCAGCAGTTACGTGTAACGTTGCTTAACGAGCAGTACGAGGCATTAGGCCTTAGAGTGGAGCAAGATGAGCTTAGTGATGCATTAAATAATGCGCTTGTAGATAACCCTACTTTTCAAGACGAGAGTGGTTTTTATAACGAGGCGAAGTTACAAGAGTATGTAGCCAGCATAAAAGATAACGCAACGCTTTACAGCCAATGGCAAACCTACATAGAGGGAGTTAAAAGTAATATTTTAGAGCAAAAGTACCTGAATATGGTAAAAGGTGGTTTGACTTCCACGAATGCGGAAGGTGAGAACCAGTATCGTTTTGAAAACGATAAAATAAACATCGAGTATATCTTTGTACCGTATGCTTCTATACCAGATGACGAAATCGTTGTAACAGACGAAGAAATTAAGAATTACGTTAAAGCGCATCCTACTGAATTTAAAGTAGAGCCACAAGTTGATATTCAGTATGTTTCTTTTTCTGAAGAACCATCAAATGAAGATGTTGATGAAGCAAGAGAGGGCATTAGTAGCATGCTAACTCGAACGGTTACTGATTATGGTGATACCATCCCAGCATTTAAAAATGTGACCAATTATGAAGAGTATGTAGGTGCCAATTCAGACCAACCATACCAAAATCGTTGGATGTTTAAAAAAGATTTACCTGCTAAGTTAAAAGACACAGTGGCTAACATGAATGCTGGTGATATTTATGGCCCCTACAAAACAGACAACACTTTTAGCTTAACAAAAGTGGTTGCAGTACGTCAATTGCCAGATTCAGTTAAATCAAGACATATTTTAATCCCGACAGGATTAAATCCAACGGATAGTATTACCAGAACCGATGTACAGGCAAAAAAGACAGCAGACAGCATTTTGACAGTTGTAAAAGCAAATCGTTCTAAGTTCCCGGAGATTGTAACTGCAATGTCTTCAGATAATGGAAGTATCGAAAATGGAGGTCGTTATGACTGGTACCCATATAACCAAATGGTAGAAGAATTCAGAGATTTTACTTTTGAAAATCCTACGGGCGATATAGGGATCATTAAAACAAGATTTGGATATCACATCATTGAAGTAGAAGGACAAAAAAATTCTCAAAAAGCTTTCAAGATAGCAACAATTACAAAAGAGATCGAATCTTCTGAAGCGACATTAAACGAAACTTTTTCGCAAGCGGCAAATTTTGAAGTTGCAGCTACTAAAGATTTTGATGCAGCGGCTACAGATCAAAAATTAACGGCAAAGCCTGTTAATAAAATAGGTGAACTAGATGCAAATATCCCTGGAATTGGTCAGAACAGACGAATTGTAAACTGGGCTTTTAATGAAGATACCAAAGTAGGTGACGTCACAAAAGAAAAGACTAGTAATGGTTATGTAGTGGTACAGCTTACACGTAAAGGTAAAAAAGGATTAATGAGTGTTACCGATGCGTCGGCAAAAGTATCTCCGATTTTACGTAATAAGAAAAAGGCGGCAAAAATACGTGAAACAGCTACGGGCAACACCCTAGAAGAAGTAGCTTCCAGTAAAGCGGTACAGGTGCAAAATGCAACTGCACTTACTATGGCGGCACCAACTATTCCTGGAGCAGGAGCGGAACCAGCTGTTGTAGGAGCGGCATTTGGAACAGAAGAAGGTCAAGTTACTCAGTTTGTAGATGGTAAGTTAGGAGTGTTTAAAGTGCGTGTCTTATCAAAAGCACCAGCGCCCGTTCTTCAAAACTATGCGGCTTTTGCAAAACAGGCGAATGATGCACTGCTACCACGTATCAACACAAATGTTTACCAAGCCCTAAAAAAGGCAGCGGATATTGAAGATAACAGAGCAGCGTTCTATTAATAATATAAAAACGCATACATACTTAAAGCCTTCATTTTAAAATGAAGGCTTTTTTAATTCATTTCGGGAATTTATTTTATTCCTCTTTCTCGTTCAATTGGTTTGCAGAGTGTTTTAAAGTGCTGCAGCCAATTTTATAAAAATATCGAAGCATATATGTCTCACGTCTTAATTTTAACAACGGCAGACTTAGTTCTTTTCGTTGTACCTTTGCAACTATGGAAAAACCCACACACAAAGCAGGCTTCGTAAATATTATAGGCAATCCTAACGTAGGTAAAAGTACGTTGATGAATGCTTTTGTAGGCGAACGCCTTTCTATTATCACGAGTAAAGCACAGACGACGCGACACCGTATTTTAGGCATTGTAAATGGCGATGATTTTCAAGTGATACTAAGTGATACCCCTGGTATTATTAAGCCCGCTTATCAGCTACAGGAAAGTATGATGGACTTTGTGAAATCTGCTTTTGAAGATGCTGATATTCTATTGTATTTGGTAGAATTAGGAGAAAAGGAATTAAAGGACGAGTCGTTTTTTAATAAGATTACGAAAGCTAAAATTCCTGTGTTGCTACTTATAAATAAAATTGACAAAGGTGACGAAGAAAAATTAGAGGAAGCACGTGCGCTTTGGCAAGAAAAAGTGCCCAATGGCGAGATATTTGCTATTTCAGCGTTAGAGAATTTCGGTGTAGCAGAAGTCTTTAACCGCATTATAGAACTGTTGCCTGCTTCTCCAGCCTTTTACCCTAAAGATCAACTAACCGATAAGCCTGAACGTTTTTTTGTGAATGAAACCATCCGCGAGAAAATCTTGATACACTATAAAAAGGAAATTCCTTATTCCGTAGAAATAGATACCGAAGAGTTTTTTGAAGAAGATCATATCATCAGGATGCGAAGCATTATCATGGTAGAGCGTGAAACACAAAAAGGGATTATTATTGGACATAAAGGAACTGCGTTAAAAAGAGTAGGTGTGGAAGCCCGTAAAGATTTGGAAAAGTTTTTTGGCAAACAAGTCCATTTAGAGTTATATGTCAAGGTGAACAAGAATTGGCGTAGTGATGATAAGCAGTTGCGGAGATTTGGATATAATAAAAAGTAATGCGTTATGGATATATCGCATAAAATAATATTAAAGTGGTTGTCATAGTCACTAACTGCTAGTAAAACAGTACTTTTGCAGCCGCAAATAAAATAAAGAATATGAGCATTGTAGCTATTGTAGGTCGTCCCAATGTAGGGAAATCCACACTTTTTAATAGAATGGTACAACGTCGTGAAGCGATTGTAGATTCGGTGAGTGGTGTAACGCGTGACCGTCATTATGGTAAAAGCGACTGGAACGGCAGAGAGTTTTCTATAATAGATACTGGTGGTTATATAGTAGGAAGTGATGATGTGTTTGAAGCCGAAATTGACAAACAGGTAGAAATTGCTATAAGCGAAGCAGATGCCATTATTTTTATGGTTGATGTAGAAAGCGGAATAACCGGTATGGACCAAGAAGTGGCCAAGTTGCTCCGAAAGTCTAAAAAACCATTTTTCCTCGCAGTCAATAAAGTGGATAGCGCAACGCGTGAAAATGATGCGTTCGAGTTTTATAACCTCGGCGTAGAGAAATATTATACCCTTTCAAGTATGAACGGAAGCGGTACAGGAGATCTGCTAGATGATATTGTAGCAGCACTTCCAGACGAACCAGAAAAAGAAGAGGAAGAAATTCCAAGGTTTGCTGTGGTGGGTCGTCCTAATGCTGGTAAATCATCTTTTATAAACGCATTAATAGGCGAAGATCGCTATATCGTTACCGATATTGCGGGTACAACCAGAGATAGTATCGATACACGATATAACCGTTTTGGTTTTGAATTTAACCTGGTAGACACGGCCGGAATTCGAAAGAAAAGTAAGGTTAAAGAAGATATCGAATTTTACTCCGTAATGCGAAGTGTACGCGCTATTGAGCATAGTGACGTTATTTTATTGGTTTTTGATGCAACACGTGGTTTTGATGGTCAAGTACAGAATATCTTTTGGTTGGCCGAACGTAATAACAAAGGCATCGTTATTTTGGCGAACAAATGGGACTTGGTTGAAAAAGACACTCAAAGCGTAAAAGATTTTGAAAAATATATTCGGCAGCAGATCGAGCCTTACACAGATGTGCCAATCCTCTTTATATCGGTAGTAACAAAACAGCGTATTTTTAAAGCGATTGAAACAGCAGTTGAAGTTTACAAAAACCGAAGCAAACGTATTAAGACAAGTGAACTTAATGAGGTGATGCTTCCTATTATCGAATCATACCCGCCACCACAATACAAGGGGAAGTATGTGAAAATAAAATACTGTACGCAACTGCCTACTCCGTATCCTAGTTTTGCATTTTTCGCAAATTTACCGCAATATGTCAAAGAACCTTACAAGCGTTTTATTGAAAACAAAATGCGTGATAAGTTTGACTTTAAGGGTGTTCCTATTACAATCTATATTCGTAAAAAATAGATGAAGAAAGGGTATTTAAGCATACTCGTCTTTTTGTTGCTCCTTAGTCTTGGTATTATGATTTTTCTTCGGAACAGACAGCCCGAGGTTGTCAATACTTTAGAGGATTTTAACGAACGTCTTACCAATTCTACTTCAGAAAAGAAAACAAAAATTGATTCTACTGAACAAAAAGCGCATAATTTAGATTCCTTAAAATTATCGAAACGATAAATAGTATCACGAATCCGGAATTTTACACAGAAAAGACTTTCCTATATTTTTCAGAATAAGAAAATCGATGTATTTTCGTTGTTAGTATAACTACCAAATTTTTCATCAATCAATCAACTAATCAATTACATGAAGAAATTTCAATTCGTATTCCTATTTTTTATAGGAATACAGCTTTCGTATGCACAAGATTTTACCATTTCAGGAAAACTTATAGATGAAGCGCAAAACTTCCCATTAGAGTCGGCCACGATCTATGCCGAAAAAGTGTCAGATTCAACGCTCATCACCTATACAATAAGTGATCAAAATGGCGATTTTCAGCTGAAAGGATTTTCGCAGCAAACTTCCGTAAGAATTAACATCAGTTACACGGGGTATACACCATACAGTGAATTGGTGACCTTTACATCGAGAGATTTAGCCTTAGGAACCCTAAAGCTACAAACACAATCTGAGTCGCTTAAAACAGTAACCATAACAGGAAGCCGCGCACCGATTACTATAAAAAAGGATACGTTAGAATTTAATGTGGCTTCGTTTAAAACTAAGAAAGGAGCAAATGTAGAGGACCTTTTAAAAGAATTACCTGGAGTAGAAGTAGATGACGAAGGTAATATCACCGTAAATGGCAAATCGGTTAATAAAGTACTGGTAAACGGAAAAGCCTTTTTTGGCGATGACCCTACAATCGCAACACGTAATTTAACCAAAGATATCATCGAGAAAATCCAGGTGACAGACACAAAAACAAAGTCTGAAGCCTTTACGGGTGAGAAGGGTGACCAGGAAAACAAAACCATCAATATTACCATAGACGAAGAAAAGAACAAAGGATTTTTTGGTCGGGTAGCCGCGGGCGGAGGGACCGATGATCGCTTTGAATATGCCGGGATCATCAATTATTTTGACAACGACCTTAGATTAAGTGCCCTTGGTGGTGGGAATAACTTGAACTCACCAGGTTTTAGTTTTGGAGAACTTCAAAAAATGTATGGTGGCGCATCAAGTATTAGCATTAATAATGGAGCTATTAATTTTGGTGGAAGAAATTTCGGCGGCGGACAAGGTATTACAAATTCAAGAACGGGTGGAGCTAACTATGCGGATGAGTTTGGTGAGAATTCTGAAATAAGTGCAGATTACTTTTACTCTGCTGCTAATTCGTTTAACGAAGAAAGGATAAGCAGAGAGAATATTTTACCAGACAATCGTTTCTTTTCAGAAAAAAGATCTGAAAGTATTAATAATTCTGACAATCACGGTGTAAACACAAGGTTTGAAACTAAAATAGATTCTACATTTTTAATCAATATACGTCCGCAGTTTAATTACTCCATAGGCGAATCTCGTTTGAACAATGACGAAGAAACCAGAAATGTGGATCAAGAACTTACCAATACCTCTAGCGTTGATAATAGTTCTAAACGTGACCGAGTTAGTTTTGAAAATGACCTCTTAATAACCAAAAAGTACGGAGCAAAAGGAGGCTATGTAAGACTGTCTATTAAAAATGATATTAACGAGACCAGTGTAGAGGATTTTAACGCTTCAACAACCCAAATATTTGGGGATGATCCACAAACCATCATTAGGGATCAATTTACAGATAGTGAACAAGGTACCACCGGTTACAATATTGCTGTAGACTGGAGAATTCCAATTATCGAGAAAAAATTATTTTTGGGATTAGAACATTCCTATGAAAATGAAGACAGGGAGGACCGCCAGAGCGTGTTTGATTTTAATACTACCACACAGGATTATACAGATTTCAATCTACAGCAAAGTACCGATTTTAATAACCGAAACGAACGCCAACGCCCAGAGGTGAGCATGAATTATAATGGTGAGAAACTATATGCTCGTGTGGGCGGAGGGTATGTAATACGCACACTAGAGAGTGAAGATGCCTTACGGGATTTTACTTTTTCGAACGATTTTAATGCTTTTGAACTTTCTTCTTATTTTGGATATACCTTTAATGATAAAATGCGGATTTCTTCAGGATATTCTATCAATAATAATGCGCCTAGTGTTTCACAACTATCTCCGTTTGTAGATGTTTCAGACCCTTTGAATATTCAGCAGGGGAATCCGAACCTAAAGCCTACAAATAATCATAGGGTGTACTTTAATTTTAATAATTATGACTTTCAATCCAGATCAGGTATTTTTAGTTATGTGAGCCTTAACACAAGTAATGACGCCGTTACTGCACAAACTACAGTGGATGAAAATTTTGTAAGAACGACAACGTTTACAAACGTAGATGGCGTTTATAATCTCTACGGAAATGTTAATTACAATAAAACGAAGAAATTAGATACCATTCGAAGCTTGCGCTATAGAGCCGGAATGAACGTAAATGCAAACCGAAATGTCAACTTTAATAATGACACTCAGTATGCGAGTAGAACCATCACCTACAGACCAAATATTGGTGTTGATTTTATTTGGAAAGACCTTTTCGAAATTAAGCCGTCGTATAGTCTTTCTCTAAGTCAAAATACATTTAATATAGATTTGTTTGAGGATCGTGATTACATGAGACATGAATTTACGCTAAGAACCACGACCACCTGGCCAAAAAACCTGGAATGGAACAATGATATTGATTTTATTAATAATCCCGACGTAGCACAAGGATTTCAACAAAACGCTGTATTCTGGAACAGTACTTTGGCCTATTCTTTTATTAAAGATAAGGCAATTGCAACTTTAAAGGTCTATGATCTTTTGGGTCAAAACACTAATGCCAGGAGAAGCTCCACCGCAGCGTACATTCAAGATATACAGAGTACCGTTTTACAACAATATTTTTTACTGAGTTTTAGCTACAAATTTAATACGTTAGGCAAAAAAGGGGAATCCAGAGATGGTGGTTTCTTTTTTGATTGATAGAAAGTTAGAAAGGGTTGTAAAAGACCAAAGGTAGCTGAGTGATGCGATTCACGTGTATCGTATCGAAGCTACCATCCGTTAATATGGTACACGCAAAGTTTTAAATATTTTGTAGAAAAATTACAAAATATTTAAAACAACCACCACCCGTTACGTTGTCGGCGCTTTTATATTTGAGTGAAGAAAACAAGGTTAACAGAATGATGCGATTCACGTGTATCGTATCGAAGCTACCATCCACCAGAAGCACCACCACCGCCAAAACCGCCGCCACCGAAACCACCACTAAAGCCACCGCCACCGCCAAAACTACTTCCGCCACCACCGAAGCCACCCGTACGTCCCATGCTGCTCAATATGATAATATCAAGTAGGCTGCCGCCACCGCCTCTGCCTTTACCGCCCCCTTTGCGTGCGCGAAGAATTAAGATAATGATGAAGAAAATAATCATGACAATGATAAAAATGGAGTTGTCGTTATCCTTAAACTCTCGTTCTTCCTTGTATTCCCCTTTGAGTGCTGCAAATAGGGCATCGGCACCTTGATCTAGCCCTGCGTAATAATTATTCGCCTTAAAATTAGGAATCATGATCCTGTTGATGATCTGTTCTGCTGTACGGTCTGAAATAAGATATTCGATCCCGTAACCGGTATTGATGTCTACTCTGCGATCTCCTTTTGCCAAGATGATAAAGAGCCCATTGTCTTTTTCGGCTTGCCCAACGCCCCATTTTTGCCCCCATTTTGCCCCCAATAATGAAATGTCTTCTCCTTTTGTAGAATTGATAACTACCATTACAATTTGCGTGGAAGTC
>Ga0115567_10001738_pt1 | contig 21677 bp, 21 predicted proteins | sample COGITO_mtgs_1204_2_FD_88679 | JGI IMG/M metagenome (GOLD analysis project Ga0115567, IMG submission 88679) | Pelagic marine microbial communities from North Sea - COGITO_mtgs_120412 | ecosystem: Environmental > Aquatic > Marine > Epipelagic | place: Germany:Helgoland, sampling site Kabeltonne... | reverse complement strand
TTTAGGTGTAGACAACGCTAAAATCTTTGAGTCTTTTGGAAATTGTGTAGATATAATGGCAGAAACACAGTCTATGGCAGAAGCTGTGAAAATGGCTTATTCTATTGCAGAAAGTTCAAATACGGTATTGTTATCGCCTGCATGTGCAAGTTTTGATCTATTCGAAAACTACGAAGATAGAGGACGTCAATTTAAAGATGCCGTTAGAAATTTATAAGAATTAATAAATAGTAAGCAGTAATAGCTGAGAGATTACAATGAACAACATCTTTTCAAATATTAAAGGAGATAAAGTTATTTGGGCCATCACCGGACTGTTGGCATTATTTTCATTTATCCCGGTGTACAGTGCAAGTAGCAATATTGCTTATTTGTATGGAGATGGAAGTACTTTTAGTTATTTGATCGTTCACTTTTTTCATTTGTTATTAGGCTTTTGTTTATTGTTCGCAATTCATAAAATACCATATCATTATTTTAAAGGATTATCTATTTTAATGCTTCCTGTGGTGGTGTTGCTTTTGCTTTACACCATTGCCCAAGGAACCACTATAGAAGGAGCGTACGCAAGTAGATGGATACAAATACCTGTTTTGGGGGTTACGTTTCAAACTTCTACCATGGCATCTGTAGTTTTAATGATCTACGTTGCCAGATATTTGTCTAGGGTAAAAGATAAGTCGGTTACTTTTAAAGAATCTATTTTGCCTTTATGGATGCCGGTATTTTTTGTGTTGGCTCTAATTTTACCGGCTAACTTTTCTACTACCGCTCTCATCTTTACCATGGTTTTAGCCTTGGTGTTTTTAGGAGGGTATCCAATAAAATATATTGCAATAATTGTAGGAGCAGGAATTTTGGTCTTCAGTCTATTTATACTTACCGCAAAAGCTTTTCCAGGCTTACTTCCCAACAGAATTGATACATGGACAAGCCGTATTGAAAATTTTGCGAGTGATGAAGACACAGATGCAGATTATCAAATTGAAAGAGCAAAAATAGCTATTGCTAGAGGTGGAATAGCAGGAACAGGGATAGGGAAAAGTGTACAACGAAACTTTTTACCGCAATCTTCTTCAGATTTTATCTACGCAATTATTGTAGAAGAAATGGGTTTGATAGGAGGATTTTTAGTAATGTTAGCGTATTTGTTCTTATTGTTTAGAATTGTAATAGTTGCAACAAAAGCTACTACTGTTTTTGGACAATTAGTAGTAATGGGAGTTGGATTACCAATAGTTTTTCAAGCCTTGGTAAATATGGCTGTAGCTACAGAGTTGTTTCCTGTAACAGGACAAACCTTACCATTAATAAGTAATGGGGGTTCCTCTATTTGGATGACCTGTATGGCTTTGGGAATTGTATTAAGCGTTAGCGCAAAAAGAGAAGAGGAAAAATTGACGGAAGATGCCGGGGAAGAAGAAAATCCATTAGACATTTTAAGCGAAGCAATATGAAAGACCAATTAAGAGTCATAATATCTGGAGGAGGAACTGGAGGGCATATTTATCCTGCAATTTCTATTGCAGACGAAATTAAAAGACGTCATCCAGATGCTGCGATCTTATTTGTGGGAGCGCAAGATAGAATGGAAATGGTAAAAGTGCCAGATGCCGGTTATAAAATTGAAGGATTATGGATCTCTGGTCTTAACAGGCAGCAAATGCTAAAGAATCTTGATTTTCCATTTAAGCTGGTAAGCAGCTTGTGGAAAGCAGGCAAAATAATTAAGAAGTTTAAGCCAGATGTGGTAATTGGAACCGGTGGATTTGCCAGCGGACCTTTATTGAAAATGGCTAATATCAAGAAAATTCCAACTTTAATTCAGGAACAGAATTCTTATCCGGGAATTACGAATAAGTTGTTAGGGAAAGATGCAAATATCATTTGCACTGCTTATGATAATCTGGAAAGATTCTTTCCATCAGAAAAAATAGTAAAAACGGGGAATCCGGTACGTCAAGATATTATAGAAGTTTCAAGAAAAAGAGATGAGGCATTAAGTTTCTATAATCTTCAAAAAGATAAAAAAACGTTGCTGGTTCTTGGTGGAAGTTTAGGGGCTAGAAGAATCAATCAATTAATGGAAGCATTCAAAGATTGGTTGGTAGAAAAAGACCTTCAAATTATATGGCAAACAGGTTCTCTTTATAATGAAGAGTATAAAAAGTACGATACAGAATTCGTACATACCCATGCTTTTTTGAATAGAATGGACTTAGCATATGCTGCTGCAGATATTATTATTTCACGAGCAGGAGCTGGAAGTGTGTCAGAATTGTGTTTGGTTGGAAAGCCGGTATTGTTCATTCCTTCTCCAAATGTGGCAGAAAATCATCAGGCTAAAAATGCCATGGCTGTTGCAGATAAAAAAGCGGCTTTGGTGCTAGATGAGCAGAATCTGGCAAAGAGTTTTGAAGAAACAATTTCAATTCTTCTGGATTCTACAGAGATTAGGAATGAATTTTCAGAAAACATTAAAAAGTTGGCCTTGCCCTTAGCTACATCGGCTATTGTAGATGAAGTAGAAAAATTAAAGAAGATTAAATAATCCTTTCAGAAATAACTGAAAGAAATATATAAAATGGATCAATTTAAAAACATACAAAATCTTTATTTTATCGGCATAGGCGGAATAGGTATGAGTGCCTTAGCTCGATATTTCAATTCTCTAGGAAAGAAAGTTGCGGGGTATGATAAAACGCCTTCAGTTCTTACCAGAGCTTTGGAAGCAGAAGGCATAGAGGTGAATTATGAAGATGAATTAGATACGATTCCAGAGGTTTTTAAAGATGTAAAAAATTCTTTGATAGTTTATACTCCGGCAATTCCTAGAAACCAAAAACAATACAATTACTTTCTTAAAGAAGCATATCAAATAAAGAAAAGAGCAGTGGTGTTGGGAATGATCACCCAAGGAACTTTTACCATGGCTGTTGCCGGAACTCATGGAAAAACTACTACCACCGCTATTTTGGCTCATTTGCTAAAAGAAACCGGAGCTAAGGTTACCGCATTTTTAGGTGGAATAAGTGAAGATATACAAAGCAATATTATCTTGAACGGTCATGATGTGATGGTGGTGGAAGCAGATGAATTTGATAGATCTTTTTTAACGCTATCTCCAAATATTGCTGCTATAACTTCTATGGATGCAGATCATCTAGATATTTATGGCAACCCGGAACAGCTTACGCAATCTTTTAAAGATTTTGCTGCACTAGTTTCTGAAGATGGAAAATTGTTCTTTAAAAACGGATTACCTCTTACCGGAACTACTCTTGGTATAGAAGATGATTCAGATTATAGAGCTGAAAATATTACGGTTGAAGATGGTTCTTATCATTTCGACTTGCATACCCCAACAAAGATTATAAGAGATTTAAAATGCAATCTACCCGGCAAACACAATTTGCAGAATGCTATAACAGCTCTGGCGATGGCCCTTCATTATGGCTCCCCAACCAGTGAAATCGCTAGAGCTTTATATACATTTAAAGGAGTAAGACGAAGATTTACTTATAGAATTAAGACAAAAGATATTGTTCTAATAGATGACTATGCACATCATCCTGCAGAAATTGCAGCAGTATATCAGGCAGTTAGAGAAATGCATGCAGGTAAAAAAGTATTGGCTATTTTTCAGCCACATCTTTTTAGCAGAACAAGAGATTTTGCTGAGGATTTTGCTGATAGTCTTAGTAAATTTGACACGGTGAGACTGATGGATATTTATCCTGCCAGAGAACTTCCAATAGAAGGAATTACTTCGAATTGGTTGTTAGAAAAAATTGAAAACACAAATAAAGCGATGATCTCTAAAGAAGAACTTCTGAAAGAGATAAAACATACAGAATGTGAGGTTGTTATAATGATGGGAGCAGGAGATATTGGAGAAGCGATTATTGAAGTTGAAAAAGCATTAAAAAATGAAGCTTAATTTTAACTACATAAAAGCAATATTGGTACTGGCACTCGTTGTATTCTTGTATGGTTTTGCTGAAAAGCGCAATAGCACTAGGAAAATCAAGGAAGTTGAAGTAAAATTCACCCAATTTGAGAACCTTTATATTACCGAAGCGGCGGTTAATAAATTGTTAATACAAAATAAGTTAGCACTTGCGGGGGTAGGCAAAGAAACTTTAGATTTGAATAAGGTGGAGGCTGTACTTAACCGTCAGCCAATGATTGAAAATGCAGAGGTTTTCCTGACACTCGATGGTACCCTAAAAACCAATATCCAACAAAGACGACCAATTGGCAGAGTGTTAGGGAATAGTACCTATTATATTGATAGGTTGGGAGATAAGATGCCATTGTCTTCTTACTATTCAGCAAGAGTTCCAATTCTTACAAGTATTGGTGATAATAGCATTAAAGAGGTATACCCTTTGCTTAAATATATAAGCGAAGATCCTTTTTACAATGAACTTGTTACGGAAATTAGCAGGGATAATGGTGGAATTTATAAATTGGAACTTCGAAAAATCGACTTTAGCCTCTTTTTTGGCAAAGTAGATCGAATTGAAGAGAAAATGAACAATTTCAAGGCTTTTTACAAGAAAGCCTTAAAAGATGATAAATTAAATACTTACAAAATGGTGGATCTTCAATTTGGAAATCAGGTTGTGTGCACTAAAAAATAAGTTATGGAAGAGAACGACATTGCAGTAGGTCTGGATATTGGAACCACAAAGATTGTGGCCATGATTGGGCGTAAGAACGAATACGGGAAGATGGAGATCATAGGGATTGGAAAATCCAAAAGTATGGGTGTTCATCGAGGTGTAGTAAATAATATTACCCAAACCATTCAATCTATTCAGCAGGCAATTCAAGAGGCAGAAGCAGATTCAGGATTAAAGATTAAAGAAGTGGTGGTTGGTATAGCCGGACAACACATTCGCAGTTTACAACACAGCGATTATATTACGCGTCCAAATCCAGATGAGGTTATAGATGCAAATGATATTGCAACATTATGTAATCAAGTTCACAAATTGGTAATGCTTCCGGGAGAAGAGATCATTCATGTTTTACCACAAGAATTTAAAGTAGATGGGCAAGCAGAGATCAAAGAACCAATTGGAATGTATGGTGGAAGATTAGAAGCTAATTTTCACGTAGTAGTGGGGCAAGTCTCTTCTATAAGAAATATTGGTAGATGTGTAAAAAGCGCCGGGTTGGAGCTTTCTGCAGTAACCTTAGAGCCTTTAGCATCTGCAAACGCAGTACTGAGTCAAGAAGAAAAAGAAGCTGGAGTAGCCCTTATTGATATAGGAGGTGGAACTACAGATCTTGCCATTTTTAAAGATGGTATTATTAGACACACTGCTGTTATTCCTTTTGGAGGTAATGTGATTACAGAAGATATTAAAGAAGGTTGTTCTATTATAGAAAAGCAAGCAGAGCTATTAAAGATAAAATTTGGATCTGCTTGGCCTGGTGAGAATAAAGACAATGAGATAGTTTCTATTCCTGGGTTACGTGGGAGAGAGCCTAAAGAGATTACGCTTAAAAATCTTTCAAAAATAATTCATGCCCGTGTGGTAGAAATTATTGAGCAAGTATTCTTAGAGATCAAAAATTATGGTCATGAAGAACAAAAGAAGAAGTTAATTGGTGGAATGGTGCTTACCGGTGGTGGTGCACAATTAAAACATTTAAAACAATTAGCAGAATATCTTACCGGAATGGATACTAGAATTGGATATCCAAACGAGCATTTAGCCGGTAATAGCGATAGTGAAACTACCAGTCCGCTTTATGCAACTGCTGTAGGATTAGTATTAAATAGTTTAGAACAAAAGAATGCCAAATTTCAGGAGCAGGTAAGATTTACCGAAACTGAAAAAACAAATGAAGATTTAACGCCTACTTCAGAAAAATTCAAGACTGAAAATTCAGATTTAGAAGAAGAATATGAAGAAGAGGATGAAATGCCAGAAAGTAGCGCAAGAGCAGCCAAGAAAAGCATTTTTGATAAGTGGGCAGAGAAATTCAAAGATTTTTTAGATAACGCAGAGTAAGAATATATAGAACCAGTAAAATAGGATTTATGAGCAGTACAGAATTCGAAAATATCGCATTCGATTTACCTAAAAACCAATCAAACGTCATCAAAGTTATTGGTGTTGGAGGTGGTGGAAGTAACGCGATCAATCACATGTTCATGCAAGGTATTAAAGGAGTTGATTTTGTTATTTGTAACACCGACTCTCAAGCCTTGGAAAACAGCACGGTTCCCAATAAAATTCAGTTAGGTGTAAGCCTTACCGAAGGATTAGGAGCAGGAGCAAACCCAGATGTAGGAGAGCAAGCAGCAATAGAAAGCTTTGAAGAGATAAAACGCATGTTAGATACCAATACAAAAATGGTATTTATTACTGCAGGAATGGGTGGAGGTACTGGAACTGGTGCAGCACCTATTATTGCTAAGCAAGCAAAAGAAATGGATATTCTTACTGTTGGAATTGTAACCATTCCTTTTCAGTTTGAAGGAAAGATGAGAAATGAACAGGCTCAAAAAGGAGTTGAAAAACTTAGAGCTCAGGTAGATTCTCTTATCGTAATCAATAACAATAAACTAAGAGAGGTTTATGGAAACCTTGGTTTTAAAGCCGGTTTCTCTAAGGCAGATGAGGTATTAGCAACTGCTTCTCGTGGTATTGCTGAGGTAATTACTCATCACTACACCCAAAACATCGATTTACGTGATGCTAAAACTGTATTGAGCAACAGTGGAACTGCTATTATGGGATCTGCAACTGCTTCTGGTGCTAGCAGAGCGAACGATGCTATTACTAAAGCGCTAGACTCTCCGTTATTAAATGACAATAAAATTAAAGGTGCCAAAAACGTATTACTGCTAATTGTTTCTGGTGGCGAAGAGATCACAATCGATGAGATTGGTGAAATCAATGATCATATTCAGGCAGAGGCCGGACACAGTGCCAACATCATTATGGGGGTTGGTGAAGATGAAAGTCTGGAAGATGCAATTGCGGTAACAATTATTGCTACTGGTTTTAATGTAGAGCAACAAAATGAGATTGTTAATACTGAAACTAAAAAGATAATTCATACGCTTGAAGATGAGCAAAGAGCGGAACATAATTTTGGTCAGAAAAGATTTGATTCCGGTCAAAATATTTCTCAAGAAAAGAAAGAAGTAGCTGCTCCTAAAATTGTTCATACGCTTGAGGAAGAAGATGATTTTGAAGCGCCTGTAGCAAAGCAAGTTGTAAAGAAAGAAGTGAATGATGATCTTAGAACACCACCCAGTGCAAGAATAATGGATGTGGAGTATGAAGAGGTTAATTATCATTCAGAAGAAGACTTTATTATAACAGACTCTCAAGAAGAGGAAGAAGATGAGGTTTTTCAATCTACCATGGAAGAGACTTCAAAAGATGAAGATCAATTTATGTTCACTTTCGACTTTCCTATAAACGGACAAGAAGAAAAAAGAGCTCCGGAGAGAACGCAACCTTCAGAAATTAAAAAACAGGAAACTCCACAAGCTCCTCAAAATAATAGAATAGTTCATTCTCTTAATGAGGAAACTAAAAAGATGGAGGTTAATGAGCCAATAGAAATTATTCCTGTAACAGAAAGTTCTGCCACTGGAATAAAAAGATATAGTCTTGATGATTATATGGAAGTAGAACAAATGCTTAAGAAATCGAAGCCAGCTCCTAAAAAGGTGGAAGAAGAGGAAGTAGTGTTCGAAAAGAAAACGGTAGCGCCACAACCTACAGAAAATCCTTACAGAGGAAATGAAAATGATCCTTTTGATAATCCAATTTCAGAGTCGTTAATAGAACGTGCTGCAGAAAGAAGAGCAAAGATGAAGGAATTCAACTATAAGTTTAGAAGCAATGCTACTCAAATAGACGAAATTGAAAAACAACCGGCTTACAAACGTGCAGGTGTTGATCTTGATAGTTCAAGACCGGGAGAAGAAAAATTATCTCGTACCACTTTAGGTAATGGAGATAACGATGAGCTTCGTTTTAGAAGCAACAATTCTTTTTTACATGATAATGTAGACTAACAGCATATCTACCCCGTAGAAAACCCGAAATTCCCTTACCGAATTTCGGGTTTTTCTTTTTATATTCGTGCCACAAATAAAACCAGAAAAATGAGTTTACAAGAGCGTATAATGACAGAGATGAAGGCCGCAATGCGTGCTAAAGACAGTGTTAAACTAGAAGCATTACGTGCTATAAAAGGAGGAATACTCTTGGCTCAAACTGAAAGTGCATCTAAGGAAGGAATTACCGAAGATGAAGAATTGAAATTGCTACAGAAATTGGTAAAACAACGTAAAGATAGCGCTGTAATTTACAAAGAACAGGGGCGAGAAGATCTAGCACAACCAGAATTAGATCAAGCTGCTGTAATAGAAGAATTTTTACCAGAGCAATTAAGCGAGGTAGAAATTGAAGCTAAGGTAGATGCAATTATCGCTGAGACCGGAGCAGAAGGAATGAAAGACATGGGGAAAGTGATGGGCTTAGCTTCACAAGAACTTGCAGGGAAAGCAGATGGAAAAACTATCTCTATGATCGTTAAAAAGAAATTGAGCTAATTACAATTTACAATTATCATTGTTGATTGAAAAGGCCCCGTGGCGCAACTGAATAGCGCATCAGATTTCGGCTCTGAGGGTTGCAGGTTTGAATCCTGCCGGGGTCACTAATAAATAGAACGTCCTAATTGCAACTGAGTTTACTCGAATTTGCAATGAAAAAAATCCGTAGAGAACAATCAAAAGTTTTCTACGGATTTTTATTTATAAGTGAATTTTTTTCTAGTTTATATAGGCCTAAATCTGATCTACGAATTTTTTAAATACTTCTTTATGTCGTTCAAGATCTAATTTTGGAGATACTGAAACCCGAGCGATATAATCTTTATCACCTTCTTTAGTTGTTCCCTGTGTTGAGGTTGCAGGGATCGTCCAATAACATCCTTTTAACTGACCGTAACTCACACAGTATTTACTTTCATTAGGAATTTCAGTGATCATCATATTGATCAACTTAAGATTCAGTTCTCTTTTATAAGCTTCTTGCTCTTCGGGAGTATTTCCTTTAGTTGGAAGGTCCAGAGAAAATACAGAAGGCGTAAAACCTTGTTCTGCTAATTCTTCTGAAACAAAATTGATCTTTGCTTCGGGCAAGGTTTCCTTGATAAAAGTTACAAATTCACGTGTATTCTTGTAGGCATCAAAAATTCTTTGATTCATTGATGGCAGCTGTTTTGCCAATATTTCATACTGGAGATTGGTAGCTTCATTATCGCAAAGATTCAAATGCATTTCAATTTTTTGCATCAGAGCTTCAGTTTTATCATTTCCTACGCAATAACCGGCGGTACATTGCCCTCCACTTGGAAATTTAGAACCACTAGCGTAAGAAATGGTTCTCACCTCAGATAATATTTCTCCTTCCCCTAAAAAGTGAATATTAGGACAAAAGGTTTGATCTAAAATAAAAACCGGTGCTATCGCAGTTTCACCTGCTGCAGTTTTACGCATTGCGCTTAAAACCTCTTTTAGTTTTTGAAGATCTGGGACTTCTACTCTAGGATTGGTTGGAATTTCAGCAATGATGTATGGAACAGCATTTTCACCAGCTATTTTATTTAAAATAGTATCTATACTTCGCACCATATCATTATCGCCATCTACAGGTAAGTCCACCACTTCTACATTTTTAATACAAGCGGCAACTCTTCTGGCTTGGTCATTTGTTCCACCATAACAATTTGGAGGAACTATAAATTTAATGTCTTTTCCTTTATGATTTTCTGAGGCATCATGAATAAGCCCCATCATAATGGCATATTGAATTGAAAGTCCACTAGAGGCAATCAACGGATTGATATTGGTGCCAGTAATCTCTTTAATCGATTTTAAAACACTGGTTTTATCTGCTGCGTCAACACTTTTATTCTTTATAGGGGATTTTGAAACCATAGACTTGAGTGCGGTAAGAGAATCGGCTGGGGTCATTGCAATGGTTTCTCTTCGTCGCACATGCTGAATGTCTGAAATATAAGTTTCATTTTTTTCACCATTCACTATCAAAACACTTCCTAAATGAGCATGTAAATTGATGAAAAAGTCAATTTCTTTGGCTGTTTCAGAATTCAGATCTATAGAATTTATTTCATCTTGCTGAGATATAAATACGGTACTGCTATTATTAGATTCAATTTTGAAATTAGAGATCTCGTCTAAATTTTCAACTTTCGTTAATTCAAATGTATAACCATAAATATTTCTAACTATTTCTGCATCGAAATAGCTTGGTAAATCACCGGTATAAAATATTTGAGTGTCTTTTTGATCGAATAAATTTTTTCTAAGAATAGCTAAAATGGGGGTCGTCTTTGAAGAAAAACTAATAACATTCTCTGCCTTAATATTATTAAAATTAGCAATGGCCCATTCTAAAATAGACGATAATGGATGACCTAATCGAATATAATCATACGCCGTTGGTAATATTTCTAATGCAGAAGTTGTTGCATTATTGCTTTTGTATAACGTTTCAAACTGATCTAAGAATTGAGTTTTTGCCAATTGTTCATCATAAATGTCTAATCGATGCGTGGTTAGGTTCAACCAGTCTTTCGGCATATGCTCTATAACCTCTTTAATATAATTTATCATTTTATTGTCTTCCATAGTTTTAACCTTTGATAGGTGGATAATATACATTAATTCGACTTTTTTAGACGTATAACAAATCATTTTCTTGCAAAATGCAGTGGAAATTTTAATATCAACTGTTTTAAGAATCGCATGAATTAAATTGGAATAAGATGCCTAGTTTTGATCTTAGCCGATTTGTAATTCTATCTAATGATTTTTTCCCGTTTAAAATTAAATTATGAACTGTTAGTTTAAGGTGATTATGAAAAAGAAAGAAAAAAATAGAATAGTAAAAAAGCCTTGGCCCACTAAAGATGCAATGGAACAGGTCTATGAGTTAAATCTTTGGGGTACTAATAATTCTGAATTTTATTCAGGTTTAGGATCTCACGATCCGGAAATTGTTGGTCCTTATATAGAGGTATTAAAATCATTTCTAACTTCTTTTAAAAAGCCGCTTGAAGTTTGTGATCTAGGTTGTGGAGATTTTAACGTGGGAAAAGAATTGGTTAAACATACCAAGAAGTATGTGGCTGTAGATATAGTTTCAACGCTTATAGCATATAATAAAGAAAAATATAAAGCAGAAAATTTAGAATTCCGCTGTTTAGATATAGCAGTAGAGGAGTTGCCTTCCGGGGATTGTGCGATTTTGAGACAAGTATTGCAACATCTTTCCAATGCTGAAATTAAGAGTGTGGTTAGGAAACTAAAAAATTTTAAATATGTTATTCTAACGGAACATCTACCAGAAGGTAATTTTGAACCCAATTTAGACATAATTTCAGGACAAGGTATTAGAATTAAAAAGCAAAGTGGTGTAAATTTACTAGCCACACCTTTTAACCTCAAAGTGAAGGAAGAAAAGCAATTATTAACGTTGAGTTCAAATCATTTTAAAGGCACTATTGTTACTACGCTCTATCAGCTTTTTTAAATTCAACCTACACGCTTTATCTTATCTTAACTTTAGAGATTTATAAGAGTAAAAACATAAAAAGCACAAATCCTTAAATAAGGTTCTGTGCTTTTAGTTATCTACTAATTAATTTAAAATAAATTCTTATACGCTGGTAGCGCTTGTTACCTGAATAAATAATTTTGAATCTGTCATAGAAATTTCACATCGGCTGGGTGCAGTAGTTGCATAGGTGTTTCCACATGTAGGACATAAATAATATATTTTTGCCAAGGTATTATCTGTTCCTGCTTCAAGTTGAGCCAAGGCATCTATATAAAAATCTCTATGTTTTTGTTCTACTTTATAAGCATAAGTCAAACTAATTTGTGCCATATAATTTCCTGCAGCATTCGCATTTTTAATAAATTCTGGATACATGGTATTAAACTCGTAACTCTCACCTTCAATAGCTTCTTTCAAATTCTCTGAAGTTGAATTCACAGTAAATTCTGGTGTGATCTCAGGTATAGTTTCTCCCATTCTTAATAGCACTACTTTATGATTGTTAGCGTGAATCTTTTCGGCTCCAGAAGCAGCTTTAAAAAGTAAGGCTATTTCAGGATGTCCTTCGTCTTCCGCTTTTTTACTATAGGCTGCATATTTAAAATGGGCAGTAGTTTCACCCTTATAGGCAGCTTGCATATTTTTTATGGTTAATTGCTGCGGATCTGTATTTTCACTATTCATTGCAAGGGTAGAATCTTTTGCGACTGTGCCCAATTCTTTACTTTCACTCTTATCTCCCGTTTTTTGATTACAAGATTGAAACAATGTTCCAATTGTAGCGGCCATTAAGAATATTAAAATTGACTTTTTCATTATATTTTATTTTTACTGTTAAGGTGTATCTATATATCCGTACACCTTCGGTTCATGCTTTTTATTAAAATTTTATGTATAATTTTATTCTACTGGTTGTTCGCCAAAATCTGGCAATGCTAATTCTATTCCCGCACCATGTTTAAAGACCAACTGCCCTCCTAAATATCCAGTTCGCGCCACATAACCAACCAATACCGTGAATAATATAAAACTCACCCATTTTGCCCAAGCTTTTTGATATTTAAAATAATGCATTGCAGCTCTAAAAAGTGCCGTAATTATAGCCAACCATAAAGTTATAATCGCCGCTTCTTCATGTAATTCTAAAGGTTCTTGAAGAATGCCGTCTGTCATTCCATCTCCAGCATAACTCCCGCTCACATAAGCCACAATGGCCCCAATTGCTCCGAGCAACAGCAAATATAATGATGCATTCTTAAAAAATTCTTTTTTGCTGATGAGTGCTATTATTTCTGATAAGAAACCTGCCATTAATAGGGCTATGGGAAAATGAATTACCATGGCATGAAGGTGTGGTGCTGTAATCATAATTGATTTTTTTATTCGCTTTCGATTAAAATCGGATTCACTTGGATCTTCATTTCCATGGTGATCTTAGATTTAATAGAATTAGCTATTAAACACGCATTTTCGGCTTTCTTTAAAATTCTCATGGTTTTATCTGTATCCATTTCATTTGGTATAATAACCGTAGGTTTTAATATAATCTCGCTCATCATCATTTTTCCTTCTACGGTTTCCAGCTTTCCTTTTCCTTCACAACTGTAATTAGTGAATTCTAGTGAAGAATTTTCAGCAATAGCTAAGAATGTTGTCATTAAACATCCACTTACAGCTGCAACAAATAAATGTTCCGGAGACCAGATTCCTTCCATCCCTTTAGGAAATTCAGGAGGAGTTGCTACTTCAATACATGTCCCATTTTTTTTAATCAATTCTGGCGAACACATCATACCCCTACGTGCATTATCCCAGTTTAAGTCTACATTATAATAATGTGTTTCCATCATTTTAAATTTTAGTAATTGATTTTATTCTATTTGAAAGCAAAAGGCAGTCAGAAAAAAATAGATTCTTCTCGCCTTTTACTTTTCTTGAATTCTAATTTTAGGTTGTTAAGATGATTTTTAATGCTTTTTCTTCAGCTGCATTACCAAATACTTCGTAGGCTTGCATAATCTCATCTAATTTGAAGTGATGGGTGATTAATTTTTCTGGCTGAATTTTTCCGGAAGTCACAGTTTTTAATAGCATTGGAGTAGTATTGGTATTTACAAGACCCATGGTAATCGTGATATTTTTAATCCAGAGATCTTGAATTTGTAGGTCTACACTTTTTCCATGTACCCCAATATTTGCAACATGCCCACCGGGACGCACAATTTGCTGACAAATATTAAAAGTTGCAGGTGCTCCCACAGCTTCTATGGCTACATCTACACCATCGGCAGTTTCAGAAAGAATTTGCTTAATTGCATCATCTTTTCCTGAATTTATAGTTTCTGTAGCACCCCATTTTTTGGCTAATTTTAATCGATTTTCATCCAAGTCTATCATATAGATTTTAGAAGGAGAATAGAACTGAGCCGTAAGTAAGGCAGACATTCCAATGGGTCCTGCACCAACTATGGCTATAGTATCACCAGGTTTTACACAACCGTTAATAACGCCCATTTCATGACCTGTGGGAAGTATGTCGCTCAACATTACAAGGGCTTCATCATCTACTCCTTCTGGAGAGATATATAAGCTATTATCTGCATGAGGAATTCTTACATATTCTGCTTGAGTTCCGTTAATGAGGTTCCCTAAAATCCATCCACCGTCTTTACAATGACCGTACATTTGTTTTTTACAATACTCACAACTACCACATGTTGTAATACATGAGATAATAATTTTATCGCCTTTCTTAAAGTTATGAACGCCTGTTCCAACTTCTTCTATAACTCCAATACCTTCGTGACCAAGAGTAGTTCCTGGTTTTACAGATGGAGTTTTACCGTGAAGTATGCCTAGATCTGTTCCGCAAATGGTGGTTTTAGTAATTTTTACAATCGCATCTGTAGCTTTTTTAATTTCCGGTTTTGGAACCGTTTTATATTCTATGTCTCCGGGACCATTGTAAACAAGACCTTTCATGGTTGTTTTATTTTTAGTAGAAGCACCATTCGATTGCGCTTTTTTGATGGGTACAAGTGTATTAGACATCTTTATAGAGTTTAAATGAAACTTAATATTTATATATAAAGGTCTCTCTTTCCCTTCTTAAAAGCATTACACATTTAAGTGAAAAACTTACACATATCGTCCATGTTTAATTAAACAATATTGCTTTGAAGATGGTTATTGGGTTATTTTTAGAAAGTGAATTTTCTAAATAAGGGAAGCTTTGATTAAAGTGAAGAGAAGTAGGAGTATTGGAAAATGAAAAGTAAAAATTCTTGTATTTCTACGGTTATTTTTCATTTCAGAAATTAGCATTGAATTTAAAATAGTTATAGATTTTCTATAGGTTTACGTTTTTTATTCTTTATTTTCTTGAAGAAGGAAGGGGTGAGGCCAGTTACTTTTTTAAATTGATTGGATAAATGTGCTACGCTGCTATAATGTAATCTAAAGGAGATCTCTGTAAGACTTAGCTCATCATACATAATTAATTCCTTTACTCTTTCAATTTTATGAAGTATAATGAAATGTTCTATAGTCACACCCTTTGTTTTTGAAAATAAGATCGATAAGGAATGATAATCTTGATTTAATTGTTTCGATAAATAATCAGAAAAATTAGTTTGAGGTATTTCTTCAGATTGATGGATCATACTTACAATAATAGCTACTATTTTCTCTACCAAGATTGCTTTTTTATCGTCCATAAGTTCAAGTCCATATTCATGTAAAATATTTCTTAGGTGTTCACGTTCCTTGGCCTTAATCGGATTTTTTAAATGTACTTCTCCCAGCTCTAAACTTGTATAAGGCAAATTTAAATTCTTCAATTCTTCAGCAACTGTTCTTTTGCAGCAAAGACAAACCATATTCTGTATATAAAGCTTCATGTAACTAACGTATTTAAGTGTTTTTAAGCCAATGAGATAATGAGATAGTGTATAATTTTTATGGTATTAGAAATCAATTAGATCAATATCACCAATGCTTATAAAGGTCGGCTATTTAGGTCTATTTCTGATTTCTTATTTCGATTAATAGCGCTTATGTTTTTAGCTGAATAGGGTTCAATTTTAAATAGGTCTAGATTATTTATTAAGATTTGATATCAGCTTTTGTTTTTTGATAGACAAATTCCATTAAAAAGCATAAAAGTATAATTCCAAGAGCTACTAGTACTCCTATTTTATTTTGTCCAAATTGTTGGATAATGAGTGTGAAAAAAGCGAGCAGACAGAGTAAAGCAGCAACGATATGGATCCATTGCTTAGATTTTAATTTTTGATATTTTTTATAGCCTATATAGTTCACAATACAAAATATCAATAAAAATCCCGCGCTACCTGCAGTAGAGATGCTTTGTAAATTAAATATGTTTACAAGCAGTACAGATAAGATGGCCGTAATTAGATAACCTACTGGTTTACCCCAGAATTTATGAGTGAAATATTTAGGGAGTTCATCGTCTTCGGCAATATCATAATTAACTCTTCCGCTTCCCATAACGGTGGCATTAATAGCTGAGAAAGTAGAAATTAAAGCGGTTATGGTGATGATAGTAAAACCTATCTGGCCTAAAGTAGGCTCGGCAGCTTTTGCAAGAACATAATCTTGAGCATCTGCAATTTGTTTGAAAGGCAATGAACCTACAGTTACTATTGCTATCAAAATATAAAGAACTACCACAAAACCAACTGCACCAAAATATGCTTTTTCTGTATTTTTTTCTTTGTTTTCTAGATCTGAAATGGAATTTGCAATAAGTTCAAAACCTTCATAGGCTACAAATATTACCATTCCGCCAGATAATAAGAGCAAAGGATTATCCCAGTTTGACGGTGAAAGCTGCTTAAGATTTTCGGGATGTATAGTAAAACCATAAAATCCAATTCCAATAAAAGCGATAAGAATAAGTAATTTTATAATTACAGAAATAGACTCAATTTCGCTTACCAATTTCATGCTCATATAATTAATTAGCAATGCTATTAAAATTATAGAAGTTTGAAATATTCTAATATCAATATCATGATTCTTAGTAATAGAAATTAATTCAGCTCCATAAGAGCCAAAAGCAGAAGCATACAGAGATAGCATTACAATATAACTCACCCAGAGCAGGTTATTAATGCCTCCTGAAAAAATTCCACTTCCAAACTGAACTTGTATAAATTTTACCGTACCTCCATTTTCAGGATATTTTTTAGAAAGTTTAGCGTAAGAATATGCAGTTAATAAGGCGATTATTCCTGCAAAAAGAAAAGCAATAGGAGTACCACCTTTAGCTAACGAAACAGCAAGCCCAAGAACAGCAAAAATTCCACCTCCCACCATTCCTCCAATACCGATTGAAATAGCATCTTTAAGAGATATCTTTTTACTCATTTTTAAATGTTTTAGATCTATATTGAAGTTACTTATTTAATTTATAGAAGTTACGGCTACTATTAAAATACATTTTCGTGAGAGTTTTTTCAATCGGTATTAAAGTGTAGAATTTATTAAAAGTAGATAGGCAATTCTAACCGCTTACTTAGGTTTATTTAGTACTAATTGATTTATATTGTCATCCATAAAATTATTATAATATGAGTTTTCAAAAAATGTTCGGTTTTCTAAATAGGTTAGAACAAAATAATCATAAAGATTGGATGGATGCTCATAGAGAGGAATATCATGAAATTCGGGATTGGTATATCGCTTGGCTTAATGAATTAGATCTAAAGCTATCTGTAATAGATTCAGAATACACTCATACTACAGGGAAACAGGCTATTAATAGAATAAATAATAATTTACTTTTTCATCCTAACAAACCTGTATATAAAGATCATTTTGGTGCTGCCGTAGATAAGGTGAAAGGAGAGGGCGATTTTTATATTCACCTGGGCATTAACGGAAGCTTTGTGGCAGGTGGAATCTATAAACCTAAAAATGATATTTTAAAAAGTATTCGAGGAGCTATAGATTATGATGGAGAAAAGTTTAATAAGATTCTGAATAAACCTACTTTTAAAAAGGCTTATGGAGAGATGATGAAAGATGATATGTTAAAAACCTCCCCTAAAGGATATTCTCAAGACCATAGATTTATAGACCTAATGCGTTATAAGAGTTTCGCGGTAACGCATGACCTTGTTGATGATCAAATTTTTTCTCCTGATTTTCAAAATACACTTATTTCTTTATACAAAGAAATGCTTCCTTTTAGAAGATATTTAAATCATGCTTTGACGGTTTAAAGTTAAATCTTCAAGTGATTGGTGTTTTGTTCAGTGCTATTGTATTTAATTGAAGTTTTTGATATATTTATGTTAATACGTTAAACCTTCCATAATTATAATTACTCCGCGAATGGTTTTTTTAATTTTATCATATCAAACTGAATAAAATACATTTGTTATGGTAGCATATTATAATCAGAAAGAAATTAAAAATGCAATCAAAGATTTGATGCAGGATTACTTGAAAACCTGCACTAGTTGCGAAGAATTGCCTGAAGATTTTATAGATTTGATCAAACATAATTTTTTGGCAAAATATGTTTCATATAATGCTGTTACGAATTCTATAGAAATTGGAATTGAAGATGCTAATGAACCATCCTCTTTAACTGCCTATCCTCAAATAAAAGTATATACCTATCCTATAAGTGATAAAAAGAATAAATGGTTGGATAAATCTTTTAAGAAATCTAAACCAGATCTTGCATTTTATGGTCGTTTGTTAAACAGAAGAAGTTCTATTTACAAACGTGCAGATGTTGTAGTGATGTAAGTATTATTGAATACTGATACGGTTTAAAACAAAGAAGGTTACTTTTTAAAAGTAACCTTCTTTGTTTTAAACCGTATTTAGAATTGCTATTTATGCTTCTACACGCTTCTTCAAAATATTATCTATTATCAAGCTAGCGTGTACTCTAGAGTTTTCTATAAACCATTTATGAGTTTCCATTCCTCCGCAAATTACTCCGGCAAGATATATTCCAGCAACATTGGTTTCCATCGTGTTCTCATCGTAATTCGGAATTTTTTTTCCGTCGTTGGATAAATCAATTCCAATATTTTTCAAGAATTCAAAATTTGGTCTGTAACCTGTAAGTAAAAGCACAAAGTCATTTTCTAAAGTAACTTCCCCATCTTCAGTTTTAATTACAACTTCATTTTTTTTAATCTCCGTAAGGGAAGCATTAAAATATGCCTTAATAGAGCCTTCTTCAATTCTATTTATAATATCTGGTCTCACCCAATATTTAACCCTATTTCCAATTTCAGGTTTTCTCACTATCATGGTTACATCTCCACCTTTTCTGTAAATTTCTAAAGCAGCATCTACAGCAGAGTTACTAGCTCCAACAACTAAGGTTTTTTGAGTGGCGAAATAATGCGGATCATTATAATAATGATCTACCTTAGAAAGTTCTTCACCGGGAATGTTCAAATAATTCGGGATGTCATAAAAACCTGTAGCTACAACAACATTCCTAGTATTATATTTGGTTTTACTAGTTTCAACAATATGAAAATCTTCATTTTTTGAATCTACAGCTATTACCTTTTCAAAAAGATGAATATTCAGTTCATTAGAAGATACTATCCTGCGATAATATTCCAACGCCTCTGCCTTTTTAGGTTTAGGATTGGTGCTTATAAATGGAATTTCATCTAATTCTAATTTTTCTGATGTAGAAAAGAAAGACATGTTAGTAGGGTAGTGGTAAAGTGAATTTACCAAACACCCTTTTTCAATTATTAAATAGGAAAGGTCATTCTTTTTAGCTTCCAGCGCACAGGCAATTCCAATAGGGCCTCCACCAATAATAATTAAGTCGAAATCTTTAGTTTGAATTTGCAATTTCTTTAAGTCCTTTTATGGTTTCAAGTTGATCTTCCGCTTTAAAAACGTAGCTTCCTGCAACCAATACATCTGCTCCGGCTTTCGTAAGCTTAGCAGCATTCTTATCGGTTACTCCACCGTCAACTTCAATTAGTGTTTGCGCACCTGCTTCTTGTATGATATTCTTTAATTGTTTCACTTTATGATAAGTGTTTTCAATAAAACTCTGACCACCAAAACCTGGGTTAACGCTCATTACAAGAACTAAGTCGATATCTTTGATGATATCTTTCAGGAGATCTACATTGGTATGAGGATTAATGGCTACACCGGCTTTCATCCCTTCAGCTTTTATTGCCTGAATAGTTCTATGCAGATGCGTGCAAGCTTCATAATGAACGGTAAGGATATTAGATCCTAAACTTGCAAATTCTTTGATGTATCTATCAGGATCTACAATCATCAAATGTACATCTATAGTCTTCTTTGCATGCTTTGCAATAGCTTTTAGAACCGGCATTCCGTAAGAAATGTTAGGAACAAAAACACCGTCCATGATATCTATATGAAACCAATCGGCCTCACTATTGTTAATCATTTCTAAGTCTCTTTGTAGATTTCCGAAATCTGCAGCTAATACAGAAGGGGCAATTAATTTTGTGCTCATAAATGTTGTGTTGTTTTACTGCACACAAAAATAAGAAGAATTAAACGTAATATGTTTAATTTACAAAGGCGTTCAACATAGTTTGAACAACTTTTTGCGAACCTTGGTCTAAAGTTTGAATATTATTTAAATATCTACCTAGAGTCTCTTCATCATATTTTCGATGTTCAGACAAAAAATCACTTTTATAATCGTCAAAGCTTTCAGATTCTATTTCTTTACCGAATATTTTAATAATATTATGGTGTCTTGCGTCTTTTTTAATTCCTTCAAACAAGCGTAAGATTATTTCTTTCTCACCTTCAATTACTTGAAGAAAATTACCATCAGAATATATTAATAGCCCTTTAATGTGGTGTGAATTATTCCAGTTCTCGCTCCATTTTAAAACTTCATCTATTTGTTCAGAAGTTAAATTAATATCTGCGGTACTTACATAACTTATTGCGTAATTCATTGGTTGTTGTTTATTTTAAAAAAATTAAATTAAAAAAATAAAGTACACTAAGGGTATTTAAACTATTAAATAAGACTTAAAATTAGAAACTAAAAAACCCCGGTCATCACTCCGGGGTTCATTCATCAATCAAAAAACGAACAGTTATTTTCGACCTAAACCGAAATTAAACTGTTGTCATCTTTGTTAAGGCTATTAACCTAAATATGTCTTTAAGATCTTACTTCTAGAAGTATGCTTTAATCTTCTAATAGCTTTCTCTTTAATTTGTCTTACACGTTCTCTAGTAAGGTCAAAAGTTTCACCAATTTCTTCCAAGGTCATCGGGTGTTGATCTCCCAATCCAAAGTAAAGACGAATCACATCGGCCTCACGTGGAGTTAAAGTTTCAAGAGCACGTTCTATCTCTGTACGTAAAGATTCATGTAATAATTCTCTGTCTGGGTTTGGAGATTCTCCAGAACGCAATACATCGTAAAGGTTAGAATCTTCCCCTTCTACTAAAGGAGCATCCATAGATACGTGACGGCCAGAGTTCTTCATAGACTCTTTTACGTCATTAATGGTCATGTCTAGTTCCTTCGCAATTTCTTCTGCACTTGGTGGACGCTCATGAGATTGTTCCAAGAAAGCAAAAGTTTTATTGATCTTATTGATAGACCCAATTTTGTTAAGCGGTAAACGCACAATTCTAGATTGCTCTGCTAAAGCTTGCAAAATAGACTGACGGATCCACCATACAGCGTAAGATATAAATTTGAAACCACGAGTTTCATCAAAACGTTTTGCTGCTTTGATCAACCCTAAGTTACCTTCGTTAATTAGATCGGGAAGTGTTAATCCCTGATTTTGATATTGCTTTGCTACAGAAACCACAAAACGTAAATTCGCTTTTGTAAGTTTCTCCAAAGCTCGGTCATCACCCGCTTTAATACGTTGTGCTAATTCCACCTCTTCATCGGCAGTAATCAGGTCAACTTTACCAATTTCTTGCAAATACTTATCTAGCGAAGCAGTCTCACGGTTGGTAACCTGCTTCGTAATCTTAAGTTGTCTCATCTATCTTCTCCTT
>Ga0115567_10001736_pt1 | contig 21692 bp, 21 predicted proteins | sample COGITO_mtgs_1204_2_FD_88679 | JGI IMG/M metagenome (GOLD analysis project Ga0115567, IMG submission 88679) | Pelagic marine microbial communities from North Sea - COGITO_mtgs_120412 | ecosystem: Environmental > Aquatic > Marine > Epipelagic | place: Germany:Helgoland, sampling site Kabeltonne... | reverse complement strand
TCGAAGCGCTCGGCGTGCCCACGGCAGACTGGGTGGGCGCGGGCGCGGGCGCGGGCGCGGGCGCGGGCGCGGGCGCGGGCAGCGAGGGGGACGCGCTCGCGGCGGGGGTGCTGGACGTGCTGGCGGAGACGCGCGACAAGGTCCGCGCGGCGGCCGTCGCCCACCTCAAGGCCAAGGTCCCGCGCCTGCCCCCGCCCCCTGGCGCGGGCGGCGCTGAGGCGACGCGCGTTGCAGGGCGGGGCGGACGGGGCGGCGCTGGCTAAGGAGATGCTGGCGCTGTGCGACGCGCTGCGCAGCGACGCGCTGCCGCGCCTCGGGGTGAGGCTGCTCGACGGCAAGGCGGGCGGCACGTCAAAGACGCGCGGCTGGGTGCTCGACCGCTCGGGCCAGAGGGGTGAAGCACGAGGCGCCAAGCAGGGATCTGGAACGGCGCTTTAATGAAGAGTGCCCCGTCCTAGGACGCACCTGGCACGAGCAGCGCGGCGAGAAGAAACACGCGTATTGTCGGGTTCATTACGCGCCCGTTTTTGTGCGCTTGAATAATCTGTTTTGGGCGCTACTCAGCAGTGACCGAGACGATGCTGACCTGGTCCAGACCAGTCAGAGCCAGCGCCCCTGCTGTTCGGGCTGACGTGCGGCGACGGCATCTTGTTTCCACTGCTCTAACGCTCGTAGCCGCGCGTGCGTGATGAGGAGAGCCGGGCACTGATGAGACGCGGGGAGGGACGCCAATCGCGCGGTGTGCCCGGTGCCGGGAAACGCGCGCGGGAGCAGTGCGTCCTCGCCGGCGGAGTCTTGTCTGTCCTCGCGCACCGCCGAACGCACGAGAGCCTCCGCCCAACCGTGACTGTTCTCCTGGCGATTCCACATGTGCTCGCGCACTCGCGGCACCACGGGCTGGAAGAAGAGACACGGCGCCTGCATCTCCGGCGGCAGCGGTGTCATCGCGGGTTTGTATGCGCCCGCCACGTCAGGCGATCCTCCGTCTGTCCGAAGTACCATTGGCCGCGGGTCGAAGCCGGCAACGATGGGAGATGAAGGCGTGCGCATTGCAGGCGCCCACGCTCGAAGCGCTTGTCGGGCTGCGACAACTGCCTTGAGCTTCTGCTCCAAGCTCGGCCAATTCTTCACCTCGTTATCCTCGCGGGAATCCTGGACGTGCCCTGGGAGTGGAGTGTACGCTTGCGAAAATCGTGAGGGGGATGACGGGTCGTCCTTCAGCATGTTGACCGACATATCGTGCATCTGCCGAGGAACAGTGTCTACTTGCGAAAATCGTGAGGGGGATGACGGGTCGTCCTTCAGCATGTTGACCGACATATCGTGCATCTGCCGAGGAACAGTGTCTACTTGCGAAAATCGTGCGGGGTATGACGGGTCGTCCTTCAGCATGTTGACCGACATGTCGTGCATCTGCCTGTTCCGGCAGATGCACATCGTGGATCTCACTATTGAAGAGGTCAAGCCAGATTTTTTTCTAACTTGGAGGTCAAGCCAGATTTTTTTCTAACTTGGCCCCATCACAACTTTTGACATGATGATGAAAGTGTCTCCACTTTCCCGCAAAAGTTGCATGGAGCTTGAAGCAGAGGAAACTCAGCTCACTCATCTGGAAGAGCCAACGCGCGGCGCGCCCGGCTCCCGGTTGAAACACAGCGGGTGTGGGCGCGAGAACCGTTTCCCAACAGAATTTGCGCGGTGCATGCAGCTGGGGACTTTCGGCTGAACGGCACCGTGCACAGAGAACGATGGCGATGCTGGGGCTGGCCAACGGGGCGGCATCCTCCTTTGCGCAGCCGCCTCAGCCATTTGCGTCAGACGACGCGATCCACCAAGCCTTTGGTAATGCTCAAAACGACCACCACGATGTCGATGATGGCGGCGGGTTCGACTCCGAATTTCAGCCGACTGCGGTGCTGGTGACCGATTACCGCAGCGAGGTCCCGGAAGACGAGGGAGAGGTGTAGCACCGCTCATTCCGCTGAACGCAGTCACTGCCCTCGTGCGTCGGCGAAATCTGAGTCTTCCGCACACGAAACTGTGCTCTAATTCGCGATCGCCTGATGACACGCCCTTGGCCACTGCAGGGGCACGCGTATCACATTGAGAAGCGGCGCATCCGCGAAACGGTGGACCTGGCGGACGCACACACGTTTGTCTGGGGAGAAGGCGAGTACGGAAAACTGGGGCACCAGACCACCGACCGGATGAATGTGCCCTACATCGTGGGCGTCCTGCAAAAGATTCCGATTCGAATGGTACGCCGCAGCACCTCCAAATGTGGCAGAGATACCCGAAGCCGGGAGACGCAATCGATGCCCTGCAGGGAGAGCTGTGCTGTGCGAGATTTCCTGAAGGCATCCCCATGAGCCACAAACTGACTCATTCTTTTCGACAGCTGGCGCTGGGCAAGCACCACACGCTCTTCTTGGGTTCGGAAGGACAAATCATGGCGTGCGGGTACAACGGGTACGGCCAGCTGGGGACCGGCGAGGACTCAGAGTTCCGGACGACGCCCGTGCTAATCCAGTCGGTGACCGGAATCAAAGATGTAGTTGCAGGGCACCACCACAACCTGGCTCTCACGACGGCAGGAAAGCTGATGTCGTGGGGAAGCGGGTCGTGGGGCAAGCTCGGGCTGGGTTCAGACTCGAACGTACGGACACCACGCATCGTCGCTTCCTTGTCGAGTAGCATGGTAGAGACGATCGCAGCGGGAGGGCACCACTCTGTTTGCATCACCGTCACGGGAGACGTTTGGACGTGGGGCAAGGGCATGCGCGGGCAGCTCGGACACAACTCTGTGAAAGAGGAGTACTCGCCGCGGCTCTGCGCACTGCTGCGCCGTTTGGGCGCAGAGAATGTCAAGTGCGGAGACGACCACACCCTTATACTGCTTCGCAGCGGTGCTCTATACGCTATGGGTGCGAACATCCAGGGCCAACTCGGGCTCGGTGACTCGATTGACCGCGCAGTTCCGACACAGATTCCAGCTTTCAACGATGATGTTGCTGATATCGCTGCATATGCGAACGGCTCGATGGCGCTATCCAACTCTGGCCGTGTGTTTACCTTCGGTGACGCAAAGGACTCGTCCCACCATCACCGTGTCCCGTCGCTCATGCGACGCCTCCCGAAGACAGATCGCGTCGTTGCGATTGCCCGGACTTTCAACACCTTGTACGCAGTGTCAGACACCGGCTGTCTTTTCCGCTGGTCCCCCCAAGCCATTGACCATTCGCATGTGGGGGACGAAGAGGGCGCCGAACCGGACGTGCTTGAGCCGTTTCATGCCATCAAGGGCGTTGTGCGTCTGTACTGCGGACACGCGCACATGGGCGTGATCTGCACATCGGACATGGGCTGCACGCTGGCCATGGTCGCGCGCGACCGCGCGACGACGTGGTCGAGCGACCCGTCCAAGGCGAGCCTCGAGAAGATCACGGACGGGACGGTGATGCTTCCGATCCAGGCGCAGCCCGAGCACCTCGACGACGTCGCCACCGAGGTGATCCAGGAGTCGCCCTCGCGGCAGGGCGACGGTTACGTCCTCACCTATGGCAAGGGCGTCGACGGCCGCCTCGGGCACGGGCTCGAGTACACGCGCAGCGAGGAGTCTGTGCGGTTCCCGAAAAAAGTGCACACACTTGCAAAAATGTCGATTCTGCGCGTCGTATGCGCCAAGGACTCGTCGGCCGCGCTGACTGACACTGGCAAGCTTTACATGTGGGGCAAGTCTGCACAGGGCAAGCTCGGTCTCGGGCGAGGCCAGCCGGGCTCTGTTGTCGTGCCGATGCCACTCAATCACTTCAACGGCAAGACGGTTTGCGTCGTTTCGCTTGGGCGCAACCACACGGCGTGTTTGACTGACGACCACCGCTTCTTCACCTGGGGTTCCAACACCTTCGGCCAGCTCGGGATCCCCGCAGTCTCCACAAACATTCCGCTGCCCGAAGAGATCGGTTCGCTCCGCCAGGCAAACGTGTGCGACGTAGCTTGCGGCGGCTGGCACACGGTTGTATGCACCCACTCGGGACAGGTGTACACGTGCGGCAAGGGTTGGCACGGCCAGCTCGGGCAGGGAGACTACGAGTCGCTGACGGCGCAGTCCAAGACGCTGTCTTACTTCAAAAAGATCCCTGAGGGCTTCGGCGAACAACGGATGGTGCGTGTCTACGCAGCCAAAGAAACGACTGCGTGCCTTTCGGAGCACGGGCGAGTCTTCACGTGGGGGCAGGGCGACGAGTACCAGCTTGGGCACGACTCGACCAACAACGAGTCGATTCCACGCGAAGTGGAAGCGCTTGCGCGCATCCGCGTCATCGACCTGGCCCTCGGCGACTCACACATGCTTGCCCTGGACGAGATCGGACTGCCCTACTCGTGGGGGAAGGGCAGAGACGGGCAACTCGGTCACGGCGAGCTCGGGGACAAGGAGCGCGTCCCACGTGTCATCGAGCTCTGTCGACGTACGAACAAAGGTTTTACTGAAGCCTCGGTGATCACGCGTGACCTCAAGTGGGGATCTTTCTACTTTCAGCGAATGATTCCGCCCGGCGAGACAGAGGAGCAGGACGTAGAAAGGCGCCAGCGTGGCAAGGTCTGCATGATTTCGGCGAACGGCAACTTCTCGCTCTTCGTGCTCGAGCGCCTCGCCAACACCTCGGAGATCAAGACATTTCAGGAGGCGATGGAGCGTGGCTTCAACCTTTCCAAGAAGATGACTGAAATGACCATCATTCGTGAGCTCTTTGGTTGCGGCTCGGGGAAAGGCGGTGTGCTGCAGAACATCGGGAAGGAGAACGAGTTCATTCCCAAGTACCTCCCAGATACCGACGAAGGAGATGAACTGCAAGATATTATCGGTGTCTCAGCGGGCGCGTCGCACGTCGCCGTCATCGTGCGTGAGGACGTTCTGCGCAACCTCGAGTGGAAGAACGTTGAAGAAATGGAGTCGCGAGACCGCGACAACAACGCGATTGCCAAGAGCAAGCGCTCTGCCCTGGAGGCCAAGCTCCTCGAGCTCATCACTGCGGACGAGGATGACGAGGACGAGGAGACCCACCAACACCAGAACCCGTTCGCCGTTGAGGTCGAGGCGGCCGTCGAGACGTACCTCAAGTCCATCCCCGGATTCGACGCGCATAAGTGGCTTCCGAGCCTGATGCAGAACCACGTCGATCTTGAGACGCTGTCGCTTCTGCGCGCAGAGGACGACCTCAAGCTTGTTGGTGTGTCGGCGATCGGCGCGCGGCGGCGCCTTCTCAAGGAGATCCCCAAGCTCTCGACGCGCTATCCCCCCGTATTTTACGCTTACCAGAACTCGCGCTTCGTCTATATCTCGTGGCCGCCGAACCGGGCGGACGAGATCGCAAAGGCGCAGCGTAGCGCGCGCGGGGGAATCGCGGGCGGCAATCCCTTTGCTGAGTTCCTGAGGAAGAAGGCTGGCGGCAAGGTGCTGCGCTGCCTGGTGCGCTACGCCGAGGGGAAGCACCTCGAGACGATCCGGGACCGCGCGAACCTGCGATACCAGACGGACCCCGATGGGCAGAACCGGCTGTTCACGTGGGGATGCGGCCTCAATGGGCGCCTCGGGCACGGATACTCGGTCTCATATGCCTCTCCGCACGAAGTTACGACCCTTCCATCGATTGCAAAGGTTGTAGAAGTTGCGTGCGGTTGCGAGCACACGCTTGTCCGCACCTACGACGGTTCTGTGCTATCGTGGGGCAACGGTGACCGCGGGCAACTTGGTACGACGGACAATTACCACGGCGTGGGAATCAACGTGCATTATAAGCCGCAAGCTGTTTTCGCGTTAAAGCGCTACTTCGTGCTGCAGATCTCAGCAGGTCGGTGGCACAACGCAGTGCTCACTTCGGACCGCTCCGTGTACGTGTGGGGGGCCGGGCACTTCGGCCAGCTTGGGCTCGACTCCAAAGAGTCGCGCGGAATGCCAACGCTGCTCAAGTGCCTCGACGGGCGCGCAGTGTGCAAGCTCATCTGCGGGGGGTGGCACACGGCGGCAATTTCAGAGTCTGGCAAGATCCTGCTGTGGGGAAAGAACACGCACGGGCAGCTAGGGATGGGCGACGCGCGCTCAACAACGTACCCGAAGATCTGCCAGATTCTCAGATACGAGGGGAAGGTACGCACTGCCGCGCTGGGTGCAAACCACACACTCGTGGTCATGGTGGCCAACAAAGTGTACGCGATGGGTGAGGGCGGCAAGGGGCAGCTCGGACTCAACGACCCCAAGCGGCGTGACTACGTGTCTCCCGTCGAAATCGAGTACCTCACAAACAAGAACGTGTTCGAAGTGGCAGCTGGAGACGTCCACTCCCTCGCCCTGTCGGTCTTTGGTGAGGTCTGGGCCTGGGGTGGCTCGCCGTTTGGGCAGCTCGGGCACGGTGGCATCACGGACATCCTGCGCCCGACGCCGCTGCTGGAGCGGCACAACATTCCTCCCAACGTAAAGCACATCTACGCGGGCTACACCTTCTCGATGGCCCTTACGACGAACGGCGAGGTCTACTCGTGGGGCCAGGGTGAATCTGGCGAGCTCGGCCACCCGCCCAAGGTGCTTGTGTACGCACCAATGCTCATCGTCGACTTCAGAGACATCATTCAGATCTCGTGCGGGCACCGCCACACTGCGGCGGTGCAGTTCATTGCGCGCACCGCTCACGTGGAGGACGCGATGGCCGGCGGCGGCGAAGACGACTCGGTCCACGGCACTTCCAAGGGCGGCTCAGGGACCGCCACGCCGACCAGCCGCGGCAGCGGCTCCAAGTCGCGCCGTTCGGGGCTGCAGGCGCTGCAGCAGCTTAAGCGGCACGGGTACTGCTTTGTCTGGGGCGAGGACACGTGCGGGCAGCTCGGCATGCGAGGGCTGCAAGCCGCGCGATCGGGGACGCTGATGCAGGGCCTGGTTTCGCAGTCGCTCGTGTGGGTGGCGTGCAACTCGGACATGTCGGCGTATGTAACCGAGGCGGGAGTGGTCTACGTCTGCGGATCGGGGGAAGAAGGCCGCTTGGGCCTCGGGCATCTCGCCCCCGCCCCGACGCCTATGGAGGTGCGAGGGCTCTCGCACCTCAAGGTCACGCGCGTCGCGTGCGGGCTTGGGCACTGTCTTGCGCTCTCCGATGACCGGCGCGTCTTCGCGTGGGGCGAGGGCACCTGGGGCAACACCGGCGTTGCCAACTCGGCAGAGGTCCTGGAGCCACAGGAGCTTCACTCGCTCGCGCCGATGGACTGCATCGCCATCCACGCGGGTGGTTTTCACTCAGCGGCGGTCTCGTCCGCGGGCCACCTCTATACATGGGGTAAGAATACCAACGGGCAGCTGGGGATCGGGACGGTCACGATGGCCGAGGAGTCGCCGACCAAGGTGGACATTGACGGATACGTGATCGATGTCGCGCTTGGGCGAAACCACTCGGCGTTCATCCTGCAGGTCACCGCGCCAAATCTGTACACATGCGGGATGAACTCGAACGGGCAGCTGGGCCATGACGATTTCGTCGACCGCTGCGACCCCATGCCGGTCGTTGTGCTCGACGACCGCCAGATCATCTCGGCCGGGTGCGGGGCCGCGCACACCGCATGCGTCTCGCAGTTTGGTGACGTGATCACTTTCGGGAATGGGCGCTCGGGGCAGCTTGGCGTCTTGGCGGGCATTGACACGGACCAGGCGGCACCCGTCCAGCTGCCTGCCTTCACGGAAAGCAAGGCAGTCAAGGTGGTGTGCGGGCAGGAGCTCACAGCTGTTGTCACAAATCGTGGCGAGGTGCCACCCTTTGCAACACCCCCCGCCTGCCTTTGGAGCCCTTTTCCCCCGCCTGGCCCGCGAAGCAATATACCGAAAAGATTACGCAATGCCTGGGGCAAGGTATCCCCGCCGCGATTGCGAGTGTGTGTGCCCCCGCCTCACCGTGCCCCCACCTGGACAGGTGTACGCCTTTGGACGAGAGAGCGCGCTTGGCCTCGGCGGCAGCGCGGCGACGAGCGCCTCCAACCCGGTGGCGCCCAAGGAGGTGGAAGGGCTGACTGGCTGCTCGCAGCTGGCGCTCGGCAACATCCACGCGATGGCGCTTTTCAATTCGACCGCGGACCTAGGCCATTTCCTCAACTGAGCGTGAATGTGCTGGCGGCTCGCTGCGGTAGCTGGCACGCGGCGGGGCGTATGTGTTGGTCAAAAAGAGAAAGAGGGAAGGGGAGAAAGATTCAATTCGATAATGCACACACCCACGAACCCCCTCCGCGACCCACCCACCTACGGATGATCTGCGCGATTCCGCGCGCGTTCATGTCCTGTGCTCGTTTAAAAAGCTTCCCGATTCACTTCTGCTTGACACTCACGATGATTCGCAGCACCGCGCAGAGATCTTTCGTTCAATTTCGCTTTCCCACGAACGCAGAGATCTCGTTCAATTTCACTTTCTCACGAACAGGTGCATAGTCCGCACGACACGCAGACACATTGCGTTGCCTGTTCATCACATTGCGAAGGCGCGACTTGCTTACTTCTTGATGAACTGCAGCACAACACCAGACAAAGCGGTCGTCACGACAATGGGGACCGCGAAGGTGAGCGGGTTGTTTTTCTTCGCCTCGGCCTTGAGAGTCATCTCCTCGCGCTGAGTCTCCTGCAGTTCACACTCCTTCATCGACTGCTTCTGCTCGCACTCCTCAAGTCGCGCGATCTTCTCCAGCTGCCAGAACGAAAAATTTCAGCACTGAACCGGCAAATATTCCCGTGATTCATGCGTGTCACACACATCCACAATACAAACGCACACATTCGAATAGAAAGCTTGGCCACACGCTCCCTGACGCAACCAAACCAGCCCGACGACTCCCCACTCAGCGCGAGCAAAGAGTTCAAATCGGTCCAGTTCTGACCTGCTTCATCTTGTCTTCCTCGCTCGCGTACGGGTTCACGGTGCGCTGCTTCTGAGCATACTCCTGCCAGCCAACAAAAAAGGATGCGTCAGCACCCTGGCGGTTCGTGTTTGGGGACGGAGCCGAGCTGGCAGGCTGGCAATCTGGGCTTGCTCTGATTGGTGGGTGCTGTGAGCAGAAAGCGCGCCTTCTTGCTCTCGGTGAGAACCGAAAAAGATTCGGAGTTCATCGACATCTGCGAGTTGACAGATGCATCCGCCGGCAGCGCCGGGACACCTGCACGGGGTTCACGGCTCAGATTCCTGAGCGCACCAGTAGGCATCTCTGACATTTTTGGATGCGGGCGCCTCACCAAGCATGATCCCTGCAGCCAGGGCACCCGCAGCAGCGCCCTTGACGAGATCAGCCGGGCTCTGCGCCGCCATGGTGGCGGATGGCTTGGCAGTGCGAAGCTTTGGAGAGAACCCCGCAGGGGCGAACGCCTCCGCGGAGGCGGCAAGAACAGCGAGCGCAGTGAGACGGAGCATCCTGCGGACCAACTATGCGTCAGAATGAATTTCAGGGAGCGGGGGCCAGCCATCGAACCAGCGGTGTGTAACTCGCTCACACTCGCAGTCCGATGTTCCTAGGGTCATGCCCGCCACGATTCTGAAAAAATCGTACACTTCGCGTGGCATCTTTTGACCAACTGTGTTCGACCGTGCTACGAGGGCGCTGCTAGTGGCTGGAGGTGTGGTGGCGAATCTTACGCACTTCATCTGGAACGAGTTCCCGAGTGGCAGGGGTTCCCTTGGGTGTGAAACCCCTCCGCGAAAATCTGACAATGGCTCCAAGAGACGGTACGTGACCAATTAAAATTTAATAGGTCATTGGAGCCCTTAACACCACGAACAGTCGCGATGCCGCGATCCGCGCTGCAGCGCCAAGCGCTGCAGGCTGGAGCGCTGGCGACCGTGTTATGTCTGGCAGGCGTGCTTGTTGTTGAACGCACTGCTGGTCGATCACTGTTGGTTTCCAAAAGCGAGTTGCTGAAAACGGTGCACGACCTTGATGCGGCTGCTGCCGGACTCGAGGGACGAGCTGCGGCGGTGCCGACCAGCTATGGCAGCCTCTCTGCTGTGGCTGCGCGCAAGGACCTCAGTTCCTATTTTGACGATATGGCTGAATCGCCTAGGGCCGCTAAGGCGAAGCAGCCGTCGGCAAAGCCGGCTGCCGTCGATGGCACAACGGCGGCCGCCAAGGCAGCTCCGGTAGCTGCGCCAGCTGCTGCGCCGAAGGTGGCGGGCGCGGCGCTGGTGGCGAAAGACCAAGAGATTCAGAAACTTGAAGGGGAGGTCGAGGGTCTGAAGGCTGCGCGCAAAACGCAGACAATGATCTACGATAGCCAGGTGGAGGCGCAGGACGCTACAATCGCGTCGCTGAAAAAGGAGGTGCACAAGCTTGAGGCGCAAGAAGCCACTCCCCCGAAAGCAGCGCCAGCGGTGGATCAGGGTGAAGCTATCAATGAGGCTGTCACCATTGCTAAGGAGCTCTTCGACATGCAGGAGCGCCGCGCCATGCGCTCTCAGGATCAGGGCGCCGCCGCCGAGCAGCGCCGCGGCGTCGTCGGTGGCCAGCAGGAGGCGCAGCCTCGGACGCGAGCGTTTGCAAACATCATCAAGGCGGCAGAGGCAGCGGAGGCGCAGCGGGGGAGCCTTGCAGCTTATGGCGGCGAGCGCACGATGGGAGTTCCGCTGCCGACGGAAGAGGAGGCGTCCAAGCTCCCAGGGGTGAACATTGCGGACTGGAAGGACCCTCGTGTGCGGACACCGCAGACCGCCGAGTGGGCGGCAACCCACCCCGATCCGCTCCTCGCGCGTGTAGCACGCCGCGCAGCGGCTGCGGCGGATTTTGTTCCGGCGGCTGAGGGTGGGCGGCAGCTCGCCTCGAGCAAGGGGCCGTCGGCTGCTGCGCCGGCGCCAGTTGAGGAGGAGAGCCTCTGGTGCCCGCACTGCGGCTTCCTTGAGAACTGCGAGGTCAACCCGATGGCACGCGGTTTCTCGCGCGCGACAGGTACCTACGGGCACTTCCCTGCGTACCCGCAGAACAAGGTGATCTGGGGAGGCGGCGGGGAGCACCAGAGCACCCTCGCGTCGGTGGGAGGCGTGCAGCAGTCGCAGCCTTTGTGGGAGAAGCTCGCGCGCGCAACTGGCCTCGCGCAGTCATCGCGCCGCCTGCTGTCAGCGCACGGGACGGTGCACGGGACCGCGCCGGCCGCAGAGGGTGGTGCGCCGCTCAGGCAGGTGCGCCTCGCCTCGAGCAGGGGGCCGGTGGCGGCAGCGCCGCCGCCGGTAGAACCGATAGTTGAAAAAGCGGCAGCGCCACCCAAGTGCGTGTGTCCGGCTTGCAAGCTGGGGGACGAAAAGGTTGGGATGGAGGACGAGCACCACGAGCAGCAGCTGCTCGACGACCCGGAGCTGCTCCACGTGATCGACGACGAGCTCATGAAGCTCGATCCGGCGTACGCCGCGCGCCGCTACGACTGGGACGAGTCCGCGGCATACGGCCCCAATATTGCCAAGCACATGCAGTTCTTCGCGCCGCACGGGCGCGCGAACCCGCTGTCGGACTTCCAGGACGACAACGCGGACTACCACAACCAGGTGGAGGACAAGTCCGGCGGGGTGTGGTAGGCGCGTGCGCTGGCCGCCGAAGCGCGATCGAGAGGTGGGGCGGCGAGCCCGAGAGAACCGGCGCACGCGTGCTGGGCTGGGCGGGTGATGGCCGGCATGGTGAGACAAGTGATGCGGAAGTTCGAGTTGCTGGGCGCATTTGCAAATGCGCCGGGCAGGCACCTTCCTTGTTGATGCAGGTTTCCACGCGGCTGGCCTGACCGTATGCACGCGCGTTTCAAATCGCTCTCCCGCGCCGGGGAACCGTTTTGCCCCACACTTGCACCCTCTCCTGCACGTGCATCGCAGTCTCATTGTGTCGCCTTCGGGGAGATAGTGACAGACACTGTTGACTCCGCGCCTTGGCCTGTGTCGCTGTTGGTGCGGCCGTGGAACACTCTGCGCCGCCGCGCGGTCACAGCATCGCACTGCTACCGGAAAAGATCGCGGCGCCGCAGCCGCCCTCCGCTGTGGGTCGTCGCGCGCACGCACGTGCGTGCGTCGAGGCTAAGTCGCGATTTCGACCCAAGTGCCGCACTGAGCGAGGGACTTGGGGCGCCTCTCACGCTTGCTGGCAGGGCATCTCACCGGAGCAGCTGCTGCCCGGGGTCGAGCTCGACTCTGGCGCCTGCCGTCACCGCCACCTCCTGCGCGCGCCGGCCTCGCCGTGAGCAACGCCCCGCCGCGGCCGGGCCGCCGTCTCCGCAGCAAGAGCGCTGGTCCTTGCGTCGGGGCGCCAGGGAGGCGCGGCTGCGGGGCAGGCACCGGGGTATCCGGGTAGCAGAAGTGCGGAACGAACACGAGCGTCGGCGCCTCCGCGGGTACCGCGGGATCCGCCAGGTACCTGCCGCCGCCGCCGCGCCCTGCCCTCAGCCGCCCCTCCAGCCGGGGCGTGCGCGCCCAGGGCGCCCCGGGGCCGCGGCGTCGCGCGGCCAGAGGGGCGCGAGCCTGAGGGTAAAGACACGGGTGCGGAGGTCGTAGGCCATCTCGAGCGGCTCGCCCGCGACGCGCCACGCGACCGGGCGGATCACGGCCGGGAGCGCGCGGCCGCCCTCGTAGACGTCGGAGCGGTCGCGCGTCTGGTCGCGCGAAAAGATGGAGAGGTCCTCGCCGTTCCAGCCGTCGCCCCAGCGGTTCGAGTTGTCGGGCGAGTAATTCCACAGCGTCGCCGACAGCAGCGCCATGTCCAGCGCCCGCAGCGTCGTGTCGAGCGCCGAGATCTGCCGGTCCCACCGCCCTGTCTGGAACGCCTCCCCGCCGTTGAAGTCCATCGGCACCCCGATCTCGCCGATTACTGTCGGCGCCCCCCGCGTCCCGATGCTCTGCCCCCCTCCGCGCGGCGGTCATGAGCTGCGTACAGCGCGAGAGCGGCGCTGGGAACGGGGCGCCTCCCCGGCGGGGCGTGGGGTGCCAAGAGTTCCAGCACCTTGGCGTGGGCTGCGAGGGCGGTGAGCTGGCTGGCGTACTCGCGGACGAGCGCGCGATTGCCGAGGATAGGCGTGGGGAGGGCAGCCTTGCGGAGTCCGATGTGCGAGCGGAACGACCTGCGAGGGAGTGAGTGAGTGAGTGTACAGTAGGGACACGGGTAGGGGCAACAGTAGGGAGGGGGGGGAGGGTGAAGACTTGCACACCAGCGGGATCAGGTCGTACCTGCCAACCCGCCCCGCGCCCGCGGCGGCTGCGCCTTCAGTGCGCGCCGGGGCCTTGCGCCGGGGCTGAGTGGTTCGGCGGGCGCACCAGTGCGGCGCCCACACGGCGCCCTCCATCTCTGGCGTGGCCGGTGCGTGCGTCTTGAGAGGATCCTCGAAATCCTGGGCCGCGGCGCGCAGTAGAGCGTCAGCCGCCGAGCGCTGGCACCACACGCGGCGGAGCACCGCCTCGTCACCACGCCGCGCGCGGCGTGATGATGAGCGGCAGGGCGGGCCTCACCGTGTTGGGGTCGAGGAAGATGAGGGCATCGGGCATCTCCGCCCGCACCGCCGCTGCCCAAACCCCACCGCGGCGTTGCCGCTTCACCGCTGCGCCCGCCCTGGGCGGGGGCCTGGCCGGCGCATCGCAGCGGCGCGGTCCGGCGCTGCATGCGGGTGGGCGGCGCGCCCACCTGCGAAGCTGCGGAAGAAGGGAGCCATGTAGTCCCGGGCGAAGTCAACCGGGGCGCCGTCGGGCCGCCGCGCAAAGTGCGCAGGGCGCAGCAGTCGCGGCTGCCCGTCGCTGCCCACCTCCCACACCCCCTCTCGCTGCCACGGGCAGCCCGCGCCCTCCTTCCACGCCCGCACGCGCCCAGGGTTCATCTCCGTCTCTCCGCTGTACATCAGCGGCCGCTCGTACACCGGCACCTGCACACACCCGGCGATCAGCCCCCTCCCCCTAGCCTTCCACTAGACCGCACTGCGCTGTGCAGGGCATCTTCTGGGAGGGCGGCACGCGCCTGCTGCGGAAAGCCCTCGCCCGCGAGCATGGCCTGGTACCACGAGTGCGCGAGGCCGTGGCGGTAGCGCGACGTCCGCCGCACGTCGGGCCACCCGACGAGGCCGTAGTGCGGCTCATTGAGCGTGTCGAAACCCACCACGTTGCGCAGCCCGCGCAGCACGCGCGCGACGCGCGCGAACGCGCGGAGATAGTGCCCCTGCAGGAAGTCCTGCGCGTTCTCGCTCCCGATCGTGAGCCGCGGCGCGAAGTCGCGGCCCGCGAAGAAGAGCGTGAACATTGTCGCAGTCGCAAGCCGCCCGTGGTTCTGCGGCCACGCCATCTGCCCACCAGCGCGCCGCGCGCTCCTCAGCGCCGAAAGGGTCGAGATCACGCGGGGCCCTCGCTGGCCAACGCTCGCGCCATGCAGGGAGTCGGGCGGGCGTGCACGGGCGGCAGGGGGCTGGTGTCAGTCTCGGCCTGGCCCGCGGCGTCCCGTTGGCTCTGCGCGTGGCCCTGATGTGTGAATGCCGCGCCGCTGGCGTGCAGCGCCGAGATGTTGAAGCCCACCTGCCGCACGACCGCTCTCGCGCGTAAGGGCAGCGCACCGCGCAGCAGGCGGGGCGGGCGCGACCATGTCGAGAGTCCACGCCGGGGCGCCGTCGCCGCCCGTGAACCGCGACCACACGTCCTGGTGCGGGTCGATGAAGACGGAAATGCCGTGGCGGCCCGCTGCAGCCACCACGTCGTGGAGATACGCGAGATACTCTTCGTCGTACATACCCGGGCCCGCATGCTCGACAGCCTCCCACGTCACTAGGAAGCGGATGAACGTGAGGCCCCACGCACGCAGGCGCGCGAAGTGCACGTCTGCCTCCTCGAGCGGAAACGGCCGCCCTACAAACGAAATGTTGCCCACCGAGACTTGCTCCGTGAACCCGTGCCATTCGTGCGTGCCGCTCGTCCCAGCAGGAATCTTGGAGGACCCTGCAAGATTGACGCCGCGCAGGATCACCGCTCTGCCCTGTGGATCGCGGAAGAACGTCCCGTGGCTCGCGCTGAGCTCTCCACGGAGGAGCTGCGCCGGGACCTTCGGGGCCTCTGAGATTGGCGCTCTCCCAAAGGCACCCAGCTCATAGGTTGGCTCCAGCGTCGGGAGCCAGAAATGGCAGGCAATGGCCGCAGCGAGCGTGGCTACAGAAGAAACGCGCCCCCCGGCAGTCCTCCGGATTCCCTTGGGAGCCAGTAGTGAGGTTGTGAACATGGCGATGGCGAGAGTAGCTAGGATACTCTCGGGGCCAATGGTGCCAAGTGCCGTGGCGAAAACTCGCGCCAACCATCCAGTAACGATCTGCTCCATCCACTCCATGCTGTGCCCATTAGGTGGGCCATGCCCACCTCGCAGCGCTGTTGAGCGAGGAGCACTGTCCCGGCCAGCGATCGAGCCTGGCCCGACAGCAATCGAGCCTGGCCCGCCTGCTGCAGGCCTGCCTAACATTGCACGTAGGTACTCGCCCAGGAACAGTATGGCCCTCTGTGCCTCTGCTTGCTTGGATCGATGCACAGGACTTCTCCTATGCTGACTGGCGCTGCACTGACCGCCGTCCCTCCGCGCCTCTGGCGGTACAGTCGACCAGGAGGAGGTGGACAAGTAAGAGGCTTCTTCAATTCTCAAAACCGATGAGAACAAACTTTCTCTGCAAGGCTCATTGCTCGTTGCTGGGCGCCGGTGCTCAACAACTCCACGCATGCTGTCGGGCAGAATATGTCCGGGTGCCTCATGGCACCGCATTGCTTTTCATCCCGCAATGCTCGCCCTGAGCCCGCCATCTTGCGTGATGGCTGCACGGTCCCCATTTGGCCCGTTCTGCCGGAGGACACGCCCCGGGCTCCTCGGCTTTTCTGCAGGCCTCGTAACTACAGATCATTCGCCGGAGAACAGAAAAGTAGTGCTGCTCAGTGGAGGTGTTGAGTCAACGACAGTGTTGCACATGGAGCGCGACTCGGGGACGTTCGTCATCCCCCTCTTCGTTGACTACGCGCAGCGTGGGGCCGAAATGGAACGTGCTGCATCAGCAGCTGCGTGTAAAAGCCTCGGGCTCGAGATGCTTGAGATGAATGCAGCCGGCATAGGCGAGACGTTCCGCTCGCTCCAGGGCAAGCAGCGCCTGCATGTCCCTGTTCCACACCGAAACCTTCTAATCCTATCGCTGGCGCTCTCGCTTGCCGCTCAGCAGAGTGCTACTGCAGTCGTACTCGCCCTGCAGGCGGAAGACGGGGACTGGTACCCCTCAGCATCACCCGCCTTCTTCACGGCATTCGCTGCAGCAGCTGCAACTCTTGAGCCCGGTGTGGACCTACAAGCTCCGCTTCGGACTATGCGAAAGGCCGACGTAATCCGTGCGGGCGCAGAACTCGGTGTCGACTTCGCTCAATGCTATTCGTGCATGCGTGGAGGACAGCACCACTGTGGTCTGATCCCGCATATCCGATGCGTCTCCGACCTGCGATCTGAGTGGCTACAACACTGAACTTCTCCGGTCCACGATGGCAGGAACATGTCGGCAGTGCCTCGACAGGCGCGCGGCATTTACTGAGGCGGGCATCGCCGATCCTACGGTTTACACCTCCAAGTGAAGCGCCGTTCTCGGCGATGAGCACGGTTCAGGAAGCGCAGGGAGAGGCAATTTTTGCGAAGCGGGGGGAAGGTGCTGTACGGAGGCTTCCAAGAAATTGAACACAACCCCATCTCTTGACGCTTGTCTCACATCTCGCTGCTACTCTCACAAACCGAACTTCGAGACACTGCCGTGCCTGCGCCCCGCCAGCTGCACCAGCGGCCGCGCCCGCAAGATTACCCCTTTCAAGTATCCCAGCTCAAGCCAGCCACTGGAGGCATCTCCCGCCTTTCCCCTGCATCCGCCCCCCTTACTTCTACTCTTCTCCCCTTGAAAGGTGGCAAGCTAACGGACGCAACGCCCCCTACTTGGTCATGGGCAAAGCACGCGCAGCTTCCTTGCCGTCTGCGTGCGCGTAGAGGAAGACGGTGTTGAGGGCACCAACAGCAACGCAAGGCTCAGATGGGTGCCATGCACAGTGCAGAACTTTCTTGTCGAGGTCCATGTCGCCTGCCGCAGCCTCGTCGGGGCGCTTGGACTTTGCACGAGGCAGATTGAGACGTGTCTTCCCGATCAATTTCTTCTTTGGCATCTTTGTCGCTTCAATACACACGTCGCCCTTGCCAATGCGGTCATAGATGTGAAAATAGTTGTGGTATGAGCCGGTCATCAGCCACTTAGCGTCGTTTGAGAATGCACACTGAAATTTGTCAAAAATCGCGTCATTCTCGTACAAATCACACAGCTTGGAGCGCAGTTGCTCATGCACGTAAATGGTGCGGATCGGCTTGGCTTCCATGTTGATGTCCCACAGCTTGAGGCACATGTAGTCGCGAGAAAGAATGTGCCGCCCATCGCGAGAGAATTTAACGTCAGCGATCGAGGATATGATCTCAGAAAAGAAGGAGCGCCTTGAGGGATCATCTTCTTCTTCAAACGCCTTGGCGTGTGTGTCACAAAGCGCACGGTCGCGAGTGTCCGCCATCTTGATAGAACCGCGCGAGTTCGACCACAGGAACAGGTTGCAGTGGTCCGGGTGACACGATGCTGCTGTAATGACTTCGGTGAGCTCTTCCATGTTGTCGGGCTTGATGTCGACAATGTTGAACGACGTATCGGATACACCCAAATTCCACAGGTTGATGCGAAGATCGTCTGCAGAGATGAAGGTCTCACAGTCTGAATTCAGGGATATCGAGTTGATATGGTACGCATGCCCGTTCGAGAACACACGTCGCTGATGTGCCTGAATTCCACGAGGCTCAGATGGTGGCGGAATCGCCAACCCTTTGGAACCTGCGAGCATCCAAAGCTGTCAGAATCCCGTCTTCATTTTTCTCATCACGGTTGTAAGAGGGCGCTCTACATTTGCCAACAGGAATAGATCGTGGGAAGCACCTTTGGCAGAGATACCGTTGCGGTAAGAAGTGATCTGCTCTGCGGGCTTGTGGTCCTGCACCTTCCAGAGCTTGATGGTTTTGTCATTCGTCGTGAGAAGGAGGAATGACGAATTCAGCGGGCGGCACCAACGAAGACAGTTGATCTTCTCCTCAATCTCCAGCGACTTGAGGTAATCGAACTCGGCCTGCAGATAAAAGCACTCAGCAGTCACGCATATCCCCCTCCTCTAGCTCCCGCTACAGGGCAGAAGGCTCCTTTGCCGACTCCTGCCTACGAAGTGGCACGGAGCGGAAGGGGTGTCGCAATAGAATGCAGAGGTAGCAGACCTCGTGGGAAACAAATTCGTGCCACAGGCGATATTCAACTCCCGGTCCAGTCGCGCCGGCGGGAGCAGCCCCAGCGCCTACGGTGCGCCGAGCGTTGGGGGGCGCATCCTCGAGCTCGACGTCGCACTTTTCGTAGATTCGCACCCTACCACCACGATCCCCGGTCGCAAGGAAGTTGCCCTTGTGATCGAATTCAACCGCTGAAACGACATCTCCATCGACAAGCATGCCCTGCGGCTTGTCTCCGAGGGTCTGCATCAGCAGCCACTTGTCGGCAGGATCCATGGCCGCCATGCTGTCCCCGCGCCCCGCTGCGCTAGACACTCCTGCCGCCCCCGATCAAGTCCCCGCCACCTCCAGCCAAACCCTTTACGTGACCTCAAAGTCCAGGATCTTCTTGACTAAGGCTCACCCATGCGCTCGCCTCCCAACTGCAGACTGCACTCTGGTGCTCTGGCCCCTCAGGTGCTCTGGCCCCACTCTGGCCCCGCAGCACGTCTTGCGATCAGCTTCGGTATTGCCGTCCTCGAGTGGAGTTGGCTAATCCCAGCGGTCTCTCCTCCCTCAGTTGGCTGACGGCAGTTTCAGCCAACCATGAATAACCAAATTTTTCAACAGGGGAAGACAACTATGTTCCTTCTTCCGTTCACGGGCGTCGAGGTTGCACCCCGCGCGCACGCCATCGAAACCTTTAGCTCAGTATCATCTGCACATAGTTGCTGTCACCCACTGCAAACGATTGGTGGTTAGAACAGCGACACCGGCACTCTTTTCCGATGCTGACTTGTTGGGTTTCAGGGTGTGGTAACCTGTGGCGCGGACGCGGGCACCGCTGCGGCGGCGACCTCGGCTCACACCACGGCACTCGGCCAGTGGGAGACCTCATGGTGAACTTCTGTTGGCCTCTCCTTCGTCTCGCTTGTTCCAAGTGACAAAGATTGCGCTCAGACACTTCTCTTACCAGGGGGGCCGTGCATTTGTTGCAGGAACTGGTACCCCGACGCGCCTGGTGCTTACCCTGCGCCTAAGTGGTCGTGGTACAACTCGAGTGGAGGACTCTACGACCAGGCGCATGCGCCAGTCTCGACGGCGTCCACGGACGGCTCCACGGCGGTTGCAGGCGCATCCACCGGCACACACACCACTGCTCTCGGCCGGTGGGAGACGTCCTACAACTGGTACCCCGACACGCCTGGTTCTTACCCTGCGTCTAAGTGGTCGTGGTACGGCAGCCCGACGCCGGATTCGCGCTGGGCGTGGTACACCGCCCAGCAGAACCAGCTCGCGGTGTTGCCACCCACCTCGACGAATCTGAAGGGCCGCGCCCTTCCGGCGCTGCCGGAGGACGACATCTTCGAGGCCCCGGAGAAGTGCTCGGAGCAGGGCGCGAACGACACGTCGACGAAGAGCCGCAAGCCGACTCCTGCCTCGCCTGGCCACCTTGTCATGTGCGGGCATGCGTGTCTGCTGGGTGCCATCGAGGCAACTGGCAAGCTCCTCACACGCGAGGACGCCAAGGGCTGGCTCGAGGACTGGCGCTCGGAGTTCGCTCGCGCTTCTACGGCAGCCGCAGAATCTTCGTCACCCGTTGGAGGCTACGTCATGCGCGAGCATATCATGGCTTGAGCACCCCGCGCCGTATGATTTTCGCGCCGATTGGCCCCAATATTTTTTTACCGCTGCAGTTTGTCTGTACTTCCTTTTTCTTACCTTCAGCGCTTCGGATGTGTTTTTCGGAGATAGTTGGTTCAGTCCGCAGCATATGGGGCGTTGTCCACAACATCTCGCCGTTGTGCGCTAGCTGTCTTCCCGTTTTCGATTGCATTCAAGAAAGGCCGGACGCGCATGCATCTGATCGATGCGATTTTGCTCATCTCGCGAAACTTGAGCCAGCAATACGTACACGATTCCTACCCCCCGCGAAACTTGAGCCACCAATACGTACACGATCCTCCCCCCGATCTATTCTCACCGTGAGCCGCCGCCTGAACACTATTCATCTACTTACTTCCATGTCCTCCACGCGCGTCGGTCACTCACGGAAGGGAAGGGGCATTTCGTACGGTGATGCCGCCGCACGGCGGCCCGCCGCTCGTGCGGCAGTAGACGCACGTAGGTCCGCTTCTTGGTAGAAAAATTGGATCCACTCGCGAACATTTTTGGAGTGCATTCGCCCCGCGCTCTTGCTTGGCAACGGCATGGAAAGCTGCGACGACGTCCCGGTGGCCGCGACGCCGCCGGCCGGGCCCGGCCCCGAGGCCGCGCCAGCCTCGAGTGAACCACGTCGCTCGCCCCCTCCAGCTGCGCCGTCCATGGCGGATGCTGAGCGGGGCCCGCTGCTTCCTTCATCCCCACCTTTTTGCCGTTTCTCATGGAATCCGAGCGACGTCTTGCTGCGAGGCGGCCTTCCTGACCCCTGCCGCGCAAGCGCTGGTAGTGTATTTGCCGCTTCGGCCTGAAAAGCTTTGAACGAGTGCGTGGAAGGGTCCAGCAGGCGGGACTGCGACATGGATGAGCGTAGGGTGGAACGCCGCGTCTGGAAGAAGGTATCGTTTGGGGTCCCGACGACGAGCTTCGTCATCTCCAGTGAAATGTTGTCGTCTGCTGACGACGTGAACTTGATGCAGCAGGCGTCGCAGACCTTCATTTTGCGGTCGAGGAACGCAGTGTGATCATCCTCCCTCATCACAATGTTGTGAAAGAAGCGACGAAAGTCTTGGATGTCTTGCTTTGAGTACTCATTCACGGGGTGACTCTGCACCACCTTTCCGTCGACGATTGCGAGCTTCGAAAGAAACTTGAAGACAAGCGGGTCCGCGTTTGAGACAGGCAGCGGCGGAATCTCCTTCCAGCCTGTTAGCTCGCGCACATGGTCGCGGAAGCGCGGCATCTGGTACACGAGAGAACCAGACTTGAGCTCGAATGCTTTCACATCCGAATTTTCTTTGAATTTGACCATCTCGTCCTCCTCAATCCACTTCTTGCGATAAGCCGACAGCTTGACGAGGTCGACATCCTCGGGTATTGTCACATCCTTTTCGGTTTTCGCTTGAGACTGATGATAAAGAATCATGTAACGGTACGTCGTGATCTTCATCTGTTCAACAGGAAAGAGCCCACCGGCCTTGTCGCAAGCCGGATCAATGTTGAAGCCCGCACAGGGGCACCTGAAGTACTCCTTCTTGAGATCCTTTTTCTCGTACTTGTGCTTGGGAGCAACGTGCGAGTTTACGGGCGGTGCCAGGAAGGTTTCGATCTTTGGCGGGTCATTCGGGGAAAAAACGCGTAGGTCGTTGCACCACAAGAAAAGCAGCTTATTTTTGCCGGAAAGCTTGAAAAAACACTCCATCGTCCACATTGTGTAGGCAGATGGTAGCAGTTTTTTA
>Ga0115567_10001733_pt1 | contig 21719 bp, 19 predicted proteins | sample COGITO_mtgs_1204_2_FD_88679 | JGI IMG/M metagenome (GOLD analysis project Ga0115567, IMG submission 88679) | Pelagic marine microbial communities from North Sea - COGITO_mtgs_120412 | ecosystem: Environmental > Aquatic > Marine > Epipelagic | place: Germany:Helgoland, sampling site Kabeltonne... | reverse complement strand
TAAAAGTGACCGCTAGCACTGCGTATGGATTGGTTCCGTTTTGTAGTAGCTGTGCAATGCGATGCGTTAGGGTTTTTGTTTTACCGCTACCTGCACCAGCCAGAATTAAGACTGGCCCATCGACCGTCTCCACCGCTTGTTTTTGATTTTGATTGAGCCCATCGAGTAAACTTTTCACTTACCAAGTATAGCAAACTTGTAGTTGGGTGAAGCTGCGAGTTAGTAGTTTATAAAAGGAATTTCGATGCCTGATACGACAACATAAACTATCGCTGCAAGCAGAACCATAAGCAAAAGCAGTATAAGTACCGGACCACGTGAATGACGATCTAACTTAGACCAGTCATGGAGCGTAGGGTGATACTCATCTGTATCAAATATCAACGGATCATCACTATCAGACTCTTCCTCATTGCCGTCTTTATCGTCGGTCTTCTTGTCCAAGTTATCACTGTATATCTGCATGCTCTGGGTGGGATCTGTCGCCATAGTAATTGGTTTGGCTGCTGTCTGAGTAGGCTGTTGTTTTGTATCGTCTTGTACGCCACTCCGCGCACCGTCAGTCGACTCATCGCTTGTATCTTCCGACTCACTGTTGTCAGCTGGTTTTTTTAACGTCGACTCAGCGTCATCGCCGTCGTCTGACTGGTCAGTAGCATCAATTGTAGGTTTGGCTGGCTGGGCTGACTTGCTTTTAATCGTAACGGTTACCTTGTCCTGCTCGCCATCATTCACGTCTGCCTTGTCCTTTGCTTGAACTTCACCATCAGGCGAGTCGCTGTCTGCAGCATCTACCGATCCTGTACTTTTAGAATGAAGCGAACCGGCTTTGTGTGTGGTAACAATCGACTGACCAACTGCAATAGCCGGCTCAGCTTTACTGGTATCCTCGTTAGCGTCAGTCTTGTTACTGATTTTTACTTTGATGTTGTCACCATCATCACCGTCAGACGGTTCAAGTAACTTCTGTCCTGGATGAGGCGACTTCAGTATCGCTGGAGTTACTGAAGATTTAGTGCCATCGTGGATGATATCAAAACTCACTCCGTTTGAGTGCGGTATATTTTTTTCAGCCTTTTTAGGGAGCGTGGGTTTGCGCATCTTCTCGCCAGATTTACCGAGCAGCGCTTCTGTTTGTTTTGCCAGCTCACTGACAGCACTATCAAGTTCAGAAACATCCTCGACTGCTGGCAGCTGCGAGATATTCTTTTGAATTTTTTTAATAGTCTTTTTGACGCCTTCTTTGTCTTTAGGCTTTTTTGTAACTTTTTTAGTTAACTTTGCCTTGGGTTTTTTTGTCGTCATTTTTTACCCTTCTTTGATTCCTCATCAAACGCTTTTGTCGCAAGCTCTATCATTGGCCAAAAAGTTGCAATACTTAAACTCGCACCTCCAACAAACAATCCATCAATGCCATCAAGCTTTAGGTATGCACCACTGTTATGAGCATTTACACTACCGCCATACAAAATTCGAACCTTATTTGCTGCGTCATAGCCATACAAACTTGAGATCTCCGAGCGGATTTTTGCAATCATCTTTTCAGCTTCATCAGGTTTTGCGTACTTGCCTGTACCTATGGCCCACACGGGCTCATAGGCGATGATAATTTTGCCCACCTCTTCACTGGTAAGATCCGCCAAACCAACCGATAGTTGGTCGCTAAGAATCTGACTCGTGTGCAGATGTTCTCTCTCAAGCAGTGTCTCACCAACACATAATATCGGCTTTATACCGCTCCTGAGCGCTGCAGCCATTTTTGCTCTTATAAGATCATTCGATTCATGAAAAATATGACGACGCTCACTGTGGCCAATCACGACATATTTTGCGATACCCCGCAGCATTGGCATGCTAATCTCACCCGTAAACGCACCGTCGTCTTTGTAATAAGCATTTTGCGCGATCACCGAGATCTCAGATTCAGCTAAGGTCTCACTGACTGCTCCCAAGGCTAACGAGTGTGGACCAACTGCCACCTCCACACCGTCTAATAGATCTTTGCTGGATAGCTTCTGTGCAAACGCTTGAGCTTGCTTAAAACTAAAATTCATCTTCCAGTTGCCAAATACTAACTTCTTACGCCCACTCGCCATACGTACCTCTTATGCTTTATTGTTAATTGTAGCACACCTATTTACTAAGTAATGCCTCAACACCTGGAAGTTTAGCGCCACTGAGGAGCTCGAGACTGGCGCCACCGCCGGTAGAAATATGTTTAAACGTGCCCTTGGGGTTCTTCTCGAGCCAATCAAGCACAAAGTCTGCAGTATCACCACCGCCAACAATACAGTCCAGTGTCTCGTGATTATCTGATAGAGCTTGTGCCATCGCCATGGAGCCTTGAGCAAACTGTTCAAGGCTCGTCATGCCGAGCGGTCCGTTCCAAATTACTGTTCGAGCTGACGACACAATATCTGCGTATTGTCGCATGGTCTCGTATCCTAAATCTAGTATCACGTTGCTGTCGCCGACCTCATCAAGACCTACGTCGCTACGTTTAGCCTCTACCGACACGCTTGCTCCAACCGCAACATCTTGTGGTATAAAAAGTTGCCCAGGTTTTGCAGCACTTATAATACTTGATACGTGCTGTGCGCCCTCTGTATCAACCAGACTCTTACCAATCGGATGGTTTTGCTCAGATAAAAAATTATTTGCCATAGCGCCACCAACGAGCACCTTATCGGCAGTCTTCAAAAACCGCTCAACGAGCGGAAGCTTGTCAGAGATTTTTGCACCTCCCATAACTGCAACAAGCGGTCGTGCAGGGTCTTCAATGGCACTAAGCAGCGTGACCACCTCAGTCTCAAGCAACAATCCTGCCACAGCAGGTACCAGATGCGATATGCCCTCAGTGCTTGCGTGCGCTCGATGAATTGCGCCAAACTCATCATGTACAACATAAGCCGGCTTAATAGCATCTTTGAGATACTGAGCAAACTCAGGATCGTTAGACTCTTCTCCAGGATAAAAACGAACGTTCTCGAGCAACGTTACTTTGCCTGGCATCGATCGTTTGAGTTTTTGTTTAACGTTGTCATTGCAACAATCATCGATAAACTCGACTGGAACCTCCAGTAGCTCTGCAAGTCTTTGTGACACAGGCTCGAGGCTAAACTCTTTGTCAAACTCTCCTTTTGGTCGACCAAGATGTGAGATAATTATCACCTCGCATCGCCGTGCAAGTAAGTACTGAATTGTCGGTAAAGTCTGTACAATTCGATAATCGCTCGATATTTTGCCACCGTCAGTCATAGGCACGTTAAAGTCTGCTCGTAGCAAAATACGCTTATCGTGTACCTCGATGTCTCTGATCGTTTTTTTGGTAAACTTGTACACAATCCTACTCCAATTTACGCACTTTTATGGTGTCGGTGCCACCTGGTGTGCCTGGATGTCGTCCAGATGCCGCTACAATCGTATCGCCTTTTTTAAATATGGATTCGTCGCGCAACCAATCAGTCAGCTTAGTGGCCGCCATCTTGTCATCAGGTCGTACATACGTTTTAGTGCCGTGCAGTAAAGCAAGTTGCTGGGCAACACGTGTGTCGGGTGTCACGACAATAAGTGGAATCTTTGGCCGTCCACCAGCAATCGCACGAGCAGTCGCACCAGTTTTTGTCTCTGCCACAATCGCTACCGCCTTCACCCAATCTGACAAACTAATGATTGTATCTGCGATTGCCTCAGTGACCGTCTCGGTGTGACCATCAGTAAACATAGCTGTTACTTTAGCGTTACTCTGCGTATACATGATGATTCTTTTCATGATCTTAATTGCCTCAATTGGATATCTACCCATTGCAGTCTCATCTGAGAGCATAACTGCATCCGCGCCAACAATAACCGCCGTTGCAACATCTGACACCTCGGCTCGAGTTGGCTCAGGCTGCTCGAGCATACTGGCTAACATCTGGGTTGCAACAATACTTATTTTGTCGTGCTTTAAACAGAGGCGAATGATCTCACGCTGCCAGGTTGGCACACTCTCCGGCATCGTCTCGTAGGCAAGATCACCCCGAGCCACCATAACACCGTCACTCACCTGAACAATTGACTCGAGGTTCTCAAGCGCTAACTTCGTCTCAACTTTAGTGATAATCTTAGCGTCGCTGCTCAGATTTGTTAGCAATCTTCGTAGCTCTTTGATGTCATCAGCGGTTTGTACAAAACTAAGAGCTACGTAATCTACATCTGATTCTGAACCAAAAATTATGTCTTCTCGATCTTTTTTAGTGATAATCTCACCACCAAAATTAGTATCGGGTAAATTAATACCTTTACGTCCAATCAATACGCCACTGTTCTCGATCCTGACACTGACAGATTTATCAGCCTCACGTACACTTGTAATAACACCACGAATCTTACCGTCATACAAAAGAATGTCATCTCCGCGCTGCACCTTTTTACTCAGATCATACTGCACTGGCAAGTGCCCATCGCTCATTGTATCGAGCTTATAGGTGAGGCGTAACTCTTGCCCGCGCTTTACCGCAACAGCTCCCTCAAAATCGCCCAACCTAATCTTTGGCCCCTGTAAATCTTGAATAATCGCGACTGGTTTGCTGTACTCTTTACTGGCTTTTCTGATCCAGCTAATCTGCTGCTTTCGCTCAGCATAATCGCCGTGGCTAAAGTTGAGCCTAAAGCCATTAACTCCAGCTTTGACCATGGCAAGAATAGACTCATAGCTATTGGTGGCCGGTCCAACAGTTGCAATAATCTTTGTCCGTTTAAATTTATTGAGCGCCGTTCGTGGCGCATTTTTCGTTACGTTCATCACTCTTTAGTGTAGCAAAGCATAATCGTAATGAGAACCTAATCTGTAACTTTATTTAGATCCAACGATAGACTTAGTGAAAAACTATTCACTGCTTTTACCCAAGCGAGCAACCATACTTGTCATCACAAGGAGATAATAATGTACAAAGATTTTGATTTACCAACCAACCATCAAGCCAAAGGTGAGCCGTATGTGCCACCAAAAGCGCGAGATAGTTATGAGATAGAACGTCGACACAACTTGCCCGCTGGCACTTTATTGGCTGAGCAACAACGCGATGGTGTCGCGATTTCTGCAGATATACTTTCTGTAATCGAGGATCCTCGCAGTCTCGCATTCGCCTCTCGTCTACTTGGTGCGAGCGCACTCAATAGTAGCTGGTATTTATTTGCCGACGGTGCATCCGTCATGCGTCGACGTTTGAAGCTGCCACTTTTGACCGTTCCCGAGGATGATATTCGCCCAGACACCCTCGAACTCGCCCAAGTTCGAGATGAACGTTTGCGTCAAGTTCGAGACCACGCCAACACCTACGCACAGATGGTCTCGTTTGCACTCAGTGAACTTGCCCTGGAGGATCGCCGCACCGTTCTGGGTCGTCAGGTTGGTAACTCTGCCCTTGCGATTGCCACGGTTGACCTTGGAGATCTATTCACCTTTGGTTATGGAGATGACTTTCGTGTTCAGGACACTGTTAGACGACGATCACTCAGAACTTTGCGAGACTCCAGAGAGCTTGGCACCGAGCTTCACACTGTGCCGTCACTTGCCCAGCTCGCTAACCCGGATTCTGACCTGTCTGTATTCTGGCGTCGGAATGCCCCAGATGGCGCGCTTGACGCCTATGAGTCAGCCTATGAGCAACTCGCAGCTTAAATCTGTAATGTCTCCTCTAAAAAGAACGGATCTCCTGCCTGGTAGTTTGCTACGAGCGACGGCATGTTCGGCAGCATCGAGCTATCAGTAAAATCTGGTGTCTCTTGCCAGTAATACTCCGAGTACTCGTTACCCTGGATTAACTCACCTTGTGCATCCTCACAAACAAGCAGCGTAAAGTGTGTAAAACTCTCTAATTCTTCTCCGCTGCGCATTCTAAAGTAGCCGTTGCCAAGTGACGTAAACGTGCAGTCCAGTCCTGTCCGCTGCTTACACGTTACACGCGCGGTTTGTAAAATTGATTCCTCGGCATTTGGCGTACAATGCATGAAACCCACTCGATGTACAAGCGGTTGGATTTTGCGCTTATAGAGCATCCAGGCGCCATCACCCTCACGTCTAATTACTAAAAACAACACCGAGTGCGCCCGATCTGCCAACGTCTGAAAATCACTTAGTACACGTATACCGAGCCGACGACCCTCCGCCGTTAATTGGTATCGCCCCTCTTCACCCTTATAAACATAGCCAGCTGAGACCACCTTTTTAAGATGGTAGGTAAACAACTTATTGTCCACGGTGTCTGGTCTAAGATCGCTAAAACGTAAATTATCTTCAAGCGCCAGCCGATACACAATTCCCCGTTGCAAATGATGATCTAGCATATGATAACAGTATACGCCAATCGGTTAGATACATATTTTTAAAATAACACTTTCAAAAGTCTGAAGCATCAGAACTTTGAAAGTGCACAGAGTAGAGTTATGTGTATTGTGCCTGTGCGGCAAGGTAAAGGATACCAATAGATATCCACCAGTTATACTGTCCTTGCCGCCGACCGCGACCGCTGCTAGAAGAAGACCGCTCCCGGGAGGGATTCGAACATGGCATTGACCAGGTTTTCACCGTCCTCACGCGTCCCCTCGGGGAACATGATGTCGGGGAACCTCATCTCACGAACTCCGTACTCAACATACTCACACTCCTCGTGTAGACGGTGCGCCTCCCTCAGTGCGGCTGCGTAGTCAGTGATGACCTCGCAATCGGCGAACAGGAGAAGCGCGTACGCCATGTTGAGCTCGTCATCTTCGTGGACAATGACATCACCGTGCGACGTCAAATTCTCGGCAGCTTGAACCAGCTCGATCCGAAACTCAGGTCCCTTGGTCATCAGCATGACAACGGTAGTATCTGCGGACATTGTACCCTCCTGGGGCTAAGCGGTGCTCGACGACTTCGAACACTCAAGCAACCCACGGTATGGGCTCATTGAGTGTTCGAATCTCTACTCTGTAAAAGTGCTTGCAGTGCTAGTCAAAGCTCTTGCAAACATATAGATAATATCATACTACCTTTATTTTGTCAATGTATACTTCAAGGTTTTAAAGTATGACACGACTTCAGCCAAGTAGATTCCTGCCGTATACTTTATCCATATGATAAATCGATGCGCCTGGGTGCCCGACGGAGATAAGCTATATGAACGATACCATGACACCGAGTGGGGAGTGCCGGCATACGATGACCAGGTGCTATTTGAGTTCCTAACGCTTGAAGGTGCACAGGCTGGCCTATCTTGGTTAACCATTTTGCAAAAGCGCGAGGGCTACAGGAGCGCGTTTGCTAACTTTGATCCAGCAAAAGTAGCTATGTTTGCTGAGGCCGACAGTACAAAATTACAGCTGGATCAAACAATTGTCAGAAATCGTCTGAAGATAGCGTCGACTATCACCAATGCGCAGCATTTTGTTGAGGTTCAAAAAGAGTTTGGCTCGTTCAGCGCGTATTTATGGCAGTTCATCGACGGGACACCTCGCACTAATCATTGGACTAGCCATTCACACGTTCCAACCACAACCGCTGAAGCCCGGCTTCTGAGTAGCGATCTGAAAAAAAGAGGTTTTAAATTTGTTGGGCCTACCATTGTCTATGCCTACATGCAGGCTATCGGTATGGTTAATGATCACACTGTCGACTGCTTTAGACACTCTGAACTCACGTACTAATCATCTTCCTGAAGTTCACCATATTTGTTCATTAAAACTACACTGATGATAATTAGTGTACCGCCAATCCACTCTCGAGTACCAAGCACTTCACCATACAAAACGTATCCAATCGCAACTCCAAAAAATACCTGCAATGTAAGAATATTACTGGCAACCACACCGCTAACACGTTCAAAGCCGTAGTTGTTTAGCAGCAAGTTCACTACGTTAGCAAAACCAGCCAAGACAATGACACCAAATAGTGCCCAACTCCAACTCATCGGTATACCCTCACGAAGTCCAAATGATAGTATCAGCGAAGACGCCGTACCAGTTACAAAAATATACGTTGTCAGCTCTTTATTATTAAACAAGCTACTGTGCCACCTTCGACTTATGTATGACAAACCAAAAGCCGCGCCAGAGAGCACTGCCAACACCTCGCCTCTCCCCCAACTAAGTAACTGACTCGGGCTCTCAATAGCGATAAAGCCAAGTCCAATAACCGCCAGTGTTATCAGAGAAAATTTTATAACTGACAACTTCTCTTTTAAAAATATGACGCCAAATAGTGCCACAAATGGTAGCGTGGCCAAAAATGAAACACTACCATACTTAGTGTCTAGTAACGCTTGAGATATCAGAGGTACTGCCATGCCGTAGAGCAGCACCCCCCTGACAACGATAACCAGCCATTCTTTTTTTGTAGCTTTGCCAAGCTTACTGAGGTCAATATCTTTTTTGAAAATGATATACGACAGTACAAAGGCTGCAAAAATCCGCAAATACACTTGCTGAAAAATCGTATAGTCTGCACTAAGATATCGAGCAAAAATCCCCATCGAGGCAAATATAAAAGCGTACGCTACCAGGCTTAGTGCACCCTTTTGAAGTTCTGTTTTTGATCTTTTCATTGTAGCAATCATAGCAGATCTGCTTAGTTACATTTTACTGCTGTCGTTGGCGCTTTATTTAATCTTAATGTCGTACAGGTTGATCAGTCCCAGCTGCACACGGTTTAATACGAGATACTCCGCTGCACGTATTGCACCATCGGCGAAAGCAGCCCTGTCCTTTACGGTGTGCTCTATCGATAGAGTTTCGTGGGCTGTCTCAATAGTGAGCTTATGCACACCAAACGTATCAGCCTCTCGGTAGTCAGTGAACTCAGCCTTACAGCCAAGCCACTGCTCCCAAGCAAGAGCTGTTCCGCTCGGACTGTCTAATTTATCCGTATGATGCGTCTCCTCAATCAGTGGTGTACTAATTTGATTTTCTACCGTACCAAAAAGCTCTACAGCTTGCTTGACTTGACTCATGCCTCTCGCAAAGTTCGGCGCATACACCCAGCTTAATCCTGCGTCTACCAACTTTTTATGAAGCCCGGCTTGCCAGGCACTTCCCGTAGAGCCGACCACGACTGGTACTGATGACTCAATAAGTACATCAATGTAGCTCTCTAGCACTAATCCGGGAATAAAACATATCACTACGTCACAAACTGTTAGCTGTTGTAGTGCTGGTTTTTGTTTACTGTCAAATACTGTAACTGTATGCTCGTCTGCCAGATTTTTAATTTTTGATCCAGTTTTTCCGTTCCCAAGTAAAGCTATATTCATACAACAAGTATCTCATAAAAAACTAAACGATGAAGAATGCCCGGGGATGTGCTTACGCAATCTTTTTGACATCTCTTGTCTTCGAACTCTGGCTGCACCCACTTCGTGACCCAGGCTTCAGTTCTCTTGTGAATATCACCACTAGAGTAGTTTCGGATTCATCGCTGTAATAAGCCGATAGTAACTTTTTGAGGTTATTTCTATACTTCATGACAACAACGAGTGATCTAAAGCTGCGTTCCTCTATAGCAGTAGTGAAATTATGGTATTTAAACAGAACATGTCCCCAAACAGCCAGGTCTGTGCATTCAGAATCTTGAGCGTGTCTCGAGTATGATGTAAATCACGACAAGAAACCCTAAGAACCAAACACCTTTTGAATGACGTAAAGACTTTACCTTGATACCTTTGTCTGTAAAATACTTCCTCCAGAGGTTGATTGTCGTTTCTGCGTCAGATTTTTTGGATAAATCATTCGCTAACCCGGCATATGGAGATATTACATTGAGTAACATGTCTTTATTTTGTGCATTAGCTAAATTTACAGTGGTAAGACGCAGTCCATGATAAATATACACTGCGCCTAGCTGGAATGATATTTTTCTAATTTTCTCGATAGGCACGTTTAGAACTTCTGTACCGTCTTTATTAATTATTATAAGGTTAATGCCATCCGACATCATTTGGCCTTTTTTGGTGTTGTAGTAACTAATGCCGCCTTTTTGAATACCAACATCAGTCCGTATTTCATATTCCATGCTTCAACCCCTTTGCTGTAAATTTGTGACTACAGTTTAACTGTACTGGACTCACCAGAAAGAACAAGTGCAACTAATTTATCACAAAATTCCAATACCCTCATAAATACGCACTACCAAACAATAAAAAGTCGGCTTTTTATATAGTACGATAATGGTAACCCCAGTGAGAGTACCCTCTGTGCGTGAAGCTTGTCTTCGAACTCTGTTGCTGCCCACTTCGTGACGATGACAATCGGAATTCAACACTCAGTAAGATAGCACTAAAAAAGCCCAGCAGATGCTGAGCTGTTTTAGTGGTGATCCCAGGGAGAATCGAACTCCCGTTGCCAGGATGAAAACCTGGTGTCCTAACCACTAGACGATGGGACCATGTGAGGCGTGTCGCAGAGACATGTGTTTACATGTGACACTATGACTAACGGACGTGTATTCCACACCGCAAGTATGGGACTTAGACTGTGTTGAAATACTCAAAAACTATAACATAACAGAGGCGACATTCCAAGTACCTCCATGACACTGCTGCGAGAGCTTGAAATCTTATTTAAATAAGATTTCAAAGTTTTTATATCTGTAAATTTTATGAGACTCTAGCTAGACACAACTGGGAGCTGGCTCCAACTTGTTGTGTAGGCAGGACTTTGCGACTCGTGCTTACCGTGCCAATGCTGCGCTGTATGATCAATTGATGCCAGCTGCATCGTACTGCCGCCAAACCGAGTATTGATGCTATCGACAGTCTTCATTAGCTGCTTTTGTCGCTCACGCGACGCAGTTGACTTGTCGTCAAGAAGTGAAATTTGCTCGTGTGAAGCCGGTGACAACTGATAAGCAAAAACTCCCGCCTTTTTGTAGCGAAGACCTTCGGTAAACAGAGCTTTCGTGAGTCTCATTGCTGCCTCAGTAAGCTCACTCGTATCGTTAGTTGGGGGCATCATATGCACGCTAAGTGTTTGATACTGTGCGTGATTATCGCCCCCGCGGTAACGAACAAACACACCAAACACTTCAGTCAGCTGATCAAATTTACGAAGTCGGACAGCTGCACGAGCAGTAAATGATGCCACAGCGGTCTCGAGCTCATGGAGGCTCGTTACTGCATCACCAAAAGATCGCGAGGCCACCATACTTTGTTGTGGTTTTTTTACTCTCTCGAGAGGATACTCCATCATGCCTCTGAGTTCACCGTACAATCGTGAACCATTGATACCCATAATACTAGCAAGCCACTGCCCGTCAGTTTGTATCAACTGCCAGGCACTGTGAACTCCAGCGCTCTTTAGCTTGCGCGCATGTTGGCGTCCGACTCCCCATATATCAATGACGTCGCTCCCTTTAAGGATCTGTTCATAATCTGACTGTTTTGGATCCAGCAAACATACTCCATCGTGCTTTTTGGCCCAATCACTGGCTAACTTAGCCAATGTTTTGGTGGGAGCAACTCCAACCGAGACAGGCATACCAACATTGCTCTGTACTGCACCTTTAAGCTCGCTCCCCCATACTCGGTAGTCTTGGATTGGGAGCTCGGCCAAATCCATAAACGCTTCGTCAATCGAGTACACCTCAAGCTGGGGACTATAGCATTCAAGCTCAGATATAACCCGCTGCGATATATTGCTGTACAGTGCAAAATTACTCGAGAACAACTGCACGTTGTTTCTCTTGAACACATCTTTGACTTTAAAGTGCGGCACACCCATCGGAATATCGAGCTCTTTTACCTCGTTGCTCCGTGCCACCACACACCCATCATTACTCGAGAGCACTGCAACTGGCTTTGATGCAAGATCAGGGCGAAACAACCGTTCGCAACTTGCAAAGAAGTTATTGCAGTCAACCAGCGCGATCATACTCGTATGTGTCTGATTAGGTTTGTGACCACGCCCCACACCTGAATCTCACCCTGTTTACCCTGCCATTGAATTACACGCATACCAGCCTCATCGTTTTGATAGACAACTACTACATCACTTTTTTTAGGCGTTAGCGATCGATCAACTTGTAGTACGTCTCGTGCTTTTAGCTCAAGCTCGGCTACATCGTTATCAAGACGCATAAAAAATGTGCTGCTTGGGTGATGTACAAGCAACTGATTAAGATCAAGCCCATTTGCCGAGCTATCAATACCAAACCGAAAATCCTTCTTTTTGTCACTCGCCATACTCTTATTCTACTGTAAAACTAGCTAAAGACCCTTTGTTGTGGAAAACAGGTCATCTTCAGTTTCAGCTCGACGTATCAGTGAATGTGAACCGTCCGGATGAACTAACACTTCACCTGCTCTTAGTCGGAAGTTATAGTTATGTGAATTTGCTCGAGCATGTGCCCCCGCATCGTGTATAACTAATAAGTCTCCGCTGGCAATTGAGCTGGGTATTGGTACGTTTTTTAACATCTTGTCGCTGTTGGCGCACATAGAGCCTGCAATATGCATCGGCTCACATGCCTCGTTCTCTTTACCGAGTACGGTTATCTGGTGGTATGCGTTTTTTACGGTGGCAAGGCGAGCCATATTGTTAATGGATGTATCAACTTGAACATACTTATGCCACGTCTCTTGCATCCCATGAGTAACGCTCGTGAGTAGATACCCATGTTGCCCGGTTATGTATCTGCCAAACTCACTGTAGATTGGTATGTTAAGTGGAGCAAGTATTTGCTCCATCGCTCTACTTATGGCTATTACATCTGCGGGTGGATCCTCGGGTCGGTAATTAAGACCAATACCGCCACCGATGTTTAAAAAGTCTACGGTGATACCGTGACGATCTTTTGCCTCATGAACAAACTGAGCAAGAATCTCAGCTGTCTCCACAAATGATCTTGTAGACGTTTCTCCGCTCACAACCATGACGTGGACACCGATCTCTGCTACACCGCCCGTGCGCATGGCTACAAGTGCTTCAATAACCTGATCGGGTCGTGCACCAAACTTAGATTCAAATGGCTCACCAATAATATCGTTGCCAGATTTCTGCTTACCTGGATTGAGTCGCACCGACATCCGCATAGGCAAACCACCAAGCGCTCTCTGAACCTGCACAACGTAGCCTACTTTATCAATATTAATTATTGCCCCCATGGCATCTGCATATACATAGTCCTCGTCGGGCGTGTTGTTGGAGCTATATGAGACACCTGTATCAGCGAGGCCATTTTGCTTTACCATGCTTAGCTCTGGACGCGAGCTACAATCAAACCCCATACCCTCATCGTGTAATATCCGCAGTATCGCTGGAGTCGGTGTTGCCTTAACTGCAAAAAAGTTTTTCTGTGTTTTGTTGTGCTCACGAGTCCAGGCGAATGCCTGATTCAATTTTTTAGCTTGCGCTCGAATACCTGTCTCATCATATACAAACACTGGAGTTGCGTACTCACGAGCTATCTCCTCGAAGGTCGTTTTGGTGAACGGCAATTTACTAGTACTATTCATAACTACATATATGATACATCAGATCAGTCCATGTGTATTTACAAATTTAGAGTTTGATAACTTTGAGAGGGAAACGGAAGCCGAAGGTGCTGCCCTTGCCCTCCTCGGACTCAAAGATTATCGAGCCGCCCTGCGCAACGATAATCTTTTGCGCCATAAATAAACCGAGTCCAGTACCATCTGGGCGTGCAACCTTGGCATTGCCAGCTCGGAAGAACTTACTAAACAATTTATGGCGTTCCAGCTTTGGCACGCCAATACCGGTATCAATCACCTTAAAAACTATATCCTTGCCGTCAACATACAACTGAATCGTTACAGTGCCACCATCTGGCGTATAGTAGATTGCATTATCGACCATATTCATCATTACTTGGCGAATCTTGTTGTCATCCAGCTTGACCGTCGGGAATTCTCCCGGTGGCTCGTACTTGAGTGTAATATCGCGTGACTCCGAGAGCTCATTGAGTTGTCTGAGCTCCTCGTGCACCATCCGTGGCATATCGAGCTCATGCGGTTCAATCACAAACTTACCCGTCCTGATACGACTCACGTTAAGGAAGTCTGAGATCAAAAATACCATTCTTTGAGAGCTACCAAACGCCTCCTTGAGAGCCGCAGTCTGATTTTTGTTCATCTTACCCATGTCGCCATCCAAAATCATTGATAGATAGCCTTTGATCGAGGTAAGCGGCGTGCGCAGTTGGTGAGACGCCATGCTAATAAACTCGTCTTTAGCCTCATCAAGCGCGACCAACTTTTTGTTGGTGGCTTTCAGCTCCCTGGTCGCCTCATTCACCTTCTCCTGCAACGTCAGGTTAAAGGCTTGAATCTCCTCAAATCGCTGAGCATTCTGCAATGCCACCGCTAACTCGTTAGTTGCAATACTCAGCAGACCAATATCTTGTGAGCTATATACACCACCGGTCTTTTTTGGCCCCAACACCAAATAGCCAATTGTTTCCTCTTTTGTAACGAGCGGGGCAACAACGACAACGTCATTATCAGACAGCTCTTTGCGTATTCTGTCATTGGATGATTCTGGATCATCGTAATCCGTTATCTTCTTTCCAAGTCTTCTCAGTACTGGCTCAAAATCTTGTAGACTACTCTCGTCTGGGTGCTCACCAATAACTTGGGCAGTGCGCAACTGTCGGGAGCTGTTATACAAAACAAACGCGGCGTGCCTCGGTCTAATTGATTTCGAGATTGCCGACAATGCACCTTTTTGTACTTTTGTTGGATCAACGTTTCCGACTATGACACTACTAATCTGATCAAGCACATCTTTAGTGTCATAAATATCTTGAAAGAAGTACTTATTAGTTAATTTATCAAAGAATTTTTTTAATGGCTGATAGGTTGTTGCAATTACTAGAGCCATTGCAACATAAAATATTCTTTCAGCTGTGCTAATACTTGATGTAGGGAGTATAGCTGTTCCGAGACCTAAAATTAACGCTGCATACCCTGTTGCAACAGTCGCAAGAAGAAGAACATACGTAAGTGTTCTAGCAACGATCAGCCGTATCTCAAGTAGTCGATGTTTGACGATCGCAATTGACATAAAAATAGCCAAAATGATTACTACATTTGGGCCATATAGGACTGCAGAATAGTTACCGAATACCGGCAAGATACCATTGAGAATAATGCCAGGAACAAGAGCCGCAACCATTCCTAAAAATATATATCGTACCTGCGTCTTTCTTAAGCCATCATTTGTTTTACGATAGAACCTCACGAGGTTAACAAGCCCCAAAATTGTATAACAAAGCATCAGGGGTATAAGTAGAGTGTATGCTGCGCCGACCTCGGAGTCAGCACCATTTGCTGTAACACTTACGATGTTGTACTTAGTCGGTGTTGCAAGTAACAGTAAGCCGGCAGGAATAAAACTAAGCATGGCATGTCGAAGACTAAGTGTCCCCGCGGATTTGAAAACAACAGTAAACAGGTACAAGAAGTAGCACAGCAATATTGGTCCAATAAAAGTAGACCGAACAAAAAATAACGCTAGATCAATGTCAGATGAGAGGTTTGTCAGAAGATTTGCAATAAGCCATATGAATATAGAGAAGATGAACGCAAAAAGAATTCTGTTCTCGTTCTTTTTAGGATTACTTACCAGTATAAATAAGCCTAGTGAGAAGGCGGTGATACAAGTGATGATTAGTAGTGCATTAGCTAGAAACATTATAGTCCTAGGACCATTCTAAACTGCTTATGGCATATCTCCAATATTTTAGATAGCGAGAACTAAGCAGCCAACCGTACAGCCCAGTATTGCTGTGTCGCAATTGGATCGATAGTTACTGATGCCTCAGGAGTTTTATTAATAAAGTCTTCTATAGTTTTTGCTAACCAAGATGTATTAAGGTCACAAAAATCAAACACTACCGTAAACTCATTGTCACCGGCTTCAGTAAGTTCAGCGATAAACTGTATGATCGCCTCTGAGTTATGACCCGCAACCTCTGGACGCTTATCTGTCGCTATGCCAGGGAACCACACAACCTGCCCTTTGCTGTACTTCTCTGGGTAATGCTCAGCATAGTATCCAGCATTGACCCAACTTAGCTTTGTAAGGTCATCACAAGTTAGGTACAGTGACTCTGGAGTACCATTATTCAAACAAAATATCTTGTCGATATCAGGATCGCCGACGGTCATATCTCTAAATTCTTCTGGACTAAGCCCCTGCTTGCAAGGGTGGTCATTTATCACTTGGTATGCAGCATCGTAAAAATTGTATGCATAATCGGCTACATCTTGGCTGACTGTAGATTTAAGAACAACTCCATTTTGCGAGTCCGGGTTGTAGTCTCCTGATTCAACCTTAGCACCATATGCAGACCGAAATGGTCTTGGGTGTTCGAGTTTTTGATGCGGCCGCTTTAGTTTTATACCACCAGCAAAGTAAGTTTGCGTGCCTAAGAGTTCAGGTTCCTGATATGCGATACCCATGGAGTCAAGCATTTCCAATGTCCGAGCTTGTGCCTCAGGGTCGCATGATGGAGTATCAAATGCCAACACACCACCTGAATGAGCCAATTCCATAATACCCTCTAGTACTTTGTCGCCTGGATGAACACCCGGCACCTCAGTGAAATACTGTAATCTACCTTGTGCTACCTCTGTTGGATAGTCAGCCTGGTACTTTTCGGTATTAAGCCACTCAAAGCACTCGATGGGTGCAAGTTGCGGTACTTCGATTAATCCCTCAGCAGTCTCAACCGGTGTTGTGACTGTGCGATTATCTGCTAGCTGATCACGGTACTCCTCCTCAAGTAGTCCCTGCCTCTGTGGATGACGTTGATTTATGTCAACAAACAGCTCGTCATAGGCACGATACATTTCTGGTCGGTACGGATATGATTCTTTTGGTTTTTCGTATGTCATAGTTGTAATATATCATGCATACACATTTTTGTCAATATCTGTTACACTATGTAACATATGGAAGCAAAAAACAAAAAACAAACCCTTGATGACTTTTATGATCGTGCAAGGCAACTTGCTCAAGTTATTGAAACCAACCAAAAAGAGATACTGTCTCTGCTTACCGCGTACGAGACGCATGACGCTGCACACGATGAGATTATCCGCTCGATTGAAGCGCTGCAAGGTGCAGAGCAAGAGTTTAATGCAATTGATAATCCTCACTCAAATCTAAATATCTCAACATTTTTTCCACTCAATCTCCCACTTTATTCACTCATATTATTTGGTGTAATGCCGAGTGCTTTTGCAAAGAACGTGTTTATCCGACCGCCCCAAGTCATGGAGACAGTACTCGATCAGTTGTGGGGTCTGCTCGATATCGCAAATACATTCCCTGAGCTATCCCTCAAAGTGGTTCCACGTCACATTTTTGTGTCACTGTACGCCTCAGAGTCAGACTTAATTATCTTTACTGGCAAGTACCACAACGCGCTTGCAATTCATGAGAAGTGTCCGGATAGTTTGTTACTCTACAACGGGAGTGGTGTGAATCCATTTATTGTATTTGATAATGCTGATCTTACGCTTGCCCTTGATAAGGCCGTAGAAATGCGCTGCTTTAACAGTGGACAAGATTGTGCAGGGCCAGATGTATTTTTTGTAGCTGAGTCAATTACACCTCAGTTTATCGAGGGCCTCAAAAAACGCTTAGATGGTATCAAAGTTGGTGAAACTTCTGACGCGGATACTGATGTTGGTCCGACTGTTAAACCTAGTTACATAGCTGAATTAGTTGACTGGATCGAGGATACTGAGTCAGATATCGTGTATGGTGGCCAGATTGACGTAAAGCAACAATTTGTTCACCCAACTGTTGCGCTCAGCTCACTCAAGAATAACAAGCTTCATGATTTTCATGAGTTTTTTGCACCATTCTTTAATGTTGTGTCATTTGCTGACGATGATGAGCTCCAGTCCGTACTCAATATGAAGTCATTCCGCGATCGAGGAATGTATATCAGTGTTTTTGGCGAAAACAAAAATATCGAGCAGAAACTTGATTTTGTAAAAATACTCAAGAACTGTATCGTTAACGATGTAGAAAAAGGCAACCATGAATATGGTGGCTATGGTGAAAAGGCAAACTTTTTACTCTACGGTGATCAAAAGATCACGCAACCCGTGCTTGTCAGCCGTGACATACATCTTATGATTCCAACTGAATAGCATGTGCCGCCTGGCTCAAAATATCAAAGAACGCTGGCATATTGCGACTTTCTAGCGCAACAAGTGCGTCGATTGAAAAATCTGCAACCTGTAAGAGATTATATCTATCATTAAAATTGTCGATATCAATAACGTTGAAGTTACTTAGATAACTCTGTGCAGTGGTGAGAAGTTGCTTCGTTCCGCCTGAAACTGAGGTAAATTCTTCAATGTCCAACTTAGATACAGTCGGATCGAATAACACAACTGACATGGAGTCCTCATACAAAAATGAGAGCCATGTTTGTATCAAGCGGTGTTTGGAGTGTGGCGCAAACAACATGATTCGATTAGTATTCTGACTCCAGGATTTTAGATTGTGCAAATAGTAGAGCATGTACGCATGCTCGTATAAAAAACCCTCTGCAGATCGTAAGGCTACAATATCGTGTTCATGGTCAAAATAAATAGCGCGATTAGCTTCATCAAAAATATACTCAGTACTGCCCTTAGTTATTGTAGGCAGTTCATTATCTAGAAAACTATGCACTTTGAGTGCTAACTTTTGCTCTGAGTTAACAATATACCCTGTAATACCAGCAAGTTGGTGCTTTAAACTTTGACTTTGACCACTCGTATACTCACCTGCCGTATCTATAAAGGCTGCCTCTACATCCTCTGAACTTGCAACGTGCTCTCTGAGAGCTCGCTTTATTTTGAGTTTTTCTGTGACGCCTACATTGTCTGCCGCAGACTGTTCAACAAGACTATCGATGTAATCTGAGGATGCGTTTTGATAGAAGTAATTAACCGCTATATCTACTCCAAGCAAATTACCCACCTCATGTGCGAGTTTAACTGCGTTACCGACATACTCGGCTGAATCATCTGGATACCCCATAAGATAAATATCAAAAGTCTTACCTGATGCAACTTGTATTGGTGTTTTGTACCAAAGTAAACTATTTTTGATCACACTTTTAATTAGAGATTGTTTAAGTCTAAAGTTAACATAGCCTGCTATAGATTCTGACGATATTGCTTTAAAGTAATCGGTGTCAGATGTCTCAGTTAATCGTCCAGCTAAATGCCTTGCAAGTGTTTCGGCAATCTGTATTGGTGACTGATCTATCACCTGACTTAGCTCAAAACACGGCACCGCGTAATCGATAGACTTGAGTGAGGAGTCTTCAACCTCACGATGCCTCTGTAGTACCACTCTTGGCTGCCACTGGACACCATATAAATCTCGCACACTTGAAGCCACAATGTGTTGGATAATAAACTTTGGATGAATCGGTTTTGTTATTGGAATATTGGGGTACATGTATCTGCCGTTTACAATTTAACTCTGTCAATATTACCATAGTACCCGACACACTGGCTCACCAACAGATGATATATATTGACAATTATATTAATATAGTGTAGAATAAGATCATGTTTAAGCAACCTAGGGAAGCAAATGCTCCACCATCACCAGAACTCCATCAGTCTGCTGTTTTAGATGATGTAAGTGAAACACCTAGGCGTCGTTTTGATGGGGTACGTCGTGTAGCCCAAACTGCTAAATCAGAGATAGCACAAAGCCCTCATAGAAAACGAACGTTGTTAGCTGGTGCACAATTAATGATTTCTCAAGGCCTAGACAGAGCACGATTTGCAATATTAGTAATTCCACCAGCGGTAGTCAGTACTATGGAGCAAACTAATAATAGTCTTGTGGCAGGCGCCGTTGGCGCAGGTATGTTTCTTGGGTGGGGTGCAGCAGTCGGAGAATCTACCCTACAGGGTCTCGATGCATACCCAGAATCTGTCGAGGTATTTGAGGAAGAGCACCCTAAATTTGTAAACTTTTTTGCAGACGCGCTACCCGGCGTACAAAGCGGCGGTCCAAGCAGCGAGACATTCACTGAACCGACCGTCGTAGAGAATATCGGTACACGTGCTCGACGAGCGGGTTCAAGTTTAAGTCTCGGCACAAGCCCGTACGTCGCTACTGCAAAAGCGACTGGCTATGATAACGCCGAGGCACGTAGGTTGTACGCCGACACGTCAGTTGATGGCGCGGGTGCTGTGTTTGTACTCGCCGCAGGAATGACAGAAGGAATAAAACGACTTGCTATAGAAGGTCACTACGAACTAGCACAAGATATACAAAATGTTGTTGAAAACAATAAGTTCTGGTGGGCACTTGCAGGTTTATCTATTGGGAGCGAATTAGTGTCAAATAAGTTAAAGTCACGAAAACAAGCCAGGAACGGCAACACTATTGACGGCTCGAGCATCGATGAAGAATCAATTTGGACAGATTAAACCTACTTTAATTAAAAAAGTTATATAGAAGAAGCCGACTGAGTATTCAGTCGGCTTTTTGTCGGAGGACAGATGTCCCAGCGTCCCGAGTCGCTGTTTTTTTGACATCCTTTAGGCAATTGCTCGCCTCTCGGGAACTACTTCAACTACTAGCCAGTTTGCCCGAGAGCTCCTGACTCTTGAGGACATGCCGTGTGTACAACGCCATTGCAACGAAGTACAATATCACGACGAGCAACATGCCTGTGGCGCCGAACGCAAGTTCAGTCACCGACAGCACGGCAGCATACCCAGCGCTAGCTGCACTGAACTGACCCACAAGGAGCCAATACATCAGCAACTGCAGCGGTATTGAACACAGCCACAGCAGCCCTAAGTACAGCGCCTCAGCGACAGCCACTTGCATGGCTGTCATGCCAATTGCACGTTGCATGATGATGCTGCGCTTGGTAAGAGCAAACCCCAGGGCAACGACGCACAGCACTACAGCCAAGCTGTAAATTTGTGCGTTCGACGCAAGCAAGAGAGGCAATCCCCCACCATTGGTGACCCAATAATCAAGGTTTACTCTCTCAAACTCTTCTGCTGTATAAACTGCATATGAGTTTACGTAGGGCTCACCAATATGACTGCCATTGATAAAAACGCCGCTGATGAGCTCCTTGCTCATACCTAGGCGCTGAAACTCGCTCTCGGTCAAGAAGATTCCTTCTTTTCCCAGCGACGAGCTTTCTCGTGTGAGCCCCGTGACAGCAAAGACCTCGTCATTCATGACAAAGCTTTCACCGATTTTGAGGCTCAGGCTTTCATCCACAACGACCCCAGCCTCTCCTTTGAGGAGATTAGCAGGAATGTCAAAGACGATAACCTGACGACTTGCATCGTGGTACTGCGCAGAGCGATATGTCTTGGTGAATCCGATTGCATCGAATCCTTCTGACTGTAGCTCCGAAACCAAGTCTCGTGAGACGAACGAATCATCAATGAGGTTGGTGGTACCACTCTGAAGAAGCCAACTGTCATCTGTTGTTGCTATCTGATGAAGCGGCCTGATGGGGCCGTTGACGATCTCGCTCTCCATATTGAGCATAGCGGCGATCAAGCCACCGCCCAGCATGAAGAAAACGATGATCATGGCAGCCAACATCCTGTACGGAGACTGGATGGGTCGGCGAAACCGACTCAGGACAATTGCATTGATGGCCTTCATGGCCACCCCTTTCATGTGTTGAGTAGTGTTTTGTAAATGTACCTCTACGACTAACACAATTATAGCATAATTAT
>Ga0115567_10001730_pt1 | contig 21749 bp, 18 predicted proteins | sample COGITO_mtgs_1204_2_FD_88679 | JGI IMG/M metagenome (GOLD analysis project Ga0115567, IMG submission 88679) | Pelagic marine microbial communities from North Sea - COGITO_mtgs_120412 | ecosystem: Environmental > Aquatic > Marine > Epipelagic | place: Germany:Helgoland, sampling site Kabeltonne... | reverse complement strand
CGACTTCAACTTGTCCTCAGCAGCCTTCACCTCCTTTACGCGCCGATCATCAGCCGCCTTGAGCTCAGATGCCCGCTTCTCTTCGGCCGACTTCAACTTGTCCTCAGCAGCCTTCACCTCCTTGGCCCTCCGCTCCTCGGCTGCATCGAGCTCCTTCTTTCTCAGTTGCTCTGAAGACTGACGATCTTTCTGCTTTTGCTCCTCAGCGCTCTTGAGTTGCTCAGTCTTCTTCGTGTCGGCAGCTCTGAGGTCCGAAATGGTTCTCTCTGCCGTACGCAGCTCCGCAGTAATACGATCGAGAACCTGTTGCACCTCCTTGACAGCCTCAATCTTCTCTTTCTCAAGATCTTCGGCGAGTTCCTGGATCTCGCGCTCCAGCGCGTCGGCTTTCGCTTTCTCTTCCTTGAAGCCCCGCTCAAGCTCCTGGCGTCGCACGTCAAACCTGCTGTCGCACGCCTTGAGATCCAGCTCTGCGTCACGCTTGGCCTTGACGAGCTTGGCTTTCTCTGCCGCAAGGGCTTCCTCCAGCTTCATCCTTTCCGCCTGCGCCACGCTGGCAGCCTTTGCAAGCTCTGCTTGCCCCTCGTTGGCGGCCTTGACCGAAGCTGTCTCGAGCTTGCGTGTCTCTGCAAGCGCAGCATTCAGGGCCTTTTGTAGTCGCGTGCCTTCGTCCCGTGCAGCCTTCTCCTGAGCAGTCGTCTTTTCGAGAGAAGCCTTTGTTTCCACTGCCTTGGCGTCGCGCTCCGCCGTCTCCGTCTCAAGGGCGGCGACCTTGGCGCTGAGCGACTCGCGCTCTTTGGCATGCGCTGCCTCAGCTGAGCGTGCCGCCTCGCTAGCAGTTTTGATGTCCAATTCGTACTTCTGGATGGTATTCTTGTTGCGGATGTTCTCAGCCTGAGCTACATTCATGTCGGTCGTGACAGCTGACAAATTTCGGTGCAACTCCGACAGTGAGGCCTGTAGGGCCGCCTTATTCTTGTTGCCCAACTCGACATTGTCTTTGTGCGCTTTTGCCTCCAGCTCCGCGCGCGTGCTGGCCGCTTTTTCATCGTCTAACCGCGCCTGGAGCGCCGCCTTGCCTCGCTCGAGCTCCTCTGCTTGCCGCGTCTTACACTCTAGCTCCTTGGCAAGCGCGTTCGCGTCCGCCTCGCTCTGCCGCAGGCGATCATCCGCCGCGCTCTTGGCCGCGCGTAACTCCTCCGCCCGCTGTCCAGCCTCGTGCTCCGAGTCTCGCAGCTCGGTAAGCTGCTGCTCGCGCTGAGCCATCTCACTGTGCGCCTTGGCTAACTCCTTGCGAAGCTCTGCCGCGCCCGCCTCTGCCGATGCCAGCTCCGCAGTCTTGGCATTCACTTGTGCTTCCCGCTCGGCTGTCGCCCGCTGCAGCTGCTCGATCTGCCGCGCCTGCGCCTCGTTGACCCCTTCAAGGGCCGTGAGCCGAGCGCCGAGTGCTGCGCCCTCGGCCTTGAGCTCGTTGATAACCACCACCTTGTTGTCGACCTCGATCAGCGCACGATCTTTCTCCTCCACCGCGCCGCCCACTCGCTTCTGCAGCGTTGCGCCAGCCATCCGCTCATCCTCCAGCAGCGCCCGTACCTCCGCCACCTCCTCGCGGGCAGCCGCCAACGTCTCCTCCAGCGCCGTGCATCGCGCCTCCTCTTGTGTCAGCCGCTGCGCAGCGGTTTCAGCTTTCGCCGCTGCTGCTTCTGCCGCAATTTCGGCCTGGGCCTTTGCGGCATCTGCGGCCGCCTGGACTGCGGCCTTGGCTGCCTCTGCAGCGTCCTCAGCCTTGACAGCGGCCTCTTCGAGCCGCCCCTGCAGCGCAGCTCCCTCGCGCTCCAGCGCTGCCACGCGCGCCTTTTGTGTGTGCGCCTCTCCACGAGCCTCATTGAGCAGCGCGCGCTCGCGCTGCACAGCCTCCCGCAAGCTGCGCGCCTCGGTCTCGGCGTCTGCAAGCGCAGCGGCCTTGGCCTCAGCCGCCTTTGCCAGCGCCGACTCCATCTCCGTGCGCACGCGTTCCAGTTCGCCCGCCCGCGCCTCCGCCTCGCGAAGAGACCGAGCCGCCATCTCCTCTGCCTTTGCTACCTTTCCTTCTGCGGCCCGTAGGTCTTCCTTGAGCGCCTTACGGTCCTGTTCAGCCTTGTCTCGCGATGCCTTGGCATCCGCCGCCTCATCCCTAAGCGCCGTCTCGGTCGAGAGTGTCGCGCGCCGCAGCTCCTCCAGCTGACGGTTCAGTCCTCCGACCTCGAGCATCGAGTCGCGCGTCTTGCTCTGCAGTTCGCCCGCGAGAGACTCCGCCTCGCTCTCCGCCTTGCGAAGCGCGGCCTGGAGCGATGTCCTGTTGGCAGGTCGAACAAACGGTTGAGGGGCACGGGTTCAGGTCCTGCTGGTGCTGGACGGCGTGTCGGAGCGATCGCAAAATACCAGTGGGGGACACACCTGGCCGCCTCAAGCTCACTGCGACTAGCATCTGCCGCAGAAAATTGCTCCTCTAGTCCCGCTACTTGCTTCGCGACATCTGCATGGGCGTCCCGCGCCGTGTCTCGCGCTCGTTCTGTGGCTGCAAGTTTGTCAACCAGCAGCGTGCTCTGCTGCTCCGCCGCCTTTCGCCCAGCATCAGAATCAGCTGCGCTTTGCCGCAGCATGGCAAGCGCTTCCTTCGTCTTCTCGAGGCTACTCTGCGCCGCCTTGAGCTTCGCCTCGACTGCACTACTCTCCGTCTCCGCCCTCGTCCGTGCCGAATCAGCATCAGCTTTGCTAACCCGCAGCGCTGAGAGCTCCTTCTTAGCCCCCTCTATTTCTCTTTTCGCCCCCTCCAGCTCCTTCGCGAGGGCAAACCCGGATTTCTCGCTGTCACTGAGCTTTGCAGCGATCTCCTTGACTTGCATCTCCGCAGCGGAAACCATTTCCTTCCGTTTCGTCTCCGCGGCGGAACCCATTTCTTTCTGGATCTTCTCCGCAGCAAGAATCATGTCTTGATAAGTCTTCTCACGCAGTACCCAGTCCTGCGGTGGCGCGCACAAGACATCAGCAGGGAGCGCTGTCGGCGTCTGGGGGAGCCACAGATATCGGTATAAGGGACCGCACATGAGACATACGTTACTGAGGGGCGCGTACATTCTCGACCATCGCGTGCTCCTTGTCAGCAGCTTTACGCCCCTCCGTGGCCTTCACAAGCGACGCGCGAAGCTCGGTCAACTGCCGGTCCTTGTTTTCTCCCGCTGCACGTGCCGCCTCAAGTTCAGCCGTGAGCGCCACAGTCTCCTTCTCAGCGTCAGCAAGCTTCTGGGGCATCTTTTCAAGGGCTACAGCACGCTTCTCCGCAGCCACGGCTTTCTTCTCCGCCGAGCGCGCTTCAGTCTGTGCCGTGTTTCTGTCGTTTCCAGCCTGCACGCCCACCCAGCTTATCGCACCACAGGCCCACAGCGGGTTCGCACGCAGCAACGGCAAGCACCCACTGGGCAGCTGCGCTTGAGCGGCGCGCACGTCGTGGGGGCCACACCTTTTCAAGGCGGTCCTGCATCTCCTGCAGGCGAGTCTCAAGTGTCCGCACGCGGCCGTCGGCGGCGGCGGTTCCCTTCTCTGCCCTCGAAAGCTGCATCTTCAACGTCGTCATCCCCGAGTCCGCGTCCTCCAACTTTCCGCGCGCCTCTGTTGCTGCATCAGCCTCGGCGCGTGCCCGCTGCTGCTGGCGCTCAATCTCTGCGCGGAGCGCCTCCTCGCGCCGGCTCGCTGCGGCCTTTTCTGCTGCCACCGCCACTGGCAGCGCCTCCTGCGCCAGCAGCACCTGGTCCCGCAGCTCCTTGAGTTCTGCATCCCCTTGTACCATCTCGTGCTTTAGCTGAATCGCGCGCTGCTCCGCGTCCCGCAGCTTGACCTTGGACTCGTTGGCGTCCTGCGCCGCTCGAACCTTCAACATGTTGAGCATGTTGGTGGCATGCTCCAGCTCTGCTCCGGTCTTCTCGCGGCTGCTTCGCATCGCACGGATACGTTCCTCTGAGCGAGCCAGCTCCGCTGCGGCCGCCTCTCGTTCTGCTGCACCCGTTCGGCGGAGCGTCTCAAGCTCCGAGCGAAGGTCGTCGTGCGACTGCGCTGTGTTCTTGAGGGCCGCGATGTCTTCCTCAAGCTTGGCGACGCGCGCCTCGGCCTTCTCGAGCGCGGCCTTCTGCCGCCGCGCACTCTCCGCCTCCTCGATTTCACGGCGGTTGCCCTGGTGGATCAACTCGTCCTTGCCTGCCAGCTCGGCCTTGCACTTCTGAAGCTCCGCCTGGTAGTTCGAGACCTCCACCCGGTAATTGTTGATCTGCACGTTGAAGTTGTTGATCTCTATCTCAAGATTCGTCACTCGCGACTGGGCCACCTCCAGCTTCTCAAGCTTGAAGGTGCCCTTGGCAAGCTCCTTCTCCTTGAGAACAAGCGTCGCCCGCACCTTATGGAGCTCCGCCTCAAGGGATCGCACTCGCGACTGGTAATTTTCGAGGGTCCCCTTGTCCTCTGCGGCGCGCAGGCCACTCGCCTGCCCACGCGACACGAGCGCCTGCTCGAGCGCAGCAATGTGCTCCTTCTGTGCGTCAAGCATCGTCCGGTTGAGGCTGTTGACGATCTTGGCCTGCGCCTCAACTCGCAGAATGTCGCCGGGCGTTACCCGCTGGTTGTGTACGAGGTTGGAGTGGATCTCCGAAGCCACCAGGAAAAGCTCTCCAATCGCCTGGATTTGCGCTGGAGGAGTGCGACACCGAAAATTCAGTGACCCTGTCGGCGTCAAGGCGGTGGCAGACTCACCGAGAAGGAAGTCAAAGGGGTGGGGAGCACCGATGGAGCCCCGCGTAGCCGAGATCTCGACCAATTTTTCCGTTGTCTTCTTTCGAACAGTGAGGGTCACCGGCGACCCCACCAGATCATTGCCGCGTAGCACCTGTCGGGCACAACGAGATTTCATGTCCCGTAGGTCTCCGAGCTGGAGCTACCAATCATGGCATGCCGCAACGCTGTATCGGTGGTGCTCAACCCTTCAGAGGGGCATACCGCGGGGAGCGAATCTTCAGAAACGTTTTTGCCATCTACCATAACAACAGTATCGCCTGGCTGCACGGACTGACCGGAGAAGTCCTTGTCCAACGGGCCGCCGGGGACAATAGCTGAAACCTCGCATCCCTCAACGACCAGCCCGACTGCCGATAATCGATGATACCCCCGACTTCAGCACAAGGCACAGTGAATGCACTGAACGAGTAAAACAGGGACGAGAAGTGATTTAGGGTTGACTCTACCTGTACTTTGGTGATTTGATGAGCAGTTGAGATTCGGGGTGTGGAGAGCGCGCAGCGTCTCGATGAGCGTCTCCACTGATTGTTCGGACATCTTGCAGTTGCTCAATCAGGAGGGGAAACGGCTGCCAGAGAGCTTCCACTGCACTGCCCAGCCAGGCGAACCGCCACTTGCAGAAGTTCCTTCCCAAACGCGATCCTGTGTCCGTCCGACGGCTGGCGCCAGCCGTGATGCCCGAATAAGTCCTCGGCAGCAGTAAACTTTCCACGCGCTTGTCATAGGACAAGCGCGTGAAAAGTGGAGATGAGGTGTGAAAAGTTTTATTTTGAATTTGCGCCTCATTTTGCGGCCTGCCATCATCGGGTATCATCATCCTGCCCACGCGTCTCGCTGCAGGCCTTCACGCCAAATGAGGAAAACCTTGGCCCCGGTTCTGCTGCCTCTCTCGCTCCCCCGCCTGGGTCCATGTACGAGGCAGTAATCGTGCTGAGATGGGGTTTTCACGCGTTGCTTTTGTACAAGTTATATTTTTAATGTAACGTAGACGACCACACAGGTGACTCAAATCACAGCGACGAAAGACCTAACCTTGCCTATGCCCCATCGTCCAAGCGAGCGGTTCAGGCGCGTCGGTCCATCCGGGCTGTCTCGCGTCTAATTCCAGCGCGCACTAGCTAGTGGGCACCGCGCATTGCTCAAGAGCAGCCTCGATTGGCGGCGCGTCGCGCGCGACGTCGAGCCCCACCGCCTGCCAGATCTGGCGGCCCACCTCGTCGTTCTCCATACAGCCTCGGAAACGCTCCGCCCCGCGCCCCACTGCATACACGTGCACGTCCACCGCGGTGTGCGCCTCGGTGGTGAAGCCGACGCGCGCCGCCTGCTGCATTCCCTCGGACAGCACGCGCCGCGTCGGCTCAACGCACGCCGCGCCGCGTGCCGCGGGATCGCCCACGGCCGCGTCCTCCGCGTCCACGCCGCACTTGTAGTCGCGCGCGAGGCGCTCCCGCGCCTTGCCAAGCGCCTCCGAGCGCGCCGTACTCAGCGAGAGCCCCAGCATGGAGCGCACCTCCGCCTCGGCCGCCGCCGGGTCCTGGCGCAGCGCGGAGTCGCAGCAGAGGCGGGACGCGAGCGATCCGAGCGACTCAGACGCGTTCAGCAGCGCGCGCGCCGACCAGCCGTCGCCCGCGCCGTACGCCGACTCGCCCACGCGCGCGTCGCACGGCGCGCCCTTGGAGCACACCGTCTGGCCGTACTGCACGGAGAAGTTGGCCTGGAACCCGGCGGTGATGCCTGCGCCCGCGCAGCGCGGCGGTGAGCGGGGGGGGGCGGATGGGGATGGGAGAGAGGGAGAGGGCGGCGATGCCTCCGGTCGAGTGATCGGCGACGGAGACGACAAGCAGCGGGGCCGCGCCGCGCCTCGCGCCCGCAACGCGCGCCGCCGCCTTTGCAAACGCGCGGTCGTACGCAAGCGCGTCTCGCGCCGCCGCGGCCGCGTCGTTTGAGTGAAGCGCGTGGTCAATGCGCGACCTGCGCCCCCCGCGCGCCGCTCAGCCCGGGAGCCGGCGCCTTCCGGGGCGCGGCGGGGGTCGGGGCAGGACCCTTCGACGAGGAGGCAGAAGCCGCGGGCGCCGGCGACGGCCTCGAGGCGTTCGAGTGCCACCTCCGTCATCTCCTCCAGCGACGGCTGCTCCCGCTCCCCGCCAACGCTCCCGCCGCCGCTCCCGCCGCCGCCCGCGCCGCCCGCCGCCCGCCGCTCCCTGTCGATTTCGTAATGCATGTCGCCGTCGGCAAACAGTCCCAGCAGCGCGCGCGCCGGGGGCGCCGCCGCACCGCGCGCGGCGAGGAGCGTCGCGCGCGACTCGACGAGGTGGTAGCGCGCGGCGTGCTCGGCAAGGAGGTCGCGACCGTCGCGCCGCCGCGCGTCGAAGAAGCGCCGCCCGCCGCCGAGCAGCACGTCGATCGGGGGGTCAGCCTCAAGCTGCTGCTGCGCGATCAGCTCGTAGCTGTAGCGGTACGCGGCGTGCGCCGAGAACGACGCCGGAGTCGCGTGCGGAAGAACGGTCGTGACGACCAACCCCGTCGCCATCCCCCGCGCCCGGCACGCCTCGAAAAGCGAAGCTACTGGGCGCACTGCGCAGCGTCCCGCCGAGTGCTCGCACGCGGTGGGATCCTCGCCCTTGCGATGGAGCACTCCCACCGCGCCGTTATAGCTCTTGGTCGCAGCAGCGTACGCGGTGGCGCCTGCTGCCGAGTCTGTGATCGCGTTGGACGCCGAGGCGGTGATGGCGCTCCCCACTAGGTGCGCGTCGAGGTCCAGCAGCGCCGAGGCATTTCCGCTCTGCTCACGAAGCAACCCGCGAGCAATGGTGTGGATCTGCGGGCCATATCCGTCTGCCAGCATCACCACGACCGAGCCCTCGGCTGGGGGCTTCAGCTTCGCCCAGTACTGGTACGCGGCAGCAGAGATCCGCTGCAGTCCAGCACCCTCCGCGGCCGCACCGCCAGCACACATTTCGTCGGCTGTAGGCGCAACTGGCCCAGTTGACCCAAGCAGAAGGACCAGACCAGCTGTGCATACCCCAACGAGAAGTGTTACCTGATCACAGGCAAGGTTTCAGTATGCGCGGTGCGTTGGCGTCTTGAATCAGAAAGTTGAGGCTTGGCAGGCGGGTTGCAGCGGGTGGGGTCGTGGGCGAAACCGCAACGACCAGGCCTTTTCGGCCCTCAAGCCAACTGCCCCTCTTTTCACTGCTGTCCATCTTGAGCTCGTTGAGATCCGCTGGGCCCTCCTCCGGGTCGCTCGCCTCGTCGCGTGCTGCGGAAGCCAGCGAGATGCCCTCGCTCCCTGACTTCTCAGCTATCCGCATTACCATGGGCACTCGCTCCTCCCGCCTTTGTGACTTACCCTCTCCTAAACCCTTCCTTCCCCCTTCCTTTCCCCTCCCTGCTCCCGCCCCTCCCTGCGCGCGCCCCCACCGCGCGATTCCCCGCTCCCCCACGGCAGCCTCACTCACCCCCGCACGCCCTCGCGCGTCCGCGCGCAGGCGCTGGAGCGGGAGGCGGCGTAGCCTCGGTGCGCGGTGGACGACGCACGGCGCGAGGCGTCGGCGCGGAGCGACGCGGTGCGCGACCACGCGGCGGAGAGGCGCGGGCGCTGAGGTTCAGCCTTTAGAGAGTGAAATCTACATTTGACCGCAACAGTTGCAAAAGCTTGTAAAAAGTCAACAAAAACCTAAACCAGCCGCGCGCAGCGGCTGAAAAATCAGCTGGAGGCTGTGCCTTGCTGAGTCGTGCCGAGCATGATGAACCCGTTTCGCGCCATGATAGCCCCCAACCTCCGTGCTGTGGGCCGCTCGGTGTTCCAGGCGCAGAGGCGCCAGACGCAGCGCCGCCTCATGTCGTCGGGCGCTGCGGGTGAGGAGCCCGGGTCCTTCTGGGCTGTGTGGTGCATTCCCGATGTCATGCCGATCATCTTCTGCCTCACGGCGGGCTGTGGATTCTCTGCGTTCATCATTGGCAAGAACGGCATGGCGCACGAGGATGTTACCTGGATCAAGAGCGAGAAGAAGAAGGGCGTGGCCGGGCGCTACGCTGACAAGTACCCGGGCACTGAGTCACTCACCCGTTCTGGGCCCAAGAAGGCGGAGCACCACTGAGCCGTGGGTACCTGGAACCCCCCCTGTCCGTTGCTTTGCGGTCTGGATTTGGTTTCCCCGGGTGGGTGCTTTGGCGTGCCTTCACCCCTTGGTGATTCTTGATGTGTATCTTCTGCGAGATTATTCGAATACATCTCTCATGAGACCACGCGCGATAGCCCTATTTGTTGGCGCGCGTGCGGCGGTGTTCGAGCGATCAGCCGGGCTCTACGCCAGGTCGTACTTATCTAGAATTCCAGGGTTGTTTGGGGGGTCCAGGTCTCAGAGAGCTACACGCACCTTGCAGAAAGCCAGCCAGAATATCTCCATGGTCGAAAGGGCAAACCGTGTGCTAAACCCGTTTCATTTCACAAGAATACGTCATATTCACACGCACCCCCACCTTCACCCAACCCTTCTCCCAACCCTACCTCCCCACGCGCGCGCGCGCCTAATCGAGGTAGCGCGTGAGTTCATGTACCCACCATATCGTTTTCCCGCGTATCTAGAGGTCCGCGTATCTAGAGATCCGTGGCAGCATCCCGCGGAGGCAGGTCTTCTCCCCTGTGCTGCATTGGCGGCGTTGGGGGTCGTGACTGTCCTTCTGAAGAGGTAGTCGACAAAGTGCTAGAGGAGGTGTAGCTGAATGGCACGACAAGCGATTGACCCGCCTCTAGAGCTTGAGCCTCATCAGCCGAATCGTCGGCTGTGGTGCCCATCGCTCGCGATTCAAGGGCAGTGACGAACACGTCAATGCTCTCCTCTGGCAGAGGCGCCAGAGGAGCATCCGCGTAGATTGCAGAAAGCTGCAGGTCGTCAAGACCTTCGCCGCTCGCTCCACCGCGCGTGCGGTCAACCACCTGGCTCAGATAAACATCTTCAGCAGGTCTAGGGGGATCGCCGCCCTGCAAGAGATTTGGCAGCAGGTTGAACATGTGAAGATGAAAAGCCAAGCCGCTCGACTGGCTGCATCCTCGTACGATTTCACCAAGCAAAGCCACAGAGTCTTTGTGGAATGAATGCACGAAACAAGGACGTACTTTCTGCAGCGCCCAAGTAGAATGCCAGGGTGCTGGGTGCTGATGTGAGAGCGGGGTTGGGAGTGCTTTCACCTCTTCAGTGAAGGGCTGTTCCGTCTCGACAGTGGAAAGCTCGAAAGTATCGTAGGAGAGGTTCACAGTGCCCTGTTCGCCCGGTGAAAACAGCCCCCCTGGAGAGAGAAGCGGGAGCACACTTCGACTTGTCGCCGGTGAGGCCGGTGCAGTGCCCCGCAGCCTGATCGTCTGGCTTCTAAGACTCACTCCGGCGTGCCCAGAAACAGTTTCCGAATCCTCGTCGATGTCCTCCAGAGTTGTTGCAACCGTGTAGTGCTCCCCTCCGTCCTCGAAACCACTGGGACGAGCACCTTGGTCGTGCAGCGTCGGAGCTTGTTCCGCGCTCTGAAGCATCGCGGCTGCTGTGTCAAAAAGAAAGGTTGATTTCTCGTCTTGTTCCCTATCCTCACGAGCACCTGGCGAAGGATTGACTGGACGCGGAGGGATTATATTGTCGCTCCCGTCACTACCCAGATCCTGCGACTGCACATCGCTTCCATCCGAACCAGCATTATCCGATCCCAGGCCTGCGTGGCCGAGCGCCCATGTCGATGTGAATCTGAAAGACCCTTCGCTACTCCCCTGTTTGAAGCCCCTCAGCGCCGTCAATGCGTTGAATCACTGAACTTGTGATTTGACAAGCACCCGGCAAAGGCTTGCACATGCAATGACTAAGGCTGAACCTAAGGGCAGTGACGTAGGAAGCGAAACTCATGGAGGGCACGCCACCTCTGATGGCGCGTTGCCTTGAGAGCCGCCGGTATCGGCCATCCTTTCAGAAAGCGCTCGGATCGGGCTTAGGGCAATACTAGAAGACCCACCCCCGTCTGCGTGCTCGGGCGAATCTGTTCCGACGATCGTTTCATCGACTGCCTCGCCGACTGTGACGCGCGCCACTAGTGCTTTTGACTGCGGTGTAGCCTCAGTCTCCAGAGCGGCACTTGTCCGAACCTCTCCTCGAGGAGCTGAAAGCGCTGCACGCAAGAGGTCTGCGCGGCCAAGGAATTCTGTCCGGGAGAAACGCCTTTCTGGGTCTGGAGTGTTCAGTTCGCCAGAACCTTGCCCGGATCCGAGACCAGTTCGGTCCACTGTGGTAGATTCCGAGCCAGATTCTGCTTCTGCCTCCACGAGTGACTGTACCTGACTTGCTACACCACTGTGCAAAGCAGCAGGGCATTCGCCCGACCGTTCAGCTCTCTCCTCAGCGCTGTTCTGCACCAACTCACTGCCTTCCATCGCGTCTCCAGGATAAGTGCCTGAACCCACGTCCTGTGTCACGACTCTCTCAAACGCGCGAACAGACTCGATGGACTCCAGTAGCCTGCGCCGCCTCGACGATGATGTGCTTCGATTGAAACTGGAGGCAGGTGAGGTCTCGGAGGTAGCTGACCCTGATGCGCTGCCCGGTGCTTCGGCATCCAAGGATGGATCGATTCCAGTCCGTTCGGGCGTTTCTGTAGTGGTCGGCTCTAATGAATGTCGTTGAAGCTTGCTAACAGTCTGAGCATCCTCATCCGAGGAATCATAAGAGTGGGTGTGTGATGGGACGGGTGATTCAGCGTCTTCCTCAGATGCAATTTCCTCCGGCACTTGCTCTGCTGCCATTTTCGACGCGGAGAGATAGTCTGCCTTTTCCACTTCAACTGCAGTCAACTGGTTGACACCAGTTGACTCCAGTTGAGAGAAGTTTTGAGATTTTTCACGAGGAACGGAGTAGTCAGCTTCTTGCAAGTTTCTGATTCTTTGCCCCTCAACCAGAGCCTCCTGCGCAACGACACAGCAAATGAATCATGAAGGAACACGACTAAGTCTAAGTTCCTAACAAACCACGTAGTGCACGCCTAGCATTGCGCGGCACGTACCTGTACAGGTGGCTCCAGAGCTGCACATACTTCTTCTAACGCACCAACTGTCTCTTGAAGCTGTGACATCTCTGCATCGTGCGCCTCAATTGCGGAAATCAGCGAAGCTCTTGCTTTCTCTGCATCGTTTTTGGCCTGAATTGCTTGGAACTCGGCACGTCGAAGCTCATTTTGCCCCATCAGAATGTCGTCCAAATCTGACTCGAGTCGCGACACGATCGAGTCAACTGTCTCACAAGCTGACTGAAATTCCACCTCGTTCCGCAATGTCACAGCGCCCCGCTCCTCACGCTCCAGCCGCCAAGCTTGTTGCACCCGTTCGAGTGCCGCTTCGAGCTTTCTCTCCCTCACGAGTGTGGCCATGTGCTCGTGTCGTTCCGCCTCGATCATTTCCACCGCCTCTCCAAGGTCTTTCGTGGCACCCTCAAGTGCGGAGCAAGCCTTTATGGCGTTGTCAGCCTCAACCCCCCATGTTTTGAGGAGATGACCAGTCTCCTGCATATCATCACCACTGCTCTCTGGAACACTGAAGCTTGCAGGCTCTGCGCTGAGATAATGAACAGCTACTTCTCCTTCCAAGTCTTCTCCAACAGACACTACTTTCTCCGAACGACCAAGACGTCCAGGACGCTTCTTGATTTCCTCGAGCTCCTTGGCCAAACTGTCGGCTCGGGATTGAAGGCCACGTGCTTCCTCAGTTTTTTCTTCCAGGGTTGACCTCAGATCTCCGACCTCTTCGTCCTTTTCAGAAAGTGCTCGTTGCATTTGCTCGAGCATCGTTCTGCTACTATTAAGGGCGGTCCGAATCGACAAAACATCGCCGTCCGCATTCGCAAGCGCCGCACGACACTTCATGTGCTCCTGAGAAAGCTTCATTGTAGTGGACTCCCAATCCTGTACCGATAGCTCCAAGGAATTGCAAATCTGCGACAGCATTCGACTCAAAAAGAGATATACACGTCCCAGGAAAACAAAGACCAGCATTCTATCGCAAAATCAAAGGTTAAGAGCACGAGGGTACCTGATCCATTGCGACAGCCCCAGTACACCAGGACTCCATCTCCGATCGAAGCCTTACCTCAACAGCATGTGTCCTCTCCAGAGCGACTCGTGCTGCCGCTGCAGCTTCCTCCGCCTCTGCTAGCTTCTGACTTCTCGATTCTTCAAGAGATACCCCAAGCTTCACAACTTCAGATTTCAACGTTTCCACCTGAGCTTTCAATCCTTCTATCTCTTTCTCCTTTTCATGCGATCCGCTCTGCGCTGATGCACGTGCAAGCTCGAGTTCACCTCGCTCTCGACCCAGGCGCTGTGTCTCTGACCTCAAACTAGCCAACCTGGCACCCTGCTCTTCAAGTGCGTTTTGAGCATCCGATAGAGCTTTTTTCGACAGAGCCCTGCCATCCAAAGCATGTCCAGCAGAAGCCACGATTTTGCGAGCACCTATTTCGGCATCACACAGCATTCGCTCGGCATCACTCAGCGACGAATCCATATCATTGCATACAGCCGTGATTTCGTGGTCTCCACTTTGCAGTAATTCAATATGTGCCTTATACTGCTCTTGGCGCTGTTGAAGAATGGCGACGGTTTGAACGAAATGCGATCGCGAGTCGTGTGCTTCCTTCTTTAGCACCTCGAGTTCTGATCGGAGAATCTTCTGGGAGTTCTCTGCCACTTGCAAAGCTTGCTGTGCATCCGCGGCTTGTTCACTTAACTTGGAGATCTCATACTCTAGCTCACCGGTTTTGCCCCTGTGAGAAACATTCTCTCTCAATCAGTGGGCTCAAATAAATGGAAGATTTAAATATGCAAGTCCTAGAATCTTACCTGCTTTCAGCAAGTTCCTTGCCAATGCCTGCGTCGCTTGCAGGAACTGAAGATGGGCTGAGAAGCGGGCTCAACTCAAGAATCTCGAATTCTTTTCCGTCACCCTGCATGGATGATCACAATTTCTCAGAACCCTTCGAAACATGTGAGACGAAGATAGAGAAACCCAAAGAACGGAACATTTCGGTAAAGGAATTCTTTGGAATGGAGCGGGGCAGTGCCGTTAGAAGGTCGCCCCCCCCTCCAAAGCGTCGGCGGAAATTGTCGAGCCCAGCCTTCCTCTCTTCTGCCGACGAAAGACCAACCGTCCGAAGCTGTTCACCTTCTTCCTCAAGTTTGGTAAATCTTTCCTGAAAAGTAATACATTCGTCCAACTTGGCATTCAAGGCGATTTGTTCGCTTCGAAGGCCCTTCCTTTCATCCCGGAGGCGTGCACATTCCGCCTGTCAGACATTCGAAAACATTAGATGGGCTCAAACGTTGACACACAAGACACAAGAAGCAAACAACCAGCAAACAATCACAATTTTACCAGCACATGACGTACCGTTACCCAACTTTAAACAAAATTCACTGCAGACAAGTTACCTGGAGTTCCTCAATACGCTCGAGCAGCCGATCTTCTCTGGCCTCAAGCTCTGCGCAATGTGCTTCCCACTCCATAGAATCTTCACTGTCATCATCCTCTTCCCATTGTTCAGATTCACTTCCCTCTGCCAACACTTCATGGCCCTGGCCCAGATGCGAGAGAAGTTTTTGCTCTGCAGCCTTTCGCTTCGTTCGCTCCGATTGAAGAGCCTGCATCAGTATTCAACGATTTAGACTCGCACTCTAAGAAGGATATGAAAGAAATACTTTGATGCCAGCTAGAAAGGAAAACGTTCTGATACCTTCACAACACTACCGCGAAGCGCTGTTAGCTGCACTTCTGTGGACTGGATGTTCCTCGACACCTCCTTCTCCATAAGGCCGAGCAAACTCTCGCGCTCTTGCTCAAGCTGCACAATACGCTGTCGGTCGTGTACGCGGACCAGTCGCTGCTCGACCACACCAACCTCGAAATCCTGTACAATGATATCAACCATCATCATGGCTGCCCGCAGTTCTTCTAGTTGCCGCAGAAGCTCCGTCTGGAGCACGTAGCTCTGTTCTGCAGATACAAAACCGGCTTCCCTCGTGCGCATCATGCTCTGTAGCTGTTGTAACATGTCCTCGAGGCTGCGTCCACCTGGACGGTCACTCATGGCTTCCTGTGGAGATTCGCCGGGGCTCAGCGGGTGCATTGGTGTCGCAGACAGCCCCCCGGTAAGTCTCTGAACTGCTGCAGGCACTTCAAACATATCAGCCAATGCATTGCGTACGCGCGTGAAGACCTCCTCCTCATCAAATTGCCCTCGTGCTTCGGTAGATTCTGCTGGTTTGTGAGCTCTTGCGTGAACGCCGCGTTGCTCCGGCAAGTCTTGTTCTCGTTCCATCTTTTGCTGTGGAGACAGCGACGCCTGGCACGCTGCATCTGCAAATATACCGCTCGGAACTCGGTGAACTGCAGCATTCTGCGTATCGTCACAGTGATCCCTTGCATTGGACTGTGCGCAACCAGGGTAATGGGCTTCGCCCGTTTCAGCCAAAACACTTGAACGTTCTGCTCGTTCTCCTGCCTCAGCATGCTGTCCCGTAACTAGCTTTTGCACCTCTGCGTCGATTCCATGGCGAGGATCCTCGGCGACCAGCTTTTCTAGTGCACCCTGAAGCTCTACTACAATGTTCCCGGCTAGTTGGCTTTCGCAAAGCAGTTTGCGCACATCCCGTGACAGCACTCGCACCAAGCCATCCATATCAGCCTGAATTCGATCTGCACGCACTGCAATATTTCTCGCCTCGCTACGCCATTTCTCCGCTGAATCTCCCTGATCACGTTGTCTTTGCTCCGACGCTTCCAACACCTGAGGTACGCGCTTGAAGTTCAATTACAGGGCCTCTGCTTGCGATCGAATAAGCCTAAGAGAAGCTGGGGCGAGCCATACCGAGGCAAGAGCGTCTCGCTCCTGTGTAACTCTCTCGAACTCTATCCTCTGCACTCCAAATTGCCTCTCGAGTTCTGTCCACCTTCTCTCCAAGCCCTCCTGTTGCGCAGTAAGTGCCTCCCGTTCACGTAGCATACGCTGCGCAGCTCCAACTTCTTGCTCACAACCGCGAAGCTTGTCCTCTGCGACTAGACGAGCCAGCTTTTCTTCCCGATGCAGGCCCGCCAACTCTTTGCAGCGTTCTTCCGATGCACCAAGCTGCCCAACAATTCGTGACAATTCGTCCGCCTGCCGATCAATTGTTGAAAGGGCACTCTGCAATGCCTCCCTCAGTGCCCCCATTCCCTCTGACGCCAGCCCGCTCTCAGCCGAACCCGCAAATCCCCTGATTTCCCCACATAGAATGGCGCCTTCAAGTTCAAGCTCCCGCAACTCACGTGCAAGGGCCTCTGCTGCTTTACCTGCGCGAAGGTGAACTGAGTCAGTGGGGCGAAAAAGCGCATGCAATTTCCCAGCACACTGCTCACAGCATGCGTGAGAACAGACTGCATGGGCCGGGATTTCGAATACCGTCTTTCTGCCTCTTTTCTTCCAGTCGATCACAAGTTTCCCGCACCTCTGTAGTTTCCCTGGCTTTCAAAGCAAGCCTTCCTTCTGCTAAACTCAACTGACTCTTCAGTTCTTTGACGTTCGCTTCAAGCTCACCGAGATTCTTGCGGAATCTTTCGCAATCCGCATTCAGTAGCGTAATTGTTCGTAGATTCTCTGTTTCTCTGTCCCGCACCTCAAGAAGCTCACCGGCAGCTTTGCTTGCCTCCATTCGAGCATTCTCTACCTGCTCCTGCCAACGAGACACACGTTTTACAATCGATCAAAGGATAAACAGCGACATCTGGTAGAGACCCTCACCTGCAGTTGGGCAACTTGCACCTCAAAGAGAAGCCCGGCAGAAGCAGCGTCTTCATCGTCGGGTTGTACCCCAGCATTTCGGCAAGCATCGCGCGCGTCTGTGCCTCCTTCGCATTCTGTGAAGTCATCTGCATGCACTGAGGCCTCTAGAAATTGTGCTGCTTCCTGTGCTAATAATACACCCTCTAATAAAACCGCTGTTTGTGCAGCCACCTTGGCATTCATCGCTGTGGAAGCCAGTTTGTCTTCTGCAACGACATTTCTGACATTCTTCAGCTCCTCCTGCAGTGCTGCTTCGGCTGACAAAGCCTGTTGTGCCTCGGCGACGGCCGCCGCCGCATGCTCGGTTGCCTCATGAAGCTGCGCACGGAGAGCTTCTTCTGCCTCAGCCACTGCGCGCCGTATAGCATCGACGGCTCGCAGCTTCTCCTGATCCAATAGATCCCCCAGGCGAACTCGTTCCTGTTGTTCCGCAATGTGCTCGCGCTGCTCTCGAAGCCGCTCCTGCTGCACCTTAGCAATCTCAACCGAGGCTCGCCGCGTCTCCTGCACCGTGTCTTCCAGTGCCCCACACAGCACCTCCATCTGAGTTTCCAAGGCTTCAGCCAGACCACTGGACCAATCATCGAGAGCCCCGCTCTCAACGATGGGACTGCTCCCGGCATGTGTGCTACTCGCGGATGCCCCTGCGCCCGAGCCAGTCTCCGGCGAGCTGACGGCACCTGGCTCAGGGCTCGCCATGGAGCCGCCTGGGCGCTGCCGCCGGTCTGCCGGGATGGAAGCGGAGGTGGTGCGGAGAAGGCGGCGAGCCCAGAACTGGAAACTATCCTGTGCACGCCTCCGCCCCGATGCCTCAACCTCTGCGGCGGTCCTAGCCGCGTCACGCTCCTCCTCCAGCCTGAGCTCTTTCTCTCGCCAGGCCTTTGCCTCCATTCGTCGATTTGCCTGGCGCTCTGCTTCCATCCGCTGCAGGGATCTTCGCTCTGCATCCATGGCCAGCTGCTCCTCTGTCATCTTCTTCTCCGCCTGGAGCTGCCGGTCCCGCCACGCGTCCCCGTCGGCCCTCGTTTCTATCTCAGCCCGCAGCACCGTGTCCCTACAACCCGCAAGCGCCCTGACCAACACCCCGATCTCACTACGCACCACAGCAGACTCATGAACATGCGCCGCCTGCACCGCGGCCTTATCCTCGAGCAAATCTTCCGCCACCCTCAGCTGCCCAGCTTGCTCCTCCATCCGCCGCATGAGCTTGGCTTCTCGATCGAGCACACCCCTCTCCGTGAGCAGCAACATATTGTGCGCCGCACAAAGCTGCTTCTCAAGATCTAGCAACTGTTGCTCCGCCAGTTGTGACGCACTCAAAATATCTTGCTCCCTCTCTGCCGCTGCCCGTTGCAGCTCCTGGTTGCGTGCGCGCTCCTGCGCGAGCTGGGCGCCGAGCTGCACAATGTGTGCCCTGTGCTCTGCCTCCCTTTCTGCTTGCACCCGCTCCCTTTCTGCAGCATCTTCCCGCAATCTTTGACCGCACACGCGCTCTTCAGCTAGCTTCGCTGAGAGGAGGCTGACTTGTTCGGAATGTCGTGTGCTGCGCTCGTTCTGCTTCCTCACAGCCTGGTTTGGGGAGCGAGCTGGTCAAACTCCCAAAGTTCAAGACAAAGCACGCGCGGATATACGTGCAATCCAGTACACGCGATCCGTAAACATCTTTGCGGCAGAGCGGGGGGCTTGGCGATTCCTGCTCGAGCTCAGCGCAGAATGTGTCGATCTGTGCGTCCTTTTCTGCGAGCTCTCTTCGTGAGTCCAGCACTGCCCGCCTGCAAGCAGCGAGTTCCTTTCGCAGTTCCAGAAGTGAAGGCCCTTCGGTATTCGGCGTCAGCGTACTCAATGAGTATTCGCGTTCCCCACCCGCAGGTCGTCCTGGTCCACGGGAGCTCGTTGACTGCGTCGAGCTCGTCTTCTTGACCTTTCCAGGAACTATATTTCCTGCCGACACACGTGTCAGAGGACGGTCCGCCATCTTGCCTGCTGTATCCCCTGGCAGGCAAAGACGCCGCTGTCCCGCAGCGGGGGGAGGCGCCTCCCCCCCACTTGCCACTGGTGCTGTGTTCGGAAATTTGGCGGCACTCGCGCCAACGGGCCCGCATCAGATCTGTCTGCAGGCTCCAAGGGCACTTGTACCCGAGCGATAGTTGCCACGTAAATTCAGTACAAACATTTTACGTGGCGGCGCGCGATCCGCCCATCCAACTCCATATATTCTCCGAGTTACCCTCTCTGTCACGTACCGCCCCCTTCAAGGCACGCGCGACTCCTTTTGGGGGGCTTCGCGGGAGCCCCCCGTTGTTTCGGGCCCGGCCGTTGTCATGCGGAGGCCGCAACAGCCACATGTAGAGCTTGAGCGTGAAGCGCAGATACTGGGCGAACTCGCAGGTTCTGATGCCCCCCGTCCCTTCTTCAGACGCGTTAAATGGAGCTTTACCTTCGCTTCAGTGTACTAAAACTACGCTTGCTGTTCAACAGGGGATGACGAAGAGGCCCGGCACCGCCTGCGAGTGATCAAGAATCGCCTCGCGGCCAAGAAGTCGCGCGAGCAAGCGCGCCATTATGTGCAGCAGCTCGAGCACAATCTGTCGTTGCTTGGAACTGAGTCAGCGCTTTTGGCCGCACGACTCGCCCAGTGCGAGCGCGAGAATGCGCAGCTTCGTGCACAGGCATCCATGGCGCGGCATGCGGAAACTTCACAAGTTGCAGCTTGCAAGCCAGGCGTGGGATCCAAGCGCACATTCGAAACCATGGAGGAGGAGGGATTATCACGCGAGCCTGCAGTGCTCCACCAATCATCCCTGCAGTTGGATGCCTTCCTGCTTCTGGTATCGGTCGCCGCGCGCCTGCTCTCGCCGAGCGCTGTACGCAGACCGGGGGCGCTCCTGCGCCTTTCTCTTCGCCTTGCGGCGTTGAAGTCTGGTGTTATAACTTCGACGCCATGGCAAGCACTTATGGAGGAAGGGGCCGGAGGTGTTCTCTCGCCGTATCGCCGGCTCATTCGAGCGCGGTATGGCACCAGCAACAAGTTCTGGCGACTGAGGAGATCGGGAGCAAACTTGCAGCTGCCTTCGACCCGCATCGATGCGGGGAGAATGCTGGAGACGACATTTCACCAGACCAGCAGAACCGTACTGCAGCTGCCGACCTGGAGCTTCGTTTGCCATCGCCCGTCATCGTCACCGCCGCCGCCAGTGCTGGAGACGAATGGGACGAGGTGCGGGCTGGAGAGCGCAGCGGAAGCCCCGTGAGCTGTGAGGGCACGGTTAGCGGGGGATGGTGCTGTGTCGCACGCAGCTGTCCTGACAGTCCACTACAATGCGCTTCTATAGCCGGGCTCACAGGAGAAAGTGCAGCTCACAGCGAGCAATTTTTCGAAGGGGAATTTCCTCTCGCAAGAAGTTTTGATGAAGTGATGTGGTGACCAGGGCGTTCATTGGGAAGAACTGAAGCGCTGAAGATTGTTGCATGCTCTCGTTCAGTAGACTACGTTCTGTAATAAAATCACGTGTACATCCTCAAATATATCGAAGGACACACACTTCTTACGCAACCTTGACTAGGATCTTGCCACCAGAGCGGAAGCCCATCGACTGGGTAATCGCCTTGGGAACGTCCTCGAAGGGATGCACCGAGTCAATGTGCACCTTGAGGGTACCCTTCTCGGTCATGGCAACCAGCTCCTTGAGATCCACCGCGTTGGACTGGAGCAGGAAGTTCGCAAAACGCACCTTTTCCGTGCTCTTGGCCTCCGGGTTGAAGTTGGCGATCGACACGAAGAGCCCACCCGCCTTGAGCACCTTGGGAGCCTTCTCGAGGTCTGCCATCTCACCCACGCAGTCGTAAATTTGGTCATACTCCTGGCCAGCAAGCTCCACCGACCAGTCCTTGTTCTTGTAGTCAATGACGGTGTCCGCCCCGAGCTTCTTGACGAAGTCCATCTTCGACGCGCCGTCCGGCATCTTGTTATCCGACGCCGTGCATGCCACCGTCGCACCGACCGCCTTCGCCATCTGAATGGCGAAGAGACCCGTCGCGGACGAACCGCCGAGAATGAGCAGCTTGCTGCCCTTCTTGATGTCGCCGAGGGGCTCGCCCGCGAAGGACTTGGCGCAGCTGCCGGTGAAGAGCGCCTGGTACGACGTAAGCCCGACGAGCGGCAGGCCAGCGAGCGCCTCAGCACTAGCCGCGCCGCGCGAGGCACAGATGCTGACCGGTACGCATGCGTACTGCGCGAACGCGCCACCGCTGCCGGCGGGCGGCGGGGGCTTGCAGCAAGACTCGCAGAGGCCGATGTCCGCGATCACAGCGTCGCCGACCTTGAAGGAGTCAACGCCCTCGCCGAGGGCATCCACAGTGCCCGCGATATCGAAGCCCGGGGTGTACGGGAAGGTGCACGGGCAGACCCCGTCAAGTCCTCCGGAGAAAAGCTTCCAGTCGATCGGGTTGCAAGAAGCAATCTCGACCTTCACGCGCACCTCGCCCTTCGCGGGCTCGGGAACTGGGATATCCTCCAGCTTGAGGGCCTTGATGGCAGCCGCAGGGTCACCGCCCTCCCCGTATGCATTGAGGCGCCAAGCCTGGGCACGCCACACGCGTTCAGACTAGAATGGCAACTTGGTGCTTGCCGACCAGTCGGCAAGCTCTCGGCAAGTTCGCGGCGAGAACAAGTCCAACTCACCTTCATCGAACGCGCCGGGGTAGGTGATAGACTCATCCCTACGGTGCTACCGGCACTAGCACAGAGCAGAACCAGGGTGGCCGCAACCTTCATGGTCGACATCTTCTGGTCTGGTGTCTCCCGAAGATTTCGAGAAGCCCTACGTGTCAGCGTGTCTGGTCACATCCCCTCTCCAACTTTTTAAAACTCCTTTTAAGTCACTTCCTATCATAGCGATATCATACGTGATAAAATCCCGTAAAAAACAAAACGAAATTCGCCAGACACCAGAGCAATCGTGCGTTTGGGAAGTATTGGGCTGCGCCCTATGCCTCCTCACTGCTAGCGCGATCCCGCGCACGGGCCCGGTGTGGGGTTGGGGCTTTTGCCCCGGCTCCCGCCGCCCACGTGCGCGCGTCCCGTTAGTG
>Ga0115567_10001727_pt1 | contig 21761 bp, 21 predicted proteins | sample COGITO_mtgs_1204_2_FD_88679 | JGI IMG/M metagenome (GOLD analysis project Ga0115567, IMG submission 88679) | Pelagic marine microbial communities from North Sea - COGITO_mtgs_120412 | ecosystem: Environmental > Aquatic > Marine > Epipelagic | place: Germany:Helgoland, sampling site Kabeltonne... | reverse complement strand
GGTTTGAGTGGAAGTACATTTACTAGTGATGATGATGAGCTGGACTTGAATTCAATACAATATATTCTTGCAAATCAGACAGAATACCATGCTCTTAGTGTTGAAGAATATTTCCCCTCAATAGTTCTTGGAATAGGTGATGTTCTTGCATTGGGCTTTAAGATTAATTTAGATGGAGCTTCCGATGGTTTATATCAAGGATCAGTCTTGGTGAGTGCGAGGAAAAGTTCATGAGCAGCATTCCTGTATTCATTTTTTCTCTCACTGTTTTGTTAGTAGTTCCTGTTTCTTTTGGTGCTATTGGTGTTAGTCCTTCAGTGATCACTTCATTGCCTGCAACGCTGCATGTAGTAAATGCTCAGGAGGATGTTTCTATAATTGTTGAAACAGAGCTTGATGTATATCCTACCTCACTTCGTTTAAACTCCTATGAACGAGGACAATTTTACGTAGAGGGAAATGGAGATGTAATTGAACTAATTGTAGGAGAGGGAGATGTGAGAACTAGTTTATTGATTCCAGTAATGGCGGAAAAAATTTCAGATGAAAAAGGGTTTTCAGGCATGCTTGTGATTCTTTTGATTAATGTGGTTGCTCTGTTTGGTGGTGTATATATGTGGATGAAAAAACGCTCTTAATGTTATCATTTCTTGTAGGCGGTATTGGCCTTTCAATACTCTATGGTGTTTTTGTAAATAGTGAACCATTGCAGGTTAAGTTTATTGAAGAACATCTTGGCGAAACAATTGCAATAAATGGGAGGGTGGTAAGTGTGAATCAGTTAGATGGTCGAATGGAGGTTGTAGTTCTTCGAGAGGAGTATGTTTCCGTAACTTTTTTTGATGATGTGTCTACTTTTGAAGGGAGTGATGTTAAGATAACAGGAGAGGTTCAGGAATTTAATGGACGAAGAAGTTTGATTGGCGAGTCATTAGAACAAACTTAGAATTTGACTACCATATTTTTGTACTTTTAATGGACCCATTCCTTTAATGTCTTCAAGATCTTCTAAATTCATTGGCTTAAGTGCTGCAATCTCTTGCATGGTTGAGTCGTGCATGATAAAATAAGGTGGTCGCTGTTCTCTTCTCGCAACAGAAGATCTCCATTCGTGCAATCTAGGTAGAATTCCTTTTGATTTTTCAAGTGTTGCTCTCATAGCTCCTGTAATAAATGATGTAGCACTTCCTGTATGGGTCATGTATAGTTCTTTTTTTGCTCTAGAAATTGCCACGTAAAATAATCTTAGTTCTTCTTCTTCTCTATTATATTCTTCAAACTTCATAGCATCTACTATTGGGTGATCTGATGCTTTACAGGGAAAACTCGTTGAAGATGCACTCATAACAAACACGCGTTCTGCTTCAAGACCTTTTATACCGTGAACAGTTCCAAGTGTAATTTTAGATTGATTTGCTGATGCATCATATTCACTTCTAAGGAGATGAGGTATTTGCTTTTCTTTTAACATGTTTGAACATTTTTGCAGTATTCTATTAGTTCGTGCTAGGATGAATGTTTCTTTTTCATCTTCTACTAGTTTCTCTAAAATAAATTGCAATTCATCATCTTCTGAATTAAATGATAGTAGTGCAGTTTTTTTTTCAAAATCAGTTGTAGTTGTAACATCCGGTAGAAGCATTTCCTTGATACATGTATTCATCAAGCTTACAATTGCTGGTGAACTTCTGTAATTTTTAGTAAGTGTGATGGTGTCATTACTGATTTTTTGAAAATCCATGATGTAGTTTACTCGTGAACCTCTCCATCCATAGATTGCCTGCCTTGGATCGCCTACAATAAACATGTTTGGAGGCTGTAAAATTCTTATGAGTTCACATTGGACAGTATTCACATCTTGATATTCATCCACCAATAGGTGATCATAGTTTGGTATGAGTTGTGGGTGCTTTTTGAACAATTGAATGGTGTCTGTTATTTGATCCGAGAAATCTCTCTTGCCATTACGTATCATCCATTCTTCAACAAATCTACATGTCTGCACAACCAATTCTCCTGTCCTTCTATCTTTTGGTTCAAGCTCATCTGTGAAGTCTTCAAATGCCTTTCCTGCATTTTTAAAATAATCACGCATCGTGAAGCAGTCGTTAATGAAAGCAAAATTGAGTTCATCGTCTGACTTGAGCTTTTGCTGCGCAGATGTGAAGTAAATGTCTGTAGCTTGGAGAAATGTAAGCCCATTTGCATGTAGAGCTTGCTTAATCACTTCAATTTTTTCACTGTATGATATGACTGAAACTGGTCTTTGATAGATCAGATCGTTGTGCCTCTTTAGGAGTCCTTCGCAGAATGAATTAAATGTATCAACTTGTACGTATCTACATGCTTGTGCATCTGAAAGTCGTTTTATCATCTCCTCTTTTGCTTTTCTTGTAAAGGTGATTGCAAGTATTTTTTTTGGATCAACACTTTTGAATGTTGTTAGAAATTCAATTCGTTTTGTAAGGACTGTTGTTTTTCCAGATCCAGCTCCTGCAATACATGCAATGATTGGTTCTATACTTGTAATTGCTTTTTTTTGCTCATCATTGTAATTACCTAGGAAAAAATCAAATTGCTTGAAAAGTTCACGTTCTTTATCGGTAATGACTGTTGGTTTAATCTCTAATTCTGGTTTTTTGAAAGCCAGTGGATTTTCTTTTCCTTTTCTTCCTTTAGGTGTGATTGCAAGAACTTTATAGTATTCTTTTCCAGCTACGCTCTCTTGAGCAAGCCATCCTTTTCGTAGTAGATCTTGAATGAGATCTTGAAGTTCATACTCTTCATAGGCCATGCTACCGAAACATTCTAGCTTATCGAGCTTATTTCTTAAGATACTCTGGTTTGAAGTATCTGCCCTAAGTATGTCTATAAGTAACTTCTTCCCGACTGCAAAAGGCAGTTCATCTATAGCATCAAAAACAAGTTCGAAATCAGTATCAACCATATTTAAACACCATCTTCCTTTCTTTTAAGGTTTGTTAATCTAAAGAGGAGATTCGAAAAGTTTTTAACCGTTTTTATTGATGTAGCTATTATGATGAAAAAATTCATTGTAACATTATTACTTATTTGTGTACTTTTACTTGCAGGATGTAATGGGGAACAATCTCCTACTGAAACTGACGATGTAGATGACATGGATGAAGAAGTTGAAGACGTAGAAGATGCATCTGATGAAGGTGTGGCAGATAAAGAAGATGAATCCGATGAGGAAGAATCTAGTGATAGTGATGGAGAAGCTGTTTTAGGCGACGGAAAAGATACTCTTGAAGATTTTTTTAGTAAAAGAGCAGTTCTTGAATTCTCTGTAACGTATGATATGGTAATGCCTGGTGTTGCAACTGGCTCTATGACGCAATATTTCAAAGATGAAACACACATGCGTGTTGACTCAAATGTACTTGATATTGAATCTCAAACTTTTATTGTAGGCGATAGTATTACTGCATGTACTAATTTTGGTTCATGGTCTTGTACCGCAGTGGGAGAATTTTATGTAGCATCAGATGGTGCTCAAGATGATATTCAAGAAAATATTGATGCATATAACATCGATCAAATTTCTTCAAAAACGATTGCTGGCATTTCTGCAACTTGTTTTGAAATAACTGGTGATGATTTTGAATACGAAATGTGTTTCAGTCCTGAAGGTGTTCCTGTATATGTGCGTTCACCAACTGCGCAAGGAGATGTAACACTTACTGCATCAAGTTACTCTTTAAGCGTTAGTGATAGTGTGTTTGATCTACCTGCAGAACCTACTGAATTAGGCGGTGGCTTAATTGGTAGCGATGGAGAAATTGACACTTGTGGATTTTGCGACCAGCTTTCTGGTGACATGAAAGATCAATGTATAGCTAACTGCTAGAATTGTATTTTTATTATTATTTTTTTAATTTCTTCTTCTGTTTTTGCTTCTTTAATCGCCTGCGTTGTTTCTTTATTATTATCGCATTCACTTGCAGTCCAAAGAGCATGATCTTGGATTTCAGAAATTTTATGCCTGTGTTCAATGGTGTTGTAGAGATCTAACCAATCAGTAAAGTCCTTTATTGGATTTACTTGATATTTATTGTATCTTCGTTTTTTTGATCTATCTAGGGTGTATTCTTCGGGGTTATTTAGTTGGGTGAATACTGAGGGGTTTGCTTTTGCTCCTCGTGCTATCATAATATAGTCAGCACCAGTTGTCTTGAAGGCATTTTTTGCAGACTCAGGTCCAGTTACATCTCCTGAGAGTATCACGGGTATCTTGATTGCTTCTTTTACTTTTTTTACGAGTTTCCAATCAGCTGCTCCCTGTGCTCTTTGTTTTCTTGTTCTAGGATGAACTGCAACTGCATCAATACCTATTTCCTCTGCAAGCTTTGCAACTTCTACTGCATTAATGGATTGTTCATCCCAGCCAGATCTAATTTTAATCATGAGTGGTTTTTTACAGTGAGCTCTTAGTTCTTCTAGCCATGGTTTTAATTGTTCAGGGTGTTTTTGTAGATACACTCCTCCTTTTTTTCCAAGCATATATCCAAGAGGGCATCCCAAATTGATGTCAAAAATAGCAGCATGTGGTTCTAAAATAGTAATTGTTTCTTTGAGATGATTAAGGTCTCTTCCTCCTAATTGAATTACTAGGGGTTCTTCTTCTTTTTGAGGATTTGCGATTATTTTAATTGCTTCTTCTGCTGAATGTTCATTCTTGTATTCTATGAATGTATCAGCATCAATCATATCGGTATAGATTAAACCTGCCCCTCTTCTTTTACAAAGTACTCTAAATGATGCACAATTTACAGCTTCCATTGGAGCTAAGAAATATGGGTTGCTTGGAATAATGTTTCCGATTGGTTTCATAAGTATGATTAGTGGAGCTGAGCTTTTAAGACTTACTCATCACAAAAGTAGAGTATTTGCAGTCCCTGATAGTATCTGGTGTAGATAATTTTTACAATTGTGTAGATTGGCAAAGCAAATATCATACCGGGAATACCAAATAGTGTAGCACCAACGAGTGTTACAAGGATTACAGCTAGAGGATGTTCATTAACTAGTTTGGGAAGTACTTTTGGCTGTATGAAGAAATTATCAAGCCCTTGTGTTGCTACAAGTACGATTCCTACTCCGATGAGATTTCCTGACATGAATCCAAGTAAGAGTGGGAGTAAAGATCCAAGTATTGGACCGATATACGGTACTATGTTGAATAGCCCAATGGATATTCCAAGTAGTATTGGCGATGGTACCCCTGTAAGCGTGAGCAGAATGCTTGAGAAGACCATAATCATGAGGGTTTGAACAGATTTAGCTAGTATAAAATTTTTAATTGCAATCTCAATTTCATATGCAGTTGCCATGCCAACTTCGAAGAATTTGTTTGGAATTTGCTTGAATAAGTCATGCTTTATTTTTTTCCAATCTTTAAGTAAGATGAGGGTAAGCACTGGTACAATAATTAATGCACTGAGCAAAGCAGATGTTGCTGATTTAACTGTTGTAGTTAAGAATATAATGATTTTTTTTTTGTATTCACTGAGGGCTTCTATATCTATTATGTTTTCTAAGTTGAAATTTGTGAGTGCATTTAGATTTGTCAGTAAATCACCTTCTATTGATGGGATGGTTGTTGAAAATCCACTAATGCTTTGTGATAAACTTGATGTGAAAACTAGTGATAGTCCTACCATTGCTGTTATTGTTGTTATAATGACCAGCCCTATTGCTTGCAGTCTATGTACTCCTAATTTTTGAAAATAATTTGCACCTGAGTTAATGTACATGACAATTAAAACTGAAAAGAGCATATAGAGAAAGATGGTTTTAAAGACAACCATGATACCTGCAGCTATAATGAGTAAAATGCTAAGAACCACCATTAAAATGGTGACTTGTTTATTCCATTGAAGCGGTTTCATAATTTCTTGTCAATATCTTCAATACGCATGCTCATGGCAGTAAGAATTCCATCATACACGCTAAGTCCAAGTCTTGGATCTTCATTGAATAAGTGCTTTAGATCTTTGTTAAATAGGAAAAATAGTGAGCACTCATCTGAAGCTCTTGCAGATGCAGTTCTAATATTATTTTCGACAAGAGAAAGCTCACCCATGAAATCACCTTTTTTGAACTGTGTAATTACTTTTTCTTTTCCTCTATTTTTAACATAGATTTCAACAGTTCCTTTTAGTACGACATACATACCAAAAGATGGTTGTCCTCTTCGAAAAATAATTTCGCCTTTAGTGAATTTTCTTACATGTCCAGTTTTAAGCAATTTTCTTCGCTCAGAACGTGACATGTTTTTTAGAATAAATGTTTCAGCTAGTACATCATCCGTACGGTTCTTATTATGAATGATTGGTGTCCATATAAATGAGGTCATGTAATGGGGGTGCTTATTTTGTTTAAAAAGTTAGGGGAAATTATGCATAAACGTTATTAAGGCTCTTTTTCGTTTTTAAGGATGGCAAGAATCTTAATAACAGGGGGAGCAGGTTTTATAGGCTCTCACCTTGCGCAGCGGTTACTCAATGAAGGTCACGATGTCATTGTAGTTGATAGTTATTTTACTGGATCAAAACATAATGTGGATCATTTACTCCCAAATTCTCGTTTTGAGTTAATAAGGCATGATATTATTGAACCATTACTGTTGGAAGTAGATCAAATTTACAATTTGGCATGTCCAGCTTCTCCAATTCACTATCAATTCAACCCAATTAAAACTATCAAATGTAATACTGTTGGCATGGTAAACATGCTCGGTCTTGCTAAGCGAACTGGTGCTAGGATTTTACAAGCATCTACTTCAGAAGTATATGGTGATCCATTAGAGCACCCTCAGAAGGAAACTTATTGGGGTAATGTGAATCCAATTGGTCCTAGGTCTTGTTATGATGAAGGTAAGCGCGTTGCAGAAACATTGTGTATGGATTATCATCGTAGGGAAGGAGTTGAAACTCGAATTATTAGAATTTTTAACACATATGGTCCTCATATGGCAGAAAATGATGGCCGCGTAGTGAGCAATTTTATTCTACAGGCTCTTCGTGGAGAACCTATTACTATCTATGGTGATGGTTCCCAAACAAGATCATTTTGTTTTGTAAGTGATTTAGTTGATGGAATGATTAAACTCATGAATTCTGATGAGAGCATGCCAACAAATGTCGGAAACCCACATGAAGTTACCATTAAAGAATTTGCTGAGAAGATTATTTCTCTAACGGGTAGTTCTTCTGAGATTGTCTATAAAGAACTTCCAAAGGATGATCCTACGAGGAGAAGACCTGATATTACAAAAGCAAAAACCGTACTTGGATGGGAGCCTGTTGTGACTCTTGAAGAGGGTCTCACAAAGACAATTGAATATTTTAAAGGACGACTTCAATAGGTTTTTATACTCTGAATCTAATAGTTTATTATGAGTTTATCTAGTAATCCAATTAGTTATTTAACTCGGTCAATGTGGAAATTTTCCAAGGGAAATAGGAAAAAGGTAGTTTTGTATCTTTTCTTGTTCATTGTAGCTAATTCTATTATGTTTTTTGAACCACTAATTATTGGATATGTTCTCAATATCATTCAAGAAAAGGGAGTTACCGATGTAACTATAGGTCCTATCATTAAGGCTATTGGATTGTATATCTTATTGTATTTTGGGTTTTGGGCTTTTCATGGTCCAGCAAGGGTTATTGAAATAACTAATGCCTTTATTGTTAGAGCAAATTATAAGAAATTCTTACTTGAAGGAACACTTGATCTTCCACCGCAGTGGCATACTGATCACCATTCAGGTAACACCATTGACAAAATAGAAAAAGGAACAATTGCCTTGTTTAATTTTTCAGAAGAAACATTCTTAATTGTTGAGTCGATGGTAAGATTGGTTAGTTCATATATTGCATTGGTATATTTTAATGTTCATGCAAGTTATATTGTGCTATTTGTTGTTCTCTTTACTATCTGGGTAATCTTGCGATTTGATAGGATTCTCATAAAGCAATACAAGCAGCTAAATAGTGCAGAGAATGAGATTACAGCAAAAGTATTTGACATCATTAGTAATAGCACCACAGTTATAGTTCTTAGAATTGAAAAACTGGTGAATAAAGCCATGTTTAAAAAAATCATGAAGCCTTTTGATCTCTTTAAAAAAAATCAGAGGATAAATGAAACAAAATGGTTCGTGGTTACCGTATGTAGTACCGTTATGGTCTTTTTGGTGCTAAGCTCATACATCTATTTCACGTACAAATCAGGGGCTGTTGTACTTGCGGGAACAGTATATATTTTATACGGCTATGTAGATAGAATTTCTAATTTGTTCTATCGTTTTGCATACAACTACGGCGACATTGTAAAAAACAGAACGGCAGTTGCTAACGCCGAAGAGATATCTAGTAGTTTTAAGAATAAAAAACGTGCATCAAGGGTGCATGATTGGAGTGAGTTAGTCATTGAAGATCTACGCTTTTCATACAAAGATTCAGGTAGTCAAGTACATCTGGATAATGTTTCCATGAAAATCAAACGAAATCAAAGAATTGCAGTAATTGGTGAAAGCGGTAGCGGGAAAACCACATTCTTAAAGATAATTCGTGATTTATATACGCCTGATAATGTAGTAGTTCATCTTGATGGTAAACGTTTCAAGTATGGCTTTAATTCAATAAGTAATGATGTAACACTTATTCCTCAGGATCCTGAAATTTTTTCAACAACTATTAAAGAAAATATTACTCTTGGAGCAAAAGTATCAATGAAGGATATCTTGAAATATACAGATATGGCAAGATTTACAGAAGTTGCAAGTAAACTTCCTCGCAAATTTAATTCATCTATCGTGGAAAAAGGTGTAAACTTAAGCGGTGGACAAAAGCAACGCCTTGCTCTTTCGAGAGGATTGCTTGCTAGTAAGAATAAATCAATAGTGTTGCTTGATGAACCGACGAGCAGTGTTGATATGAAAAATGAACTTCTAATCTACAAAAATATCTTTAGAGAATTTAAGGACAAGACTATTATTTCTTCCATTCATAGATTACACCTTCTTTATTTATTTGATGTAGTATATTTCTTTGATGATGGGAAGATAGTTGCACGGGGAACATTTGATGAATTATTGAAAAATTCAGAAGCATTTATGGACCTTTGGATTGAATACAATGAAGCAAATAATCAGAACAAGTAATTAATGTAATAAAAAGTAAATAAAAAAAATTAGTCGAAACTAAGCACAGTTGCTTGTGCAGGTACGTACAAAATATTAATTCTAGGTTGAATCGTTGTTGAAGTATTTGCTCTTGCTTCACGTATGTTTCCTAAAAGATGATCGATAGCTACATAAGTTCTTGGGACAATTAAATCATCATTCCAATGCGTAACTGATCCATCGGTACTACCCTCTGTTCTGCCTGCGTGTTCACGAATCTCATCAGCTAAGTCTGCAAGACCACGAGCATATAGGGTTGTGCTTCTTGGAACATTCATTACTTGAACTCCAAGATCTCCAAATTCGATCATGCTAGTAACTGTTTGATTCTTGTCTTGAAGTGCATTTGCTTTAAACGCATCAGTGAACGGTGTAATTATTTGATCTTTTACGCGCCTTTCATGGTCAATGGCTGCCACATAAGTTCCAACAACTGAAGCAGAATCTATAGGTGCTGTTGCCATATTTGGAAGCATTGACGGACTGATAAGGCCTGGAGTAAATTCTCTTGCCATATGCTCGACGCCTGAACCTGTTGGATCTGTTACTTTAAGATCTGGTTTATCCTTATATCTATATGATTCCCAAGATGCAATTTGATCTGCAAGGTGCGCAGCATCGACTGCAAGTACATGACCAAATTTTTTAACTCCGTACATTTGTTTTCCAGAACGGCTATTTTCATTGCATGTAGCAAGATACGTACCTAAATGATTAAAACGTTCTTTTGCTGTTAATTTTGACATTGCAGCTTCATCAACTACTGAAATATTGACTCCAGCGTTATCATATATGGTTCCTGGCCCTTGCTGTTTTGCTCTGAGTTCAAAAGGTACCCTAATTGTGTTCTTGAAACGATCTACTGTTCTTGTGGTTTGCACAAGTTCTGCTATACTGTCATGTGTAAGCGTACTTACATCTACTTTTTCATCTAAAACTTTGACTAATGTTGATTGCATGTTATTTATCTCCTTTGTTTGCTATTTGTTGCTGGATTAAAAACTGCTGTGGTGATGATTGTCACATCTAAACTTTTATATATGGGGACTATTTCTAGATGTTATGGATAACTTACTCAAAGATCTAGGACTTACTGAACATGAAGTAAAAGTATACAAGATGCTTCTTGATAATGGACCAAGTTTAGCTGGAATTGTTACACGTAAGACTGGAATTCATCGTCGAAATGTATATGATTGTTTGGAGCGTCTTATTCAAAAAGGTCTTGTAGGGTATATCAAAAGTAACTACAAGAAAGAATACAGTGTAAAAAGCCCTGAAGTGATCTTGCATACTATTCGCCAAAAAGAGAAGGAATGGGAAAGTTTAATGCCTCAAATGATGGCTAAATTTGGTGCAACTCAGGAAAAAAGTGAAACATTAATCTTCCGCGGTAAAAATGGAATTCGAATGGTATTTGAAGACCAGATTCTTGAAGGAAAGGAAGTTCTTGTTCAATCTACTTCTACTGATGTTGAAGAAATATTGAAGTTCTTTTTTCCAAAATATGAATTGCTTCGTAAAGAAAATAAAATACCTATGAAAATGCTCATTGATGAATCTCTTAAAAAAAAGGATCGAATGAAAAGGATACCACTCTGTGAGAACAGATACTTGAAGGGATTTAACAGTTCAGCTACTTCCGAATACATCTATGGTAATAAAGTGGCTATTGTGGTTTGGGGCGATGATCCTGTTGCGATAGTAATTGACCAAAAAGAAATTGCAAATGCGCATAGAGAAAAGTTCACGCTTCTTTGGAACATGGCAAAATAGTTCTTTTTGTTCCTATTATGTACTTACTTGCAGGAAGATTACTGAGAAGAAGTACTGTAACATAGCTTGCAAAGATATTTAGTGTAAACACGATTGGATAGAGTTGCCATGAGTTATATGTCAAACCTAGTGAGATAAACCAATTTGTAATAATAATGTGATAAAAAGCATGGACCAAGTAAATTCCATAGGAATACCTTCCTAATTCCTTCACAAAAAGTTTTGTTGAGTTTACTGCCTTGAAAAGGATGAAGAAAATGGGGAGGACAAAAAGAGGTTCTATTATTTGATCTATAATGAAGAGTGTTTTTGGTATTAAAGTAAATGACCCTGCTGCTACTGTATTGAGATACCAATTAATGGTAATAAACAGTGGTAGGATAAGTGCTGTATACTTGAACTTATTGAGGGATATGTTCCTTAATTGTCTAATGAATGGGTTATAGTGTTGTCCTATATACATCCCAAACATGAAGTAAAATATTTTTGTAAGGAAAAATGACCCTGCAACTATTGCTGTATTTGTGTCATTAATGAATAAAATTCCTATGTTAAAAAAAACTTGAATGAAGAGTGCTTTTAGGAGTGTAGCTTTATGGATGTGAATCCTATTGAGGGCAGGAAAAGCAATATAGAGTTGAATGATGAGGACGAAAAACCATAGGTGAAAGAAAGCTGATCCTGTAAGAAATTTGAATATTATTTCACTTGCTGTAAATATGCTTCCCATGTAGTAGCTGAAGATAAGGAAAAATGTGCTGAAGATAAGATACTGTGGTAATACTGAAGCTGCTCTTTTTTTGAAGAATTTCTTCGCATCGAACTCTTTATTGTATGTGTATGCAAGTGCAACACCTGATATGAATACGAAAAGTGGGACTGCATAATGAGCTACATTGTCAATAAACATGTTGAAGAACGTAAGTGTGTTTGTTACTGTCATCTGAGTGAACAATGCTGCAGTGTGAACCAGTAAGACTCCTATAATTGCAAAGCCTCTTAAGTATTCCAGTTCTTCGAGCTTTGGTCTCTTCATGTGTGATTTGTGGTTTAGTGGTATATAAAATGTAGTGCTACTATTGTTCTATGATATACTTTAAATAGTAGATTCTAGAAACGAGGCTTATGGACGCTTTAGATTTTAAAACAGCATTTATGTATCCCTTTCATAGGGCAGTTTGATTATTAAACATTCTTTGGGTATTTCTTCCTATTTTTGGTTGGTTTGCACTAATGGGCTACGGAGTTAGATTAATGCAGGATTTCTCAAAAGGAAGTTTTGAAGCATTGCCTGAATTTTCATTTGTAGAGGATATGAAACTTGGGTTTATGATGTTCATTAAATCACTTCCATTCTTTATTGCTTACAGTGTTGTGATAGGTATAGTTACTTGGTTATCTCCTTCAATTGGAAATCTTGTTGGAACGTTGCTTAATATATTTGTACTTCCTATTTTAGCAGTTCATTTTATCAATAAAGAAACCTGGAAATCATACTTTGAGTTTGATGTTGTGAAATCAGTTTTTAACAATTTGATGGATTATGTAGTTGCTGTAATTAAAAGCATTACATTAGCTATTGTATTTGTTGTACTGAGTATCGTAGTAGTGGGTATTCCGGCTATGGCTTTTACACCATACATTTTCCTGTGTGACTTTTATGCAAGAAATGTACAATAGATAATTTGTTTATTTTTTTCTTTTATTTTTCTTCTTACTTTTATGAATTACATGATAAAAGACTTTTTAAAGCGATAATTGATCCTATTCTTATGGAACCAATATATGTTGTGGGCCACAAAAGTCCTGATACTGATACAGTTGTATGTGCTATAGCAATGGCTGATTTTTTAGCTAAACGAGACAACAGTGAGTGCATTGCTGTTCGAACCGGTAAAGTAAATTCTGAAACAGAATTTGTATTTGAGAAGGCAGGAGCAACGCTTCCTGAAGTTCTTGAAGATGCAAGTGAGAAGAAACTTTTCTTAGTTGATCATAATGAAAAAGATCAGTGGATTGAGGGAGCTCATGCAGATCATATTGTAGGTATTGTAGATCATCACAAATTCAACTTCACAGGCGGCCATCCTATCGAAATTAACCTAAAGCCATGGGGCTGCTGCGCTACTGTAATCTATGACATGTATGAAAAAGAAGGTATTGCTATTCCTGAAGAAATTAAGAAATTACTACTAGGTGCTTTACTCTCTGACACTGTAATTTTGAAAAGTCCAACTACTACACCTAAAGATGAAGCAGTTTTAAGAGGACTTGCTACTGAATTAGGTATTGATTTTGAGAAAATGGGTATGGATCAATTTAAAGTTAAAGCAAAAGTAGGTCATAAAAGTGCTCTTGAAATTCTAGAGAACGATTACAAAGAATTTGATTTCAATGGTGTTAAAGCTGGCGTAGGTCAACTTGAGATGCCTGATTTAACTGAAGTAATGGAGAAGATTCCTTCAATTGTAGCTGAGATGGAAAGAAAAGGAATGAATTGTATTCTGATGCTTACTGACATAATTCAAGAAGGATCCAAGCTCGTTATTGTCGGTGATGAAAAAATTGCTGAAGCATTTAAGATTAGTGTAACTGATGATGTAAGTGATTTCATCCCAGGAATGATGTCTCGTAAAAAACAGATTGTTCCAGTACTGACTGCTCTTTTCGAGTAGAATAATTTTATTTTTAACTTTTTTATTTCTCTTTTTGCTTTAACCTTTTCATTTTAACCAAAGCATTTAAATGTAAATTCTACTAAATTTTAATATGCCTAAGTTAAATCACACACGTGTAGCAGTTATTGTCTCACTTTTACTTGCTCTGCTTAATGTGATTGTAGTTTCATTTACTAGTGAATGGAATCTAAGGCATTTCTATAATCTCTTTTATTTTACTTTTTTGAGTATGTCAGCACTATCATTCAATGCGTATATCTTTGCTCATAAAAGATCCTTGATTCCTGAAGTAGTTAGAAAACGCTTTAGAATACTTTTCTTAGGTTCAGTGATTACTATCTATGTTGTTGCTCTTCTCTCATTTGCAAAAACTGGCCAGGTTACTCGTGTTCAAACTATATTATTTTTATCTGGTATGAATTACTTTTATGTATTTGGACTAACTGTGTTAGGTATAATACTTGCTATGCTTAGTGGTGTTCATGTAATTGACAAGCAAACAAAAGTTCATGATCTAAGAAAAAAAGATGCACATGTATTAAAGTGGATACTTTGGATAAATATCGTACTATTATTGATTACCTTTTTTACAAATGCTGCTTTTTTTCAAGAGGAAAGTAGGATCATCTCAGATGAGTATCAATTAATAACTTATGAGGCTGAAGCTGAAATCTTTGAAGAGATTTCTAGAATTAATACCGAATTTGAAAAACCAAATGTGGTATTTATTTTGCTAGAGACATTGCCTGCAGAACGGCTAGGATTGTACGGGTACCCACGTAACGTTAGCCCTCACATGGATTCGTTGGCTAAGAAGAGTATTGTATTTGATAATGCTTTTACCACTTCATCTCACTCAGACTATGCGCAACCAGGATTATTGTCTTCAAGATATCTATTTACTAGTCCTATTCGTACGTCGTTGGATTTGGAAGGTCCTAGAAAGTTTATTTGGGATATTTTCAAAGAAGATGGCTATACTACTGGTTATTTTTCTTCGCAAGATGATAGGTGGCAATCTATGGATAAATATTATGATTTTTCTCAGTTAGACACCTATTCTTATTCAATGACCGATGGTGAAACGGATTATGGAGTTGGATTTGCACAGAAAGATTATGATCATAAAACTGCTGAACTTGCTTTTGATTGGGTTTCTCAACAGGATGATCCATATTTCCTATATGTTAATTTTCAAGCAACTCATTTACCTAGAGCTTATCCTTTAGGATATGAATCATTTAAACCAGCAGATGCAAAATCTTCTCTTCAGTCTGAGCGATTTAATATGTATGATAATGCAGTTAGATATGTAGATGAACAAGTAGGGAAGATAATTGATGTAGCTGGAAACGATACTATTATTATTCTCACTGCAGATCATGGTGAAGACTTAGAGGGAAGACATGACTCTTTTAATCATGGTTTAACTATCTATAATGAGGAACTCATTGTTCCTGCTCTGATTTATCTACCTGGAGTAAAGCCTACGCGTGTCGTAGATAGAGTAAGTCACATTGATTTTTTACCCACCTTTGTTGATTTACTAGGATATGAGATTCCTGATGAATTTCAAGGCGATATTATGCGTAAAAATAGTCCTATCTTTTTTGTAACACAGAGTCACAAGTATAAGATTGGAATGATTAATGGTGAGACAAAAGTAATCATTGACATGAACAGAGATTATATTGAAGTATATGACCTTGAAAGTGATCCTGATGAGTTACATCCACTTAATGAAAAAGAATACACGCAGGACATATTGAAGTTACTATTTTGGCAATTCTGTCAGTTTGATTACTATGAGCATGAGAGATGGGAAGATGATAGCGGAAATAGGTGTTTGGTACATAACAATTTCAAGATTTAGTTCGTAAATTATTCGGTTTTATCTTAGATTGATTAATTAAGAATTTCTATTTATTCTGTGTATGTTTACTGAACTATTTATTACGATATTACTTGGTATCTTCTTTGGTGTAATCACAGGGTTAAATTACTCGCGTTTTCAGTGAGATACTCGTTCTATCTAATTGCTTTACAATATGTTTTCCAGTTTAACATTAAATGTTTTCAAAGCAAATTATATATTCAGAAAGTCGAAAAGTGGATTTTCCTAATACTATTTCAAACTAGCGTACATGGCTTTTGTTAAGGCCGTTTCTTCGGAATGATCTACGATGGGATCAGGATAGCTTACTTTTTGAAGAGGCTTCTGTTTAGATAGATTATGTATCGCTTTTGCTGAAAGTAATTTCAATTCAGGCACCCATTTCATGATGTATTTACAGTCGGGATCGAATCTTTCCTGTTGTCGCCAAGGATTAAATATCCGAAAGTAAGGCTGTGCATCACATCCTGTCGAAGCCGCCCATTGCCAATTTCCATTGTTAATAGCAGGATCATAATCTATCAATTTTTGAGCAAAATATTTTTCTCCCCATCTCCAATCGATATGTAAATCTTTCACCAGAAATGAAGCTGTAATCATTCTCACCCTATTATGCATATACCCCGTTTTATTTAATTCCCTCATTCCAGCATCCACTATTGGGTAACCTGTTTTTCCTTCACACCAAAGCTCGAATAATTTTTTATTATTGCTCCAGGATAATTTATCATATTTCTTACGGTAGGAATTACCTAAAACGTGTGGGAAGTGATAAACAATATGGGTGAAAAAATCTCTCCAATATAGTTCGGATATCATTTCAGTATCTAAACCAAAAGTTTCAACGATGGACCAATATACCGTTCTTATAGACACAGTTCCAAACTTATTGTGCGCTGACAGCAGAGTTGTTCCTCTTAATGAGGGAATATTCCTTTCCTCAGAATAATTGGTAAGAAACTTAGATTTTTCTATAAGGTTGATTGCTTCATTAAATCCGCCTTTTAGGAGAAGATGTTCATTTTTAGTTGGAAGTATTTTCTCGAGTATACTCTTGTCTTCTTCCTCTGGAATACTTTGATTGTAATAATTTTTATAGCTGTTAAGAGTTATTTTAGAAACTACATTCTCTCTAGCTTTCCGAAAAAACGGAGTAAATATTGTGTAGGGCTTACCGTCATTTTTTAGAATTGATCCAGGGGGAGTTAGGAGTGCATCGTGGAATTGGTTAAGTTCAATCTGGTTTTTCTCACAAAGCTTCTTTATTCCTTCGTCCCTCTTTAAACTATAGGGTGTGTAATCTTGATTAAAATAAACGGCATCAATACCGTGCCTAGTGATTAATTTTTCAATTACCTCTTCTGTTTTGCCATAGAAAAGATATAGCTTTCCACCTCTTTTTTTGAGAAGTTGATCCACCTCAAGTAAAGAATTAAACATAAACTCGATTAGATTGTCAGACTTATATTCATTATTTTCCAACTGCTCCTTGTTTAATATGAAGCATGGGATAACTCTCTCTGAATTTTTGAGAGCTGAAATTAATGCTGTATTGTCATCTAAGCGTAAATCTCTTCTAAATATGTGTAGGGAAATTTTGTATTTCATTTTAATTTAACAGGAGACAGCTCAACTTTATTGCTGATGCTATCAGGCGATTGGTGAGTGTGTGTAGCATTTAGCCACCTTCAATGCTTTAAGAGCACTAGGCTCTTTATCTTTAATTTCTAACATAATATCAAAATCAAGCCCTTCTAATTCTTTAAGGTATTTTTTAAATTTAGATATATTGATATTTTTAATATGTTTACCTTTTCTTTCTCCTGGTTCTTGGCTGGAATAGTCACACATGAGAATTCCATCTTTTTCCCTCCAGGTTTGTGATGCTGCAATGGTGGCATCCCGGATGCTTTCCCCATTATTCAGGCATTCGTGGTGAAGATTGTCAAAGATGATAGGTATTTTTGTTTTGCTATGAATTTCTAAGCAGTCTTTTAAATGGAACAAGCGGTCATCATTTTCTATGGTGAGTCTTTTTTTTATGCACTCAGGTAATTTTTTGTATTCGGTAATAAATCTCTCCAATGCTCGCTCCTTATCTCCATAAACTCCTCCGACATGTATCTGTACTTTTGCAGAGTAATCAAGGCCCATAGCATCTAAGAGTTCACAATGCCATCTCAACTCAGCAACACTTTTATTTACTATTTTTTTATCTAAGGCATTAATTATGACAAATTGGTCTGGATGCATAGAAATTCTCATGTTATTGGCTTTAATAAAGTCTCCAATTTTTTTTAGTTTGGTCATAAAGTGAGATTTCCAATCAAAGATGTTAATTGGATGTGATGCAAAAGGGACAATGTCTGAGCTAATCCTAAAAAAGAGTATGTTATTCTTGAGATTATACTCTAATATTCTCATCAGGCAGCTTAAGTTATTCTCAACTTTCTCGATAAGATTTTCTTCAGAGAAATTTGCTAAACGAAAGGTTGAGTTAGCTGTGCATCCAATATTTCTGTTAATACAAGGATAGCCTATCTTCACATACCATCTGAGAATGTTTTCTTTTATAAGCTTAATTGTATTTTTGCAGTAAAATTTTATGGGGGAAGAATTATAGTAATCAAACTGTCATAAATACTATTACTGGGTAATTTGCTTATGGGAAAAATTCACCAATAAATGAATAAATAGTTTTATATGTCTTTAAACTAATACTCACATTATGAGAGATAGACTTATTATTTTAATAATATTAATCATCTTATTACCTACGGTATTGGCTCATCAACCAAGAATGGGTACTGAAACAATAGACGTATTAGATGTTGAAGTCTCAAAAGCATATTATGGGGAGCTCAATGACGTCCCTCATTTTTATAATATAAATTCTAAAACTGAATTCTCAATATATGTTAATGTCCTAATACCAGGAAATAAATTAACTCACACCATTTCTGCTGAATTGATTAAAGATGATAAAGTGATTGAATTTCTTGATGGGGACAATTTTGAATGGGAAGTTTGGTATGAAGAGTTTGCAGGAGATTATTATTTGAAGGGTCCGGAGTTGGGAGAAGATTTCAAAAGTACAAGTAAACTTCCTGCTGGCAATTATCAAGTAAAAGTTTTTAATGAAAATAATCAAGGAAAATATTCTTTAGCTATAGGGGACAAAGAAGAATTTCCTGCTCCTGAGATTGTAAATGCAGTCCTATTAGTTCCTTGGTTGAAATTAACATTTTTTGGCGACTTAAACATAAAATCAATGGTATTAGTTGTACTCTCCTTTATGGTTCTTATGTTTATAATTGGATTAGTCAAGAAAAATAATGGGATTGTTGATATTGGGTGGGGGATTGGATTTATTGTCATTGCATTATTCACACTTGTTAAGAATGGCAATTACACTTTATTTCAGATTATTGGCACAATCTTAGTGATTATCTGGGGATTAAGATTATCCTTACACATTTATGCAAGAAATAAAGATAAGCCTGAAGATTTTAGATATGCAAATTGGAGAACGCAATGGGGTAAATGGGTAAACCTAAGAGCTTTCTTTCAAGTATACATGTTGCAGGGTTTGTTAATGTTATTTATTGCAATTCCCATCATTATTATTAATTCTTATTCATATTCTCGTTTTGGAATTATTAGCATAATTGGACTATTGATGTGGTTCTTTGGATTTATTTTTGAATCTCTTGGAGATTATCAACTAAAAGAACATCTTAAGAAAAGTAAATCCATTATGCAAACAGGATTATGGAAATACACAAGACATCCTAACTATTTTGGTGAATCAGTTCAATGGTGGGGTCTTGGTTTAATGGCAATTTCAATAGCTTGGTGGTCATTAATAAGTCCAATAATCATTACTTTTCTATTATTGAAAATATCTGGAGTTCCAATGCTAGAAAAAAAGTGGGATAAAAATAAAGAATACCAAGAATATAAGAAACACACTAATGCTTTTTTCCCAGGGTTTAGGAGATAAAAATGGGATTTATGTGTAACATAACAAAAAAAGATGGATGGACACGAGTAATTTTTGGAGGATTATTTCTTTTAGGGGCATTATTGTCTTGGAGTAAAACATTTTTTATTGTACTAGCTGCAATAATGATTGTAGAAGGTTTTATCGGCTGGTGTGGAATTGCTCTTTTTATGGATAGATTCAAAATAAAATGATATATAAATATATAATTAAGTACATCTTATCGTCAGTATTCTTAATATCTATTGATTTGATTTGGCTACTTTTAATTATTCGATCAAAAATGGATTTTTGGTTGATAGATTTAATGAGGGAAGAGGTAGTAGTATGGTCTGCTTTTTTTGCATGGTTGCTGATTCCTCTTGGAATTGTTTTACTTATCGATAGAAATTCAAAATCAATTAAAGAAAGTGCTATTTACGGAGCTATCTATGGGTTTTGCTTATATGGTGTTTATGAGTTTACAAATTATGCAATAATAAAATCTTGGTCTTTATCGATGCTTTTTCTGGATATTATTTGGGGAACTCTGCTCTGTAGTATAACTGCTGTATTTTTGAGATATGTATCTAAAAAATGGTTAGGCTGAATCTTCTAATCCGCCACTACGTAAGAAAAGCCTGGCAAAATATCTAAAACTATAACAATAAATTGGATTAAATTGGATCCGAGTAAAACATTACATGAACTAAGTGAATTACTAACCTCTGCCGATGAAAGAGCAATGAGCATCTACATTTTGCTACAGTCTAACTATATTAGATCAAGATCCGATTATCATGAAATCTGTGCTACGTTTGGAAAGTTGTCTTCGCTTGTCAAAGGCCTTCAAATGATGCAGAATTCTCTTCAAAACGGCCAACCAGATTAAACTTCATGAATGTAATCCGGGAATGCATCTCAATATGACAAGCCTTTTAAAATCCTTTTTATACACATGGTACTAAGTGACGAACTACCGCCATAATTCTTTTATGGTCTTAGGTTGTCAAAGTTTGGTCTGGGAATACATGTTATTTCAGGCGAAAAGAGATAGAAAGAGAGTCGAAAAAACCTACAGGTTTATTGGAGAGATTTCGGTTTAGAAGCCCTGAAACATATAAATATGGTCGTTATAGACATTATATGTTCATAGAAATATTACTGGCAATATGCCTTGGTGTGCTTTCCGGGACTTTCACAGGCTTTTAGACTGCCTGTTTGCTGGTATAATACTATTTCTAACGTTTGTATAGACAAAGCACATTACAAGCGTTTTAACTACATATGTCTTACCTGGAGTATGGCAAAAATGAGCTATGACAGGATAGGAAACACGCAAGTTAGAGAGAATGGCAAGAAGAGAAGTATATTTGACAAAGTCAACGAGATTAAAAAAGACCTCCACCAGATTCTTCCCGAAATAGAGGGCGATAAGTTAATCGCTATGTTCAGTAAAATCAGAACATATTATCGACATAAGAAACGAGGCGTTCCAATGGGACGGAAAGGATGGAAGGGTTATAGAGACTTAACACTAAGTGAAAGAGTTCTCTACGATTATCTATTGAAGCATAATCTAAATCCCTGCACAACGTATAGATGGTTTATCGCTACTCGAATCCCTGATGATGTGAAAGAAAAATTAGAGAAAGGACAACTTAGTCTAAAGAATGCAATGAAGCTTTCTGCAAACAGAAGAAGAGTGAAGATGTCTAATCAAGGACTTCTGATAATGGAAGAGATTAGAACTGTTATGAGGGGTCTCTAAAATGGGAAGAAACAAACATAAACTTCCAAGTGCATTATACCCTGAGCAATTAGTTGTTTTATTTGACTCGATGGAAAGACCAAAAGTTGCTATGGTTTGTTTTGTAGCGTTCTTTTGTGGGCTTCGTATATCTGAGGCGTGTAATATCAAAATGGCTAATGTCGATATGATACGAAAGACTCTCAAGATACAAGATAGTAAGAACAAACATAGAGCGAAGCAAGGGTATGGGAAAGATAGAATTGTTCCAATCCCTGACCAAGTAATTCCCATTCTGAAGAAATGGATTGACTTAATTGGTGGCGGAATGTATTTATTCCCTTCTGATAAATCTGCAAACTCTCCACTGAGAAAGAAGAGTCTTGATGAACAGTTCAGACATACGTTAAAAATGGCTAATTTGTTGATACCTGAATATGATGTTGAATATGATGCTGTTGTCAATGGAG
>Ga0115567_10001726_pt1 | contig 21767 bp, 12 predicted proteins | sample COGITO_mtgs_1204_2_FD_88679 | JGI IMG/M metagenome (GOLD analysis project Ga0115567, IMG submission 88679) | Pelagic marine microbial communities from North Sea - COGITO_mtgs_120412 | ecosystem: Environmental > Aquatic > Marine > Epipelagic | place: Germany:Helgoland, sampling site Kabeltonne... | reverse complement strand
TCCATATCCATCCGCCCGTTCCTCTTGATTTCCTCCTCGCTCGTGATTGCGTCCTCCACTTTTCTCAAAGTTTCCGCTCGTTCTCTCTCTTCCGCGCTCGCGCTGCTCCTTTTCGCTCCTGCTGCTGCTGACGACTCGGGTTGGTTGTCAGCCTCCGAGCGAACGACGCGCACCACGGCGCATTTTCGAGCCGACGATCTCAAAGGTCCAATCGATCCGTGTTTCGTGCGAACATTATTTTTCTTCAGCGTCGGGGAGTAACAGGTCGCCGTCGTCCTCGTCGACGGGGCGAGTGCGCCGCGCATGATGATGTGTGTTCTTTTATATCTTTGCTTATATCTTTGGTTTCCCCGAGATACAAAAATATTTGTGTGGACGAGATCACTTTTTTTTGCACAAAATGAAAAAAAGGCGTTTTAGATACGTGCAGTACAAAAGAAGAAAAGACGCGTTGCGCGGACTGCTCTCGACGATGTATATACACGAAACGTGCGAGCATAAAAGTTGACTTTCATTTGCAAACTGTGGTGTGCGCAAAGAGAACTCCTATAATAAACTAAACATCCTTTCCTTCTTTTTTCCCCTTACTTCGTCTCTTGGACACGAATACCGCCAAGCCCGCTGTGACTACATGCGCAAAAAGCGTTCTCTTTACGAACCCTTTCCGTCTCAACGGCGCGTCCGGTCGCACCGGCAACGTCATGCACCTATGCAACGCCTCTTTTGTCGTTATCTTTCCTTTCAAAATCTGGTCGCACGCTTTAAATATCGGCGCGTCCACTTTGAGCTCGTCGCATAACTTTGCCGCCGCAGGCGCCGTCGCCACGCCTTCCGCCACGCCTGCCAAAGACGCCGCGCGCGACTCCAAAACTTCCGCCACCGATTTATCCTCCGACGCCACGGCAAAACCAACCGCCTTATTCCGACTGTCCGCGCCAAGACACGTGAGCATCAAATCCCCGACCCCGGCTAACCCGCCCAGCGTCGTCGCGCTCGCGCCCATCGCGATCCCAATCCTCGTCATCTCTCTACAACCTCTCGTTACTAACAACGCCACCGCGTTCACACCAAACCCCATCCCCTCTAAACCACCGGCTAAAATCGCCACCACGTTCTTCAACGCGCCCCCAACGCACACCCCGACGACGTCCGTGGACGGATAACACCGAAACGACGGCGACGCGAAATACCCGCACGCCTTCCTCGACAGCGCCATCGTTCTCGCCGCCATCACCGCCCCTGACGGCGTTTCGTTGATTAACTGTTTCGCAAACGTCGGTCCGCTCAAATACGCCAACTTTACGTTTCTCCTTCGTCTGCTCTTCTCCTTTTGCCGGTACAAAACTCTCTCCAATAAGTGACACGGCAACTCCAACGTTTCCGTTTCGATGCCTTTACTCGTCGACACGAACACAATCTCTCCAAGTCTCGGTATGTGATCTATCACGTCGTCCAAAAACTGTTCCGTGCTTTGCAAAGGTATCGCGTGCACGATGACCGAGGCATTTCGCAGCGCGTCTTCCGAATTCGTCGTCGCTCGAATGTTTCTCGATAACGTAAACTCCGAGCAATGGGTGGGATTTTTGTGCGCAACATTGATGCCTCTTTGGACGTCCTCTCGTCTCGTGAGGATGACGACGTCCGCGAGAGGGTCGTTTCTTGCGACCAAGGTGGCCATGGCGGTCCCGAACGAGCCCGAGCCGAAGACGCAGATCTTCTTCACCATGTCTCGAAAGATACAGAGGGGATACGTTTTGGCGACCTTTTCCCCTAAAACGACGACTCGCATCACTTCACTTTTCAAATGAACGAGAACGACACCAAACTGAAGGTGGACGCTTTGGAGTGGCGCGTGGAACTTCCGGTCGCGTCCAAAGCTGCGCTCAGAGTACGTTTTTCATCTTTTTTCTCTCTCTCTCTCTCGTGCGTGTCTTCGCGTTCATTCTTTTCCGTTCTCTCGCGTTGCTTCCAAGAGAGCATTTCCCCTAACTGTGACTCCTCTTTGAAACAGATGAAAGAGAGCAAAGGAGACGCTGTGAGTGCTAAGAGTGCGGCAGATGCGCAGGCGAGCGCGGTGTTGACATTACGCGGGAGTCGTGGCAGCGATTCGAATGCCACCACCACGAACGTTCGATTGAGCGAAGAGGATTGTGTGAAACTGCGAGACTCGATGGACGAAGCGGCGAAGCGAGTGAAAGAAGTGATGGAGAAGTACGGGGGAGAGGAAGGAGAGAAATAGCATAGCGTGTATATGTGTGGATGTTTGATAGGGTGAGTAGTAGTAGAGTGTTTGATGATAACCGTGTAATACTAGCGAAGGATAGATTAGAATGAAAGTTTCGTCGCTTTGCGCTTCGCCGCTTGTGCTGGTGGTTGCGTTCAAACGCCTAAGGATTTTTTTACTCGCGTTTGTAAATCGTTCGCCGCGGCGTATATGTCGTCGAATTTGCTAAATAGACGCTTTAAGTGTTTTACTTGGTCGTTCGGAAGGTTGAAACGTATTTCAGATGTCGTTGCCAACGCCGAGCGTTTCGCTTCGACGTCGCGTTGACTCAAACGCTCGCTCGTACGCTTACCCTCTTTATTCATTTTCCTTACCGCCTCGTATTCCGAAACTTCTCGTCTCGCCCTCTCTACCGACCTTTCCAGCATACTCGTCCCTCCGCTTCCAACTTTCGCGCCATCTAAATACACCAACCGCCCTTCGCACACGTCCTCGCTCACTATTTTCCTGTACCCGAAAACCTCGCACACGGGATTCGCAAACTGCCCATCGATCGTTTGCAATTTCAAATCGTACAAAAACAGGAGCTTCCTCAGCGGTTCTAAATCTTCTAGAGTTCGAATCGAGTGCCCAACGAGACTCAACCGTCGCACGTTCACGCAAAACGTCGCGAAACTCTCGCGGATTGATCGAATCGAAACCGCGGTAACTTTTTTTGAACACCTTTCACCACTCGGCAAAGAAGTTTTCCTTTCCAACTGCACGGGAACGGTCAACCGTATCGCGTTCGCGCAATCGCACTCGAACAAAAACTCGCGCGCGAGCTCTGCGTCTAACGCGAAGACAACTCCTCCTTTTCCTCCTCCTCTTTCTTCTCCCGCATCGTCCTTCGCCTTCTCAAAGTCCATCTGTAAGTGTTTCTTCACGCCTCCTCCCGTGAAAGTGCCCACATTTTTTTCTATTTTTGGCAAAAGTCGTTTCGTCTCTTTCGCTTTTGGGAAACATTTTTCAAACTTTTGTTCGTCAAAGGTGTCGTCGCTTTACTCGCGCGCGCGCGTTTAAAAGGTTTCCTCTGAAGAAGAAGAAGAGTCGCACTGAAGAAGGTGCTCTTCTCAAAATGTCATCGTCGCGAAAAAGAACGAAAAACGATCGCAGGGTGGAAACGTTGGACGGTTTTCGAGGCTTTTGCCGATACGTCGGCCCGGTGCGTGGTCAAACCGGGACCTGGGTCGGCGTCGAATGGGACGACTCGAACAGAGGGAAACACGACGGGAAACACGACGGAAAGAGGTATTTCGAGTGCAAACGAAAAGGAAAAGAGGAGGAGACGAAACGAGCGAGTTTCGTGCGCGCGCAGAAAGTCGCGCCTGGGACGGATTTCGTCTCCGCGGCGAAGGAGAAGTACGAATTTGAAAGTCAAGATGCGCAATTGGAGAAGCGATTGGTTTTCGGAGGAAAAGCGAAGAAAACGGACGAAAACGAAGAGGAGGACGTAACGATCGAGTTGAAGACAAAATTGAGCTTACAGAAGAAACTGAACGAGTTGGAGAGGATTTTGCTTCCGAACGCGAGGTTGGAGAGGGTGACTGGACGCGCCGCGCGAACGGAGGACGACGAGGGAGAGGAGGCGAGACCGTCGTCGTCGTCGTCGTCTTTGAACGAAGAAGAAGGAGAAGAAGTACTCGCGAAGACGTTCAACGCGAACGCGACACACGTGGACGTTTCTGGGAACTTGATGACATCTTTTGTCGAGCTCGGGAAGATTGGGAAGTATTTTAGGAACCTTGAAATTTTAGACGCGTCGGATGCGTATTACGACGAGGACGTTGGCGATATCGAGAGCGGCGACGCATCTGCGTTGGCGAAGGAAGTCGCGCTCGCGGCTTCGCAGTTTAGAAATTTGAAGACGTTAGCGCTGAATAAGACGCGAACGAGTTGGGCAAAGGCACTTTTGATTATCGACCAGATGCCGAATTTAGAAGAGTTGAGGTTGGATAGGAACGAGTTGCAAAATATAGCGGCGGTGGACGAACGAGCTTCGCGGAAATATTTCCCCAAGGTGAAAGTGTTAAGTTTGGACGGGAACACGTGCATCAAGTGGGACGATTTATGGGCCTTGCGTTTTCTGCCAAGCTTGGAAACTCTGTACGCGTCGGATTGTTCGGTCGAGCACATCGCGTATCAAGATGATGATGAAAATAATAATAACAATACCAACACGAACGACGACGACAAACGCTTCTTTCGAAACCTTCGAGGATTGTTTCTCGGGTACAATCGCGTGCGCTCGTGGCAATCCGTCGACGTAATAGACCATTTTCCAAGGCTCGAGTGTGTTCGACTCTCGCACAATCCGTTTTGTGAAAACGATAGCGCGAGTCGCCACGAAATCGTCGCGAGAGCAGGTAAGTTACTCTCCTTGAACGCTTCAGAAATTACAGAGAGAGAACGGAGGGAGAGTGAAATTCGATATTTGCGCAACGTCGTGGCGGAAGTTTCGTCTTCGAGTAGCATCAGACTCGAAGATAAAGAACTCGACGCAAAGATGGGCTCGGACGAAGTGCTCGCAAAACACCCCCGCGCGAAGGCATTGAAAGAAATGCACGGCGAGAGGGCGTTAGCTGGCGTGCAAACGACAAAAACGACGCAGTCGCAACAGCAGCTCGAATCCAGAGAATCTGGCAACGGTACATCTACAAACGGAGGCGGCGCGAGTTCGTCCATCTCGCTCGCACTTACCCTCACCCGCGAAGGCAAAGGATCAAAAGACCGCACTTTCCCAAAAAGCGTCACCGTAGCTCGGGTGAAGACGACGTGCGAGAAGTTATTCGGCATGAAATTAGGCACGAGTACGCTCGCGATTCGCGACCGCGACGAAGACGAAACAGAAAAATATACAGAACTCGAACCGGACGAGGACACCTTAGCGTATTTAGGCGTAGAAAGCGGCGCGGAGATTTTCGTGCTGTGATGAAAGTAAACAGTAAAGAGTGATATTAATAGGTTGTTAGAAATAAAGGAGTTCAAGTACACGCAACATTTACATTTAGGGTAGCAAATCCAAAAACCAAGGGGGGAAGAAAAAAACAGAAAAAACCGCCAGACACAAACAACGCAAAGAAGCAGCGCGCTTTTGTCGTAATACTACACACACACACACATATACATCATCCCACCATGCGAGGAAGCACCACGCCGGTGAAACCATCATCCGCGCGAGTTACTGATACCACCGATGTCGTCGGAGCTCAGAAAACGTTAGGCTCCTCTTTAGTGCCTCTGATTAACAAATTACAAGACATATTCGCCTCTGCTGGTTTGGAGGAACTGTCGGACATCGATTTGCCTCAAATCGCGGTCGTCGGGAGCCAATCGAGCGGGAAGAGCAGCGTTTTGGAAGCGCTGGTAAGTCGTCTGCTTCTTAAAGTTTTGCGTCGTCTTGCTGTTGTTGTTGTTTGCGCGCGTTGCGAGAAACGAGATACAGTTTTTTTTGTTCCTTTTGAAATTCTTTCTTTCCCCAACGAACAACAGAAACTCTTTCGTTGGTGTTTCGCGAAAAGCGCTCGCGAACAAGTGCGCGAGAGATGTACACAAAACTGACCGACACGCGCATCTTCATACCGTTATTATTATTATTATTATTATTGTGATTATAACAACAGGTTGGCCGAGACTTTCTCCCTCGAGGTCCGGAAATATGCACGCGTCGACCTCTTCTCTTGCAACTGGTCCACACGCCGACCAATCCTCGCTCCAACGCTCCGAGCGAGTGGGGCGAGTTTCTCCATCGACCGGGGGAGCGGTTCACGGACTTCGAAGAGATTCGTCGAGAGATTGACCAGGAGACGAACCGAGTGACGGGGACGAACAAAGCGGTGTCGGACCAGCAAATTCGTCTGAAAATTTGTTCGCCGAACGTGTTGACGATGACTTTGGTGGATTTACCGGGGATAACGAGAGTGCCGGTTGGCGATCAGCCGAAAGATATCGAGAAGCAAATCAGAAATATGATTTTGAGTTACATTAAGAGAGATTCGTGTTTGATTTTGGCGGTATCGCCGGCGAATTCGGATTTGGCAAACTCGGACGCGTTGACGTTGGCGCAGTTGGTCGATCCCGAAGGGTTGAGAACGATTGGGGTGATTACGAAGTTGGACATTATGGATCGAGGGACAGACGCGAGAGCGTATTTGAAAAATGAGGTAGTGCCGTTGAAACTGGGATACATTGGGGTTGTGAATAGATGTCAGGCGGATATCGCGGGAAAAGTGAGCATGGAAAAAGCGAGGAACGCGGAAGGGGATTTCTTTCAATCGAGGAAGGAGTACGCGGAGATTATCGGCCGGTGCGGTATGAAGGCGTTGGGGAACACCGTGTCTCGATTATTGTCCGAACACGTGGCGAGATTGTTGCCGGATTTACACCGAAGCGTGTCCAAGAGACGAGATAAAGCGGCGTGTGACGTCGCGGAGTTTGGCGAGTGCGTTCCTGACTCGGATTCCGCGCAAGCGAGCGTGGTTTTGCAGAAAATTCACACGTTTTGCAACGCCGTCGACGGCGCTGTGCAAGGCAAATCGAAAAATTTAGCCACGGATTCTTTGGAAGGTGGCGCGAGAGTGCATTACGTTTTGCAAGAAATTTTCGTCAAAGGTTTGTGTTCGTTAGACCCGACGCACCAATTATCGGAGGAGGATATTCGAACGGCCATTCAAAACGCCGCTGGGACGAAAGCGGTGCTCTTGTTGCCGGAGGAACCGTTTGAAATTTTAGCGAGAAAAGCCATCGAGAAAATGTCTGATCCGTGTCATCAAGCCGCGAAGTTGGTTTACGACGAGTTGAACACATTGACGTCAAATTGCGTGCGAAGAGAGGTGTCGAAACAGTTTCCAAAGTTGGCCGAGGCTATCGAAGAAGCGACGAGAGAGTTTTTGAAGAACGGATTGGATCCGGCAGAATCGATGATTACGAATTTGGTTGATTGTCAGTTGGCGCACATCAACACCACCCACCCAGATTTCATTGGCGGAGCGAGAGCACTTGGCGTGGCGCAAGCGCAGTTGGAAAAGAGACGAGCAAAAGAAAGAGCGTTTTCTGAACAACAACAACAGAAGCGGGAAGATATGGAGATGTCGGAAAATGTTGGAGAAGAGGACGCGCACGAGTTGACGCCGACGAAGAAGAAGGCGAACGCGATGAAGTCACCATTGAAAATGAAAAACCTATCGGAACTTAATAACAATCACGGCGAGTACAATCGAGCGGACTCATCGAACGAGGCGTCCGCGCATTTCGATGACAAAGAAAACGGCGCTTCGGAACCGAAAATATCGTGGATATCGAAAGGTTTGTGGGGCGGCAACGGCAACACGCCCAAGAAGCCGCAAGACGCGGGGAGTAAAGGAACAAAAACGAAACGACGAAACGACTCGCTGAGACAGTCTATTCAAGATCTTAACGCGTCTGATCACTTTAACCATACTTCCTTTGGAGTTGTATCCTTGATGTCGCCGCCGGGAATCTTATTACCTTCGGAAATCGATAACGACGAGGAGCTTTTGCAAGTGCTCGTTACGCGAACGCTGCTTTCGAGTTACTTCAAACTCACGCGATCAGTTCTCGCCGATATGGTTCCAAAAGCAATCATGCACTTTTTGGTGAACTCAATAGCTCGAGGGTTGCAACAACACTTGATTTCGACTTTGTATCATCCAAGCACGGTGAAACAATTATTGGCGGAAGATCCGGATTCGGCGAGGATGAGAAGAAATGCCACAGATCGTCTAGCGGCGTTGAACAAAGCGATGTCGGCGATATCAGCGTTTCACGCGGAACTGGTTTGATATCAGTTTATTATTACAACACATACACACTATCAATATTATTTATTCTGTGTTTCTCTAAAGCTTTTCGTTCTATTCGTTTTTTTAGCATCTAGCGCCGGTGCGTTTCGTGCCGCCTTGTCGTATGCGTTCGTCAGCATCGACAAACGTTACGTATGGATCTTGTAAACCGTATTGAGATTCTCTCGTTGATGGACGCCTTACTCTTTCTTTCTTTTCTTTCTCGAGCGTTTCGAACAGGACGTTACACTGTGCGCGCAGAATGGCAAACGCGTGCGCCAAGACTGCCGACGATTCTACCGCTTTACTTTCCGTCGAGGAGACTACTTTTTTCCAGGTCATTCTTTCTTCGTCCGAACGCCAAATCTGTTTGCATTTTGCTTTCGCGAGCGAATCGTGCGCGGCATGTCGAGGAGGCGCTAAAGTTTCCCACCATTCTTGTTGTTGAAGCATCGCGGCTTCGTCTTTCTTCGTAGCGTTGGCATCGTCATCCCTCATTTCTTCATCTTCATCTCGTTCCTGCTCTTCTTCTTCTTCTTCTTCTTCGTCGTCGTCGTCGTCGTCATCAGACTTTTCCGCCGACGCGTGGAAAGAAACGACATCTGTTCGTCCCATCGCGCCAGCTTTCGGCTGTTCGCTGATAAAAAATGCAGATTCTTCAATCTCGTTGACGAACGACGCCATTTGCGACAAATCAGAACCGACTGTTTTCGTCGCCGCGCGCGTCCAATCGTGCCAATTTGAGGCGCTTTGCGGAACCGGAGCGTCGTATAATTCACACGTCGACGCGAGAATACCGAGCTCACGCTTTATGAAGAGCGTCGACGAATCTTCGTTCGATAATCGTGTAGATTTTTGTTCGCTTTGTACGGCGTTTTCTTTTTCACCGGGTGAAGATGTCGTTGTCGTGGGTTCGGATGCCACCGCGTCTCTCCTCTCGCGTTTCTCAAACGCCAATCGTAACGATTCGTAACTTCCCATTATTCTGTCTTTCAACGCCGACTCTTTCTTCCCTTTTTCGTTTAACGTAGTGAGTAACTTGTCGATATCCTCGATGGATTTCATCGTACACCAAGCTTCCTGCTCCGTGCTCGCTTTTGGATCGAAGATTAAAAAGATTGGAGCTTTCGAGTGCACGTCCCGAAATCCGCCAATGGAGATGTAATAGTGCCGTCCATCGCGATCTTTTCCGAGCTCTGGCGCGCGAATGTGCGACTTCACCAGCAATGAATGTATTTCGCGATGAAACTTGTACTCTTCTTCCTCTTTTTTGCGTTGAACTTCACGTTCTTCATCTAATTTACGCTTCTCGATGAGACTTTTCTGACGTTCGGTAACCGCCCGCGGGAGATCCTCGCCCTCTTCGTCATGCGTTGCATTATTCTCTTCACCTTCATTATTAGTCGTAACGTTTTGTCCATCTGCGTCTTTCTTAGCAGTATTAGTAGCAGCAGCAATCTCGCGTTTTCGCACTTCTTCTCGTCTTTTCTGCCACAACTTACTCTTCGTTTCATCCATCGCTTGTACTCGTCGCTCGATGGCGTCGCGCACCAGTTGCGAATCCAAACAATCTTCGCACAGTAAACGCAAAACGCTGACCAACTCTGCGCGAGAAACGTTCTTCCATCGAGTTTCTGAGAGTTTTCGCGCGATATTCAATACTTCGTCGTACGGAGAAACGACCGATGTGTTCACAATCGATTTTGACTTGTACGTGAAATACTGCGCTAATACTTCTTGCCAACTTCCAATCTCCAAAGTTCGGTCCCATAACTCCGCTAATCGATCGTACGCCGTGGTAATGGAGACTCGCAAGATGCGCTCAAACAACGCTCCTAATCTCGCATCCGTTGGATTTGAAAGCTCGTATGAAAGCGATTGAAACGACGGCGGCAATGCGTGCGTAACATCTCGACCTACGTGGTCCATGAATGCTGAAATCTCAATCTCAGCAATCGTCACGTCGTCCATCGTCGCGTTCTCTCCAGTATCAACATCCGGGAATGGTTCTCTGCCGTCTTCATCGGCTAAGCACTTGTCTAACTTTTTCAACGCACCATCTGCGATTGGATTTTCTTTGTTCGCTTTCTCCCACCTTTGCCGGGCCGCTCTTACTTTGGCTTTCTGCGCGTTCGCTTCAGCCTTCGCGCGTTCAATCTCCGCAATCTCTTCCTCGGTGAGTTTTGGCTTCAGCGCTTCCTCTGCCGCCAAGGCTTCTAGCTTTTTTTGCCTAGCTTCTTGTTTTCGATGCTCTTTCTTCTGTTGACTTTCTAATTTATTCGCGTATTTCACGACTTCTTTGTCTTGGGAGTAATCGTACTCGTTCTTTTTTACCAGGTCTAGTTTTTGGCGCAAACTCTCCATGACTTTAATCGCCTCGACGGCGACGTTGGCGAACTTCAAAACTTTCACCCGCTCGTTTTGAATTAGTTTGGGCAGTTTGATGGGTTCTTTCAACGCTAGTTGAGCTTTTTTACGCTTTACGCGCTGTTCTTTCTTCCACTCCTCTCGTAACGCAATCAGTCGTCTCTTCTCTTCTTCGAGCCATTTCCGATGTTTCAGAAGCGCTTTTCGATCGTTCTCGTCGCCTTGAAACGTCTCTCGCTCTTCAGGCACATCAAAAGCTGGTTCAGCGTCATCGACGAATTTCCGTTTCTCCCGTTCTTCTCTCATATACTCTTCTTCCTTAGCGAAAAGTTCATCTTGCATGCGCTCCGCTCTCTCCTGCGCCTCGAACGCGACCGCGATTTGCTTCTGCAACTCCTCTGCCGTTCGTTTTTCGACGAGATTTTTCAACTGCTTCTCGTCGACGATCTCGGTCGGCGGCGGTCGCGTCGACGCGACTTCGTGCACATCTTCTATCGCATTCGCGCTGGTACATTTCGTTGGCGATGGTTCGTCGTTCTCGTTCTCGTCGTACTCGTCCCTGTTCTGGGATTTTTTCATGAGTCCGCTTTGACGTTTCTCCAGCCGAGGCTTCGTCGCGTTTCTTTTCTTACTATCATCAGCGCGGGGAGTATTCTCACCGTCCTCGTCGTTTAAATAACACGTCAACACGTATAACCCTCGACCAATTCGAGAGAACGTTTTGTCTCCCATCAACGACACGACGGTATTTTTCGTAACTCTGCTATTCTTCCAACTCCTCGCTAACCCGTTCTTCTCGCTCGTCTCTATGATTTCATCCACGGTAATGCCGTCCGGTTTATCTCTCATGGCTTCCAATAAAGCATGTCTGCACGTCCCTCGTCGAATGGCGCTCGTAAACCCGAGCGAAGCAGCCAATCGCTGCGTTTCTTCGTCCATCCGCTCACCGTCTCGGATTTCAGCATCCGTTTCCTCTTCTATTTCCATCGCTTCTTCTTTTTCTTTCTTTCGTCGATGTCGCGTCTCTCTCTTCTTCGCTTCCACGGGAGACGGCGCCGGCGTCTCGTCGACGGGAGGAGACGACTCTCGTTCCGCGTGTTGTACTACTTTCGATCGTTTCTTCCTTCTCTTTTTATTCCCCTCTCGTTCTTCCTCCTCTTCCTCTTCCTCTCCTTCCATCATCTCCGCGTAGTTCCTCCTCGTCGCGTTTCGAGACTCTCTTCTCCTCTTCGCGGTCGCGCCGTCCGCCTCCGCTGCTGCACCTTCTTCAACACCATCACCATCGCCCCCATCGTCGCTCTTCTTACCACCCCCATTTTTCGCGACGAACGAGAACGGCAAGTTGAACTTATACACAAACTCCGCGTCCATCTTCCACACTTTATCTCCGCGCGCGTCGAACGTCGCGTGTTTGTTGATGAAGTTTTTCGCTCGGAGTTGGTACTTTTCATCATCCGACGAGGAGGGAAACGACTTCGATGCCATCACCAACTGTTGGAGAAGACTCTCGACGTCTCGCGTGGCGTTGTGGTGGACGAAATGGCAGATATCGCGGAGGAGGAGGTCGGAGAGCATTATTTATTCTTTTACTCCTACTGCCCCGTTTGTTTGTTTTATGCGATCGTCATCTCTGCTGTGTTTCTTCTTCCGTTCGTTGTTGTGCGCGCTTTAAGGAAATTCGCCGTCGCATGCATCGGTTGACAATTTAGGGTTTTTGCAATTTTCTGGTTTCGCACAAGGACAAAACGAACGACCGCATAGAAAAACGTGTGTTTGTTTAGAATAGTCCGCACACGTCTCTTTTGCGAAGATAAAAAATGTCTCGCAATCGCGTGTTTCGATTACTCAAAGATGCGCGTTTACGCGCCTCGGCGACGAGCGTTGGTGGTACCAGCTCCAGAGTCGGGCAAACCGTCTCGAGGAGTGCGGATTTAGCGAGGTGCGCTTACACATTTTCGATTTTTATTCAATTTTACGCAAATTTGCATCGCGCGAACCACTACCCGATGGATGATCCGGGATTGTTCGAGACCGGTTTACGCTGAATGCGAGTGCTAAAAGTATTCGTTCGCGCGAAGAACGCGTGTTTAGTCAGGGTGCGAGGATGGATCGGATGAATATGCGCGTTGTTCGCGAGATGATTTTCTTCGATCAAACTTTTTTTCTCGTCGGTCTTTCTTCGGGGACCAAATTAAGGGGCAAATTAAGCTCATTCTTATTCTTCTTGAAACTTACCTTTTCTCGTTCTTTTCTCCACGTTTATCTACTTTTATTCAAACAACAACAGCGCGCACCCGGAAGGCGTTCGTCACGTCTCCTTGCAAATCGTGCAACAACGCATGAAATCCGTCTCGAACATTCAGAAAATCACAAAGGCGATGAAGATGGTCGCCGCGTCTCGATTGAAACCAGCCCAAGATAAAGCGATTGCCTCGAGAGGGATGGTGACTCCGTTTTATAAGTTACTGGGAGATTTACCCGGCGCGGAGACGGCGAAGACGTTGATGGTGCCGATTTCCTCGGACAAAGGTTTGTGCGGCGGCATCAACGGGAACGTCGTCAAAGTGTCGAACGTGTTGTTGGAAACGGCGAAGGATAAAGAGTCAGAAATTTCGATGGATGTAATTGGCGATAAGGCGAGAGGTTTGATGCAACGGCAAGTAGGGGAACTGTTCGCGAACGTGTTGGTGGACGCGACGAAGCAACCGTTGACATTTGGAACGGCTTCGGCGTTGGCGGAGCAAGTGGCGAAGGACAACGAGGGTAAAGCGCTCATCGTGTACAACAGGTTCGTTTCGGCTATTTCGTTCAAGCCAACGATTGCGACGGTATTGTCTGGGGAAGAGTACGAGAAGTCGGCGGAAAACTTGGAAAATAAATTCGATTCGTACGAGGTTGAAGGACCGGATCGTGGGGAGTTTTTGCTCGACTTGGCGGAGTTCAAAACCGGCGCGGTTATGTACAACGCGTTGGCGGAAAACAACACTTCGGAACTGGGATCTAGAATGCAATCTATGGAATCGTCCTCGAAGAATGCTTCGGAGATGTTACAAAAGTTGACGCTCTTGTATAACAGAACGAGACAAGCGGCGATTACCACGGAGTTGATTGAAATTATTTCCGGCGCTTCCGCTTTGGAAGATGCCAAGTAATAATATCACCACGAATAAAGAGAAGAGAAAAATATTAAGTAGTAGCTGAATTGTAATTATGTAGTCAAGTATCTAGTAGAATTTAAAACATTCAATGTCTCGCGTGCTTCATCGTGGGCACTCCTTCGCCGCCCGTTGTCGCCACTTCTTTCAACGCGTGCAAACCGTCCATGGTGTCTTGAACCACTGTTCTCACGCCTTCCTCGATCGATGGCTCCGCCACCGTCGGCGGCGCTTTCCCGTCTAACGCCTCTTCTATGTTGCCCGATAAGATCAAAGCTAAAGGATGCATCACCTCCACCGACTCACACAAGATCTTCAAGCTCGCCGTAATAGGTGCCGCCAAAACCATTCCTGGAATACCCCACAACATACCCCAAAATATCAAACACAAAAGAACCGTAATCGGGTGCAAATCCAAGTGTCCGCCCATCAATTTCGGTTCGACGACGTTTCCAATCGTAAAATGCGTCATACCTGGGAGTAATATCGCCAACGTCACGTGCAAGAAATGAATATCTTTCGACACCAACACGACCGGTAGCGGCAAAACAGTCGCGATAATTGGCCCGACGTGCGGAATAAAATTCATCACAAAGTGCAGCACTCCGAAAACCATCGCCAACTCTACGTTCAGCGCGTAGTAAATGCTCGCCGCGATGAACCCGTTCAAAGTGCTCACAAAAAACTTCAGCAAAATGTACCGCTTAATCCTCGTTTCAATTCTCGTCCATACCCCGCCCGGAACTCTCCTCTCCACTTTCTGTCTTCGTCTCCCTTCCAACAAATACACGACGAAAATCAACACCAACACGACGTTACTCAACAGGTCTAAAACCGCTTGCAACATCGCGTGCGTCGATTGCGCCACCATCTTCGCCAGCGGGATATCTTGCAACTGCGCCTCAATCACGTCCATGTCGATGTTTTTTCTCGACAGCGTCTCTCCCGCTCTGTTCGTCAATCGAACGACGTACCTTTCGTATTTCTTCGCGTCTTGCACCAAGTCCTTCACGCTGTGCGAAATCAAGAACAAAAGAGAGCACAATATTCCTAAACCAAAGAATAACGCGATCGTAATCGACGCTCCGTGTGGTACTTTCGCTCGGTGCGTGCAAAAATCAACCAAAGGCGCTAACGTGTAGCTCATCATCACCGCTAAAACCAAAGGGACGAGGACTCTTTGCAACCAGTACAACGCCGCGGAACTCATTATGATGGCTATTAAGAGGAGACACATCGTCCGTACCTTTTCCGCCGAAGCAAGAGATTCTTGTTCTCTGCTCGAGTCGTCGTTCATCAGGTCAAAGTCTTTCAAACCGAAGGCAGAGGAGGAATAGCGAGGGGAGGCGTTCTTCCCACCGCCATCGCGCGGGGATTTCACGCCGAACATGTTTAACATGTTTAGAATGTTTTGTTCCGAGATTTATGCTGATTTGTTTGTGGGAGAATTTTTTTTTTTCCTTCTCTTGCTTTTTTTTACGTAACGGTTTGATGTTTTGTGTCTCTCTCTCTCTCTGTTTTATTTTCAGTATTAAAAAAAGTTAAAATCTATTTGTTCTTCTTCTCTTTCTCTCTCTCTCTCTCTCTCTTCTCTTGTGTGTGTTTTTGTCTCTCGTTCTCTTCCGTTCTTCTGCTACGACTCCTCTTTCTCTCTACTAACTCTCTCTCTCTCTCTCTTAAAACTTTAATCGTACAAATCGTCGTCGTCGTCTTGCGCGGCGGCGGCGGCAAAGGCGTCGCCAACCGTTTGGGCGCCGCCAGCCGCCGGAGCCGCGCCGGAACCACCGCCAGCAGCAGCTCCGCCTTCGTTCGGGAATCTAAAATCGCCCACGTGGCCTCGGCTTTGTTGTAAAGTTTGCGAGAACGCTTGGTACTTGCGGATGTCCGCGTCTGAAACCGAGCGGCGAGCGTACTTCATCGCCTCTTCAAAGTGCGCCTTGGTGATTTCTGGCACCGGATCGACGTAGTTTTCTTCGTCTTCTTCCATGGCACCTTCTGGTTTTTGCGCCATGGCGCGTTCGCGTTCGATATCTTTCTCGATGCTTTCGCGGATGGCGTATTTGCACGCGCGTTGGCAGATTTCCGTGATATCGGCACCAGAGTACCCGTGCGTAAACTTGGCCAAAGTTTCCACGTCGACGTCGTTGGCAATCGGGGACTTTCTCAAGTTCGCTTTAAAGATAGAAATTCTCGATTTGTCATCCGGTAACGGGATGTAAATCAACTGATCTAAACGACCCGGGCGCATCAACGCGGTATCGATGATATCCGGTCGGTTCGTCGCGCCGATGATAAATACCGTCTTCTTCGAGTTCATGCCATCCATTTCCGTAAGCAACTGGTTCAAGACGCGATCGGCGGCACCGCCGGCGTCGCCGGCGGAAGAGCCGCGTTGGTTCGCGATCGAATCCAACTCGTCGAAGAACAGCACGCACGGGGCGCTTTGCCTGGCTTTATCGAAAACCTCTCTGACGTTGGATTCCGATTCGCCGAACCACATCGTTAACAACTCCGGGCCTTTAATGGAAATGAAATTCGCTTGGCACTCGTTCGCGATCGCTTTCGCCAACAACGTCTTACCGCAACCCGGTGGACCGTAAAACAACACCCCTTTACTCGGTGCCATGCCGAACTTCTCAAATTTTTCCGGGTGTTCGACCGGATATTGCACGGTTTCTTGCAACTCTTGCTTGACCGTTTCTAAGCCGCCGACGTCGTCCCAGGAGACGTTTGGTACTTCCACCACAGTTTCTCTCAACGCGGACGGGTTGGTTTGCGCCAAAGCGGTTTTGAAGTGGTCGTTGCTGATGGCCATCGAATCCAAAATCTCCGCGTCGATTTCATCGTCTTCCAAATCGATGACGTCCATCTTTTCGCGAATGCATTGCAACGCGGCTTCGGTACACAACGCCGCCAAATCCGCGCCGACAAAACCGTGCGTGTCCTTCGCCACCACCTCCAAATCAACCTCCTCGTCCAACTTCATGTTCTTCGTGTGTATTCTCATCACTTCCAAGCGTCCAACCTCGTCTGGGACGCCGATATCAATCTCGCGATCAAATCTACCAAATCGTCTCAACGCCGGGTCGATGCTGTTCGGTCTATTCGTCGCCGCCATGACGATGATGTGCGATCGAGCCTTCAACCCATCCATCAGCGTCAACAATTGCGATACGATTCTTCTCTCCACTTCCCCATTCGTCTTGTCTCTCTTCGGCGCGATCGAATCGACTTCGTCGATGAAAATAATTGCCGGCGAGTTCTTCTCGGCTTCCTCGAAAGCCTTTCTCAAGTTGGATTCGGATTCGCCGGCCAACTTGGACATGATTTCCGGACCGTTGATTAAAAAGAAAAACGCGCCGGTTTCGTTCGCCACCGCTCTGGCGATCAAGGTTTTTCCAGAACCCGGAGGACCGTACAACAAAATACCTTTCGGCGGTTTCACCCCGATGGTTTTGAACAACTGCGGATGTCGCAACGGCAACTCGACCAACTCTCGAATTTGCGCCATTTGCTTCCTGACCCCTCCGACGTCGTCGTAGCCAACCTCATCCAAACGTTCCTCGTCTTCGCGGTTAATCGGTTCGCCTTCACAAAAGATCTCCGTGTCTGGCGCGACGATGCAATACTCCGCCGGATCCGTTTCTACAACCTTGAATTCAACCGCTCTCATCCCGCCTCTCGCCAAAAACGTATCCCCTTTCCTCACCGGTCTGTACGCCTCCAAAAAGTACGGCTTCAAATACACGTCGAACAAGTTCCCGGAAACGCCTTCGATGGTATCTCCAAACGGCAGCACGTGAATCCTCGCCCCGTATTTCACGTCCGTGCACTGATGAATCGAAATCACGTCCCCTAACCTCACCCGTAAATTTTTCCTCACCACTTTGTTCATCCGAACTTTCCCGTCGTCGCACTGGTCGTCCGCTAGGACGATGCACACGGTGTCTTTGCGCTTTTTTCCTTTCACGAGAACCGTGTCCCCGCGGAAGAGCTGGAGCTCTTCCATTTTCGCCGGGGATAACGCGACGACTGAGTTATCGTCGTTCACCGCTTCATCTGTGTAGTACAATTTTTATACACAAAACAGAAAATTTAAGAGAAGGAAAAAGAAGGTCAAAAACGTCCGTCTCTTGGGGGTGCCGCTTAGTACTTACGTCAACATTCAGATGATGACGACGAAAGTTTCTTCGTAAACGAAGGAAGAACGCGTAATAAAATCCATCTGAATCGAATCAACGTAAAGAATACCGCGCGCGCAAAAGACGATCGATAAAGAGAGAGAAAGAGCGCGCGAATACTCCGAGAGAGAGAGAGAGAGAAAGAAAGAAAGAAAATCCCGATCGACTTAACGAGAGAGATCTGATGAAACCAATTCTACGAACACGCACCGACGACGAGTCTGTTCGGCGCTTTCTTCCTCTCCAAAATCGCCGTCACGTCTTTCACTTTTTTCTTTTCTGAGGGTACTTGTGTTTGTCCCTCGGGCGCTTTGTCGTTCTCGTTGACTTTCTTCGCCTCGAGCTCCTCGTCCGTTGCCATTTTATCTCTCTTCTGTGTGTCTCTCTCTCTCGTTGGTTGGTGTGAATTTTTGTGGCGACGAACGTGCTAAAAACGTAGTACGAACGCGAGAGTCTTGTCCTTCCACGTGAAAGCAAGGGCGACGTTTCGGCACGGTTTTATTTACGCGCGCATTAATTTTTTTTTCGGTTGTATTTTTTCGGTTGTATGTGTTCAGTATTACAAGAGAGTTTCCTCCTCCTCCTCGCTAAGCGTTGTTCCGTATGTGTTCGTGTTGTTGCTAATGATGATGTTTTGGTTCTCTTCCTCTTCTTCTTCTTTTTCTTCCACGTGTTTCTCCAAAGGAGAAGAATAGAAGTGCGACTCCATCGTGCGTACGATAGAATCACGCTTCGCGCGAATAGCTACGGCGACCATGGCCATGCCGACGCACACGTAGAGCGTGGCGAAACCGGCGCCGTCGGTAGACGAAGACGCTTCCTCTCTCGGAAGGTTCCATCCCAAACGAGGGAAGCTTTGAGACGAACCGAGTTCAGCTTCCGAGGCGTCTCTGGCGGTTTCGCTGGCACGCGCGGTGGCTTTGGCGCCGGACTTGGCCGCAGTTTTGGCACTCGATTTGGCGCCCGCCTTGGCCCTCGCCTTTGCCGCCGCCTTCGCGCTCGCTTTCGCGCCTCTGGCGGCGTTCGAAAATCTGCACATGTCCATCGCGTTGTCTAAAAATTTACTCAAACCGCACTCGTACGCCGCTTCAATCTTTTCCGCGCCGTCAAAGATACCGTCGATGTTTAAGACTTTCATCTGAGACGATGGGCGATTGGCAAACCAAGAGACGACGTCTTGGTTCAACGATTTCGCACCTCGGAACATTTGTTTCATGTTCGTCACGCCAGCGACGTTCCAACCCGAAATATCCGAGTTGAAACTCTTGGCATCGTAAAACATAAACGACATGTCAGTGACAGATTTCGTGTTCCAACTCGATAAATCGGCGTTGAACTCTTCATAGTGCTGGAACGCGTGCGTCATGGTTGAAACTTTCGAAACGTCCCAATCTGGCATCATACCAAATCGCGTGACCGCGCCGTATTCGACGCATAAACCGGCGGCGGACTCGATGATGCACTTGGATACGGCCCGATAAAAGGAATTGTCGTCGAGCTGCTTGTGTCCGTGCGAATTATGCTCGGCCTGCATTTCTTCTGGCGTTTCCGATTGTAATCTGTCTAACTTCTTCTTTAATCTCTCGAGCTCTTCGTCCACATCTTCGTCGCCGATTTGATCCATCACGTGAAGATGGTGTCTTTTCGCCGTCAACGAATCACTTCGCGATAACGAAGATCTGCTCGAGGAGGAAGAGGAGGAGGGACTTCCCGAAATTTTGCCATGTTTTTTCGAAACGGTACCATCCGCTTTGAGTTTAAAAGGGTTGGTCATGGAGGCGGAGACGACTTGTTCTGATTCTTCGTTTTCTTCTTCTTGTTCTTTCTTGTGATGCGACGAGTATTTCTTCGAAGACGACGTCGTCGTCTCTTCTACTTCTTCGTCATCACCCGTGGCCGCAGTGGCTTCGGATGCTGCATCTTCCTCTTTCGAAGAACTCATGAATCTCTCAAACTCTTGATCGAAGGCTTCTTTATCTTCGACGAGATCTTCGATTTGATCTTTACTAACTTCGACGGTTTCATCGTCGTCGCCGCCTTCGTCGTCATCGCTATCATCGTTCACCTCTGAATCAGAATCATCATCATCTTCTTCTTCGTCGTCTTCGTCTTCTTCTTCTTCTTCTTCTTTGACCGTTTTACCCGTAAATTCGTCTAAAGTCTTCTCGGACGTAACGAACGGGGACTCTTTGTTCAATGATACAGACTCCGTATCAATCGCGAGAGCATCCTTCACCGCGTCTCGATCTTCTGGACCCAACTCGCTCATGCTATCCGCCGTTCCTTGTGGACAATCGCCATCGCTGCAATCTATGATGTTCGGATCCGTGGAAGAAGAGGAAACGTACGAAGTTGACGATGTTGTCGTCCAAGAAGAAGAGGAAGGAGTGAGTTCATCTGCTTCACTGTGCGGGTAGGATACGTCCGAAGGCACCGAAGTCTCGTCATCCTCATCTTCGCCGTCGACAGAGTCGGCGATTGCATCGGTGTCGACTTCGTTGGTGTTAAGAATGGAAGACGATGAAGTGTGCGTCGTATCCTCGGACGCCACCGTGGTCACTTCTTCTTCAATTTTGTCCGCGTCTTCGTCGTCTTCGTCCGACCCCATCGCCGCCACGCGCTTGAAAGATTTCTTCTTGGATTTGCCGCCGCTGCCACGCAAAGTCGTCATCTTCGTTACCGTCGTCTTTTCGCCCAACGCAGTCTTCTTCTTCTCGTCCTCGCACGTGCTCGGCGGTCCGTTCAACGGATGCTCGCACGTGAACCGTCCCAAGAAGTTCGCCGCGCCTAAAAACATATCCTTCGTATCCGCGGTCACGGACAAGCCCCAATCTTTCACGTCCGATTCAAACTCCACCGCGTTTTGAAACATCCCGTACGTCGTCTTACACTTAAATGGCCTCCACGCGCTCAAATCTTCCGCGAACGACACCGCGTCTTTCAACATAAAACTCATATCTTTCACCTTCCCGACGTTCCACTTCGCCAATCCTTTCCCGTTAAAGTTCGACGCTTCGCTAAACATCGATCCCATATCTTCCACGCTCGACGTGTCCCAACTCCCCAAGCCTTTCTTCGTATCGGGACTAAAATCTCTCGCCCCGCTAAACATCTCTCTCATGCTCGTCACCGACGACGTGTCCCATCTCGACACGTCCCCGTTGAACGATTCTTGCTTGTGGAACCCGTAGTCCATGTCCGTGACTTCGCTCACGTTCCAATCTTTCATCTCCCCGTATTTGCTCTCTTCTCCGTATTTCGGGCACGAGCCGTTCGCGTCTTCCTCGAGGCACTCCGCGATCGCGCCGAGGAAGTTGTCCGGAGTTATCGGAAGAAGAACTTTTCGTTTAGAAGACGAGATCGACGACGATGCCGCCTCGTGGAAAGGACGAGGGTGTTGGTGGTTTTGGGACGCATTCGCGACCGAGGTAAGAGCAGCGGTGAATAAAAGGGCGCGTCGCGCGCAAAAAGAGGTGGTAAAAGACGAAGAAGCTCGTCCTCCAGCGTGACCACTTCGTCGCGGTTTGGCCCTCATTCTTCTTTTCGTCGAAAGTCTCGTCTGAGAATACGTAAGTAAGCGCGAGAGCGAAAGAATAAGTTTGAAGATGATGTGCGAAGAGCGGCCGCGGCTCCCAAGAAGGAAGAGGCGAGAAAAATTAGGTTTAGGGTTTGTTTTAGGGTTTTGCAATTTTTTTGTTCTCTTTCTGCAGAAGTTTAAAGACTGTGGTATTTCAATCGCTCTCTTTGTCGACGAGAATTCCAATGCCCCCTCATCATCATCATCATCATCAGAAGAAGAAGAAGAAGAAGAAGAAGAGGCACGCGTTCTTTGTCGCGATGATACTCTTTTTATAATAATAATAAAGAGTATTATATCATTTGGAAGAAGTCGTCGTTGTCAACTGCGGCCAAGTTTCGCCGGCGTCGACTTTGGCCAACGAGACGCACACTTCGTTCTTCTTACTCCCGCCGGCGATAGTCCACGTGCACTCGTCTGGAC
>Ga0115567_10001723_pt1 | contig 21774 bp, 23 predicted proteins | sample COGITO_mtgs_1204_2_FD_88679 | JGI IMG/M metagenome (GOLD analysis project Ga0115567, IMG submission 88679) | Pelagic marine microbial communities from North Sea - COGITO_mtgs_120412 | ecosystem: Environmental > Aquatic > Marine > Epipelagic | place: Germany:Helgoland, sampling site Kabeltonne... | reverse complement strand
GCCTTCGCGCACGAGAGCCACGGCGCGGGCGATAACGTCGATGACATTTTGCGCGTGGCGCGGATTGGCGGTGCCTGGGGTCGCGGGCCCCGAAAAATCATGCTGTATAACAGGCAGGGCGCGGGCGCTGACGCCGGATGCCTGCGCTGCCGACGTGATCACCTCAAACGGCGTGTCTTCTGGCAAGTGGCGCGGATCACCCAGCCAGACCATCGGCACCTTGTCTGCGAGTGCCGCCCATGCGCTTGCCGCGATTTCCGGTCCGATTCCTGCGGGTTCACCGCAGGTCAGCACGATAGGCTTGCTCATTTGAGAACGATACGGGCTTCGGCGCGTTGCTGGGCAATCAGGCTTTCGGCAAGGCCGGACAGGCGCTGCTGGCGAATGTTGGCGGCCACGTCTTCACGGCTGACGTCGGCATTTGCCACTGCGGTGCGTTTGCACAGCATCAGGAACACCAGTGCCTGACCATCCGAGCGTGTAAGCGCGGTGGAGACTTCGCCGGGGTCGAGCTTGGCCAGCTCAAAGGCGATGTCCTGCGGAATTTCGGCGGGTTTCTTGGTTACGCGGTCCAGGACGCTGTCGGGCTGGCCCTTGGCAAAGGCATAGAGGTCGTCACAGCGGTCGACTTGTGTGGCAAGATTGGCTGCCTGTTGCAGTGTCGCCTCTGATCGCCCGCCGGCCATATAGTAAGCGGCATAGTCGATCGTCGCATATTCGGGCTGTGGCGCACCGACTTCTTCGATAGCGCGCAACTGGAACAGCGCAACGGCGTCGGGGATTGGTAGCGGGGTGCTGACTTCGCCGGGCGCCAGCGACAGAATTACCGATTGCAGGGACGCGGGCAGGCGATTCAGCGGGGTCCATGGCAAACGTCCGCCTGCATCACGAGATGCAGTTGCAGAATGTTGTCGCGCGAAAGAAGAGAATTGCGCCTCCGTCGTACTTTGCGAGATGCGGTCCACCAGTGCGTTCACCTGCGCAAGACGCTCGGGCGGTGCGGGGATAATGATTTCGGACACCAGAACGCGGATGTTGGATCCGCCACCGTTCCCTTGCGAGGCCAGCGCGCGGTCAATCTCGACCTCGCTGACTTGCACGCGGTTGCCGAAGCGTGCCCGGATATAGTCCCGCCAAGTAACGCCACTCAGCACGAAATCACGCATGGTTTCCTGCGCCACACCCGCACGTTCCAGCGCCGAGACAAATTCATCGAGTGTCAGATTGGCACGCCCTGCGAAGTCTTCGAGCGCGCGTTGCACACCAGCGGAATCGAACTCAAGTTTCGCATCCCGGACCAGAGTGTCCCGCAGGCGTTCGTCAATCATCGCGTCAATGATCGACGCGCGGTCGGTCGTCGGAGCGTTGAGCAGTTGCAGGAAGCGTTGCCGTTGCTGGACCTCGAATTCGGTGATCGGGATATCGTTTACGAGGGCGACAGGGGCAAAGAGGTTCTGCGCCCCGGCAGGACCGGCAACGGCGAGTGCCAACACAAGGGCGGCGAGAGGCTTGGCGATCAGTTTGAACATGAGCGGACGTATCTTTCTGTTCCGGAGTTGGCGGAGAACCCGCGCAGGCCGATGTTAAAACCGATATTGGTGGAGGGCTCAACACTTGTCGACGATGTATAACGCCGGTCAACGGTCAAATCGACCGTGACGCATTCGTTTTCGTAACTCAGGCCGACGCCCGCCGTCGCGGCACGGTCGGATGCGGTGTCAAATCGCCAGTCAGCACTCGCGGTCCAGAAGTCGTTGACCTTGAATGCGCCGTCTAGCGTGACTTCTGAGACGTCCTGTAGGCGGTCTTCGGCAGCGTCTGTGTCAAGCCAGACATAACTGCCACCAAGGCGTCCGCGCCGAAATTGCCAGTCACCGCGCAGCTCTGCCTTGGACAGGTCAAAATCCCCCGCAAACAGTCCCCGACCGGTCAGCGACAGGCCCAACAGACCCTTGATCTGTGCGGCAACCAGCAAGTCAGATGTGGTTCCGGCCAGTCCCGAGGTTTGTGAAAAAGCGGGGTCGGCGTCTTGACGCAGCACTTGACCCAATGTCAGCGCCGCATCCCATCCGTTCGGATCAAAACGCGCCCAGTTCACAGCGATGGCGGCGACCGCGAGGCGCTCGCGCCGGTCAGGGCGGGGAAAACGCGACAAAGCCAGCAGATTGCCCTGGTCGAATTCCACCCGCGTACTTTCGTCATTGGGCAGTGGCAGGCGATTGCCACCCGTCCATGCGATCTGGGCTATGGGCTCAAGCACTTGTGACGCACCCGCGCCGTCTAACCGTGTCAGCGGGTAGCGCAGGGTCAGTGCACCAAAGGGAACAATTTCGGACTGGGTTTGCGCAGTCGTCACGTCTTGTGTCACGTCGAACAGGTTGAAGGACGCGCCCAAACGCCAGTCTGCCCGCAGCCTGCCAAAGACGCGGCCGTCCAGATACACAGCTTTGCCATGCAGACGCACCACATCGCGCCCGTCTACGATACTGTCCGGGTCGGGGCCGTCAATTGAAAGGTCCGACTGCCGGCGATGGCTGTGGGCGGCCAGCGATAACCGTAATTCGCCCGAAATTGCTTTTGGGAAAAACCGGCGTTCGTATTCACCGTCAAGGACCAGTGTGGGCAGGGTTGCGTTGACCTCGCCATCCCGCAGGGTTTTGAAATTGATCAGGCTTGCGCGGATGAATTCATCGCGGCGCACCCGGCTGACTCGCAGTTCCGATTTCAGACGGTCCTTGAAGGAATAACCGTATTCCTTGAGGTAGGCGTCATCGCTTGTGGTCTCGATGCTGAAATCAAGCGTGAATTCCTGCGGCAGGTCGAACCGCCCGGCACCAAAAACATAACCGCGCGTTCCGCTGGGGCGCAGGTCATCGCGGGTTATCGCACCGTCGAACTGGATCTGTCCTTTTTTGAATGCCTGACGGTAGCGCAATTGAAACGTACGGGTGGAGGATGAAAGGTAAGGCGTGATTGTCAGATCACGGTAATCGCCGAGCTTGATGAAATAGGGAATTTTGAAGCCCACGCCCAGTTGCGACGTGCTGCGGATTGAGGGGATCAGGAAGCCTGTCGCGCGTTTGACCGTCGGATCCGGCAAACGCAGACGCGGCAGGTAAAATACCGGAATGCGCCCGATGCGGAACTGCGCTTCGTCGAAATAGAGCTGGTGTTCAACCTCATCGTGAATCACGCGCTTGGCGCGAATTTGCCAGAGCGGCGGCGTGCCGTCATCACACACGCGACAGGAGGTCACGGCGGTTTTATACAGCTGGCTGTAGCGGCCGTCGACGCGATCAATCTGGACGGCGGCCAACTGCAGCTGCTCATCAATTACCAGCCGTGCACCGCGCAGGATGCCATTGCGCAAGTCCGAGTCCAGACTGGCGGCGTCCGCGACGATCACCGTGCCTGCGTCATCGGTCAGGGTGATCGGTCCCTCGATCGCAAGGACACCAGTGCGCTGGTCATAGCGGATCGCACCGGCGCGCAGGCGCGTTTCTCCCTGAAATGCCTCGACATTGCCGGAGGCGACCAGCACGCGGTCACGGGTGATGTAAAGCTCATCGGCCACCAAGAGCGCTGGCGGCGTCTGCTGGGCCAGCAGAGGCAGGGCCAGAAACGTGAGGACAACGGCAAACAGCTTGCGCATGTTATCCATCCTCCGCATGGAGCAAGATGCCGAGCGCCAGAAAGATCGCGGCAACAGGCGGGGCCCAAGCCGCTAGATAGACGGGGATCTGCCCGTTCTCGCCCAGAATTTGCGCAAAACTGCGGATAAAATACAATCCGAACCCCAACAGAACCGCTGACAGGACGGCAACGCCCGTGCCCCCAAATCTCGTATGGCGCATGGTGAATGCGCTCGCAACCAGAACCATTGCCACCAGAAACAGTGGGCGCGCCAGTTCCGATTGCAGCCAGACCTTGTGACGGCGCGGGCTGAAACCTGATTGTTCCAGCTGGCTGATGAAACGCGGCAAATCGTAGATTGAAACAGCTGCAGGGGTGCCGAAGCTCTCGCGGATCCGGTCAAGCGTCAGGGTCGAGGGGACCATCAGCGTCTCGAACGTTTCGGCGTTGCCCTCGGAATTGATGCCCGCTCGCAGCGGCCATGATTTGGCGTTCTGAAGCTGCCATGCATCGCCTCTCAGGGCGGCGCTATCTGCTTCGATCCGCTGGATCGGACCGCCTTCGGGCGCGTAAGAAATGAAAGTGACATCGAAAAGAACCGAGGCATCCGCGTTCGAGCGCCAGGCGCGGATCACTGTCTGGCCCTGCGCACCGCCTTGGCGCAACCAGAGCCCTTCATCACTGATCGACAGGGTTGATACCCCGCCCGTGCGGTAAGTGTCAGAGAGTTGGGCATAGCGTTTGGATGTGGCCGCGACGATGGGGTTGAACATCGACACGGCCAATCCCCCGACGATAAGCGCAACAGCGACCGGCCCCATCAATGCCGCCAGCGCTGAGCGGCCAGCGGCACGGGTCACGACAAGCTCCGAGCTGCGCGCGAGGGACAAAAACAGGACCACCGTCGCGAGGATCATGATCAGCGGCAGGATCAGGTTGATCGTCTGCGGGGCGTTCAGCAAGGTGAGATTCAAAAGTTCGGAAAAACCGACGTCTTCGCCCGAATAGCGCCGCGCCTGATCGACCAGATCAACGAGCATCACCAGTGCCAGAAACACGGCTGTGATCAGAATAAAGCCCATGGCGAAACGGCGTGCGAAATAAAGATGCAGGATCATGGCACCGTCCTGCGACGTCTGAGCCGCGCGCGCCAAGCCGGATGCGATGCGTGCATCAGCATTGCCAGCACCAGCAACGTTCCGACAAGGGCCGGTAAATACATCAGCGGCCACATCGACGCGTCGCCACGCACCCGGTCCACCAGCGTGCCGCGCAGGCCATCAATGGCGATCAGCAGGCCAAAGGCGATCAGGACTTCACGCCAGACACCGAACCGCGAGTATCCGCCGATCAGCAACGTGGCAAAACCCACCATTGCGGCGACAACAGAGAACAACGGCTGGGCAAAGCGGGCGTGCAGTTCTTCGGCCAGATCGCCAGGCCGGGTGCCGTCGCGTGCCGTCAAATCATCCCAGTTCGACAGCAGTTGGGGCGTCGTCATTTGTGCCGGAGACAGAGTGCCAGTGGCATTCCGATTTACCAACGCGCTGATATCAAATGAGAAATCTTGAAACTTCGCGGTCGCAAGGCGGTTATCTTCTGCGCGCAGACGCTGTGCCAGACCGTCAACCATGATTAGCGTGGTGCCGGGGCCATTTCGAACCAGATAGGCCTCGGTGGCGGTGTAAATTACCCCTTCGTCGGGATTGCGGCGGTCCGACAGAAACACGTCGCGCAGCACGCCATCGGCATCGATCACGCGGGCATAAAACGTGACCTGATCGGTGGGATGCAGGAAAGTGCCTTCTGTCAGCAGGCGCGAGGTGACATTGCGCGAAATTTCAGCCTCGCGCTCCTTGAGCTGGGATCCCGCCATCGGTTCCAGAAAATTGCTGAGGACGGACAGCATCGCAGCGACGCACAGCCCATATATCAACACGGGCCGCGCCAACCTTGCGGGACTGGTCCCCGTGGCCTGCAAAACCGTCAGCTCGGATTCGCCCGACATGCGGTTGGTGACGTAAACGGCAGCGGCAAAGGCGGCAATGGGCAAGACCGTCGTGATCAACTTGGGCAGGCCCAAAGCCGTGAATTCAAGAAATACGAAAGCGGTCTGGCCATCGCCGATCAGGCGGTCAAACAAGACCACAGCCCGATTGATCCAAAAGATCGCGACGAGGATCAGCGCGAAAAAGCCAAATAGGACCAGAAGCTGCGACAGCATATAGCGGTCGTACCTTGCCACTCAATGTCCTCCGGTTGCTCTGACGGCGATTGCCCTACTGATAGCCGAATTAACGCCTTGCGCAAACTGCAATCTAAGGAGTTTCAAGTCTAGAAGGAAAACGGGGAACGTTTTTCGCATTCCACCGAAGAGCAAGACCGCAAAAAAGCGATGCAGTTGAAACCCTGAAACGATCTGGCCCTTCGAGCCCATGCGCGATAGGTCTGGGGAATGCGCAACACGAAAGGCCGCCGATATGACTGATTTGACCCCGATTTCCTTTACCGAGAACGATATCGACGTGCTTGCCGCGCAAGAGGGCCGTGTTGCGGTGATCGTTGGGGAGGACGGCAAGCTTGACCGACTTGCGCGACGGGTCAACCGATTGACCAAAGGCGCTGTGGCGCGGCTGGTTGCGGCAGAAGCGTTTACCAAGATGAAACCGGGGCAGGTCACGACGCTGGCCTATCCCGTGGGAATGGCCGCAGAGGCGGTGGATATTGTCCGCCTGTCGCGTGGGGACGACGTTGCCGTGGCGCGCAAGGCTGGTGCCGCGCTCGCCAAGAATCGTGGCAAGGTCGATCTGTTGGCGGCGGTGGGGGGATACAACCGCGCGGCAGAGATCGCTTTTGGCGTGCTGATGCGGGACTACGGTTATACGGATCAAAAAACCGGGATGGATGCGCCTGCTGGCAAGGTCGTGGTGATGTGTACCAAACCCGAAGAGGTCGAGGCAAAGGCGCAGCCGCTGATTGCTGTCGCGGAAGGGGCGTTTATCACGCGTGATCTGACCAATGCGCCTGCGAATGTTCTGACCACGACCGCTTACGCAGAGCAGATCAAAGACATGGAAGGCTTGGGTCTCAAGATTGAGATTCTGGATGAAGAAAAACTTGCGACTTTGGGCATGAGAACGCTTTTATCTGTTGGTCAAGGATCCGTCAGCCCCTCTTATGTTGCGGTGATGCACTGGGAAGGCGGCGAGTCCGGCGCGGCGCCTCTGGCGCTCGTCGGCAAGGGCGTGGTGTTTGATACGGGCGGTATAAGCCTGAAACCCGGCGCGGGTATGGAAGACATGACGATGGACATGGGCGGCTCTGCCGTCGTGGTCGGGGTCATGCATGCGTTGGCGCGGCGCAAGGCCAAGGCGAATGTCGTCGGGTTGGTCGGTATTGTCGAAAACATGCCATCGGGGAATGCCACGCGCCCCGGTGATGTAATCCGCACCATGAAGGGCGACACGGTCGAAGTCATCAATACCGACGCCGAGGGACGGTTGGTGCTGTGTGACGTGATGTGGCACGCGCAAAAGACATACAAACCGGCCGCAATGATTGATCTGGCAACGTTGACCGGGGCGATCATCATCGGTCTGGGGCATGAGAACGCCGGCGTCTTCTCAAACGACGACGATCTGTGCAACGCGTTCCTGAAATCCGCCAAGACCGAGAATGAAGGCGCGTGGCGCATGCCCTTGGGGCAGGCCTACGACGACATGCTCAAAAGCCGCATTGCCGATATGAAAAACATTGGCGGGCGCGCGGCGGGATCCGTGACGGCGGCGCAATTCCTGCAACGGTTCGTCAAGGAGGGCTGTCCGTGGATTCACCTTGATATCGCAGGTGTCGCATCCGTGAAATCCGAGACGGCGCTGGCCCCCGTGGGCGCGACCGGCTGGGGGGTGGCGGCGCTGAACCGATTGGTCGCGGACAAGTTCGAGAAAGACTGAGACCTGTGGGCGCGGTTCTGTTCTATCATCTGACGCAGCGACCACTGGCTGACACCTTGCGGACATTGCTGGAGAAATCCCTGAGCAACGGCTGGCGGGTCGCTGTGCGCGGGACCGATCAGGCGGCATTGACGCAACTGGACGAGGCGCTTTGGCTTGGCCCCAAGGAAGGATTCGTGCCGCACGGGTTGGCGGGGGGCGATTTCGATGCCGCACAACCTGTGTTGCTGCAAACAGGAGCTGAGATCGTGAATGACGCGATGTGCCTGATGGCAGTGCAGGGCGCAGATGTGAGTGCGCAAGACGCTGACAAATGCGCGCGCGTGTGTATTCTGTTTGATGGTCACGATGACGCAGCAGTTGCCCAGGCGCGGGTCCAGTGGAAGGCGCTGACGGGGGCAGGCGTTGCGGCGCAATACTGGTCCGAGGAAAGTGGGCGCTGGGAAAAGAAGGCTGACAGCGTCAGCGGGTAAGGATCAACTCGCCGTTTGCAATCTCGATCCGGCCCCAGCGTTGCAGATAACCCATACCCAGAAGGGATTCGCGCATCTCGCCTTCGTTGACCACAGCGGCAACATTGGTATCGGTCACATCCCCCAACGTGACGGTGTTCAGCTTGACCGGGGCTGTGCGGACCACGCCGTTGGCAGTGTTGGCCCGGCCGAAATAGCCAAGGCTGGTCGTATCAAGCCCGGCTCGCTTCGCGTCCTCCGCTGTCAGCACCATTTCCGACGCACCCGTATCCACGACAAAGCGGATGGCAGCATCGTTGATGACCAGCGTGAGGTAGTAATGTCCGTCCGGTTGACGCGGCACGGCGATTTGACCTGCGCCGATCTGCGTAATCTGGTCGCGCGACGTGGCGCGCTGTACGTCGTTCCACAGCCCATATGCCGCAACAACACCCAGAAAGAGAAAGCCCCAGATCAATGCCTGCTGCAACGTCTTGCCGATTCCTTCGCGGCCCTGAAGAAAGAACCAACCGCCGATTCCAAGCCCAAGAAGGGCAAGATAGATCAGGCGGCCGGTATCGTCTGCGGTCATCGCTGCGTGCTCCTAGGGGTTAGACCGGCACTGCGGCACCGGGCCCAAACCCGAAAGCCGTCAGTCCTTCGAGAACGAATTGCACGGACAATGCTGCCAGCAGCATGCCCAGAAGACGGGTGATCACGTTGATCACCGTCTTGCCGATGACCCGCTCAAGATAGCCACTAAGCTGGAGGGTGACGCCCATCACGATGAGAACCAGTGCCGTAATTAGCAACACGGCAATCAAACCTTCACCGCCGGGTTTTTCGCCTGCAAGCAGGATTACCGACGCAATCGAACCAGGCCCTGCGATGAGCGGGATCGCGAGGGGAAAGACCGAAGGATCGTCGGCATCATCCTCTTCCGCCTCTTCGGCCTGTCCCTCACGGCGTTTCGTGCGCCTCTCAAACAGCATGTCGAGTGCGGTGAGAAACAGCAAAAGCCCACCCGCCACGCGAAAGGCCGGCATAGAGATACCGATGAAGGTGAGCAGCGTCTCGCCGAGGGCCGCGAATAACACCAATATGATCGCTGCGACCATGACCGCGCGCCATGCTATCAGGCGACGTTTGGCGACCGTCATGCCGCGCGTGATCGCGATGAAAATGGGCGCGATGGCAATCGGATCGATGACGACGAACATCGTGACAAGGGCTGTGATCAGATAGGCGGTGTCCAAATCAGGCATATGTTTTACCGGGGGCTAGCCCCCGGACCCCCGGGATATTTATGGTCATAAGAAACATGGTTCAGCCATTGGCCTTTTCGAGCTTTTCAAGGCTTTGCATCCAGAGCGATTCTGCACGCTCCAGTGCGCCCATGACTTCGGCATATTTGCGGTTCCAGACTTCAAGTTCGCCCACTTTGTCCTTTTCGTAAAGGGCCGGATCGGCGAGTTTCTTGGCCAGCTTGTCGCGCATCTCATTGATTTTCGTCACGCGCGCCTCATTTGTGCGGGCGTCCGAGCGCAGGGCAAGAACGTCTTCGCGGCTGGCACGTTTGGGCTTTGGCGCTTCGGTTTTCCTGGTCGCATTTTTCGAGACGGGCTTTTCCGGGGTCAGCAACATCTTGCGATACGCTTCAAGATCGTCGTCATAGGGTTTGACGGTGCCGTCTGACACCAGCCAAAGGCGATCCGCGACCATCGATAGCAAGTGCATGTCATGGCTGACGAGGATGACGGCGCCGTTGTAGCGGGTCAGCGCCTCCACCAGCGCCTCGCGCGATTCGATGTCTAGGTGGTTGGTCGGTTCATCAAGGATCAGCAGATGCGGCGCATCGAGTGTTGCCAGCAGCAGCGATAACCGGGCTTTTTGGCCCCCCGACAAACGCCCGACTTCGGTTTCCGCCTGATCCGGGCCAAGGCCAAATCCTGCCATTTGGGCACGCAATTTGGAATGCAGCACGCCGGGGCGGGCCGAAATCATGTGTTGCAACGGGGTTTCATCGATATGGAGTTCTTCGACTTGATGCTGGGCGAAGAACCCGATGCGCAGCTTCGAGGATTGCACGGCTTTGCCATCCATCAGCACCAGCCGGTTCGAGAGCAGTTTGGACAGGGTCGATTTACCCTGACCGTTCTTGCCCAGCAGGGCGATGCGGTCATCCTGATCAATGCGCAGGTTGAGACGGCTCAGGACAGGTTTGCCCTCGGTATATCCTGTCGACCCCCCTTCGATAGAGATGATCGGCGGGGACAGTTCGTCGGGTTGCGGGAAAGTGAAAACCTTGCGCGCCACCTCTTCGGGAGGCGTGATCATGTCCATCTTTTCGATCATCTTAAGACGCGATTGCGCCTGTTTGGCCTTGGACGCCTTGGCCTTGAATCGGTCCACGAAGGATTGCATGTGATCCTTGCGGGCTTGCTGTTTCTTGGCCATTGCAGCCTGCACGGCGCGGCGTTCGGCGCGCTGGCGGGCGAATTGGTCGTAGGAACCCTGATAATAGGTCAGCTGGCGGTCTTCGAGATGCAGGATTCCGCCCACGGCACGGTTCAGAAGACCGCGATCGTGACTGATGATGATCACAGTATGCGGATATTTCGCCAGATAGGCTTCAAGCCAGAGTGCCCCTTCGAGATCGAGATAGTTGGTCGGTTCATCCAGCAGCAGCAAATCAGGTTGTGCAAACAGCACACCCGCAAGGGCCACGCGCATGCGCCAGCCACCGGAAAAATCCGAACAGGGCATTTTCTGCTCATCGTCGTCAAAGCCAAGGCCCTTGAGGATCGATGCCGCGCGGCCTTCCGCGCTCCACGCGTCGATGTCGGCAAGGCGGGTCTGGACTTCGGCGATGCGCGCGGGATCCGTGGCTGTGTCGGCCTCTGCCAGCAGGCTTGCGCGTTCGGTATCCGCCGCCAGCACCGTGTCGATAAGCGACACGTCAGAGGATGGGGCTTCCTGCGCCACGCCGCCGATCTTGGCGCGCGAGGGCAGTGAGATTGCGCCGCCGTCCAGTCCCAGCTCACCCCGGATGATGCGAAAGAGTGTGGTTTTGCCTGCGCCATTGCGCCCGACAAGGCCCACCTTGTGGCCATCAGGGATCACGGCGGACGCCTCTTCGAACAGAGGTCGGCCTTCGACGGAATAGTTGATTTGCGAGATACGTAGCATCCGCGCGGTGTGGACCAACCGCACGGTGCCGTCAATCGCGGCTTTTCACGGACCAGACCCCATGTTAGGCAGCGCGCCAAATGACACCCTAAAGGAGCAAGCCACATGGCCCTCGAACGCACGTTTTCCATTATCAAACCGGACGCAACCCGCCGCAACCTGACTGGCAAGATCAATGCCAAATTCGAAGACGCGGGCCTGCGCATCGTGGCGCAAAAGCGCATTCATATGACGATGCTGCAAGCGGGCGTATTCTATGCCGTCCATGCCGAACGTCCGTTCTATCAGGAACTGTGCGAATTCATGGCGTCCGCGCCGGTTGTCGTGCAGGTTCTGGAAGGCGAAAGCGCGATTACCAAGAACCGCGAAGTCATGGGTGCCACAAACCCCGCCGACGCAGCCCCCGGCACGATCCGGGCGGAATTCGCTGAGTCTGTTGGTGAGAATTCGGTCCATGGTTCAGACGCGCCGGAAACTGCAGCGGTTGAGATCGCGTATTTCTTTTCCGGTCTGGAACTCGTGGGCTAAACAGGCTGTCTTACCTGTCTCGGACAAAGGGCGGCCTGATGTGGTCGCCCTTTTTGCTTTCTAAGGCGTTCGGATACCGATCTGATCCATCATCCGCTCGAAATCCGAACGATCTTCGTCAAAGCTGCTGGCTTTGAGTGCGTCAAAGCGGCTGCGCAGCGCCTTTTTCTCTTCGCCTTTGCAGTCGTTCCACGGGCGGCCCTGAAGCCCCATGACCAACACATAATAGCCGATGAAATGCGGGCGGGACCCGGATTGGAGCAATCGGGAATAGGCGGCATCTGCGCCAATCTCGCGCAATTCTTCGGCAGAATTGATCCCTATCTTGGCAAGGCTCTGCTCCATCGCGGGACCAAGATTTCGAATGCTGGAAACGGGCGTTTTCATGCGGCTCAGTCTAGCCTGCGAAGGTAACACTGTCACGTTCAGAGGCTGGCATAATCGGTGATTATCGGGTCCGGCGGCTCGGTATCTTCCTCGGGCTCTGGCGTGTCCGTGGTCTGTGCCGTGGCCTCATCTTGTTGAGGCACGTCATCAGGGTCTGGATCTGGTCGCATGATGTTCGCCTGCGTCAACTATTGAAGTGATACGCAAACCATGCCCGCCAAACCTGCCGAGGGTATGGCATCAATGAGGTATGGTCGTGCCGAATTTTCAGCAAAGGCATGCGGGCCGAGGTTCAGACGAAGTAGCGATTCCGGACCAGAAGTTTCCCCGCGCGGCTCTCTTCACGTGTAACGCGCTGCCATCGTAATCTGGTGTGCCTTGGGTCACACAAACCGTCCGCCAGCAGGATGGGCTGCGGTTCGATCTTATCGCGGTTTTCTGTGACCAGACGCGTAAAGCAGACCTGTGGGTTTTTCGCCAGATGCCCGTGGGTGAGATCGGGGTCAATGACCTTCCAGCGCAATGAAAATACATCGGTTATTGCATCCCTGATGGTCAACAGATCCTCGACGGGGATGCGGGAGATGATGGTGATGGCACTCCGGTGAAAGGCTCCCCGCTCGACTTCAGGTGACGCGATGGGGACTGCGATCCGGATGGCGACAGCATTTTGCGTGCGCGGACACAACGCGACGGAAGCCCAGCCGTATCCGCAAAAAGTTCGGCGGGTGCCGGCCCTTCGAATTTTTGAAAAAGGATATCCAGCTCTGATGGTTCTTCCGTTTCATCTGAAAAGTGAACGCCATGGCGCTTGCGTTTGCGGTCGATGAGTGTGTCCGCGTCAGTCGACCAAAAGGGTATTTACGGCTCAAGCCTGAGATCCCCGACGTCGAGCGCACGGAAGCACCGGAACGGATCGCGCCTGGCGAAATTCGGTATGGCACCACTGATGGCATGGGGGTCGGTTTTGTTAATGTAGCGGTTCTGTTTGGCAGGGTCGCCGTGCCGGTTCGGATATGTGCATGCCCTAAAACAACCGATGGAGTGCGACCCGATTGGCGTGATGAAATATCAGCGTTTGGCTGTCTGCGGTAAGCCTGAGGATATGCCGAGCTTCGGGCTGAGGTTTTCGAGGTGCGTGATAATTTTCTCTACGATCCTGCCCATGGAAGCCGGATCCTTTCATTCACCCTCTGAAAAAATTGCAAAGGGAATTTTGGTTCGCTCAGGTTTGAGGTACAAGGCGTCATCGACAAGGTGTGGCAGCACATAATTCTGACCGGACACGGGGGGGGTGTTGACCTTCAGATCACAACCATATGCAAGCGAGAGGACACTATCATTTATGACGGCATCGGGCGGGCCCGAGGCCAGAATGTCTCCGTTTACAATCATCGCGATGTGTTCGGCAAACATGGCGGATAGGTTCAGGTCGTGCATGACGGCGACAACACCGCCGCCACGCGCTGCATAGCCCTTCATCAGATGCATCACCAGAAGCTGGTGCCCGATATCAAGGCTTGCAACCGGTTCGTCGAGCAAAAGCCAGCGGGGCGCATCATCAATAACAGGTTGCCAGACCTGACACATAACGCGCGCCAATTGGGTCCGCTGCTGCTCGCCGCCAGAAAGTTCCTGATAGAACCTGCCACTATATCCCTCAAGCCCCACGGCTGCGAGCGCACGCGCGGGGATATCCTCGCGCCCACCCGATAGGCCGCTCATCAAGCCCATGCGGACGACTTCGATCACGGTGAAGGGGAATGCCAGCGTTGTCGCTTGGGGGAGAACACCGCGCAGGGCGGCAAGCTCCCAAGGTTTCATACCAGCGGTATCCTGATCGTTTAGCCGGACGGTGCCAGTGAAATCGACTTCATCCGTGATCGCCTTTAGCAGCGTCGATTTACCTGAGCCATTCGGACCGACAATGGCAGTGATCTGTCCGGCCTTTGCCGTAAAATCTATTCCGTGCAGGATTTCTTTCTTGCCGATACGGGCATGGATGTTTTGTGCTTCAAGCATCACAGGTCCACCAATCCGCGACGGCGCAGCAAAATCCATAGGAACACAGGTGCGCCCAGAATAGCTGTCACGATGCCTATGGGCAGTTCGGCGGGTGTAATTATGATGCGGCTGATGACATCGGCAATCAGCAGAAGGCTTGCCCCCAGCAAAGCTGCGTTGATCAACAGCGGTTCGTGATTCGGCCCCGTCGCCAGACGCAACAAATGTGGCACCACGATGCCGATAAATCCGATGCCACCCGACACTGCAACTGCCGCGCCCGTTGCGGCGGCTACAGTCAGGATGGCTGCGTTTTTCACGCGCTGCACGGGAATGCCCATGTGGGCGGCTGTCGCTTCACCAAAGGCCAGACCGTTCAGGCCATTTCCCAAAGATGCGGCAACTGTGATCGCAATCACGATGACAGGGCAGGCGACCAGCACTTTGGTCCAAGTGGCACCGGCGAGCGAGCCCAGCCCCCAGAATGTCAGGTCGCGCAACTGTGCGTCATCGGCCATGTAGACAAGAATGCCGGAAAGGGCACCAGCCAGCGCCCCCAAGGCGATGCCCGCCAGCAACATGGTGGCAACCGACGTGCGCCCCCTGCGGGTGGAGACGCGGTAAAGCAGCATGGTCGATCCCCAACCGCCCAGAAACGCAGCCAGGGGCACCAGCCAAATGCCGACCACCCCCATCACGCCCAAGGGCAGCAGCCCGCCAAGAACAATCGCCGTGATCGCGCCCAACCCCGCGCCTGCGCTGACGCCAACAAGACCCGGATCGGCCAGCGGATTACGGAACAGTCCCTGCATCACCGCACCCGACACGGCCAGCGACGCGCCCACACAAATGCCAAGGATCAACCTTGGCAGGCGAATGTCCCACAGCACGACCTGCTCCATTCGGCTGAGGGGGTGTCCCGAAGCCAGCTTAAGCAACGCGCCCCATAGCGAGGTGCCGGATGCGCCGATGGCAAGGCTGGTGATGCTGATCACAAACAACAGTCCTGCCAGCCAGATATGTGCCTGGCGGGCGGTTCGGCGACGGTCATAGGGCAGGGCGGTTTCCGTCATCAATGTCATGCGCTCAACTGCCGTAGAGCGCGCGGCTGAGATCGGATACGGCATCCGCAGTGCGCGGTCCGAACCCCAGCAGATATAACCCATCCATTCGGATCACGGCGCGATTTTTTGCCGCGGGAGTTGTCGCGATGGATGGCATTTGCAACAGATCATCGGCAGCACTGTCGTGATCGCCGCTGCGTTCCATCATCAGGATCGCGTCCGGGGCGGCGGCAATTACGGCCTCGTCGGTCATCGGTTTGTAGCCTTCGAATGCTGTCACCGCATTTACCGCACCGGCCATTTCGATCATTCCAGCGGCCGCAGTGCCCCTGCCGGACGCCATTATGCGACCACCTTGGGTGCTGAGAATGAAAAGCACGCGCTTTTTATCTTCCGTCGCCTTGTCGCCGGATGCATGCGTTACATCGTCCAGCCGCGCACGCAGGTCAGCGGCCAGAGTTTCCGCTTTTGCTTCTTCGTCGATGGCCTTGCCCACTGCGATGATCTTGGCGCTGATACCCGCTGCGGAATAATCATCTGGCACGGCGACGAACGCAATGTCGGCACCTTCCAGCACGTTGATCGTCTCTATGGGGCCGGCGCCGTCCTCCGCAATGATCAGGGTCGGATCGGTCGCCAGGACGCCCTCGGGCGACAGCGCTCGCATATAACCAACGCCCGGCAACTTTGCGGCCTCCGGTGGATAGCTCGATGTCGTGTCGCGGGCGACCAGACGACTTTCAGCACCAAGAGCATAGATGATCTCGGTCACCGACCCGCCTATGGAGACGATGCCACCGGATTTTTCCTGAGCTGTCGCGGGAAGCGCCGCCGCCATAAAGGCGGCGAGCGATGCGATCTGAAACACTGGGCGAAACACGGGCTGAAAAGGGTGCCTGATCATGCCGGCACCTTGGCGTCCAGACCTTCAAGGCCCGCAACAAGTTTGCCCCACGCAGCACGGCAATCGCGCCCCTCCTTGCCGACACCGAACACCTGAAAGATCAGACCGCCATCCGCATTGAACGCCTCAACGGAAACCGCAGGACCGCGCTGGGTCGGTTTGTCGACGGCCCAGACCTCGGCGATGTGATCAAGACGCAGGTGCAGGTTGAAGCGGGGATCAAGCACGTTCTGCCATGGTCCCATCGATTTCAAGGTCTCGATCGGGCCGGAGTGGATCTGGATACAGCCGCGATTACCGGTAAACACCATGATCTCCAGCTCGCTTGCGGCAACCTGATGTAACATTGCATCCACGGCAGCTGGGGCCAGTGCGCGTGTGAACGGTTCGCCCGCAATGCGGTAAGCACCAAGTCGGTTCATCTTCAACTTGGAAGTCAGGCGCGTGAACTGGTGCGTGTCTGTCATCCGTGCCCATTCCTTTTGCAGGATGTCCAGTTTGGAAGTGTCCGCCTTTGGAACTTCATCCGGCTCGCGCACGCCAACGGTGATCGACTGAGACTGATCCTCAAGACGCAATTCGGCCTTGGCGCGATCAAACGCGGCTACGTCAGAGCCATCGCGCAGGAAAACCTTGTGAACGGCATCACCCGCTGCATCGAATACCTGCAAGCTGCGCCGCGTGCCGGTGTCGGTTTCTTTTTCAACCATATAGGCGTGCTGCCAGCGGCTCGGGAAAATGCGCAGGTCGATGTCTTCGGTCAGGATCATCGAGGCATGGGGGCCGGGGTGGTAGTTGTCATAGACCCCGACCTTTTCATGCACGCAGGACGGATTGCGAGTCAGCGCCATGACTTCGCCCAGCGTCTGCGCAGCACCCATGATTTTGTCGGGGTGCGCATCCACGCGGATAGTGCCTTCTCCGCAATAGGCCGCGATCAACTGGGCTTCGCTGATGTTCAGCTTGTCGGCCAGATCCCGCTCTCTCATGCTGGAATGCTCAGCGCGCAAAGCGCGGATTTCATCTGGGGTCGGGGAATCGGTATAAGTCATGCAGCACCTCTGGCCTTGTCATTGATGTGTGATTTTGGCTGGCGAAGTGCGCGGTGGCACCGGCTGGCAAAGGTTTAGTAAATTACTCGACCTTTATTGTTGACACTTTTAGTGGGTCTTTTTAGAAGTCGCAAGAACGTCAGTCATATTGGCGTAATTTTTTTATAGCCCACGCCAGCCAATCGCAAGCAACCGGCCTTCTGACATGCCTGCGAGGATTCTCATGACCACCACAGCCGCCGGAACACGCGCCCTTCTGTTGGGGACGACAAGCCTGATAATTCTCACAATCAACGCCAGCATCCTTGCCGCTCAAGAAGCGGAAAGCGGTTTCCTCGGCACATTGGTGCTTGGTGAAAGTAAACGAGTGGTTCAGACGGATACTGCGGTTCCGGTCACGGATGTTGATCAGGAAGAAATCGACGACCGGCAGGCGGGCACGGTTGCCGAGTTGATCGACTCTGTGCCGGGGGTCAGTTTGGTCAACGGCTCCACACCGCAAGGTTCCGGGATCAACATCCGCGGTTTCGGGGCCAACGGCACCTTCGGCACCGACCAGAAGGTCGCGATAGAGGTTGATGGGGCCAGCGTCGGTGCAGAAGAACTCTACCGGATCGGCACACAGCTTTTCACCGACCCGTTTCTGTACAAATCGGTCAGCGTCATTCGAGGAACTGTCGGTAGCTTTGAATATGGGTCCGGCATTATCGGGGGTGTCGTCCGGCTCCAGACGAAAGACGCGTCTGATTTCACCGGGGGTGAGGTCGGTTACAGGTTTGGCCAGACGCTGGAATTCACCAGCAACGGGAATGGTGTGACGTCGTCCTCGATCCTCGCATGGCAACCGACGCAGGACATGGAATTTCTGCTCAATTACACATGGCGCGATCAAGACCTGCAACAGGATGGAAACGGTGCAGACATTGGCAACAGTGCCTTTACCCTGCCGTCCGGTCTGATCAAGGCGAAATACACCTTCGGTCAGAACCGCGACCAATCGCTTACGTTCAGCCTCAGTAACACATCCTCAAGCGACCGCGATGTCCCTTATGACAGCTTCACAACGACGGCGGATGCCTTTGGCCGTGTCGACCGCGATACCAACTCGACCACAGGCGTTCTGTCCTACAATTTCAACCCTTCGGACAACGATCTGTTGGATCTTACAGTCACACTTTCCTATGCGGATCAGCAGATTGATCAGACCTATATCGCGGGGAGTTCACCGCTTGAAGGAACACCACAGGGCGCGGGCCTTCTGGGGTTGGTCAATGCGGATCACCGATACCAGACCACAAAGCTCTCGTTCAAGAACGCCAGTCTGTTCACGACCGGCGCGGTCAGCCATGATCTGCGCACAGGGTTGGAGTTCATCCGAAAGCAGCGGCTTGATGCGGCTTCCGCACCCGGTGGAACCGACAATCGCATCGCGATTTTCGCGGTAGATGACATGGGCATCGGGGACGCATGGACCATCACGCCCGCCCTGCGATACGAGACATCCAAGCTTGAAGGGTCCACAGCGCCCAACGATGGCGCTTTCGACAAGGACGCACTGATGGGCGGGTTGTCGATGCGCTATGCCTTCGGCAATGGTGTTGCGCTGTTTGGCAGTGCGGCCTACACCGAATCCCTGCCGATCATCGACGATCTGAGCAATGCAGTATTCATCACACAATCCGAAAAATCCCGCACGTTCGAACTGGGGGCCTCGTTCGAGCGGAACGACCTTTTCAGTGGGGGTGACCGGTTTGCGATCAAGGGCACCATCTATCAAACGAACCTCTATGACGTGACATCCTACACGGCATCGGGTGCTGGCCCCGGGACACCGCTGGACCATATCGAGACCGAGGGCCTTGAGGTCGAAGCGTCCTATTCCATGAACAGCGGCTATTATATGGATTTCAACACAAACATCATCGGTGGGGACGAATTTTCGCCAGGTGGGATTGTGGCGGATTGGCGCAACCTGCCTGCAGACAGCGTTCGTTTCACACTGGGTAAGAAATTCGGGAAAGAAGTCGACATGAGTTGGGAAGTGGTGGCCAACAGGCCGGTCGACACCGATGTGTCCTCGTCTGCCGGTTTTGGCATCCACAACCTGCGCGCCACCTATATTCCGCAAGCCGGCGTATTGAAGGATACCCAGATTCGCGTCGGGATTGAGAACGCGTTCGACCGCGATTACACCCCGCATCTTTCCACACGTCCGGCACCGGGGCGCAATATCAAGCTCTCCTTGTCGCGCGTATTTTGAGGCTCCTTATGCACAGATCGAAACACATCATCGCGGCATTGTTATGGGTCGGCTCACCGGCACTGGCGGATGAACCGCGTCCAACTCTTTCCGTCGAACTTAACGCGCAAACGAGCACGGCGGCAGGCTGCCTGCTGACCTTCATGGTCAGCAACAGCCACCCGCAGGTGATCGAAAGCGCCGTTTTCGAGACGGTGTTGTTTGACACGGACGGCCAGGTGGATCGCCTGACGCTGTTCGATTTCGGTAGCCTTCCGGCGGGTCGCCCACGAGTGCGGCAGTTTCAGGTGGACGGGCTGGTCTGTGATGATCTCGGGCAGGTTCTGATCAACGGGGCCAGCACCTGCAAGGTTGGCGGCGCGGACAGCCCGCTGTGCAGCACACTGGACCTGAACACCCGCACAGGCACGGAGTTGATCGGATGAATATGCTGCGAACACTTCAGCAGACGATGGCTCAGGTGTTTGATCTTGGCGGGCCGGTTTTGGCCGTGCTGATCGTGGTGTCTATCCTGACCATGGGCGTGGTTCTCTATAAAGTATGGCAGTTTCAGCAAGCAGGCGTTGGGCGTCATAACGCGTTGCAAGGCGCGGTGCAGGCTTGGGACCACAACGATCGCATAAAGGCGATCACATTGCTGGAGTCCAGCACAAGCTACCTCGCTCCGACCTTCGGCATGGCGATGGAACATCGCAACACGCCCGACATCCGCGTGCGGGTAGAGGCCGAAGCTGAAGCGCGGTTCGCGCTCCTGGAACGCGGCTTTCGGCTGCTCGACTCGGTCGCGCAACTGGCACCGTTGTTGGGCCTCTTCGGCACCGTTCTGGGCATGATCGAAGCCTTCCAATCGCTGCAAGCTGCGGGCAGTCAGGTTGATCCGTCCCTGTTGGCCGGCGGCATCTGGGTCGCCCTATTGACCACTGCTGTCGGCCTTGCGGTTGCCATGCCGACGTCGGTGGCGCTGTCGTGGCTGGAAAGCCGGATGGCGTCGGAACGGATACTGGCCGAACGCGGGTTGGCGGCGATCCTGACACCGACCGGACAGGCAAGTCCCGTTCCTTCTTCGGCCGTGTCTGGACAGGTCCACGGTGAGCCCGTCGCACATGGCGCTTAAGGCCACATATCGCCGCCGTGCGCTTTCGATGACGTCGCTGATTGACGTCATCTTTCTGCTGCTTCTATTTTTCATGCTGTCTTCGACATTTTCGAAATTTGCCGAAGTTGAATTGGCTGGTCTAGGCAGACAAGGGGCTGGCAGCGCCAATCAGACGCTTTTCTTGCAAGTTACGCCGGATGCCATCCGACTGAACACATCGCCACTGGGCATTAAAGCGCTTTCTACGCGCCTGACTGAAATGCAGGGGCAGGGCGACACCAAACTCCTTCTCAGCCTTTCGGGCGATGTCACGTCACAGCGCCTGACGGATGTCTTGGTGATCCTGCGCGGACAGCCCAAGCTATCCCTGAGCATTCTGGCCCCGACATGAGACGCGCCGCCACGCGCCGCCCTAAAGAGCCAACTATTGCGCTGATCAACATCGTGTTCCTGATGCTGATTTTCTTCATGGTCGCAGGCACGCTTTCGACTTCGGTGGACCGGGATGTCAAACTGGTGGAAACGCAGACGTTGGAAGGACGCGAGCCGCCCGATGCACTGGTGATTGATAGGAACGGCCAGTTGCGCCATCGCGGCATTGTCTTAACTTCTGTTGCGGCGTTTCTTGACCGACCGGACAGCCGCCCCCGTGACGTTGTGCGCCTGTTGCCGGACCGTGGTTTGCCGGCTGAAAAGTTGTTGCGGATATCGGCTGAATTACAGGCGGCGGGCGCGGATCGGATCATGATCGCAACCGAAAGGGCGTTGAAATGATTGCGCGGTCCCGTCTGGTGTTTGCGTTAGTTCTGTTGGCGTCCTCTGCCTTGCATCTGGCGGCGATGACCCTGATCTGGACTGAGCCATCTGTTGAGCTGGAGGGCGGCGCGCCTTTGGCGGAATCGTCGCTTGGATCAAGTTTTTCCGACCTCGCCCAAGGGATCCAACTGCCGGTGGAAACAGTGCAAAAGGTCAGCGAGCCTGCGCCACTTTCGGCTCGCTATTCCGTAGAAGCCGCGGAAACACCCCAAACCCAGCCGCATGTAAAGCCTGCGACTTCTGCCGCTTCGCCAGATGTTGTATCTTTTACCGCGCCATCCAGCGCCACTGAAATGATCGAATCCACAACGGGTCCGGCGGTTCAGGAACAGCCTGCTCTCCCCGCGCGGACAAAGGCACAACCTGCCGAACCCGATGTGGTTGTCGCGGCCTTGCCAGAAACCACCGCGACGCCCGTGTCTGTCAGACCGCGTAT
>Ga0115567_10001713_pt1 | contig 21870 bp, 20 predicted proteins | sample COGITO_mtgs_1204_2_FD_88679 | JGI IMG/M metagenome (GOLD analysis project Ga0115567, IMG submission 88679) | Pelagic marine microbial communities from North Sea - COGITO_mtgs_120412 | ecosystem: Environmental > Aquatic > Marine > Epipelagic | place: Germany:Helgoland, sampling site Kabeltonne... | reverse complement strand
TCTGGAGAAAACTCACTTGTAAGGAAAGAAAAATGGCTACAGTACGTGGACAAGTAAAATGGTTTGACGACCAAAAAGGTTACGGTTTTATCTCTCAGGAAGGTGGCAAAGATGTATTCGTACATTTTCGTGCGATCACTTCCCCGGGCGTTTCATCGCTTAGAGATGGCCAAGAAGTAGAGTTTGAAGTACAGCAGGGCGATAAAGGTCTGCAGGCAGCGAACGTAACGGTTGTTTAATCGACCTTAAGAGACTTGAGAACCGGATTAGGCACTGTGTTTAATCCGGTTTTGTTCGTTTAGGCCTTGATGGTTTCAAACCGCCTGACAAAATTATCCCAGAATCCCAGAATCCCAGAATCCCAGAATCCCACTAGTGCTCTGTTGCAAGGTCTCTGCGCTCTGGCGGTTTATTAGCATCAGCCGTGCATTGCGCCGCTGAAGCAACGCCTGATTGCCACTCACATTGTAGTCTTAAGACATTTTTTGTAAGGAGTTTGAGGGGATAGCTTTATCGAGTTGATTGCGCGTTATTCGGCTTTTTCGCGGCTAAACCGTAGACTAAAAGACGGTTTGTTCTGGCGCTTCGACATGATTTGGGTAGTACGTTTCTTGGCGATATTCGTGTTATCGGCCTCTGCCACAGCACCGATCGTTGACCAAGCTGGGGTCGACCGACAACCCTACCAGGCAGATCTCAAAGGCTGTCAACACGACGCCGAGCAGGTCAACAGCGGGCAGGTTATCGCAACGAAAGAAGCCTTGACGGATCTTTTTGGTGGATCGCTGAGTATGGCGGTTGGCGACGGGTTAGGTTCAAAAAAAGCCGCTGGTGCCGGCGTTACGGCTGGTGGCGCCAAAGGTTTGGCTGATTTAGCAGCAAAAAAGGCGAGTGTTGCTCGACAATGTTTAAGAAGTCTAGGGTATATCCTTTACGATTAGCGCTGATAATCTTTCGCGATTCGCTGCTTATCACGTTGCCAATCTCGTTCTTTGATGGTGGCTCGTTTGTCGTGTTCTTTTTTACCTGAAGCCAGTGCCAATTCGCACTTAACCAAGGGACCTTTCCAGTAAAGCGCCAAAGGCACACAGGTAAAGCCTTTTTGTTGCACCCCGCCGATCAAACGGGCGATTTCCCGTCGATTCAGCAGAAGCTTTCTTAGTCTTTGCGCGTCGGCAACGACGTGCGTTGAGGCCGAATGCAAAGGGGTAATGTTTGCCCCGAGTAGGAACGCTTCGTTGCGCTTAAAAAAGATGTAGGTATCGGTCAGCTGAATCCGGCCGGCTCGAATCGACTTGACTTCCCAGCCCTCTAACACCAAACCGGCTTCGAATTTTTCATGGATATGATATTCGAAACCCGCCTTTTTATTCTTCGCAATGGTGCCAGGGCTTAATTTTTTTTTGGTGGCCAATGGCTTTACTCGATTGGAAGTCATCTATTGTACGTCGGAATCGATGACTTGTGGATACAAGTCAAAATGGTGACAATAAAAACGCGGAAGAAAGGAAGTGGCATGCTAAATCAATCAGAGTCTATGCACGGGATGTGGTCATCCCGACTCATGTTTATTTTCGCAGCTGCTGGCTCAGCTGTGGGGCTTGGAAATATCTGGCGGTTTCCATATCTTGCAGGTGAGAACGGTGGCGGGGTATTTGTACTAGCTTACTTAGGCTGTATTGCCTTAATCGGCATTCCAATATTAGTCTCGGAGATCTTGCTCGGCCGGGCGGGTCGTCAAAGTCCGATCAACGCGATGCTCGTCCTGGCTAAAGCTTCCAACGCCAGTTCGGCCTGGTCGATCATTGGTTGGATGGGGGCGCTTGCTGGCTTCATGATTTTGTCGTTCTACGGCGTCATCGCGGGTTGGGCAATGGCCTATGTCGCCGATATGGTTTCCGGTACCTTCGTTGGGATTGAGGCTGATGCCGCCGCTAAAAGTTTTGATGACTTTATAAGTGATCCGCTGAAGGTGGTCGGCTGGCAAACGGCTTTTATGGTCCTGACCATTACCATCGCGGCCCGAGGCGTGGGGCGTGGGCTTGAGATGACGGTTCGTTATTTAATGCCGGCGCTGTTTTTGTTGTTGGTCGTCTTGATGTTGTACAGCGCGTTAACAACTGGCCATTTTATTGAAGGTTTAGCATTTTTGTTTCAACCCAACTTTGATGATTTCAGTTCAAATAGCTTGATTACTGCCATGGGCCAAGCTTTTTTCACGCTGAGCTTGGGTATGGGTGCGATTATGGCCTATGGGGCCTACATGCCAAGAGGCTCGTCCATTGTGGGGACGGCAGCAACCATCGCGCTATTGGATACAGGCGTTGCACTAATGTCTGGGATGGTCATATTCCCGCTAGTGTTCGCAAATGGTCTTGAGAGTTCTGCAGGCCCTGGGCTCATGTTCATCACCTTGCCGATTGCGTTTGGTCAAATGATCGGAGGGCAGGTTTTTGGCACCATATTTTTTGTCTTGGTGAGCTTCGCTGCAATTACCTCCAGCATTTCATTGCTCGAACCTGCGGTGGCTTGGGTGGTTGAAAAAACGCGCCTAGGACGGGCTCGGGGAGCGGTTTTGGTTGGTTTTATTGCCTGGCTGCTGGGTCTGGGGAGCGCTTTGTCGTTTAATTTAGGCGCAGATTGGACGTTGACCAATGGCATGAACTTTTTTGATGTGATGGATTACGTCTCGAATAATATTTTGTTACCCCTTGGCGGAATTCTTATAGCGATCTTTACCGGTTGGCTGCTCAGTGAGGATCAGCTGCAAAGCCAGCTGTCTGAAGATCAAGGCGCCGTGCCAGTGTGGCGATTCCTGACCAGGTTTATCGCGCCTTTGGGTGTTCTGATTGTGTTTCTGGTGACTATTTTTTAATGGCCAAATAACGGTTTGAGACAGATAAAAAGAACAGCCCTAGTGCCCTACGCGTGCGAGGCGGCCTTTGAGGTTGTCGATCAGATCGATCTGTATTCAGAATTTTTACCCTGGTGTGCTGAGAGTCGGGTTCTTCAGAGAACTGAAACGGAAGTTATCGCGACGTTGGTCCTAGCAAAATCGGGTATTCGACAGAATTTCACTACCCAAAATCAGTTAACGCGGCCCAATGCGATTGATTTATCACTGGTGAATGGGCCGTTTCAGCAGCTTGAGGGACGCTGGGTTTTCGATGCGCTTGGCGATATGGGCTGCAAAATCTCGTTAGATATGCGGTTTGAATTTAGTAGCAAGTTGATAGATCAAACCTTTGGCCGGGTTTTTGGCGTGGCAGCCGACCGGCTGGTGGACGCGTTTACAGCACGGTTGGATAATCTTCATGGCTGAATTGTCTGTAGAGGTTTGTTTCGCCTCGCCCAACCGGCAGGCTTTGATGTCAATCACCGTCCTCCAAGGTACGAGCATTCGTCGGGCCGTTATGGGCTCTGAATTGCCGTCGATGTTTCCCGAGTACGACTTTTCGTGCTTGCCTTGCGGTGTTTTCGGGCAAGTCGTTGGCGATGACCATGAGGTTCAGGCAGGCGATCGGATTGAGGTGTATCGGTCACTGATTAATGATCCAAAAGCGCGTCGCCGTAAGCGCGCAGAACGCTAACTTTGGTCAGCGGTTTTGGCGCTGCTGGGCACATAATCGCCTTCGAACCGAATTAATCGATTGTTTTCGAAAACGATGATGAGTTCTTGCTTGATGACGGGCTGGTCTGGGTAGGCGATGGTGTAGATATAATTCCACCGCTGGCTGTCAAAAGAGTCCGCCAGCACCGGATTGCCGAGCACGAATTGAATCTGTGCTCTGGTCATGCCCGGTTTTAATTTGTCGATCATTTCTTGCGAGACAATGTTGCCCTGCTGGATCGTTAGCTTATAGACGCCGGGAAAGCCGATGCTCCCGCAACCGGTGAGGCTGAAAAGTAGCAGCAGCAATGACATTTTTCGATTCAACTTCACAACCCATGATCTCTATGTTTGTTGAAATATTGGGGGCCGAGTTTACACGGGGCCACGCCTCGCAGGATTGTATCGTATAATAAGGTTTCAGCTAAGAGAATCTGACGAGTACTTATGACCGCAGAAACCCAAGATCTCAAAGACGCAGGCTTAAAAATCACCCTTCCAAGGCTCAAAATCTTGCATGCCCTTGAGACCTCAAAGGTTCGCCATGTCAGTGCGGAGGATGTTTATCGACTATTGCTCGATAGTGGCGAGGAAATTGGCCTTGCAACGGTTTACCGAGTGCTCACGCAATTTGAAGATGCTGGGCTGGTAACGCGACATCATTTTGAGGGTGGTCATTCGATCTTTGAGCTGTCACCAGATGCGCACCACGATCACATCGTATGCGTAAAATGTGGTCGGGTTGAGGAGTTTACGGATCGAGAGATTGAAAAGCGGCAAGAAGCGATCGCGCTTGAGATGGGCTTTGAGTTGACCGACCATCAGCTCAATATGTACGGGTTGTGCCCGAGCTGTCGGTAGCGCGCGCTGCGGACAATTCTAAATCAGGCGGATTGTGCTGATGTCATCATTTCTCGGGCATGTGCTAACGACTTTTTGGTAATCTTAAGACCACTCAGCATTCTGGCAATTTCCTCGACTCGCCCTGAATCATTCAGTAATTCGATGTCGGTTGCGTTGGTATCTTTGGTGACTTTAAAGTGATTGTGGCCCTGGGCTGCCACTTGTCCCAAATGGGTAACGCACAGAACCTGAGCTTGTGCGCTCAGGGTTCTTAATAGCGCGCCAACCGTTTGGGCGACGCCCCCGCCAATCCCAACATCAACCTCATCGAAGACGATGGTCCCAACCGCACTGGTTCCAAGCGTTGCCACTTGAATTGCCAGGCTGATTCTCGAGAGCTCTCCGCCAGAGGCAATTTTATTGAGCGGTTGAGGCGTTTGACCAGGATTGGTCGCGATCAAAAAGGTGGTTTCTTCAAGACCAAATCGACTAGGTTGATTGTAAGGCGTAAGACGCACCTCAAGTCGAGCGTTGCTCATTCCCATTTGAGTAAGCAAGTTTTTGACCAGAGTCTCAATTTTTGTTTTGCCTTTGCTTCTTCTTTTGGAGAGTCGAGCGGCTGCGGCTTCCCAGTTGTTTTTTGCGGTTTGGATGTCGTCGCTCAGTGTTTCGATCGCCGCATCCGAATCGCTGAGTTGTGCCAGTTCATCGCTCAAACTCGCCTGTAAAGCGATCAGTTGCTCGGGCGGACAGCGATGCTTTCTTGAAATGTCATGAATTTGTTGCATGCGATGTTCAACCCAATGCAGCCGTTGAGGATCAGACTGGCCCACATCGAGATAGCGCAGAAGGTCTCGATTGAGTTCTTCTATTTGAAGCAAGGACTGATCCAATTGATCCCGCGCGGTGCCTAAATTGGGGTCTTTAACTTTACCCAAGGCAAGGCGTGCTAATTGAAGCGCCGCCAAGCCCCCGCCTGTATCGTCTTCGCTGATGAGTCGCTGGGCCTGTTGCGCAAAGCTTAGGTTCTCATCGGCATTAGCCAGTTGTAATAATTCCGCGTCCAGCGCACCGACCTCACCTGGTTGCAGATCGAGTTTGTCGAGTTCCTCGAGTTGATATTCTAAAAAGCCAATTCGGTCTGCGCGGTCTTTTTGACTGGCGAGGAGTGCGGTCTGCTTGGCTTTTAATGCTGACCAAGCCTCGAATAATGCCGAAACGTTTTCAGCAAGCGGTGAGGCGGATGCGAATTCGTCCAGAAGCTGGCGCTGACTGTCTCGCTGAAGTAGGGCTTGGTGCTCGTGCTGGGCGTGAATGTCTAGCAGTGACGCGCTGAAAGATTTCAGCTGAGAGAGGGTCATGGGCGTGCCATTGATGAAGGCCCTGCTGGGGCCCTCGGTGTTAATGACGCGTCGTACCACGACCTCCGAATCGCTGCTGTCAATGTCATGCTCTGCTAGCCAGGCCCGCGCGTCGGGTACTTGGTCCAGCAAAAATATACCGCACAGCTCTGCTTTGTTTGATGCTTGACCGACAAGGTGGGATTCAGCTCTTTGTCCCATTAACAATGCCAGACCATCGACAACTAATGACTTGCCAACGCCAGTCTCCCCCGTGATTACAGTCATGCCAGGCGCAATCTCGATACTGATGGCGTCGACAACGGCGAGATTTTTAATGGATAAATGCGTGAGCATGGCGACAGTCGTCATTGATTTGGTATCAAGTTGAAATGGTAGTCAAATGCACTCAGAAAATACATGGATACATTCCCTTTATATTGGCTTTTTTTACCTAAGGGTTACGGCTATATTGTTTGAACAAGCCGATCAATTTGATACTGGGGCGATCAAGGTGATTACAGCAAAATCTCAAAATTTGTTACGCACGATCGTCGAGAACTACATCGCCGAAGGGCAACCGGTCGCCTCGGCGCGCCTCGCCGCCACCGGGGTTTCGATGAGTCCAGCCTCCATTCGATTTATGATGGCCGAATTAGAAGAGCAGGGATATTTAAAGTCACCGCACACGTCTGCTGGCAGAATCCCCACAGAGCAAGCGTATCGGTTTTTTGTCGATTCGCTCATCCAAGTTGAGCCACTTGGTGCTGACGACCTTTTTCGGCTATCGCTTTCACTGGATCCCGATATGACTGCGTCAGAATTGATCCAATCAACCTCGGGCCTGTTATCTGACGTGACGCAACTTGCGGGACTGGTGACTGTGCCGAGGCCAAGTCAATTAAAGCTGAAGCACATCGAGTTTCTGTTGTTATCCCCAGGCCGTGTACTGGCGATTTTGGTGCTCAACGATCATGAGGTCGAGAACCGCGTGATTCATATCGAGCAGGCTTATTCAGAAATTGAACTGAAAGAAATTTCTAATTTCTTGAATGCGCACTATGCAGGGAAAAGTCTCACCAAAATCCGAGCAGAGTTAGTCAGCTCGATGAAAGGCGACCGCGCACAAATGAATCAATTGATGCAGCGAACCCTCGATGTCGCTGATCAAATACTCGACCCGCCAGAAAATGGTGATTTCGTCGTCGCAGGTCAAGAAAATTTGTTAGATGATGATCAAACCCAAAGGCTTCAAGACCTTCGCGGTTTGTTTAAAGCGTTTTCCCTTAAAGGCGATATTCTCCATGTCTTAGACCGTTGCATGGAGACTGATGGCATCAAGCTCTTTATTGGTCAGGAGTCGGGTTATGAATTATTCGGCGACTGCAGCCTTGTGACATCGCCTTATCAAGTCGCTGGTGAGTGTGTTGGTGTGCTCGGTGTTATCGGGCCAACTCGAATGGCTTACGACCGCATTATTCCTATTGTTGATGCGACGGCTAAGATGCTGACGGCAGCGATGGATGTCTCTGAACGGTAGCGTTTGTGTGGGTCACCTTCCTTGAGATTCCGCTCGGCGCGGTAGAATTTTTATAAAGTCCCTTGAATTCGATTAATTGAACCCCAATATCGCTGTCTACCAAAGGGGAACTATCCAATATGACGAATTCAAATGAAACGTCTCCTGAGCCCAGCGAGGATCAAGCTGAGATTGAGCCGGTTGAGGCCCAAGATGTCGAAGACGGCGCGTCGCAAGAAGCACTCGAGTCGATAACCGATGAGGCGGCAGCGGACCCGATAATGCAGCTTCAGGCAGAAGCGGATAAGGCGCGAGACCAAGCGTTGCGGGCTGAGGCTGAAATGCAAAATCTGAGAAAACGCGCAGAGCGTGATGTGCAGAACGCGCATAAATTCGGAATTGAGCGCCTCATTCAGAACCTTCTGCCAGTGTTGGACAGTTTAGAAAAAGCGATCGAGACCAGTCTCCAAGCTGAAACGCCTGAGGATGATCCCCAACTTGAGGGTCTAAAGTTGTGCTTTAAGCTGTTTACGGATGTCTTCGAAAAAGAAGGCGTGCATATGCTGGACCCATTGGGGCAGGCATTTGATCCTAATGTTCATGAAGCACTCTCGATGATTGAAAACCCCGATATGGAGCCTAACTCGGTCATGGCGGTCATTCAGAAAGGCTATCGGTTACATGAGCGATTGGTTCGGCCCGCCATGGTTATTGTATCCAAACCCCCAGCAGATGCTTGAAAAAAAATTGAACGGCCTCATTGAGGGGTAAGAAGATTAGATCGGGCAGTGTTGCCCGAGTGAATGGAGAAGGAAAATGGCGAAAATAATTGGTATCGATCTTGGCACGACCAACAGCTGTGTTGCCGTATTGGACGGTGGTACATCGAAAATTATCGAGAACTCAGAAGGCGATCGCACGACGCCCTCGGTCGTTGCCTATACCGATGATGATGAAACCTTGGTCGGTCAGTCTGCCAAACGGCAGGCGGTTACGAATCCAAATAACACGCTGTTTGCCATCAAGCGGTTGATTGGTCGTCAGTATGACGATGAGGTTGTCCAGCGCGATATCAAGATGGTGCCCTATGGGATCGTCAAAGCAGACAATGGCGATGCCTGGGTGCAAGTTAAAGAGGATCGGTTGGCCCCACCCCAGATTTCTGCGCAAATCCTGATGAAGATGAAGAAGACGGCCGAGGATTTCTTAGGCGAGGCGGTGACCGAAGCGGTCATAACGGTGCCGGCCTATTTTAATGATTCCCAGCGTCAAGCAACGAAAGATGCAGGTCGAATTGCGGGGTTAGACGTCAAGCGGATCATTAACGAGCCAACCGCTGCTGCCCTGGCTTACGGCATGGATAAGGCGCCGGGAGATTCGACCATTGCGGTCTATGACCTTGGTGGAGGTACCTTTGACATCTCCGTGATTGAAATCGCGGATGTTGATGGCGAAAAGCAATTTGAAGTGCTCTCAACCAATGGAGACACCTTCTTGGGTGGTGAAGACTTCGACATGCGCATTATTGATTACTTGGTTGAGGCCTTCAAAAAAGACCAAGGTATGGATCTCAGTCAGGACCCGTTAGCGCTGCAACGATTAAAAGAGGCAGCTGAAAAAGCAAAGATCGAGTTGTCGAGTTCGAGTCAAACAGAAATTAACCTGCCTTACATTACCGCTGACGCGAGTGGTCCTAAGCATTTGGTGTTGAAGATCACCCAAAGCAAATTGGAATCCTTGGTTGAAGATTTGGTTGATCGAACCCTTGAGCCTCTTCGAGTTGCTTTGAAAGATGCGGGCATGTCGATTTCAGATATCGACGATATTATTCTCGTGGGTGGACAGACGCGGATGCCGCTGGTTCAGCGAAAGGTGAAAGAGTTCTTCGGCAAAGATGCGCGCAAGGACATCAATCCCGACGAAGCGGTAGCGATGGGTGCGTCAATTCAAGCGGCTGTCTTGGCAGGGGATGTTAAAGACGTTTTGCTGCTGGATGTGACGCCTTTATCCTTAGGGATCGAGACGATGGGCGGCGTCATGAGCTCTTTAATTGAGAAAAACACGACGATCCCAACTCGGAAGTCCCAGGTTTTTTCAACAGCGGAAGATAACCAGCCAGCGGTGACAATTCATGTGTTACAAGGTGAGCGCAAGCAGGCTGGGCAAAACAAATCCTTAGGTCAGTTTGATTTGTCTGATATTCCGCCTTCTCCGCGCGGCACGCCTCAGATTGAGGTCAGTTTTGACCTGGATGCCAACGGTATTTTGAATGTGTCGGCGAAAGATAAAGCCACGGGTAAAGAGCAGTCGATCGTCATTAAGGCCAGTAGCGGGCTTTCGGATGAAGAAGTGGATCAGATGATTCGCGATGCGGAAGCCCACGCTGAAGATGACAAAAAGTTTGAATCCATGGTGTCTGCGCGTAATACAGCGGACGGCATGATTCACGCGACCCGAAAAACCCTGGAAGAGGCGGCGGATGAGGCGTCAGACGCTGAGCGCGCAGAGATAGAAACGGCCATTTCTGAACTTGAAACAGCCTTGAAGGGTTCAGATCTCGAAGCCATTGAAGCGAAAACGCAGAAACTGACCGAAGTGTCGCAAGGTCTTGCTCAAAAGATGTATGCCAAGCAAGCCGAAGCCGCGCAACCTGGTGCGGATGCCGAAGCCAGTAGCGGTAGTGCTGAGGGCAACGATGATGCCGTCGATGCTGAATTTGAGGAAGTGAAGGACGAGAAGTAGACTTGTCGTTCTTTTTTGACTCCCCCTAGGATTAGGCACATAGGTTATGGCGAAGCGCGATTATTACGAGGTCCTAGGGGTTGCCAAAGGCGCCTCTGAGCAAGAAATCAAAAAGGCTTACCGCCGGTTGGCGATGAAGCATCATCCTGATCGCAATGAGGGCAATGCCGAGGCCGAGGAAAAGTTCAAAGAGGCAAGTGAGGCGGCTGAAGTCTTGCTGGATGCTGAAAAGCGATCAACCTATGATCAGTATGGGCACGCTGCTTTCGAAGGTGGCGGTGGTGGCCGTGGTGGATTTGGAAGCTCAGGCAATTTCGGCTCAATTTTCGAAGATGTCTTTGGCGATATTTTCTCAGGGGGCCGAGGGCAGAGCCAGGTGCACCGAGGTTCTGATCTAAAATACATTTTAGACATTACGCTTGAAGAAGCGGTCCGAGGCACCAATCCCAAAATCAAGATCCCGACCCTAGTCGAATGTATGTCGTGTCTCGGATCTGGCGCAAAGTCGGGTACCAAGCCAATGGACTGTGTTCAATGCGGTGGTTCCGGCCAGATCACCGCTCGGCAGGGGTTTTTCTCGCTTCAGCAAACCTGTCCACGATGCCGGGGTAAGGGCAAAATTATTTCTGATCCGTGCTCACCTTGTCGCGGTCAGGGGCGAGTCGAAGAGAAGAAGACCCTATCCGTTAAAGTACCGCCCGGGGTGGACACAGGCGATCGCATTCGGTTGTCGGGCCAAGGTGAAGCGGGCGCGAATGGTGGGCCAGCAGGGGATTTGTACGTTCAAATGAATGTCCGCGAGCATCCGATTTTCACCCGAGATGGCGCGGACCTCTACTGCGAAGTTCCGATTAGCTTCGTGAATGCAGCCCTCGGTGAGCAGTTGGAAATTCCAACGCTGGAAGGAAAGGTCAGTCTTAAAGTGCCGGCTGAAACCCAGACGGGTAAGTTGTTTCGATTGAAAGGCAAAGGGGTGGATATGGCCCAGATCCGCGGCGGCGGGCTGGGCGATTTATATTGTAAGATTGTGGTTGAGACCCCGGTTAATTTGAGCGATCACCAAAAAGCACTTCTGCGCGAATTTGCGGGCGATCAAGATGCGTCCCAGTCCCCAAAATATGCTTCTTGGCTGGATGGGGTAAAACGATTTATTGACGCGCTCAGAGATTAACTGATCTTGCCCGGTGCTGTGTTTTGCGCCTTGGAGAAACCGATGACGATTAAGGTGGCGATCGCTGGAATAGCCGGTCGCATGGGGCGAACGCTTGCTGAAATGGTGCACGGGGCTGATGATTTAGAGTTGGTTGGTGGCCTCGAGCGCGCGGGGTCCCCTTGGCTTGGGCAATCGATTGACGCTGTGCTCGGCCTGCCGGCTGCAAAAGGGGATGTCTTGGGTGATATTGCGGCCCTACCCGCCTTCGATGTGCTGCTGGACTTCACGACAACGCAATCAACGCTTGCGCATTTAACAGCCTGTCTGACCCGTGGTGCCGCCATGGTGATTGGAACCACAGGCTTTACCGTTGACGAAGCGACAAAAATTGAGCAGGCATCGAATGAGATTACAATCGTTCACGCTCAGAACTACTCAATAGGATTGACGCTTCTTCTGGATCTTGTTCAGCAGACGAGCTCAAAGGTGGGTTCCGAAGCAGATGTTGAGATTCTTGAATGGCACCACAATCAAAAGATCGATGCGCCGTCGGGCACGGCTTACGCGCTGTTAGAGGCGGTCAAGGCGGGCAGGCAACATGCGATTGTTCCGAGCGTTCACGGCCGTGAGGGGCTCGTTGGTGCGCGACCAGCAGGTGAGATCGGGCTGCACGCCGTTCGCGGTGGTGACATTATTGGCGAGCATCAGGTTTTGTTTGCGATGAACGGCGAGCGAATTGAGTTGACCCACCGCGCGGCCAGTCGATCCAACTTTGCTGAGGGCGCAGTGAGGGCTGCCCGGTGGGCGATTGCGAGCGGCTCGGCGGGCCTTTTCGATATGCGAGACGTTATGGGGCTTGATCGCTGAGGGAGGGATATGTCGAGATGAAAATCGGCTGCTGGCTCAGATAACATTAGCGTCAAAACCCTTTCTGCATTAGAATGCGCGCTTAAGATGACCGATTAAAGACCCCTAAAAAGCGAGAATGGAATGCCTTCTCGCTTTTTTTTGGGCCACTATTTTATGTGGGGGAAATAGCATTGGCGGCAAAAGCAATTCTGGCACTTGCGAGCGGGGACGTTTTTAGGGGCCACTCGATTGGCGCGCTAGGGCGCAGCACAGGAGAAGTCGTTTTCAATACAGCCATGACGGGTTATCAGGAGATCCTGACGGACCCCTCCTATGCGCGACAAATGGTTACGTTAACGCATCCCCATATCGGTAATACCGGATGTAATGCTGAGGATTTTGAGTCCGAGGTAGTGCATGCCGCAGGATTGATCGTGCGAGACCTGCCGTTGGTCGCGAGCAGTTGGCGAAAAGAAGAAGATCTGTCCGAATTTCTGACACGGCATGGCACCGTTGCAATCTCGAACATCGATACCCGGGCCCTCACTCGCATTTTACGATCGAAAGGATCTCAGAATGCGTGTTTGGTGGCAGCCGATGAGATTGCTGATGAAGAGGTGGCGGCCGCAGTGCAGGCCGCAACGGCGTTCCCGGGGCTCAAGAATATGGACCTTGCGAGCTCGGTCAGCACGCAAAGTGCCTACCAATGGACGCAACCTTCTTGGGAGGGCCTGACCAAAGGGACGGTTCAAAACGATGAGCCGTTTCATGTTGTCGCCTATGACTTCGGCGTTAAGCATAATATTTTAAGAATGCTTGTAGACAGAGGCTGTCGCTTGACGGTTGTACCTGCGACAACCAGCGCCGAAGCTGCGATGGCGTTGGCGCCAGATGGGATTTTTTTATCCAATGGCCCGGGCGATCCAGAGCCGTGCGGTTACGCGATCGAGGCCATTAAAGTCTTTTTGGAAGCATCAATTCCAATGTTTGGCATTTGCTTAGGACACCAGCTACTAGGGCTTGCCGCCGGCGCAAAGACGCAAAAGATGGGTCACGGTCATCATGGCGCGAATCATCCAGTGCAAGATCTAAAGACCGGCGTGGTCATGATTACCAGTCAGAATCATGGTTTTTGCTTAGATGAGACCCAACTCTCGGATCAAATTGAAGTAACCCACCGTTCCTTGTTCGATGGAACGGTTCAAGGCGTGCGACATAAAGTTGCGCCGGCATTTGGGTTTCAAGGTCATCCGGAGGCCAGTCCGGGCCCCCATGACGTGGCACCGCTCTTTGACGAATTTATAAAGAGCATGACGAAGAGGGTTGGGTAGATGCCAAAACGAGGGGATATTAAGAGTGTTCTGATTATCGGTGCTGGACCAATTGTTATTGGGCAAGCTTGTGAGTTTGATTATTCGGGCGCACAAGCTTGTAAGGCATTACGAGAAGAAGGCTACCGTGTGATTTTGGTGAACTCTAACCCGGCGACCATTATGACCGACCCGGCAATGGCCGATGCGACTTATATCGAGCCCGTAACTTGGAAGGTTGTTGAGCGGATCATTGCGATTGAGCGCCCGGATGCATTGCTCCCAACGATGGGTGGCCAAACGGCACTCAATTGCGCCTTAGACCTTGCACGTGAGGGCGTTCTTGAGCGTTACGGTGTTGAGTTGATTGGCGCGACCAAAGAGGCCATTGATAAAGCCGAAGATCGGCAGCTGTTTGGCGAGGTGATGAAGTCAATTGGTCTGGAGACCCCCAGGAACGGCATTGCCCATTCTCTCGAAGAGGCCAAGCAGGTTCAGGCGCGCCTAGGGTTTCCTTGTGTGATTCGGCCGAGCTTTACCCTAGGCGGAAGCGGCGGGGGTGTGGCCTATAATGCCGAAGAGTTTATCGATATTTGTACCCGCGGGCTTGACTTGTCACCGACCAACGAATTGCTAATTGATGAATCCTTGCTCGGCTGGAAAGAGTTTGAAATGGAGGTGGTTCGAGATCGAGATGACAACTGTATTATTGTTTGTTCGATAGAGAACTTCGATCCCATGGGGGTCCACACGGGTGACTCGATTACGGTGGCCCCGGCGCAGACGCTCACTGATAAAGAATACCAACGCATGCGAAATGCCTCCATTGAAGTCCTGCGCGCGATTGGCGTTGAAACCGGTGGCTCGAACGTACAGTTCGGCGTGAGCCCCGTTGATGGTCGGATGGTTGTGATAGAGATGAACCCTCGGGTGTCGAGGTCATCGGCCCTAGCCTCAAAAGCCACTGGGTTTCCAATTGCGCGGATTGCGACTAAGTTGGCCATCGGATATACCCTGCCAGAGTTGGCCAATGAGATCACAGGTGGCGTGACGCCGGCCTCTTTTGAGCCGGCGATCGATTACATTGTGACCAAGATTCCGAGATTCACGTTCGAAAAATTCCCAGAAGCGGATAACACCCTGACGACGCAGATGAAAAGTGTGGGTGAAGTCATGGCGATGGGTCGTACCTTCCAAGAATCAATTCAAAAAGCGCTACGAGGCTTAGAGGTTGGGATCAACGGATTCACACCTGTGGTTGATTTGACTGATGAGAGCGCCTTGAGCCTGATCCAGCATGAACTCCGCGTGCCGGGCGCTGAACGAATTTTGTATGTGGCGGATGCGTTTCGGTTTGGGTTGTCTTTATCGCAGGTTACAGAGCTTTCAAGTATTGATCCTTGGTTTCTGTCACAGATTGAATTTTTGGTCGAGCAGGAGCAGCAGCTCGAGGGTAAATCGCTTGCGGCGGTCGATTTCGCGGCGCTGTTTGAATTGAAGCGGCAAGGCTTCTCCGATAGCCGGCTGGCTGAATTGCTCGGGGTAGCTGAGGCGGATGTCCGGTCAGCGCGCTTAGAATTGGGCATAAAGCCGGTTTATAAGCGGGTCGACAGCTGCGCGGCGGAGTTTGCATCCCCCACGGCGTATCTGTATTCGACCTATGAAACAGTCTGCGAAGCCGCGCCTTCAAACCGTGAAAAAATCATGGTTTTGGGTGGCGGCCCGAATCGAATCGGTCAAGGCATCGAGTTCGATTACTGCTGTGTTCACGCGGCGCTCGCGATGCGAGAAGACGGTTATGAAACGATTATGGTCAATTGTAATCCGGAGACGGTGAGCACGGATTTTGACACCTCTGATCGGCTCTATTTTGAACCGCTGACCCTTGAGGATGTCTTGGCAATCGTTGAGATTGAGCAGCCGAAGGGCGTTATTGTGCAATTTGGTGGGCAAACGCCTTTGAAGCTTGCGCGCGATCTGGAGGCGGCCGGCGTGCAAATTATAGGCACTTCGCCGGATGCCATTGATATGGCGGAAGACCGTGAGCGCTTCCAACAGATGCTCCATCAGCTTGGATTAAAACAACCGGCGAATCGCATTGTTCGAACGGTTGAGGAGGGCCTGGTTGGAGCTGCAGAGATTGGTTACCCATTAGTGGTTCGGCCCTCTTACGTACTCGGTGGACGGGCAATGGAGGTGGTACACAAGGCGAGTGAACTCGAGCATTATTTGAAAAACGCGGTGGTTGTCACGCCAGACTCACCAGTACTCTTGGACCGGTTTTTGGATCTCGCAATTGAGGTCGATGTGGACGCGGTTTGTGACGGCAAGCAAGTTGTGATCGGCGCGGTGATGCAACATATTGAGCAAGCCGGGGTGCATTCTGGTGATTCGGCTTGCTCACTGCCGCCTTACAGCTTAAGCGATGTCCTGATCGAGGAAATTGAGGCGCAGGTCGTTGCCATGGCGACGGCTTTAGGGGTTGTTGGTTTGATGAATGTGCAGCTTGCAGTGCAGGCGGATCAAATTTTCGTCTTAGAGGTTAATCCTCGCGCTTCTAGAACCGTGCCCTTTGTCTCGAAATGCATCGGTCGCTCCTTAGCGAAAATTGCGGCGCGGTGCATGGCAGGGACGTCTCTTAAAGATCAAGGTTTCACGCAGCAGATTAAGCCCGCGTATTTCCAGGTCAAAGAGGCCGTCTTTCCGTTTGGTAAATTCCCAGGCGTTGATCCGATTTTGGGGCCAGAAATGAAGTCCACCGGTGAGGTGATGGGAATAGGCAGAACCTTTGGGGAGGCTTACGGTAAGTCACAATTGGCGGCAGATGATGAGATTCCGTCCCATGGGCGAGTCTTTTTGAGTGTCCGCGATCCGGATAAAGACCAATTGGTCGGCATAGCCAAAGATCTACTGGATTTGGGTTTTAAGCTCTGCGCGACCAGAGGAACAGCTGCTGTGATTACGCAGGCGGGGCTCGCCGTTGAGGTGATCAATAAGGTAATGGAAGGGCGCCCGAATATCACCGATGCGATCAAAAACAATGAGATTAATTTCATTATTAACACGACCGAAGGTCAGCAGACGATCAAAGACTCTTTCGCGATCCGGCGCAACGCCTTGCAGCACAATGTGTGCTACACGACGACCATGGCCGGGGGCCGAGCGAGCATTGAAGCCTTGCGTCATAGTGCGGAAATGGAAGTATACTGCCTTCAGACGATGCACGCAGAGCTCTTAGAGCGAGCTGCAACCGCCACAACGAAGTTGGGTAGTTAGTTATGGATAAGACGCCGATGACGGCTGAGGGTGCCGAAGCCCTGCGGCTTGAATTAAAGCGCTTGACCTCAGTAGAGCGTCCTCGGATTGTGAAAGAGATCTCAGCGGCGCTTGCGCAGGGCGATCTTCGTGAAAATGCCGAGTTTCAGTATGCGAAAGAAGAGCAAGGTCATATTGAAGGGAGAATCTCGGAGATCGCAGCAAAGCTTGGTGCCGCTCAAATCATTAATATTAAAGAGATCCCAAATACCGGCAAGGTCATTTTCGGTGTGACCGTCCGGTTGTTAAATTTAGACAATGATGAAGAGGTCACTTACAAGATTGTTGGCGATGACGAAGCGGACATTAAGGTCAACAAGATCTCGGTGTATTCACCGGTTGCGCGTAGTTTGATCGGAAAGCAGGAAGATGACGTGGTGCTCATTCAGATCCCATCGGGTCAGATTGAGTACGAGATCTTATCGGTAGAGCACCTGTAAGAAAACCGTCTGAACCGCATTGCCGGGTAATGCGTCCAGGTTAAGGCGTCGAATAGACAACCCCGCGTCGATGGGCTACTGGTGCCTGACCAAGTTTGAAAGAGACGGGTTCGGCGTGCTCGATGCTCGAAAGATTAAAGCAATCCCGCCAATGGTTTGAACGACCGTTGCTTGGGTTGCACTAACCAGCTCAGCAAGGATTACCTTTCTTGATTCTCGGTCCGAATTGATTCTGATTTTAATCAGTTCGTGATCGTCTAAGGCACGATTGAGTTCTGTCACGACCGTTTCGGAAAGCCCTTTGCCAGCAATTGTCACGATGGGGTCAAGGATATGGCCAATGGCCCGATAATGTTTCTTTTGTTGTTGGGATAGCATGGTCGGATCCAAAAAGGATCTATTGTACGTCATCGATGTGGTCCAAGGCGCCTGCACAATGAAAAAATCTAAAACCAGTCAGCGCTGGCTTGACGAGCACGAGCAAGACCCCTACGTTTTAAAGGCGCGGTCGGCGGGTTATCGTTCTCGAGCAGTTTATAAACTCATCGAACTCGATGATCGGCTGAATTTGTTTCGGGAGCATCTAACGGTTGTTGATCTGGGCGCGGCGCCTGGGGGCTGGTCTCAAGTGGCAAGACAGCGACTTGGAACAACGGGTCGCGTAATCGCCCTGGATATACTTGAAATGGCGCCCATCGAGGGGGTCGACGTGATTACGGGGGATTTCACCGAAGCTGCGGCCTTGTCTGCCTTAGAAGGGGTTTTGGGAGACCAGGCTGTGGATCTTGTAATTTCCGATATGGCCCCCAATCTAAGTGGTATGAAGTCGGTGGATTTGCCTCGGAGCATCGATTTAATTGAACTGGCGATGGATTTTGCGCGCGTTCGGTTAAGGCCGGGCGGGCATTTTGTGACAAAAGCCTTCGAAGGTGCGGGGATTGATACTCTTAGACAAGAGATTCGTATGAATTACGATAAACAGGTTAACATTAAGCCAAAGGCATCGCGTGGACGGTCCCGTGAGATCTATCTGGTCGGACTAGGGAAGAAGGCAGTCAGCAAGGCTGAGCGTTGATCGCCCTGGCTTTTTTTTGAAGCGGTTAGGACGCAGGAAAGAGCTTAGAGAATGGGCTTAGGCAAAGGGCTTAGAGAAAAGAGCTTAGAGAAAAGGCTTAGGACAAGGGCTGGTCGATTATAAAAAGGCAAGCGGTGGGCGCTTAGAAAAGCCGCCTGACAACAGATAAAATTTATTAGGCGACGAGGTCAGTCAATGCTTTGGCGATCATCGTAACCAGCACCCGGTAGCGAGGAAGCGACGTGAACGACATGGGAAAAAATATTTTACTTTGGTTGGTGATCGCCGTTGTTTTGTTAACGGTCTTTCAAAACTTTAATGTCAGCCGTCCGCCGGAGGAAGTCCCTTACTCCACGTTCTTAGAACTGGTGAATGGAAACCAGGTCCGCTCTGTGGAAGTCGATGGGTTGATTATTCGTGGCGAACGCTCCGATGGCATCTCGTTTGAAACCATTCAGCCTCAAATCGTCGACAAGGCTTTAATCGATGACATGGTTGAGCACAAGGTTGCGTTTCAGGGCGAGCGGCCAGAGCAGCAAAGCATTTGGATGCAGTTACTGGTCGCGAGCTTCCCAATTCTGGTCATCATCGCGGTGTTCATGTTTTTTATGCGTCAAATGCAAGGGGGTGCAGGCGGGAAAGGTGGGCCTTTATCGTTTGGTAAGAGCAAGGCCAAATTGTTGGGAGAGGATCAAATTAAAACCACCTTTGCCGATGTTGCAGGGGTTGATGAAGCCAAAGAAGAGGTTAAAGAGCTGGTTGATTTCCTCAGGGAGCCTGGGAAATTCCAAAAGTTAGGCGGCCGGATACCTAGAGGTACGCTCTTAGTGGGCTCGCCGGGTACGGGTAAAACGCTTTTAGCCAAGGCGATCGCGGGTGAGGCAAAGGTGCCGTTCTTTTCAATTTCCGGCTCCGATTTTGTAGAAATGTTCGTCGGTGTGGGCGCGTCCCGAGTGCGAGACATGTTCGAGCAGGCAAAGAAAGCCACGCCCTGTATTATTTTTATTGACGAGATCGATGCGGTCGGTCGGCATCGCGGCGCGGGCCTGGGTGGCGGTAACGATGAGCGAGAACAGACGCTGAATCAGCTTTTGGTGGAGATGGATGGTTTTGAGGGCAATGAGGGGATTATCGTTATTGCCTCAACAAACCGGCCCGACGTTTTAGATCCGGCATTGTTGCGGCCTGGCCGGTTTGATCGTCAGGTGGTGGTGCCACTTCCTGATCTCCGGGGCCGAGAGCAGGTACTCAAGGTGCACATGCGCAAGGTACCGCTTGCGGAGGACGTGATCGCGATGGATATTGCGCGCGGGACGCCAGGATTTTCAGGTGCCGATTTAGCAAACGTGGTAAATGAGTCAGCCCTCTTCGCGGCCCGTCAGGATCAACGTTTGGTCTCGATGCGGCATTTTGAACAGGCAAAAGACAAGATCATGATGGGCGCCGAGCGGAAAACCATGGTGATGTCTGAGAAGGAGCGGACGAATACTGCTTATCATGAAGCGGGCCACTGTATCGTGGGTCACCTGATGCCTGAGCATGATCCGACATACAAAGTGTCCATTATTCCGCGCGGGCGCGCTTTAGGCGTAACGATGTTTTTGCCTGAAGAAGATCGGTATTCCATGAGTAAGCGGTCCATTGAAAGTCAGATCTGTGGATTGTTTGGGGGCCGGATTGCAGAAGAATTAACCCTTGGATTCGAGGGCGTCACAACAGGCGCCTCGAATGATATTGAGCGGGCCTCTAAAATGGCGCGGTCGATGGTAACAAAATGGGGGTTGTCGGAAAAGTTGGGTCCCATGCAGTATGAAGATGACGAAAACGATACGTTTATGGGGCGGTCGGGGAGTTCGGCGAGGGCAAATATTTCCGCCGAGACAGCAAAACTGATTGATGAAGAAATCAAGCAAATTATCGACCATTGTTATGGCACCGCTCGGCAGATTCTGACCGATCATCGCGAGCAACTCGATGCAATGGCCGCAGCGCTTTTAGAGTATGAAACAATCGATAAGAGCCAGATTGATGACATTATGGCAGGCAGGGCGCCAAAGCCGCCCGCGAATTGGACCGATGACGCGCCGTCAAGCGGCCCGTCAGATGGGCAGGCCGCCCCTGAATCGGACGAATCCGGTACGGGTAAATTAGATGGTGCGCCCTCAGGCGCCTAACATAAATTGAGTACTAACCCGCTTCGGGATTTATTGGCTGAGGGACGTCCACTGGTAATGGGCGTTCTAAATGTGACCCCGGATTCGTTCTTCGATGGTGGGCAATATCAAAGCCTTGATGCGGCGCTGCAGCGCGTCAGCGATATGGTTGAGCAGGGCGCTGATCTCATTGACATCGGCGGCGAGTCAACGCGCCCCGGTTCGACTTCGCCAACAGAAACTCAAGAAGCCGCACGCGTTCTACCCGTTCTTGAGGCCATTCAGGCACGTTTTGATGTGCCCATTTCGGTTGATACCAGCACGCCGTCAGTCATGGCGGCGGCTGTCAGGTTGAAGGTTGCCTTGATCAACGATGTTCGAGCCTTTATCCGCCCCGGTGCACTCGCGGCGGTTGGCAAGGATGCCATGCTGGCTGTGATGCATATGTTAGGGACCCCGGCAACAATGCAGGATGCCCCGCAATACCAAGACCTAGTTCGTGAAGTGGATGATTTTTTCCTCGATCGACTTGCTGCTTTGCAACACTCAGGCATTGAGCGCACGAGAATCTTATTGGATCCTGGTTTCGGGTTCGGCAAGACGCTGGATCAAAACTTTAAGCTAATTCAATCGCTTGAGGTCTTTGGTCGGCACGGCTGCCCAATTCTCATCGGACTGTCAAGAAAGCGCAGTATCCAGGCGATGGGGCGAGATGTACTAGCCGGGTCTGTCGCCGGTGCATTGGCGGCAGTTGCCAGAGGGGCTAACATGGTCCGAGTCCATGATGTTGAGGCGACGGTCAGTGCGCTTCGAGTTTGGCAGGCGATCAATTGCGGTAAGGAGACGACGCAGGATGCGTAACTATTTTGGCACAGATGGGATCCGTGGACCGGTCGGAACGCCGCCGATTACTGCAGACTTTGTCTTGAAACTTGGTTGGGCGGCGGGCAAAACCTTCTCACCTTGTGGTGGTGGCAACATCTTAATTGGGAAAGATACACGTATTTCCGGCTATTTGTTCGAGTCGGCATTAGAGGCCGGTCTTGCCTCAGCTGGGGTCCACGTCACGATGCTGGGGCCGATGCCAACCCCTGCAGTGGCTTACCTGACTCGAGCAGTCTCTGCCGACGCTGGTATTGTCATCAGTGCTTCCCACAATCCCTTTTCTGATAATGGCATCAAGTTTTTCTCCAGCGAGGGTCGAAAACTACCGGATGAAGTGGAGCTGGAAATTGAACGCTTAATCGATGAACCCATGACAACGGTCGCGTCTGCAGATCTGGGTAAAGCGGACCGAATGAATGATGCGGTAGGGCGCTATGTTGAGTTTTGCAAGACAACCTTTCCAAAGTCTTTGAATCTTAAACATCTGAAGTTGGTTGTAGATTGTGCGCATGGCGCAACCTATAAAATCGCGCCTGCAGTGTTTCAAGAATTGGGCGCGCAGGTCATTGCAATTGGTTGCTCGCCGGATGGTTTGAACATTAACGAGGGTTTTGGCGCAACCAGCCCTGAAGCACT